>CERE01022473.1_pt1 | contig 25257 bp, 27 predicted proteins | sample 530911 | NCBI WGS metagenome assembly CERE01 (sample SAMEA2621092, study PRJEB7988) | marine metagenome | biome: marine biome (ENVO:00000447); feature: mesopelagic zone (ENVO:00000213); material: "saline water (ENVO:00002010), including plankton (ENVO:xxxxxxxx)" | depth 800 m
GCAAGCGCTGCTGAGATTAATCTGATCGCTACCGGTAATTTCTCGCATTACCTCAATGGCTGCTTCTAGCTCGCTCACATAGCGATCCAGATCCCAGGCCGCATTGTGACGACTCGGATTGCGCCAACTAATCACAAACGGTTGCACGCCCTGAGACTGTAAATGCTTCACCAAACTGTTTTTGGGCGTCAGATCAAATACATAAAATTTGTTAATTTGCGGAGGCACGATCAACACTGGGCGCTGATCGACGAGCTGGCCCGCATCCATTTGGTACTGCAACAATTCAAGGACTTCACTGCGATACACTACCGCTCCCGCAGATACCGCCAAGTCTTTGCCCACCGTATAGGAATCGGGACGTACCTGACTGGGCATTGCATGGTTGGTATGAATATCTTCGACTAGATGTTTTAGTCCAGACAACACGCTCTTACCGCCCGTCTGATAGGCTCGTTTAACGGCCACGGGGTTTAGCGGTGAGTTAGTGGGCGATAGCATGGCACTCATCTGCTCACGCAGGAACTGACTGCGACGTTTGTCCGCGTCCTCCATATCGAGATCTTCGACCCAACCGGTGACTTCTTTGTCCCAAGCCAAATAGGTTTGCATCACGCTGCGATAGAGGTAATTGTCTTTCCATACCGCATCGCGAAAACGCTTGTCTTTTCTGGGGGGTTCCAATTTAGATTTTGACTGAACAATATTTACTACTTCTTTCGCAAAACTGGAGTAGTGATTAACAAAGACCTCTGGCTGTTTGAAAGACTGTAAAAAGAATCTTCCCGCAGATTCAACCAAACCAACACCTTGCAAACCACCGGGTGCACTCTGATGCGGAATTCTCTGTTCGGCCCGGTGGGTGTTGCTCACCGCCTCAGATTCCGCACCTTGAGACAAAGATTTTTCCGAAACAACTGAATCCTTACTTTCATCTAACCCATTCATCTCGGCGGTATCAAAGGCGTATTGGGTTCGGATATCCTGTGTAAATCGAGATAGCGCCTGAGAGCTTCTGCGCAATCGTTCCAATTTCAATTGAAACTCATCTTTTGTGCTTTCCGGATCACGGTCAGATTCAGCGCTAACAGCCGCAGATTGATGTGACATATTCAGCTGATCTTCACTGGGAGGGTGATTCGTGCCTTGATCCTTAGACAGTGCTTCGACCGTCACAATTGCGGCCGCGGGTGACGGTATACTACGACCTTGAGGGGAAGAGTTTTTACGGCCGCCAGAATTTCGAGAGCCGCCATCCGTCGATCCGTTAAGAGCGTCAACACTGCCGACCCTTTCTGAATAGCCGCCACCTCTTACTGGTGGTTTTTCGCTGCCTGAACCAGCACCAGATACTCTACCCACTGAAGTCATACCTAATCCACCTTCCTAGAATTAATTCTGGTCGTTACCTATGATCGTGCAATTGCATTCAACACGAGATTTCGCTCCATCCCTGAAGGCGAAATCTCTTCATGCGCGAACTAAGCAACCGACGTCTGACCGTCAGTTTTGGTCTTCTTTGCTCTGCTCGCGGGCGCTGACTTTTGGCTTTGCAACTGCGTTGACAGCTCAGTAATCGATTCAGCCATATCCTGCATGAGGCTGGTCATCTGATTCATGTCTTTGCGGCTAGGTACGCCAATAAAATGCAGAGAACGATTCACACCCTCATCCAATGCGTGTTCAACCCCGACGATTTTCTCCTGAGCTTTTGATTTAAACTCCGCGCGGGCATGATCGATTTTTGCCTTTGGAGCTTCAAATCGTTTGGTAAGCAGGGTTGGCTTCAAATCTACACCCGCACCCTTGACCGCCATTTTTTTGCTAAAATCAGTGACGGTTTCTTCCACCGTCAACGCAGTTCCTAAGCAGGTATACCAAGCAAATTTGTAGGCCGACCCCACACCGGAAATCACTTTCACTATACGACTCGATTTCTTATCCATTGCACTCAGTGTTTCGTCTTCCATAGCTATCGTACCCTCTTCCGACAATTTTGATTCGGCTTGAATCTCAGACTTCTCTTCTATCTCAGTTTTTTCTACAACCTTTCCCATGACAACGTCCTCTTACCATTTTTAAATAGGGGATAACACTTACGCTGTGAACGACAAAATAATCGGTAGATTGAAACGGCGTTCCGTGCCAAGTAAAAACTCTAGTCCAGCAGTTGGCAAAAGTAATTGACTACCCAGCGCTTTCCCTTGAAAAGTATGCACAGACGCAGCCTCTGTCAACGAATTAACATGAATTAATCATTAAAATTTTTTATGGAAAAAAAATGCATTACAGTCGTGCAACATGGCTGTCACAGTGCTGCAACATGGCGCATAAAAAGATCCATCTGACGCCAGTTTTTTGAAAATTAAAAAAACTGTCACAACTTCTTGCTAAATCATTTGTGACCGACATACTGGCATTAGAAACACCCACCCACTGAGGAATTTTTTACATTGGACATTGAAGAGTGCTTTGTCGAGGTGATGGGACTGCAAATACATGTGGCCAGAAAAATCGACAAGAGTGATCGACCGCTGCTGTTGTTCAATGGTATCGGTGCTAATCTTGAAATACTCTTACCACTGATGCAAGAACTCGAAGGTATTGAATGCATCACCTTCGATATGCCGGGCATTGGCTTGTCTGAGACACCCCGACTACCTATGAGATTTAAGGGATTGGCGAAGATGTCAGCCCAAATCCTCGATCATTTTGGTTACGGGCAAGTGGATACACTTGGAGTTTCATGGGGTGGGGCGATGGCGCAGGAGTTTGCTTATCGCTTTCCCAAACGCTGCCAAAACCTCATCTTGGCAGCCACTAGCGCTGGTGCCATTATGGTACCGGGAAAGCCTTCGGTGTTTATGAAGCTGTCCAACCCGAAACGCTATTTCGATAAAGACTATCTAAAAGACATTGCGCAACACATCTATGGCGGGGAATTACGCAAAGACCCCAAGCTCATGAACGAATATACCGATCGTGTGCGCCCACCAAAATCCAGCCAAGGGTATTTGTACCAGCTCTACGCGGCGTCCTACTGGACCAGCATGCACTGGCTGCATAAATTGCACCAGCAAACCCTAATATTGGCTGGTACTGATGACCCGCTGGTTCCGATCATTAATGCGCGCATCCTACACAGCCGAATCCCCTACAGCCAACTCATAGAAATTGATTGTGGCCATCTTTTACTGATGACCAAAATGACGGAAGTAGGCCCCATGATCACCGACTTCTTGACCTATTCCAATCCTACTCAGAAGCATGAAGTGGTTCACTGATCCACACGGAGATGGTTATGTTAGTTCCGACAATTGTATTCTTAATATTCTCACTATGGACACTCTACCACTGGCAGGAATTACCCGATTTACTTAAGAACGAATCTGCCGATGAACGCTGGCCTCTGAGCATACACCACACAGCCACCCCTATACGGCTGATCACGGTGACCACCATCTACTGCCTGTTTTGTTTCGCGCTGATGAACGCCGCCACCCGCGGCCTCGCGCTACTGGTCGATATGAGTCTTGCCAAATGGTTTTCTCCAGCACTGCTTGTCGCTCTTCATTTCGCACCCTATAGTTCACGCCTAAGCAGTTACGTGCGCTATCTATTCCAACGCCGATTGTTTTTCCCATCTCTGCCAAGCCATCAAGAGGATGCCATCATTGACACCTTAATGAAGCAGGCAACGGAGCATGAAAATCATTCCGAAGAAATCCAGCACCTACACCAATTAATCAAGGCACAGTTTAAAACTACGCTTCACGTATTCAATCTTGCCAGTTTGAAGAATGAGAAGAAATTAGTCCGCAGAGAGTTTAAAAAGATAAGACGTCGAGGCTTATTGAGCACAGCGGAAATGAGCAGCGTTGAACAGCAACAATTACGCTTTCATCTTTATTCATGTTATAGATTGCTAACCCGAATGACTCTGGCTCGCTACTGGGCTGGCCGAGACAGACGTAAAGCATTTCGCGATATGGGTTATTCGATCAACATTGGCGACGGTGACATTTATTCCAAGTGTCGACGAATCAAGTACTCACTCAACCACTATCTATTACACCGCTAGAGTAAGCTCATTGGTTGAGCGTCGAAAATGATAATCAAGTAACTATCACTACAGCCGTTTTTGTTTTGCTACCCAAGAAAAGTGTTTGTTGAGCTGGTCATCGGATTTCAATTGTTGCAACGTATTAAACTCTTTGGCTAATGTCATCTCAGTGTAGAGTCGATGAATTCCATTGTGGCATTGACGACAAAGGTAAATACCTAAATTGAGCTGATCATTGGTGAAGTTCTTTTTAAAATGCTGCCGACGATGCATTTTTTTCGGTATAAGATGATGGAAGGTTAAGTTCAGCTCACGTTCGCAACAAGGGCAGGCGCCATGGCACTTTCCATCGCGCAATGTCTCCCGTGCCATACGACAACCTCCCTCTCCAAATTTAGGTTTTTTCAAGCTTGGCGACTGACTCAATCGACAACTATTGGTATGCCCGTTTCGATAATGCCGTCATTTAGGGCCGTGGCTCGAATACCGCTGCGATCCATCATTTGTTTAAGTAACGCACGTTGATTCAGCCCCGAATCACGATACCAACGCGCCATCAAACTGCATGGCTGACAGAGCTCTTCGCCTCGAAACCACACGTTGCCAATGCGAAAATCCACTCCAACTAGAGCGTTTAGATGTATCCCTCTGGTCATGACATTGCGACGCGCGGCTGACCAAGTAATAGCCGCATCATGGCGACGATTGAATTGTTCAACCTGTTCAACTGCCATGAAACTCACATTGTGTTTGCTTGAAACACTTTTTCGACAATAGCGATCTCCCGCCAAACCTTGGAAGGCAATCACATTGGCGAAGTCGCAGGGTTGCAGAGGCTCACGTTTACGAGGGGCGAGATAGATAGCTTCGATCATATTTCGTGGTTCAACCTAAAAGAGCTGTATACGCTTGTGCCCAGCGTGAGGATGACAAACAGAATGAAATGGCCGTGAACGAGCTACGAGCTACGAGCTACCGATTGCTTGAATAAAGATTGAGGAAGCAAAACATAGCCAGCTCGACCAACGAACACATCAACCATTGCAAGTAAGCGCTTCACTCTACGCGACTTATTACAATACTGTGCTACAACCCCATCGCCTGTTTGACCAGGGCGTTTTTCAATATCGAAACATTGTCCAACTGACGTAACCCTTCATTACGCAACCAGCGTGTGGGTAAATGATCAGCACCAAAAAGTCGTTTGAAACCTTCCATCATGGCCATCATCGCGAGGTTGTTGGATTTCCGAGCGCGTTGATACCGCTTAAGAATGGAGGCGTCAGTGAGCGGTAGCTGGCGACGGCAAGCGCGCAGAATTTCATCGCGCATGGCCGCCACATCGAGAAAGCCTAAGTTCACCCCTTGGCCTGCCAATGGATGGATGGTGTGGGCCGCATCACCCAACAGAGCCACGCCTGGCTGCACATAGTCCACGGCGTGACGCTGACGTAAAGGAAAGCTATAGCGTTTGGCAACCTCTTCGACGTCCCCTAAGCGATACTCAAAAGCCTGCCCCAGCGCTTGCTTAAATTCACAGTCGCTTAGCGCCATCAACTCTGGCGCTTGCTCGGACTTAAGCGACCAAACAATGGAGCAATAGTGCGCGTCCCATTGATCTTGCCGCTGTGTCTGCAGCGGCAAAAATGCCAGTGGGCCCGACGTTAAAAAACGCTGCCAAGCGGTGTATTGATGAGTCTGTTGCGTACGCACGGTGGTCACAATCGCATCGTGACCATAGCTCCATTCTCGCGTGGCGATATTGGCTAGTTCGCGAACTTTTGAGTTGGCGCCATCGGCAGCCAGCAACAACGATGCCGACAGCTTGCGGCCGTCTTCCAGCAGCACGCTCTGCTGTTCACTGCCCTCTTCTCGCACCAAGGTCTTCACTTTCGCTGGGCGCAACAAAGTAATCTGTGGATAAGAATGTAAGCGCGATAGCAGCGCTCGGGTGACGACACTGTTTTCGACGATGTGCCCCAAATTGTACTGTTGTACGTCGTGGCAATCGAAGTGAATACTGCCAGTGCCATCGGCATCCCACACCTGCATGTCGGTGTAGGGACAGGCCCGCTCCTGCTCAATCAATGGCCAGGCGCCGACGCTTTTTAGTAGGGTTTGTGAGGCGTGGGTCAAGGCAACAACACGAGGATCAAAATCCACGCCGTCGAAGCGAAGAGGATCGGCACCTGCCTCTACCACAGCGATGTTTAAGGATTCGCCATCCGCATCGGCGGCCAAGGCGCAGGCCATGGCACTGCCCACTAAACCGGCACCAACAATGATGACATCAAACTCTAAATGGGCAGACGCCTGATCCAGTTTCATAATATTTCTCTATGCTAAACAGCCACTCTTTATTCTCAACAATCCTTCCCTGACGCTGTGCGCAGACAAGATTCTCGAAAGATCACTCACTAATGACCGCCCACGGGATTCAAGACCTGTTGACGGCCCCCAGCACCCATCGTTTGCCGGGTAAACCAATGCTTAGCCGGCGGCACACATTCTAGACCGACAAAACCCAACGCCCTTAACGCGGCCTGTGGCAGGCTCGCGGTAGAGAACAACTTGGTGAGCTGATCGCTGAAATGAATGGTGGCCTGTTGATCCAATCGCTGTAACTCCATATAACGATTCAGTCTCGGCAAGGCGCCGAGCGCCGAGTCGCCTTTCTCCATTAGGCTGGTCGCTAGTGCTGCGCAGTCGCGCAGTGCGAGATTGAATCCTTGACCGGCCACCGGATGCAAAAAGTGCGCAGCGTTACCCATCACCACCAGTGAAGAGCGTATTTGCTCTTTTGCCACCGACAAGCTCAGAGGATAACTATCGCGTTTACCGACACTGACAAAACGCCCTAGACGGTAACCAAAGCGCTGCTGTAACTGCTGTAGAAATTGTTCGTCCGACAGAGCCAAAATGGTTTCGGCCTCCGCCTTGGGCTGAGTCCAGACTAAAGCGCTGGTCTGCCCCTGTAAGGATCCTCCCAACGGCAACAATGCCATCGGCCCCTGATCGGTAAAACGCTCGTAGGCAACACCTTTGTGAGACTGATCTAAGCCTATGTTGGCAATGATGGCGGTCTGTTCATAACTCTGCAGCTGACAATCAATGCCCAGAGATTCGCGCAAAGGCGATTGAGCACCGTCGGCAATAATCGCCAACTGGGTTGTCAGCGTCAGCGAGCGTTCGCCACGACGCAACTGCAATCGCGCGCCACTAGCTTGAGGCTGCAATTGCTCTACGGTGGCTGGCGCGACTATGTCGACATTGGCCAACTGATGTAAATGCGCGATAAGCACCCGGCCAATCCACGCGTTCGGCACCACGTATCCCAAGGCGTCAACATGGTGTTCGCGGCGATCAATAAGGGCTCCACCTAAGTGCCCTTTGTCCGAGACATGGACCTGATCGATGGGTGTGCCATGCTGCTGAAGCTGCGACCAGATGCCCAACTGCTGCAGCAGCTGCACACTACCTTGTGCGATAGCGGTGGAACGATCGTCAAAACTGGGCTGGAAGCTGGGTTTTCCTTCCGGCATCGGAAAGGTTTCAAGCAACGTAATACGCCATTGAGGATTCGTCTGTGCTAACAGCGCCGCCTGAGCCGCACCCACCATACCGCCACCAATAATGGCGATATCTGTATCTAAGGTGTCGCTGTTGACTGTGGCGTTTTCGTTCATAGTGTTTTTAATGAGAGGTTCCATGTCGCCTTGTCGCTGGTTGTTACGCGTCTGTGCCACCAAACGCCTGCGACAGGTCATCAAAGTATCTGTTCAGTGCACGGGCAACCTAGCTGGCTGCCATTAGCGCTTCGATATCATCCACCGTTTTGGGCACATCTGCAGTTAATACGTCGCAGCCGTCTTTTGTGATCAACACATCATCTTCGATGCGAATGCCTATGCCGCGCCATTTGGCATCGACACCGGCGTTATCCGGTGCCACATAAATACCCGGCTCTACCGTCATACACATGCCGGCTTCCAGCACTCGCCATTCACCGCCGACGCGGTAGTCACCTACATCGTGCACATCCATTCCCAGCCAGTGGCCAATACGATGCATATAGAATTCTTTATAGGCTTCACTTTCGATCAGATCAGGCACGTCACCCAACAACAACCCAAGTTCCACCAAGCCTTCGGTGATCACCTGAACCGATGCCTCATGGGGCTCGTTCCAATGACGTCCGGGTTTGATGGCATCAATGGCCGCCTGCTGGGCTTTTAGAGTGAGTTCGTAGAGCACTCTCTGCTCTTTACTGAACTTGCCGTTCACAGGAAAGGTGCGAGTGATATCCGCGGCGTAATAATCGAGTTCACAGCCCGCGTCGATCAGTACCAAATCGCCATCTTTCAGCGCGTCGCTGTTGTCCACATAGTGGAGAATACAGCCGTTGTCACCACCCCCAACAATGGTGTTGTAGGCTGGGAAACGAGCGCCGTTAGTTGCGAACTCATGATGAATTTCCGCCTCCAGCTGATACTCAAACACACCGGGCTTACAAGCGCGCATAGCTCGTGCATGGGCTTCGGCGGAGATCTCGCCAGCACGTTTCAATATGCGCCCTTCAGCCGCCGATTTGTACAAGCGCATGTCATGCAAGAGGTGATCGAGATCGAGAAACTCACCTGGAGGGATCGCACCGGTGCGAACTTGAGCGCGAATGGCATTGATCCACACCATCACCTGATGATCGAAGTCAGCGTCTTTGCCCATGCCGTAATACACCCGCTCACGGCCTTCGATGAGACCGGGCAAAATATCGTCGATATCATCAATGGGAAAGGCGTCATCGGCACCGTATTGAGCACAAACGCCTTCGGGCCCGGCTCGATAGCCGTTCCAAATCTCTTTTTCTCGGTCTTTTTCCCGACAAAAGAGCACATATTCGCCGTGCTCGCGCCCAGGAATAAGCACCAAGACGGATTCAGGCTCTGCAAAGCCGGACAAATAGTAGAAATCACTGTCTTGGCGAAAGCTGTATTCGGTATCGCGAGAACGCGTGCGCTCGGGAGCGGCAGGCAAGATGGCAATGCTGTTGTCTTCCATCATGGCCATCAGTTGTTTTCGACGACGGGTAAACTCTTGCTTGGTGATACTCATTGGGTTCCCTGATTATTCAACGAGCGGCTGCGAGGGGTTATCGAAAGGGACACACCCTGACGAGGGGCTCCACCAAAGTTCAGACGTTAACGTCTAAAGCTCCAACCATAGCCCTCGCAGAGCTCTCTGTGCCCACCGTATTAATGTACAACAGGCTTATCGGATTTCACTTGGCCGAAATCAACAAATAGGGTGAGAACGGCCATTCGTACATACTCAACGATTTCGACCAAATTCGCTTCGGAATCCTCATCCTCTTCATCCGAACCATCACCAATACTGACAATTGCCGCCAAATCACGCAATGCATCTGCCGCGTCTTCGGAAAACTTAGCGTCTGCCGCTAAGCCGGCACTGCCGAAACCCGACAAAAATCCATGACACCACTCCCCCAGCGCGCTGGTACGCAGATCCAGCTCTGCCTCATCGTTGGGCAACATCAGATCAAAACTGTAGTCACTGTCTTCTAACTGACTGAGTGCCACAGTATAAAGCCGCGCCAACGCCTGCTGGCCACGCCCTTCTGGGTCGCCGACAACGCCTTGTTCATTTGTGATGACGTCGAGAAAAGTCAACGACTCCTCCATCCACTCATCGGCGCTCAAACGCGCACCGCCACAAAGCTTGCCACACAGCATGCCATGCAACTCTGAAGGGCTGTTGAGGGCTCCGAGAGGCACCATCAGATGATTCATTTCCTCGTAGGAAATTAGGGGTTCAATATTGCTCATAGTTCATCCAAATCTAATCTGGGCGCCATCCTATCATGAATGTCATGCAGCGTCCTCGACGTCAAAACAGCGACAAGCTGGCATAAGAATTTTCCTTTTAATAACAGTGCGATAGACCACAATTTACAGAATGTTTCGAGAAACCTCGGCCCCGCTTATTGACCGCTTACCAGCAGCGCAATATAGTAGCTCGAAATTCGACCACAGGCGCTCTCTAGCATGACAGATCAACTGCTTCTCGCACTTGAAACCAAACTGGATCAATTGATTCAGCAATGCGAACGTCTGAATGCGGAAAATATGGCCTTAAAAAGCCAAGTGGCCGAGGCCGATTCCCGTGAATCCGAGTGGAATGTCGAGCGCGCTCGTTTGGTGGAAAAAAACGAACTGGCGAGAACTCGGGTAGAAGCGATGATTACTCGCCTCAAGAGTTTGGAAGAACAAACCTGATAACTCCCCAAGCGAGGTCACGATGAAATGGACTCAAGGCCTTAAGGAATTTCTATGAGCAGCAACGAAACCGTCTTCGTGCAGATACTCGACAAAGAGTATCAAGTCGCCTGCCCGCCCGGCGAAAGGGATGCGCTGATTCAAGCGGCTCATAATCTCGACGAACGTATGCGCGATATACGTGGCAGCGGCACCGTGATTGGGCTCGAGCGCATTGCGGTAATGGCAGCACTCAACCTGAGCCATGAACTACTGGAAAGCAAGGACAGCGCTCGAGAACTCGGGCCCAGCAGCGATCGGTTGGAACACCTCACCGCCAAGGTCGAGCAAGCACTGGAAAAGCTCTAATTTCATTTTTCTGAGCAGCCCCATACGCCGATTTTTCTGAAACTTCAATATTTTGGCCGCTCGGCTTCTGCGCTATAATCACCTCACCCTGATGTGTTGGCCAGTTGACGAGTCCTCGAGCCGATAATGTATACCCCGGGGGTAACTCGCCAATACCGGTGCGCATGTCCGCCTGACGGAAAGCCTGAGGTATTGCAGGGACCCCCACCTTGAACCTTACGGTTCAAGGCCAAGTCGACAGCCGCACAATCGGGGCTTCTTTGAAACACCTCCTTCGCTCCAAGCTAGCCGAACAATACTCCCCTCTAACAATCCACAATGGCGCACGCTGACGGATTCTTGCTGCCCACTATCCTATGGCACAATAGCGGTGCGATACTTCTGTCAACACAATAGGCCTCTTCGCCCCATGACCGCCACCGATCGAACCCGTCTGCGCCAACAATTGCGCCAACGTCGCCGAGCACTCACGCCGGCACAACAACATCAGGCCGCCCGCTCACTGTGCAAGCAGTTGAAACGCCAGCCGTTGTTCACCCGCAGCCAACACATTGCGCTCTATTTGCCCAACGACGGCGAAATCGATCCGACACCGATCATCCATAGCATCTGGCAGTTGGGCAAACACTGCTATCTGCCGGTATTGAAACCCGGTCGAGACAAGCAACTCTGGTTTGTCCCCTACACCGCCACAACCCCTCTGCAGCCCAATCGTTTTGGTATTCCCGAACCCATCGCCGATTGCCGCAAAACCCGCGCGGCGAATACGCTGGATCTGGTGTTGATGCCGCTGGTGGGATTTGATGAAAGTGGAGGTCGCATGGGCATGGGTGGCGGCTTTTACGATCGCACTTTCGCCTTCAAGCAAACCACCTCGTCAAAGCGCCCCTATCTACTTGGCTTAGCGCACGAATGCCAGCGGGTGGAACAACTGGAGCTGGCCAGTTGGGATATTCCACTGGATGCTATTGCCACAGACACACGCGTGATACCCAGCCACCCCCAAAAAGCTGGACGAGATTTTATCTAGGGGTTTACGTTTTGAAATTAAGAAACGCTGCGTTCACGAGGGGTATTCGCCAACAAGCTAGACGTGGAAGGATATAAACCCAAAACGACTACAGCGGTGCAAAAAATCTAAGAAAAGTACTGACCATGTGCATCGGTAAAAGAGAAGGGAAAATTGCAGCATGAATTATCAAGACACCAAGACTTATTTGCTCAACAAACCGGAAGCATTTGAAGACTACCCATTTTATCCCGACATTCCGGTGTTCAAAGTCAAAGGGAAAATGTACGCCACTCTAGCGATCGATGACGGCGTCGCTCGCATGAATTTGAAATGTGATCCCGACCACGCCATGACGTTGCGATTCTTCTTTGATGGTGTCAATCCCGGTTACCACATGAACAAAAAGCACTGGAACACCATCACGTTAGAAAGCGATGTACCAGACTACGACATCCGACAAATGATTGATCACTCTTATGCGCTGGTGGTGAAAGGTTTAAAAAAAACGGAACGCACTGCGCTGGAACTGAGCTACGGCCCAGACAATCTCTATCAGAATTTAACCTGGGCAAAAACAGACTAAAACAAGTAATGCTTGGGTAAGCCTAAACACAAAAACGCTCACGCCCATGTCGCTATCGACAGAATCCTACCCCACGACCCGCTAGAGAATCGAAGGGCTAGCGCTTTTGCTTTTGCGTTTTCGTCACACTCAAATCCATCGGATTGACGGGCAAACCCAGCGACTGATAAGCGTCTATGCGCTTGTGATCGAGTAGGCGCACAAACTTCAGATAGGCCGATTTTACCAGCGGATGGTGTGACTGAGAGGCAATCGTCATGAGCTGAGCGAGATCTTCCACCGTTTGCGGTGCACGAGTGGGCTGATGCAAGGCAATTTCTACTTGCAGCCGCAGATTGTACATAGCTCGCAGGGAGTTATCCTCGAGCTGCAGTCGTCTTAGTTCCATCTTAATAGACCTCCTTGCATCGCTCCGACGACTCACTCATCGGCGAAGCTTGTTTGATCAGGCTCTAGCTTCCTTTCAAGCCGCCTTCTTTAAATATTGATCGGCAGACACTGACGCTGGGGCCAACTTGCTTTCCAGTACATTGACCTTGTAAGGCGCGTCACTACAGATCACCAAGCTGGCCCGACTCACCTTGCCAACAAACCCCACCGACAATCGATTGCTCAACAACAGCAACGGATTCTTGGAGAAACTGCAGCGGTCCACCAACAATTCGTGGGCGCCCTTGTCATCTTCGTAGTGCAATTCCAACCGCAACTCTTTTGGAAACATTGTTAATGTGTTTAGCCACAGCAAAACATCAAAGGCGCCATACCAGCGTCCTTTCGATGCGGTTTGTGAGGCGCCGATTGTTGTTTCTAAGTCACGAGCCACAATCAGTTGATGTTGTGAGGGGTGATTGTTCATGCCTGAATTCAGTTCCTATCCAAATTTGTCCTTCAGTTGAGCCCGACTTGCACCCAACGCTGTGCCAAAACAATCTACCAAAAGCCAATCAGCTTTTTTGTAAAACCCTGTAAAACCGTGGCCTCCAGAGGATTTTACAAAGTCTTTACACAGAAAGCCGCGGATTGGAGAGTTCTTCACTCTAAGGCGCTGAAGTCTTGTCAAAAATCCCGTATTCTTGACGACTGGAAAATGAGACCTGGTTAACACTTTAAAAGAAACCAGCTCAACTATGGACTTAGGGGGATAGACAGCATCGTGAAAATTGCCATGCTCGAGGATGATCAACAGCAAGCCCAATTGGTGAAAGGCTGGCTAGAAGAAATTGGCCACCAAGTTACCCACCGAGACAATGGCACGGATTTTCTCGCCGCCTGCCGACGCGAGCCGTTTGATTTGGCCATTCTCGATTGGGAGCTGCCCGATCAAACCGGCGTGGATGTTCTCACCATGCTGCGTCAAAGCTACAAACAAACCCTACCGGTGTTATTCGCCACACAGCGAGACAACGAAGAAGACGTCGTCAATGCGCTCAGCGCCGGGGCTGACGATTATCTGGTCAAACCCCTGCGTCAAAAGGAGCTCAGCGCTCGTCTGGCAGCCCTCAGCCGTCGTGCTGGTATCGACACCCCAGCAGAGCGCCTACAATTGGGGCCGATTGAAATCGATACCCAAGCGATCCAAGCCCGAGTGGACGGCGAGCTGGTTAAGCTGACCCAAAAAGAATTCGACGTCGCCGTGCTGTTCATGCGCAATATCGGTAAGGTATTGTCTCGCGAATATTTGCTGCGCCAGGTTTGGGGCGTTGATGCGGCACTCAACACCCGCACCGTCGACGTTCACGTGAGCAAGGTTCGTCGCTGTCTGGGAATTAATCCAGACATGGGCTTTTGCATCACTACCATCTATCAACACGGATACCGACTCGAAGCGATCAATAGCTGAGTCCCAGTACGGAAACCACCACATGCAACGCACCACCACTACCAGGGCGCTGAAGTCAGCGCTTGTGGGCCTCACGTTATTGGCATCCACCCCCACTTTTGCCGCCGAATGGCTCTATACCTTCCGTCCCGGTGACACCATCTGGGATCTCTGCCTGAAATACACCAACCAGCGCGGCTGCTGGATGACCTTGCCAAAACTCAACGGTGTAAAAAATGATCGCTACATCAAGCCGGGTTTCGTATTAACCTTTCCCGCCGACTGGCTAAAGAATCTGCCCAAACCCGTCAGCGTCACTTATGTGGATGGCGATGCCTTTCAGCAACCGCTCAATTCAAGCGAACGCCAACCGATTCACAAAGGCGATCTGTTGGGACTTGGCTCCACCTTGACCACCGGCGATAACGGCAATCTCAATTTGAAGTTCGCCGATGGTAGCAGCCTGCAAATGGAACCCAACTCCGAACTGTCACTGGACACACTTTCCAGTGTCGATGGTTATGGCATTGTCGACAGCCGTTTGCGCCTCAATCAAGGAGCGGTTAAAACCCGTGTAATAAAACGTACACCGGCCAGCCGTTTTAGAATCACCACGCCTTCCGCGGTTGCCGCCGTGCGCGGAACTGAATATCGGGTAAGCAGCATCGATGGCCCCACTCCGCTGATGCGCGGTGAAGTCTTTGAGGGTTTGGTCGACGTTAACACCGATAAAAACACTCAATCGGTGCCTGCGGGCTTTGGTATTACCGCCAAGAAAGGCCAAGCGCTGACTCAACCCAAACCACTATTGCCGGCTCCGATATTCATTAGCGACGCGACACCTAAGTTGCTGCCGATCAAAGTTGAGTGGCAAGCCCTCACCGACGCCAGTCACTATCAATTGGAATTGCTGCACGACAATCAACTCGATGAGCTGATTGAGCGACGTCAAATCAGCGATACTCAACGCACTTTCGACGAACTGGCGGTGGGCTGTTACAAACTGCGCTTGCGCGGTATCGACAGCGAATCCCTGCAAGGACTCGCCAGTGAGCAGGCCTTGTGCGTGGCCGCACCTTTAGGCATTCCCGATCTGAATGCAGACCATCTGGAATACAGCGATCGCTTTAACGCTCAGCTGAGTTGGGCGGCTGTCGAGGATGCCGCGAGCTATCGAGTGCAAGTTGCCACCGATCTAGACTTCACCAACATCATCAGTGACAGCGAACAGGATAATCGCTCCATTGCCTTAGAGGGCGAAACCGTCTTGTACGTCAGAGTATTGGCCGTGGGCAGCGAAGGCCAAACCACGGTGTATTCGACACCGCTGCAATGGCAACCCAAACCCAATCCGTGGATTGCTGCGGGCCTCTATGCGCTGTTCGCAATTCTTGCCTTCTAAGGTGTAGAATCAAAGCCCCTTCGAAATCCAATGGACGGCTGGATGCGGTCAACACTTTTTCGATTTACACATCAGTTAAGCCAGCATCGACACCTGTTGTTGCTGGCTTTTATTATGGGGCTAATCAGTGCCCTGCTCAGCCATCACAAACTCACCGAAAGCCTCGACTGGCTGTGGTTTGATGCTACCCAACAGCTGAGTAGTTTGCCGACAGCCGACGACATCGTCATTGTAGAGATTGACGAACGCAGCATTCATCAGCTCGGCCGCTGGCCGTGGCCACGGGATAAACACGCCCAACTTTTGTCACAACTGCCAGACAGCCAGGCGATTTTTTTTGACGTTATCTTCTCAGACCCCGATCAAATCAATCCAACCGCCGACCGTAGATTTGCCAGTTCTTTATCGCAACAATCACTGAGTTTTCTCCCGCTTTACTTAGAACAACTGGGCCACAATGGACAATTGTTGGAAATCACTCCCGCGCCGGCTTTTTATCAAGCCGTTGATGCCGTCGGCCACGTGCATGTATCGGCCGACCGCGATGGTGTTGTGCGCAGCATCTTTCTACGCGAAGGCGTAGGTAGCGCTTTCTGGCCGCACATTTCGCTGGCCATGCTCAATAAATTGCAGCCCGAGACGGTCATTTCCTCAACGCCTCAAGAGACAGAACACAATCCGCACACCATAGTACAGCAGCAGCAACGCTGGCTACCCATGCCGGCCGCTCAACAGGGGATAGTGCATTTCAGTTTTATCGACGCAGTCCAAGGGAATATTTCTCCGCAACATTTTAACAATAAGATTATTTTTGTCGGTGCGACCGCTCCCGGACTCGGCGATGTATTCACCACCTCCATCGGCAACATGGCTGGGGTCGAATTGAATGCCTGGGCCTTTCAAGCGCTGCGTCATCAGCAACTGATTCAACCCCTAACTGGACTGCACGCAACTTTGATCAATGGGTTTTTAGTGTTGATTTTGTGCTTTTGGTTTGGCCGTCTAAGCCCAAGGAGTCTATTGCTGGCCACCAGCGTTAGCGCCATCTCGCTCTTGGCCGCAGCCGCTTACCTACAACTGCATCAACAACTGTGGTTGTCACTGGTACCAGCATCCCTGTGTATTCTCACTTTTTATCCGCTATGGAGTTGGCGTCGCCTAGAAGTAGCACTCAATTATTTAAGTAAAGAACTGACTCGCCTGCGAGACCAAAGTCCACACTTTAGCGAACTCGATTCAAAAAAAATACAACTGCAACAGCGACAGTTCTGGCAACAACTGGGACTGTCCAGCCAACGCCAAGCGGCCCTAGCGATTGAACAAGTCCCTCAAAAAGTTACTTTCAATAAACTCTACGGCTCAGAGCTCATCGAACAAACCATCTCACAAATTGTTCGAGAAAAAGAAGCAGCTGAGATCAACCAACAGTTGATCGAAAGAAGCTTGGAACAACTTCAGGATGCGGTACTCATAGCCGATGCTGGCGGGCAAATCTTGTTCACCAATCAAAGCTGGAATCAATTGTTCAGTGAGGTGCGAGAGCTTGATCTTCTGGATCAACTACAAAGAATAGAACTGCCAAATCTCAAGCAGTGGTCGCAAGTATTGGCCGCCCTTTTTGATGGCAATAACGCATTCTCTAGTCAAGGCTGCTTGAATCAAAAAATCGATCTATTCTGTCAACTGGGGCTCTCGAGTTTGTCGGGTAAAGCCCTGGACACGCTGATTATCACCTTAACCAACGTCAGCCAGGTCAAGGCCGCTGAGCGCTCTCGCTTAGAAGCGTTAAACTTTCTTTCCCACGATTTACGCTCCCCCATGGTGTCCGTGCTCGCCATTTTGGAGCTGCAACGCAAGCGCATTCAACGCCAGCAGAAGACTCAAGACAATGACACCAGCATTACCTTTAACGATGAAGAGCTGCTGCAAAGCATCGATGTGTTGGTGCGCAAGAACCTCAGCTATGCCGACAGCTTTTTACACCTCAGCCGAGCGCAGACGCTCACTGAAGACCACTTACAACTGTGTGACATGCACGCCGTCATCGACACCGCTCAAGTCCAAGGGTTAGCACTGGCGAAAAGCAAGTCTATCGAGTTGATGACTCACCGAACCTCTGAAGATGCTTGGGTGATGGGAGATCAAGATGCACTCGAACGAGCGCTCATCAACTTGCTGTCCAACGCGGTAAAATACAGCCCTGCGAATACCAGCATTAGCTTGAGCCTACGCTGTGAGGACGCCACTGTGTGTGTCGCTATTGAAGACCAAGGCCACGGCATTGAAACTGAGGATATTGATAGCTTGTTTGATCGCTTTACTCGAGGAAAACATCCGGGAGAAGAAATGGGAGCGGGACTGGGGCTCAATTACGTGGCAACGGTAGCCAAACGACATCAAGGCAGTATCGAGGTGGATAGCCAAATCGACGTGGGCAGCTGCTTTACACTACAGCTGCCCAGAGCGTCGGATTCGGATTTTTAAACTCGCAAAGTCTATTTGGCGGGCAAATGAAAAGTCGCCACGACGGGCAAATGATCAGACACATCTAACGTATCGCTTTGGCGAACGTGGGCATCACTCACCTGCCACGCGTTGCTGAAGAACAGATAATCGATGGTACGATCCGGCTCGGTGACTCGGGGATCGTTGGAAAAATGCGTGTACCATTTCGCCACGTCATCTCCCATCAAATCTTGCAAAGCTGGAACCGCTCCATAGCGATCGTAAAGCGGTGTTAAGGCAGTGTCGGCATCGTATTCGCCCACCCCATCATCTTCCAAGCGCTGCCATTGCTGCTGATTGTCCGGTGGCAGAGAATTAAAATCACCACCGAAGATCCACGGCGTATTACTCTCGTCCAACTCGTCGAGTACCGCTTGCGCGGTGGCCACCTGACGTTGCATCAAATCTGAACCGGCCCCCCAGGCATCGAAGTGTGTATTGATTACCGCCACCTCTTGCCCTTCCACAGAAGTCAGATGAGTTTCCAACAAAGCGCGCTGAAAATAGAAACGCTGCGTGATGGCATCGTTGTCCATTAGCGGTAATTGATGGCGACGTGCTTGATCCATGGGATAGCGAGAAAGGGTCGTTAGTTTCATGCTCACCGCCCCGAACACTTTCGGGTGCAGCACCATACCCGCCTGCCAATAATGTGCATCGGCACGGCAGGGATAAGCCATCTCGCCTAAACGCTGTTGCAGTTCCGCCACCTGATCGACGTAGTGAGTACGTGCATCGTGCTGATCGTTAATTTCTTGCAACAGCAATAGATCGGGGTTTTCGTTGCGCACGATATTGGCCACTTGATCCAAGGTCCAACGAGTGTGTTCGAGACTAGGTTGGGTATCGGTACCGCCTTCAGCGTCGTAGAAGAAAAAATAATTCTTACTCGCCATGTATTGCACGTTGTAGCTCAATACCTTTAGCGGCTGTTGCTGTGACCAGGGCGATGTTGGCGCATCACAACTGGTGGCCACCTCAACCACTGGCTCATACCAAACCACACTCTGCCAAGCCCAAGCCAACACGCCCAACAGAGCTACAGTGACAACCGCTACCGCAGACAGCAAATATTTCATTCGAACACACTCATTTATCGTTGTTATCTCGACCGCTTAGAGCGCGGCCAATATTGTTTCAGCGCTGCTCTTGTCAATACCTTTGGTATCCACATTGAGCAGCTCCACTACACCGTCATTAACAATCATGGCATAACGCTGACTGCGCAAAGGCCCCATTTCAAAACCACTGGCATCCATACTTAGCCCCAGCTCGGAAGCAAGAGCGCCATTTCCATCCGCCAACATAGTGATATGCTCAGCGTTCTGATTTTGACCCCAAGCGTGCATGACAAATACGTCATTGACGGAGGTACAAATCACGGCATCGACACCCTTGGCCTTGATTTCATCAATCTTTACCACAAACCCTGGTAGATGCGTCATTGAACAACCGGGCGTGAATGCGCCAGGCACTGCCATCATCACCACTTTTTTACCGGCAAATAGTTCATCGGTAGTGACTTTTTCAGGCCCTTTAGCGCCCATGACTTGAAGACTGACTGAAGGAATTTTGTCGCCCACTTGAATGCTCATGATTATGTCCTTTTTACTGAATCGATATTAGGGGATCAAATAGAGCCAATGAGTCTGCGACAATACGAACTCTAAAACAAGTAGTGCCGGCGGTCAGCGCAAAGACGGAAATTCTCACCCAATGTCGCATATAATCCCATAGATAGAGGCAACCGATGCCGGCATCAGGGCAATAGCGAGTAACACCATGGACAAGCAACAACTGATTGACCAGCTACAATTAGAGCGGCACATTGAAGGCGGGTATTTCCGTCGCACTTACCAAAGCGATGACCAGCCTCAACTCGACACGGCTTACGGCGCTCGCCTGAGACTGAGCAGCATCTACTATATGCTCACCGACGAAACCCCCTTAGGTCGCTGGCATCTGAACCGCTCAGATATCCTGCACTTCTACCATCTCGGCGAACCGATTACCTACTGGCTCATCGATGCCGCGGGAGCATTGACCACACAAACACTAGGGCCTGATCCGAGCCAGGGGCACTGTTTGCAGTTTGTGGTAAGGGGTGGAACTTGGAAGGCTTCAGAGTTGAAACAAGGAAGTTTCGGCTTGCTTAGTGAGGCGGTATGCCCGGGGTTTGAATATGCAGATATGACGTTGGGTCGACGCCAGCAGCTGTTGACCCAATTCCCCCAGCACCAAGCTGTGATACAACGTCTGCTAGCGCCAGAGGAATAGACTCAAGAGCAGACTATCGGTGTGCCCATCCTTTGGGATTATCTTGATCGACACTCTTCACCAATTTATTTTGAGCATCGTTAAGCTGTTTGCGCGCACTTCTACACTGACTCATACCACGAGCGGTACACACACCACAGTATTCAAGGGTGTTGTGGGCTTTTTTAAGGCTTTTGTGAGAGGTTGCCAATGCATCCACTCGCGGCTGTAACAATTCCCAACGCTGCAAGAACGCTTGTTTGGCGTTCTGGCAAGCAATGATCGATTGCATATCACCGGACACCGAATTCACCAGCGACTGCCCATCGGACAACAACAACCCCATTTCTTTATGGAGTTTGTGCGCTTCGCTATCACCTTCGATTTTTTTGGCGGGACATGGACGCTGACTAAAAGACGCGACACCACGCTCATCAACACATTTGTAGATCGCTGCTTGAGAAACCAGCGGCAACATAAGTAATACTGCTAATAGAATCCGTTTCATTACCTCTCCTTCGAAACTTACATCACTTTTACGCAAGAACCATCCTCTTGCAACAACTCATGGCTAGGGAGCACACGGATAACAAAAGAGGAAAACTCAACGCCGTCCTTGTGTTTTCCGGCAACCTTCCTAGTGGCCACTACTACGATTTAGATACGCGAGCAGTATTGCACTGATCGCGGCGCTATAATAACCAGCTTCTTGCTGACACACAATCCACCGCGGCAATAAGACGGGCTCTGACGAACAACAAGAGCCATAGACGATCACTCTGTTGCAAAACTAGCCACTATCGATATACTGTTTATATATACAGCTAATTGACAGGAGGCACAGTGAACATTGCTGAACTAACCCCGGCTATTATTCATAGCCAGATTACCCTGCCTTTATTTTTGCACAGCAGCAGTGCTGGTTTTGGTAGCCCCGTGGATGAAGACGATAGCGGCATGGATCTCAATGACCATTTGGTTCGCCATCCCGATCACACCTTCTACGCCCGCGCCCGCGGCGAAGCCATGCGTGACTACGGAATCTTTGATGGCGATCTATTGATCGTCGACAGAAAACTCAAGCCCAGCCAAGGCAGTCTTGTGATTGCCGCTCAAGACGGCGAACTGCTGTGTCGAGAACTGGATTTACGCAACAGTCGCCTGGTCTGCAAAGACAGCGAGTTTCCTGATCTGTCGCTGGACGACAGTGTTGACCTGCGCATTGAAGGCGTCGTCATCAGTGCCATAAAGGAATTTCGTTGATGGGGTTTTCTGTTTTATGAATCAGTAATGCCAGTCGCTACTAGTGCCACACCGGCTATTCTTATCATTTGCTCTTTAACCGATACAACACACTCACTTGCTGCGACAGCCTGATACTCTTGGGGACCAACAATAGCATCCGGTTCGGATTGTCACGGGGCGCATAAAGTGCAGAGACAGGTTGATCGTAGTAGGCAAATCTTGCCGTTCCATAGTGAAAGTTACGATCCTGAGAAATACCATACACCGAATCAATATCCACCCCCAAACTCTGCGCCAAGTGGTCTGCTATTACGCGTGAGGATTGACTGGTTTCTGCTTGCAATGCCCGCTCGACAGTATCACGCTCAGAAGTATCAAAACGCCCATCCACCTCTGTCACAAAATCAATAGCATTCAGGGCATTTACCAATTCCGAATAGCGCGCCAATTCATTCAGCTGAAAACTCAGACGACGGGACACTTCATAGCCTACAATCTCCAGATGCTCACGCTGCGTGTCTCGGCGACGCTTCTCTCGTTTATTGATATCCGTAGCATTCGCCGTTTCTTGATCCACCTCATATTGTTTTAATAGTTTGAAAACACGCTCCATGACTCGGTTGTTGTGATTCACCGCCACAGTCGAAGAAGTATCGTAGACGAATGTTTGCACGTTGATATTGGCGTAGTTTGGCGGTACCTCTTTATCGGCGCTTCCCGTTACTGAAACAAAGGGAAAATCCGGTAAATCATTGCCATAACTCAGCGGTGCAATCCACAGGATTGCGGTAACGAAAAACAGAATTGTCGATTTCATGAGTATATTCCTTGTTAGCTTCCGGCTTTTGCTGAAAAAATTCCAACATCACTATTCAATCAACTCCACCGAGTTTAGAACTTTGCTTGTCATCCGCACTACCCTCAACGGATGACCCTAGATTTACGTCAGTCAGTAATTGAAAAACGAATGCGTTCTTGCAACACTTCCGGCACCAAACGTTTCTCATCCGGTAAATACTTCCAGCGTTTGACCGCTCGCTTGGCGGAACGATCAAACACACCATCTGGCTCACCTCGTAAAATGGTGACGTCTTCGGTACTGCCCATAGCCGTTACTTTGAAGCGAACGTCCACATAACCCTCGAGCCCTTGGCTCAAGGCTCTTTGAGGATAAACGGGAGGCACCATCACTTGTTGGATAATTCCTCCGGTACTGATGCCGATCCCGCCATCTTCGATAACCTTACTGGGTGTAAATCTAAAACCTTCACCCGTAAATTCTGCCGTTAATTTTTGCGGCTCAAGCTTTGGCGTAGTCACTACTGGTGGCGTGTGAGGATCGTCGGGTTTGATAGGCTTATCTTCTTTGACGTTGGTGATAATAGTTGTCTCTTCCCAGAAAATAGAGGGCATGGGCGTCACCACAACATCCACCGGTACGGCATCGGAATACACCAAGCGGTGCATCAGATAGAGCAAACTTAGAGTCACTACAGTTGCACATAGTAGGGCTTTCAAAAACTGAAATTCAGGGCGAGCGGTAGCTGCGATGTCCATAGACACCCTCCTTAGAAATGAGATTGTGAAAAGCTAGAGTTAGTCGGTCAGAGCGATTTTAGTGATCGCCGCTGTGACGGGTGGACGAGGTGGATCCTCGCTGTCGGAAATTTTGAAGTGGAATTCTTCGCTAACGCCTTTTACCTCCGTTGGCGTTCCGTTAATGGTCATGGGTTGAAAGTGACTCTGCTTGAGTGCCGTTAGAACGGCACGCTCAAAGATTCCTTGCGGCTGAGCGTAGACGACTTGGGGATGAATCGGTGCACCATCAACGGCGATGGTAAATTGCACTTTAACTCGCCCTTCAATGTGACGATTAATCGCGCGACTGGGATAAACAGGTGTGACCATTCTTATGGGTAAAAAACCCTTCACCTTAACCTGCGGCTGAGATATTTTGGACACCCCTTCTGTTAGACCAATGGATGTCATCTCATTTAAAGACGAAACACTTGACTCAATTTCGGCAGTCTCAAATTCTACCGATGTCGCAACAACATCGAGATATTCCATCGCCGGCTTCAAGAGAATTTTGGGTTGATCGACATAGACAGGCTTCTCACGCTCCTGCTCTGCTAGCGCCAATGATTGATAAATACTAGAGGTCGGCTGAGAGTCGGTAGACTGTTGTGAAAAACTCGACATCCATTCAGATAAGGCTAGATCTTTGGCGTAGCTTCCAGAGTCTTCGGTATCACTGCGAAAGCCAACCGCGGTCAATGGAATCAAGAGCAATACGGCCATCAGCGACGAAAGCCCCCATTGTTTCGCCCCTAGAGAAATGTCATGGTCGGCGTAACGTTCCAACAGGGCTTTAATGCGCTCAAAGTTTGAATGACTCCACAACTGAGACACCGGCAGGTCAGACATTTGCTTTTCTAATCTCAACAACAGCTGTGCATAATCCGCATTGCGGCCGCTCACCTGTATAACCCAGTCATCGCAGGCTCGCTCCGCAGTATCGACCAGTTTGCTGTGCAGCCACCAAACGGGTGGTAAAAACCAAAACAGTAGCGCCACTAATTTTCCAATGACCAACACCAACCAGTCACGGCGAGCAATATGACCCAACTCGTGCAAGAGGATAAGTTGACGCTCCGCACTGTGCCATTCGGCCGCCTCCATAGGCAATTGCACATAAGAGCGCTGCCATCCCCATGAAGCAATCGTATCCTCCACTTCCGACAACACTAAAGTGACTGGACGATCAATACCGGTAAGATGACAAAGCTTGTCGATTTCAGTTTGCAATTCAGCGTAGTGAGCTAACTGTCGATCAACGGTTTTTGATCCAAGTTGAATGACACCTAATAGAAGATAAAAACTTCCCCACAATACACCGAAGCAGTAGATCCCCATCAACACGCTACCCGGGATTGTTTGCAACCATTGTCGAGTTTCATCCCACGCTGGTAGCGCGATAGTGATGGGCGCATCCAACACTATTCCAAGTAACGCGGCCGCTGGCAGCAGCAACAGCGTAATCAACAGATTCATGTGACGAGTGGCAGCAGAAAAGGTATTGGACGCGCGATTCTGCAGTGCCCCTAAGCCGATAATAATCATCGGTTTCATCACAAGCTGAATAATCAAGGCTAGAGGTGTCATAGGGTTCTCCTAATGAACGACACAGTTTGAACAGTCAAAAACATAGACGGCTACCGGTCCGAATCTCGCTGCTTTGCCTGCTCAATTAAAGATTCAATATCGCTAATTTCTTTTTCCGACAAACTCTGATTGGCATTGCCTAAGAGCGCATTCACCGCTTTAGCCGTCGAGCCTTCAAAAAATGTTTTTACCACTCGCTGCAGAGCCCCCTCACTGGCTTCGGACTTATCGGTTGAAGCAAAGTAGATGTACTTAGCTCCAGCTTGTCGACGCTCCACCGCCTGCTTTTCAACCAGTCGCGCCAATAGCGCACGCACGGTGGAATAGGAGGGTGCATCGTCCATCCCCTGCTGCACTTGTTGCGCCGAAGCCTCTCCCAAGGTAAACAGTATGTCGACAATCTGCCGCTCTCGACGACTGAGTTTTTCCGCGTGATGCTCCACCATGATCTTGCCCTCTGACTTGCCCAATTGCTTTTCCTAGAGATTGAGACGACCACGCCCTAACTCGAACCTGTACCCGTTTTTCAGGATATCTCGTATCTCGTATCTCGTATCTCGTATCTC
>CERE01057068.1_pt1 | contig 25111 bp, 27 predicted proteins | sample 530911 | NCBI WGS metagenome assembly CERE01 (sample SAMEA2621092, study PRJEB7988) | marine metagenome | biome: marine biome (ENVO:00000447); feature: mesopelagic zone (ENVO:00000213); material: "saline water (ENVO:00002010), including plankton (ENVO:xxxxxxxx)" | depth 800 m
TTAATGATGACTTTTTGCAAGTGATATCCGCTCTAGAATGCCATCGAAAGCCCTTGTTCATTCACTCTTTCTTTATCTAGAACATCGGAACTAGAAAACACGGTTTCTACTTCATTCGAAGCGATCAGCGCCAGACTAAGCTCTGTCACCTGACTAGATGAAAGTTGCTGGAATTTACCTTTTGGACTAATCGCAAACCAATGCGTTTTTTCTCCAATGAAAGCTTCTCCAAAGAGCCCTCGCCTTAACGAGAGATTGTCGTTTATTCGGTAAATTGTCGCCTTCCTATCTTTCTCAATAGAGATTTTCTCGATTTCACGAAGCACTTGATACTGATATTCGGTAGTTTCCGCTATCTCTTCTGCGCCGGCTTGCATGTCAAAGAGATCACTCACTGTATGTTCTGACTCTCTCACAGAATGTACCGCCTGATAGTCCAATCCTTGTTTCTCTAGAATTCTCTCTATGAGTTTTTCTCGATCATGAAGTACTTCTTTCAAATTGTATCTACTCAACTGATTGCCCATCCGCAACATACGATCGAGCTCTCGATGCCTTCCATTGGCAATAGAAAACACTCCCAATCGCGCGAGCGCATGTAAACCCGCAGCAGGGTAACTATACTCAGTACGATCTAGAAAATAATCGATCCCTAGTTCGGGAAAACCAAAAAACATTTCGGCCCCCTCCTCATCGATACCCATTTTGGTATCGGTTAAGACATCGGTATAATAAACGCCCTCCTTTTCGATTATATTCTCTTGGTCAATAATCGCCATATCTGGATCTCTAAGTCCGCTTAGAACCCCATCGAATTTCTCATCCTTGTAGGGAACTCTGATTTCAGTATAAGCGGGTAGCGCTGCATAGATTTTATCTATCGAGGGTATTTCCATGCGATATCCATCTCGGTAGACATCACGAAAGACTCGAGTTGCCTGTAAGGCATTATTGTAGCCGTATCGATTCCAAAGAATATCAATCGCTAGCACATCTTGATAACTCAGAATTTCGAAACGAGGATCTCTTCCCTCAGACAGGGCAATCTGCTCCTCATCAAACTGTATCGTTAGTGCAATTTTTAGCATGGTTAAACAGTGCTGAGGCGAATATGCGTTGGGAGAAATCGCTACGCTTCCATCTTCGTCTAAGCTTCGCGCCAACCAGTTTCGCCTCTTTGGATCAAAATGGGTATCCCTAATCCATTGTCGAAATGCGTTCAATGGACGCATGTACGCATACTCATCTTTTTTTAGCATGTTCTCCATCGATCTGTCGGTGCCTACTCGATTACAAGACCAACAACCAAATCTGGCACCACATCCACTAGATCTTGGCTTTTCATCTGCGTAGGCCAGCACCATACAGTTTCCGCCCTCACCATCCTTGTAAACCTCTACTAACCGGTCAAAGTTAGAGTACGATTGACGGTCCACGTTGTTTCTAACTTTTCCAATGTGCCAAAACACATCATCTAGGGTGAAATTCGCAATCGGTGAAATTACTAAATTACCATTATGCTCGATTGCTTCTAGATCGCTCTCCCCTCTCTCTAACATTTTTTTCATTCTCTGAGGACTCTCGTCAAATCTGGTCCCGATAACAGACACCGGCTCGACATCCACCCCTAAACGAGCAAATATTTTTTTCTTCAAAGAATTTATCGGAGTGACTTTCATATCCACAGAGCACTTGCTATCCGTACCTGGCAGAGAGGCAATCGTACGGCCGCCGATCAAATTTACCATATGGTTCTGACTCATCGCTGGAGTCGCAACCTCAACCTGACCGGGTAGCTTATTCGCTTTTATGAACTCCTCAATCTTGACAATTTCTTCTTTCGCAAATCGATCAATTTCTGGATTTTCTAGGAGCGTGTTTCCATGGATTATAACAAAGGGAGGAACTTCTCCCCCAGACTGCTTAAAATCACGTGCAGCTTTCAACCCAATATCAAGAGCGACAGAACTGTCTTTCCCGCTTGACCAAGCATAGACTAGAGGTATTCCATTTTTCATTAAATTAGTCAAAGAAGAATGAGCTATCTCAACCTTTTTTTCGTACGGTAACTCAATCATTCCAACATCAACTGTTTCTACAATATTGCTTTCATCACTCGGATAATCAAAAGAAACTTGCATGGCTATATGTCGAACCTCTATCCACTCTGAGAAGACAAATTTTTTTTGCTATTGCGACTCTAATCCGTTCGAAGAAACAGTACCGATTGAAGTCGACTTTTCTTCAGCCTTAGCCTGATCGAAGCTCGCTACTTTTTTTAGCATATTTGACAACACTGATTGCCGCTCACTGGTAGCGTCGATAGCTTTCCCTTTAAATGACTCTGCCGCCTCAATAAGTCTTGCCCCAACTCCTGTTCCTAGGCTACCCACCAAGCCCATCATTCCTAGCGCACCAATATTGTTCGTCAATGCTCCACTAGGACCTGCAGCAAGATCATAAAATACAGCCCCGAACGCAAGGACTGAGCCACCAACCGAGAGTACCGCAGACGCATCAAATAGAAGGTTCTTCGATCTTTCTGCTATAGAGATGTTCCTCGTTACCATTCTATCCAGCACTGATTCCCGATCACTAGATTTGTTCATCGCTCTTCTCCTCAATCAATGTTACAAACAAGTTTATTGGCTCTATAGATTCACCAATGAGCTCATTGAGTTCCGTTTGCTTTCGCTCTTTTTCTTTACATTCTTTAGCCATCCCAATCGCCAAAAAGGATACCGAGTGTCCCTCAGCAGTAACTAGCAGGGAGTTTGCTACTTCGAACTCTCTACCTATCAACGTTGGTTTTAGTTGCTCTATTTTCTGTTTCAGCCGAACAAGTTTATCCACTATCATTCTTATCTCCTTGTGTAATAACTACAGCGAATTAGTGTTTTTGTTTTCTAATTGCACTTATGTATTTTTGCGTAGTCTCTGGGGAAGCTACCGCTTCCGGCAAACGCTCTTTCCCTGACAATATCCTGTCTACTCTCTGCGAAAGAAAAATATTTGCCTCATAGATAAATTGGCTGGCATTTGCTATGTCAGGTTCGATTATCTCTGGAGGCTGATCACAACCTTTCCCTAAGTAGGCTGCTAAGCGACGATCGTTAGGGCAAATCAACACTAGCTTCTCTTGTGCTCTAGTCATTCCCACATAGAACAGCCTTCTCTCATCCTCAATGTCACAAGTTTGATCACTAGTGCGCGGGATGTACGGGAACTTTCCTTGAGATAAGCCAGGCATGATTACAAACGGCCATTCCAGACCCTTGCTACGATGGACGCTTGTAATGAGTATTCCTTCGCCTTTTTCACCATTTTCATCCATACCCTTTCTCAGAGACTCTAGATGCATAACATATGGGAGAAGGTCCTCTGAACGATGCTCTGCGTATGTTTTGATTACCTTGTATCGAGACCACATATCTTCCGCCTCTGCATCATTCTTCGCGGTGTATTCAATATGGTGCTTTACCCCTGTCTCCTCGATTATGTAGTCGATTAATTCCTCTACTGTGCTTGAATGCATTACTTGTAGATTTCGCCATGTTCTCGCTCTACGAATTACCCGCTCCCTGACCCATTGCTCTTTTACCTTAAATGTAAAAGTGTCTAGCGCTCCTATTGGGTCTTCTAAGTTCGACAGGGCTTCGTTAATCATTTCGTACTCCAGATCTCTGGGCATACCTAGGGAAGGAAAACGAACGAAGTACTGAATGAATTTTCGCCTATCTGACTCGGGTAACTGATCGAAACTCCCTGCTCCGATATGCAAACCTGCTAGGAGAGCTCCAATGTCTGGTGTATCAAACAATGCAGTTCCACCCTCAACGGTATAGGGAATGCCTGACTTTAAAAGTGCAATTTCGACCGGTACTGCCTGAGAAAAAGACCTTACCAAAACCGCAACTTCAGAGAGCTTTCGACCCGAACTTAACCAAGTCGAAATTTGTTTTGGAACAGTAGGTTGTCCAATTTTTTCTACATCGAGAGAGATGCTTGTTGCGCGACTAGTCGGACTAGAAATACACAACTTAGAGGCTCTAGATTTGTTGTTCTTGATAACATGGGTAGCAGCCAATGATAGTTGGTGCCCATATCGATAGGTTTGATCTAGCTTATACACTGCAGGTTTTGGGAAGAAACGATCGAAACCAGTAATTAGATATTCTGGTTTGGCGCCACGCCAGCTATATATACACTGATCATCATCCCCCACCACCATAACTGATGCCTTACTACCAGCAATGATCTTTATCATGGCCATCTGAATATCAGATATGTCTTGGAATTCATCCACAACAATATGGTGATAACGATCGGAGAAATTTTTTGCTTTCTCTGGATTGTCAATTAAATGGCGGACAGGGTCATAGATCAAATCGCTAAAGAACTGAATATTCTCCTTCTTTCGTTTTTTTCGAAGGCTTTAAAACCATCAATAAAGTATCTGTATTTAGTGGCAAACCGGTATTCAGAAAATACGTCTAACGGAGCGTCAAGTGAATTTTTTGCTAGATCTACATATGAAAGAAACTCCATCACGATTTGTTTCTTTGCTTTAACATCACTAATCCAAGGCATTAGCGTATCTCTGGCAAACATGAATAGCTTGTACTCACTCGTTTCAAGTCTGCACTTCCTAAAATCACCACTTTCTATCAGTTTGTTTTGAATGGTACTACCGAGACCGTGGAAGGTGAAAACAGGAGGGCATTGAGCGCGGTCGAAGCTCTGGAGGAGCTTATCTCGATAGGAGTCCCTCGCATCTCTATTGAACATAACCGACAGAATATTTCGACTCGATACACCATCACTCACAAGTCGCTTAACACGTTCGATCATTGTCGTAGACTTACCAGATCCAGCCGCGGCAAGTACTTTGGCGTGCCCACTCTTATGATTTGCAACCTGCTCCTGTTTAGAATTCAACATTTATGCCGCTACCTTTGTTAGTACTATTTGTGAGTTGATTCTCACGGTGCATTTCAATTACTGCACAGAGCTTCTGATGCGTTTGGTAGCTTCCTATCTGATAACTTCGATTCAATTCAAGCCCTGTTTTCTTATGCCCTCTTGCTAGTGTTTCAATGGCACTTTTCACCCATATGGATTTCGTTTTTGCTGTCACTTCTGCGTCTGGGGCTGATCCCCCATCGATAGACATTTTCGAAACGGCTTGTCGCTTTACAATGTTCTGTCCATCCAGCAACGCTATTTCACATGAATCAACAAATCCTCTTACATACGCTTCTTGATTCACTTCTACACCAGAAACAATGTGAGATAGCACAGCGTCTAGTGTCGTAATCAACTTCCATCTAGTCTCATTCGGATAGCCAAAGTTGAACATTGCCTGTGGGATATCGGAAAAGATAAACGGGTCATTATTTTCGCCGTAGTATGCGTAAGTGCCCAGAAACTCTAGATCAACCCATTTCATGATGGATCTCCCCGAGACGAAATAAAGTAAAACTCTCTTTTTGACTACTCAAATTCACGCCCCCTGTTTTGCGTGCCAGTAGGTTTCCCTTAGCTTTAGGACATGCCGAAATCATCACTCTTGTTCGGTATATCTCTCGTGGCATCCGGCATAGATGAAGCGCCAAGACCCTTCCCGGATTTTATATTTCGAGTAACTAGCTTTATCATCTGTTCTGCTGCAGAGTTCTTTTGGCCGGTGGTTAGACCACTATCTGCTTTTGCCCTCGACTGCATACCGGTCTCTAGCACCACTGAACAAAAACAAGCCTTAAGGGCACTGCGATCACCATTAGCAGCATTAATTGATGCCTGTTGCCACTGAGCCCTATCAATCCTCTTCCAATCGATAGTCAAACCATTGTTGAATGCCAAACCTTCGATGAGTGTTCTAATTGTGCGGCCATTTCCAGTTCTAAAGGGATGTACCAAGTTCATTCTGTTGTAGTAGTAGGCAGCTTTAGAAATGAATTCAGCTTCACTCGAGCCGAGAAGAAAATCCTCTCGCTCTAACTCTTTGAACACTGCCTTCATGCTGGCATCTATGCTTTCCGGTGCCACATACTGTCTTCCATCACTCGCCTTTAGGCCCGTCACTCGAGCGGCGCCTGCCCATTCATACACGTCCTGAAACAGGTGCTCATGAATTTCCTTCAGATGATCCCAGTCGAAACTACCGCTGGGCATACCTTGTTGACGACGGAATGCACTAAGAACCAACTCACATTGGTTCAATTCAATTGCATCGGTGATATTGAGCTTGTTTTTCAGCGTGATTGCGCCGGGTGCCATAGCATATGGGTCAGCGCTTATCGGCATGGATTTTTTAACTGCAACGACCATACTAACCTCCGTAGACCCTGATTAGCTTTCCTCGCAATTCCTCATCAGTTCCCTTGTGAGATTCGATGATCTTGAGCTGTCGAGCGGTTAACTTCCCTTCAGGCTCATAGCCGTCCAAACTACTGCTAGCGACAAAATTTCGCAGACGCTCCTTCTTGGATTGAGGATCCTGCTCTAATTTACCCATACGATATCTCCACTAATGACCCCATTTTCAACAACTTATGCGCGCGGTCATGTTTAAAAGGAAAGCCAAAACACTCTTGCACATCATAATATAATACTATTATCATCCCATAAATCAACTTTAGACATAGCATTTAGCGTAGATGTTGCGCCCAGTACAAATGGGATCGTTAGTCATAATCATCATCGCCACCTGCTCAATGAGTGAATGCTCCGGCAAACTGATCCCATTTAAATAGATTTAAGACCTCTGCCCGCGACTAAAATAGGAGAGTTGTTCATGGCACGAATCAAAGATAGCTACGTAGAGAAGCTCAAAGAACACTCCGCTGAGTACCTGCCTGCGATCATAGGAGAGACCACTGAGCTCAAGAAAAACGGGAAGAATCTATCTGGACTATGCGTATTCCACGCTGAAAAGACACCATCCCTGACCGTAAACCCCCAAAAGGCCACATACCATTGCTTTGGCTGTGAAGCGGGCGGTGACGCCCTACGTTTCATCATGGATTATTATCAGCTTCCATTTCGAGAAGCTGTTGATCGACTAGCACGCAAAACTCAGTTTTCTCCTCCCGAATATGAAGAGAGTGGCAAGGAAGGAAAATCTAATACCCAGTCGATAAGAGTCAAGAGCGCACTGACGAGTGCTAGCGATTTGTACAAAGAGCAACTTTCAGGCTCCGAAACAAATCGGCGATATCTTAGTGCTCGAGGATTTACCCTGGAGGACATCTCTCGATTCAATGTAGGCTTTGCACCTGACGACTTTGACTTCATACCCAAACGGCTTATTAAGAAAGTAGGGGTAAAAGCGCTTCTTAGTGCCGGCTTACTCTCCTCTAAGCCAGATTCAAATCGAGTGTGGGACTTCTTCAGAAATCGGATAATGTTTCCCGTACGCAACCAGAATGGTCATGTCATCGCTTTTGGTGGAAGAACACTGTTAACCAAACCTGAAGAGGCCAAAAAAGCTGGAAAATACATCAATAGCCCTGAAACAGACCACTTCACAAAAAGGAAGCATCTCTATGGGTTATACGAGTCCTTGCAACAACGGAGCCCAGAACCGGGGACAATAAATGTGGTTGAAGGGTTCGTTGATGTTATCGCTTCTCACAGGCATGGATTTTTCAATACAGTGGCGCCTATGGGTACCGCAGTTACCCCTGAACAAATGACCAAACTCTTTAGATATGCTGACCATCTGCGGTTTGTATTCGACGGAGATAAGGCTGGCTACTCGGCGGCATATCGAGCCTCTATGTCAATGCTCTCCATGTCCAATGGCAAGAAAACCGCCTCTGTTGTTATCCTTCCTAAGGGTGAAGATCCAGATTCCTATTTGGCCAAACCAGAAGGAAGCTCCCTATTTTCACACGCTCTTTCTGATGAAACCCCAATTTCTAAGTTCTTGATCGACTACCTCGTCGATAAATACGGCGATTCTAGTGTTGAAAATCGAGCTACTGTCATACATCACGCCAAGGAATTCATCGAAGCCTCTACTGACTCTACATATAAGGAACTTTTAAGGATTGAGCTTACTAGAGCTCTGAAGTTAGATGAAGATTGGCTTTATCCCCAACAACCGATTGCTTTATCTACATGGGAGACACTGCTGGGGAATGATGAAAAATCTCTTCTTCAAGAAGCTAATGATGAAATACTGAAGTACTGCGGACTTGTTCTTCAAGAACCAGATTGGCTTAAAATGTTCCCGCTCGATATCGAGAATTTGACGAACCCGTCAGATATTGAACTCATAAAATTTACCACCTTTACTCTGGAAAAATCCCTCAACACCAAAATCCCCCCAGAAAGACTCTACGAAGAATCTCTGGCCAACTTAGTAATGTACCTCAAGGCTCTTTCTGGCAAAACATTAGAAGAGAGGATAGATATCGCTAGAGCATATGGCCTTGGATCTACAATCGATGGGCTACAGAATCAAACGAAAAAACAAACTGAAACACGGATCTCAATGTGACAAGCTGTAATTACCTCGCTCGATACCAAACGGAACCCCTTAAGGTGTTGAAATCTCATATTCACACCGCGATCAAAGAAAAGCGATACCTAGCACCCGCAGCCTTCCAAGTTACTAGTCATGGCTTCTGCGCGCCAGACGATGGGATTGAACTCCTAGAAACTGCGAGTTTTCTCTGTGCGAATTATCGATATTCTGAACGGTCAGTACCCACACAACTTGTAAAAGCTCATGCTCGAGAAAGAGTGGACACTATCAAGTCCATGGGACAAACAGTCGGTAAAGAGCAGTTAAGAGAGATCGAAGCGGATATTAGACAAGAACTCGTACTTTCTACCCCTCCTTCGATAACAGATTTGCAGGTTGTGTTCAGCTATTCAATGAATGAGATATGGATTCTTTGTTCAGGAAAAGCACAATCGGACAAGATTTCAAAGAGACTGTTTACTGATCTAAAATCTCTTCCTACTAGCCTTTGCACCCTCAAGCGTGAATGGCTCCCAAGTCAACTCCAAGAGCTAATTGACTCGACTGACCAATCCTTCCGTCTTCATCCCAACTATGAACATTTTGCATCATCCCATGTCGCTCAGAAAGGAAGTGCTGATCGTATAGGTGGTATCTGGGATGAAAAAGTAGAATTCACATTAACTCAAAATGGAGAGATTCTTAGAATAAAAACAACTGATGAGTTTAAGGGTGAATGGTATGAAGAGGGAGACCAAAATACTCCAGAATCACTGGAAGCAATAGCACTAGAATTATGGGTTAATTCTATATCTGATTTAACCGCCTTTTTAGTCGAGCTGCAATCCAATCACATCGACATTGAACTGGCTCAACAAGCGTGAGCGATCTCTTGTCTCTACCCCACAAAACCTATGTATTCAGTACTCCAGCTGTCGATAGGCTCCTGATGTACCTTTTACCACTCAAATGGTTCTATAGTTGCGGTCTCACTAAGTCTGAGGAAGTGACTCACTCCCCATATCTTTCTACTCCAACAATTTTGAAGTATTTAGGCGCCAATCCCTTGACGAAACAAAGAAATCAATCATACTTTTCTTGCGCTTAGTCATTATAACAATATATTATTATGATCATAATCACTAACAGAAAGCGTTCACATTTTCGGAGAGCATATGAGCAAGACCCAATTAATAGGCAAGGATGCTATGGTTCCGCTGCACCCCTGCTTTCCCGTCACAACCAAATTAGATGGAGTGACAATCCATTCTGTTGCTTCATTCCTTATCGCCTTAACAATCGAAGACGCGCCAGCCCAGGCATTAGCGTGCAGTCAAATTCCTGAAACCGCTTCAAAGCTCGCCAGTCGTGCACTGGGGGTGGTTAACAGAGGAAGCTCTAACGGGAAAATCTATTGGAAAGGTGAGGCCATATCCCGCTCGTCGCAACAATACGACAACCTGCTAGATCGACTATTCATAAAGCTTCTTGAAAGTAACCAATTGATCAAGCATGCACTACTGAACACCGCTGAAAAAAATCTAATGCTTCATCCTAGGGCTATGCGACTCATTGGGCATCACATTAACCGAGATGAATACTCAAGACGTCTGAAAGGCCTCAAAGCAGGAGCAAGAACATATGCAACAGCGTAAGCAAAACACCCTATTACGACTATCAGATACTAAGCTACCACTGTCTGTTCAACGGCAACTGCTAAAACTGCAGCTAGACATTGAAATTGTCACGAAACGTCAATTCAACATTTCAAAGAATGCCAGCGTCGTACACGACCTGCTCGCGTTTGCATCAGTAGTGCCAAACCAGCGCCTTTCTAGAAGCTACGAGTTATTAATTGATTCACTTAGAACAAGCGAGAAGAGATACTTAAAGGAAGTCTTAAACTGTCGCTGGCTTGTTGTTATCGATAGCCCGTCGACTCAAGAGGATAAGGTAATCTTGCAAGGGTCCATAGCTTAGTGAAATCGCATGAGAGGCAAAACCTCTCATGCTTGTTCTCCTCGCGCCATCAATGGCTGTAGAACTCGAATATCATAGCACGCCAAAATTCGCTTCTGCTAGAGTTAGTTTTAGACTGGAACCAATACCAATGTACACTCTCTTTTCATAGAGAAGGAATTGGAGGGCAACCAACCCCTCCAAGTTCAGTTGATGCAGAATTTACTCGACTGTTAAGAAGACAATGCCAGACTTCGATGTACGGGGAGGATCGACAATGGCCTTTTCCACTTCATCCTTTTCATCTTGCAGGGACAGAACTCCCCCTGCCTTTGCCACAGTCAATGCTACATCAGCAGCTTCCTTCTGCTCTTTCACCCAAGAAGAGTATGTTGCAACTAATTGCGGCATACTACGAAAAGCGGGTCGAATTACAGGCGTAGCGGTAGTTATTTGGGGTAAGGTAATTCCATTCAGAACTTTTAGCAGGTACTTATCGTATTGAGTAGAGGGCTGTTCCATCGCATACCAGTAGACTGCAGCCATTTGTTCGTACGACAACCCATTTCGCCCAAGTGCATCTGCTATTGTATCTTTATGGACATCATTGGCTGTATTTCGAAGTGTATTGGTCGCGACAATATTTGCACTCTTTATCGCATCTCGAACGAGCTTTCTGATACTCGAAGATGTGCAAGTGTGTGAGAAAGCTTCTAGTTGCCCATAAGCCTCGACAAAGGTCTTAGGCGGTACACTACTATCTATTTCTTGCCTTAGCGTTCTCATCCCTCCCTTCACCATTTCTACAATCACATCACCGTCCGGTCCCAGTAGATAATGGTCACGATACAAATCCATTGTGCTGTTAATTGCCGCAGCGCCCAAAGCGGTTCGTGTCAGATTTTCAGGGCTCGCTTCGTTAACACCAAGAATACCGGTACCCAAAATAACCAATAGATTAAATTCACCCTGAGAGAACCCAAGGTTATTTTGACGCCGTTGTATATCATCAAGCTGCTTAAAGCAGAGCGACTCTGTTAACGCCATTCCCATGGACAGATATTGTTCAATATCTGATGCGGTAGCTCCGCCATTTTTTGCAGCTTCATACTCTTTGAACCACCCTTCACTCTTATCGTTCTTATACCATTTATCTTCGTTTGGATCACTGACAGTTCCCAACAAATGATTTTCATTGGCGTAGAGGCGTTCGGGCGGGTGACTTGCGCAGCCGAATACGGACAAAAGAAAAACAAGAATACACAGAATTCTAAAACGCGAAGAGCTGATCATCGTGAAATCCTTTTCAGATTGAGTTTCGTTCTACCCACCCTATACCTGAACCCCCAAAGGCGTCAACTCCCCAAACATAACAGCTATATGGGCTGTACTATCGCTTTAGCAAGCAAGTAGCTTGTCACTAAATCTAGGCTGCAAAAACTCTAGCTGCTTAGAAAGTACGTTTCTCCCCATCAGGTACATTGCCTCGAAAGGGTTGGGGGTGAAGGGTACAGCCAACAGAGGCATTCCCGCCTCTTCCGGTGTACGGCACCCTTTTAGCTGGTTGCACGCCATACAGGAAGCGACAACATTGCACCACGTATCCAGACCTCCTTTACCTCTAGGAATTACGTGATCTCTAGTGAGAGATGAAGCTGAGAACGCCCCACCACAATAGAGGCATCGATGTTGATCTCGGCGAAAGAGTGCGCGATTAGTCAATACTGGGATCGCTCGCGAGTACTCTCTTGCTCCTGTGACCGCTATAATGGCCGGTACATCCATTGATGATTGAATTCCTTCTTTCGAAACTCCCCCCCGAAGTAGAGTCATCCCCTCCCCTAGGCTCCAGACAACTTGGTTTTTCGCAATTGCGGTTGCTGCCTGTTCAACATTGATCCAAGCTGCCGGCATTCCGGACTTGGTAAGTTTTAAGATCTGCACAATTTGTCCTTAACCAACACAAGGTGATGTTCAACTCCCTCGCTATCAGTGTTTAATTCGCATGAACTTCCGAGAGTCGAGAGCTCGGAATCCTTTGGCTTTTAGAAAATGACCTAGTTCAGCGCAGGTAGCCGGACTGGGATCAATCAACATTATCTGTCTAGGCAAGACGCCTCTCGACTCCGCCCAACGAAGAACATCAATACCTTGTTCGCGACCATCTATTGTTTGTGACACGTACAACGTAGAAACACTCTGTTCATTCAAAACTCTCTTGGCCTCCCTAACCGACGTACAGATAACGTCAGCATCAAGTCTGGAGTCACTCGCCATTAAGACTCGCATGCTTTTGGCTCCTTAAATTGGGGTGATTGACGAGATTCGAACTCGCGTAGACCTGACTCACAATCAGGGGCCTAAACCACTCGGCTACAATCACCATTACTTGGCAGGGGTGGAGGGACTCGAACCCCCAACATCGTCCGCTTAGAAGGCGGATGCCTTAATCCAATTTGGCCACACCCCCAAAATTCACTTAGCTGTAATTTCGTGATCTCTCACAACATCGAAACACAACATGTTGTGTTTTTGCCGGATGTATCCCCGTGATTATTCTAACCTAACCACTACATATGGTAATTTTCCTATTCTTGCTGATAGGAGGCACACATCCTTGTATACCCTTTCTCAATCAGCCCTTGATATTTATGACTTGCCTGAGCGTATGAACGACTTCAACCAAATCATTCTGGTTTTCCATTACCTGATCTATATCTTTGTATGCCATAGGAATTTCATCGATCACACCTGCGTCTTTGCGACACTCAACTCCCTCTGTAGACCGAATCATGTCTTCGACAGTGTATTGTTTCGAAGCAGCTGTACGACTCAATCGTCGTCCAGCACCGTGGGAACAAGAACAGAATGAATCTTTGTTACCCTTGCCTCGAACAATGTATGACTTAGCTCCCATTGAGCCAGGGATAATTCCCAAATCATCAACACGAGCTCTAATTGCACCTTTGCGGGTAACGTGGACGTTTTTCCCGAAATGGTTTTCGAACTCCACATAGTTATGGTGGCAATTGATGGCCTCCTGAGTTATTGAAAACTCAGGCAAATGGCGCCGAAGTACCGCCAGCGACTTTTCCATCATCTTGGCTCGATTCAGAAACGCATAATCCTGCGCCCATTTCACCGCGTTCAGGTACACCCCGTAGTGATCAGACCCTTCCACAAAATATGCAAGATCACGATCAGGTAGGTGAATCATCCAACGCTCCATATCGCGCTTGGCAAGCTCAATGAAATGCGTACCGATGATGTTTCCTATCCCGCGACTACCAGAGTGCAGCATTACCCAAACATCTTCATTTTCATCAAGGCAGAGCTCGATAAAGTGATTACCCGACCCGAGCGTTCCGAGCTGTTTTGCTGCTTTATCGTTCTTCACTCGCTTAAGCAGTTTGGGAGTGAGTGTGAGGATCTCATCCAAACGACCGGCGATAGAGTGAGCACCAGAGATTTGAGCAGCGCTATGCGCCCCGCCCGGTCCTAACGGAATGGCCTTCTCAATATCAAAACGGATATCACGAAGATTGTCGGGTAAATCTCTAGCATTTAGCGACAAACGGATCGCATTCATTCCACAACCAATATCCACTCCTACGGCAGCCGGGATAATTGCCTTTTCAGTAGCAATAACTGATCCTACTGTTGCTCCCTTACCCAAATGGACATCAGGCATGGCAGCAACATGAGAATGAACAAACGGCATATTGGCAATTCGACTCAATTGAGCTTCAGATTGATAGTCGATATCCTCAGTCCATATCTTTACTGGGAGCCGTTGATTCTTGTGCGGCGCCAACACTTTCTTAATAGCCATAAGGCCCTCCTTAGCGAAAACTAGTTCCATATTGATGAAAGAGGTTGTTGTCAATCACCGCATGCTCAAAGACCATGTCACTTGCTTTCTATCAATTGACGGAAACGGAAGGATTCGAACCTTCGGTGCCGTTAGACACTCTTCCTTAGCAGGGAAGTGTATTAGACCTCTCTACCACGTTTCCTATTATTGGTCCGGATTATTGGACTCGAACCAATGACCCCATCATCCCAAATGATGTGCGCTACCAAACTGCGCTAAATCCGGATTGTTCTTCCTAAACACCTCCCTAAAAAACTCAGGAGTGGTCTGCATACAATGGAGCTCGCAGTCAGATTTGAACTGACGACCGGCTGCTTACAAGGCAGCTGCTCTATCCAACTGAGCTATACGAGCAACAATTTGGCTACCCCTTCAGGATTCGAACCTGAGATACCAGAGTCAAAGTCTGGTGTGTTTCCAACTACACCAAGGGGCAATAAAAATGGTGGGCGCTATAGGAGTCGAACCTATCTAAGTCTGGTTAAAAGCCAGATGCACAACCGCTATGCCAAACGCCCAATTATTGGAGTACCGAGCCGGATTCAAACCGACGTAAATGGAGGTTGCAACTCCACGCATAATCTCTCTGCCACCGGTACACAACTTGGAGCGGCCTGCGAGAATCGAACTCGCTTCCTCAGCTTGGAAGGCTGGTCCCTGACCAATCGGGCAAGGCCGCATTAAACCTATGATCCTCAACTTAACGATCGTTAATAGCCTGATGCATCAGGATGGAGTCGAACCATCACAGTGGTTAGCTCCGCATTTACAGTGCGGTGGGCTCTCCGATGCCCAGCTGATGCTATAAACTTGCCCCAACCAAAGTCGGCACTGTATGAACGGAGCGGGCCTGTTGCTAACTACTACGAGAATTCGTCCTTTTTGATAAGCAGACATAACCCGTACTAATCAACGACTCGTTCGACCATTCCATTCACTCACACAATTGGCTCCACCTGCCGGGCTCGAACCAGCGACCTAATGGTTAACAGCCATTCGCTCTACCAACTGAGCTAAGGTGGAATTAACTCTTATTCAGAAAATGTCATTAAGTTAAGCAACGGCACTTTCTGAATAAGAGTCAACGTTGTTTTTGTTCATGTTTACTCGGGTATAGCTACCCTTCCCTTTGCCAGCTTTGACGACACGTTGGCCAAATACTGGATTCCCTCTGATCGACAAATGCCGATTTCTATAGCGATGTACTTTTCGTTTCATCCTACTTCTCCAAATTTAAGAGTGGTGCAGTGAGGGGGCTCGAACCTCCACACTCTCGATCTTCAATCGAGCGCTCTACCACATTGAGCTATCACTGCATTGTTCATTGATGGCACGCCAGGAAGGACTCGAACCCTCGTCATCGGTGTTGGAGACCGACGCTCTACCTGTTGAGCTACTGACGTATTTCATAAAATGGTGTCCCATAGGGGTATTGATCCCCTCTCTTCAGGTTGAAAGCCTGACGTCCTACCAATAGACCAATGGGACTGGTTGTCCGAGCGGGGAACGATCCCGCGACCTCACCCTTATCAGGGGTGCGCTCTACCAGCTGAGCTATCAGACACTAAAATTACAGCCAACTTTTTAAAGAACTAACAGGGTGTAAGTGCCTGTAACACATTTTCCAGCCATAAAAAAACCCCAGCTGGAGGGAACCAACTAGGGTTTACAGTAAAACTGCTCTATCCAGTTGGCCGCAGCCAACCAAATAACGGATGACTACATATTAGTTTTCTCGGCAATCCCAAACGCACTAAAATGCGACGGTTTTGGGCTTTCTTTAACACTAATAGAATATTCTCTATTACTTCTTTCCTGACAAACAAAAACGTCTTGGCATAAGCTCGTGCAGCTCTGCCAGCGATTCGTATATTTGTTCATCTTATGATTCATGTTAAATATCCATCGTTAGTATTTGGCAAAGAAAACAATCTCTGCTGCGTTAATGTGCTTTCAGAATAGTATGAGAAAATCCATAGTGTCAACGTCTTTTTTCTAACTATTTTTACTTTACAATCAATAACTTACGCTTCGAAAACTAATGTTACAGGCGAATAAAAACCTTCTATCAAAAATCGACAAAATGAAGGCACAGGGATCTATAACAGGCATTTTTTTACCTGATTTCCGGTTATTTTTTCTCAATTTTTATTCCAAAAAAACTCTCAAATAATTGTCCTTTTTTCATTTTCAATCCGGAAATTTCGTTTTTTCCGAACTTCTGATTTGGTGGGTCCTACTGGATTCGAACCAGTGATGTGTCATTAACAGTACTCGGTTATGAGCCGAGAGCCTTCGGCCACTAGGCAAAGGACCCAAAGTTTAGGCATAAAAAAACCCGGAGGGTTTTCACCTTCCGGGCTCTTCGATCAGCGAATGCTTTTACATTCTTTCCGATCTATTTACCTGGAAGGCTTTCGCCCTCCAGTGGAGAGCGGCTAGAAACTATTTCTCTGTATTTTCTGCGCACAGTATTCCCACCCAGCAATAAAGCTGGCCGGTAGGCGCGTAATGTTACAAAGAAGGTGTTTCATTTGTCTCTCCAAAAATACTTGCCTGCATTATAACCACTTAGTTTTCAAATGGTAGTCTTACAGAGATATCTTTTCTGACGTTGCGTATCTTATCAAACTCTTAACCTCTCGATCGTGGCCTCCGATCTAATAGCCTCTTTTTTACGATCAAGGCTTCAGCGATTGGAATTGTGCGAGTAAAGCCTCATCTCGGATTGATGATGATTAGATTTGTCTGTGCAATTTCAGAGCCTCTTTGTCGAATAATTGATAGTCAAAGGAATTTGACGATCCGCTCCAAAAGAGCGGCGGTTGACTCGAATCAACGGAGGCGCTTGTCGACGTTTATATTCATTCCTGTCCAGCATTTTCCGTACACGATCCTTATCCTCAATGGGCATTTCCCCTGCTATCCCTTCAAGAACAAGACGTTCATCAAGATTCAATAAATCTCCTTCCAGGATCAACTGAAGGTAAGCATCTAGCTGATCGTATGGAGGCAGAGAATCTGTGTCAGCTTGTCCCTCAGCTAGTTCAGCTGAAGGTTCCTTAGTGATGATTGCAAACGGAATAACTTCCCGTCGGAATTCCCATTCGTTTAGATAGTTAGCCATGTCGTAAACTTGACCCTTATACAAATCTGCCAAGATAGATAATCCCCCGGCCATGTCGCCATATAATGTACAGTAACCTACGCTCAGCTCAGTCTTATTGCCTGTAGACACCACCATAGCTCCCGTTGAGTTAGATAAGGTCATCAATCGCTGCCCACGAATTCGCGCTTGCAGATTTTCTTGTGCCAACCCAGAAGGAGCCTCGCCAAACGCTTCAGTGTAACTTTGTATCTCAACCTCGAACGTTTCTTTAATCGGTGACTCAACGAGTTCTACGCCTAGCGCAGCACACAGTGAAACGGAATCATCAACAGAGCCCGCAGAACTGTATTTTGACGGCATAGTAACCGCGACAACGTTTTCAGGGCCCATAGCCAAAGCGCAGATAGCCAAAGTTACTGCGGAATCAATACCTCCACTAGATCCCACCAAAACTTGCTTAAACCCTGATTTGACACAGTAGTCCCTTAGCCCCATAACCAGTTGCTTCACCATCAACTTCATGGAAACGTCAGGGCGACAATCGACAGGGGCTTGCCTCCTGATATCAACAAAATCTACGGACTCCTCAAACTCTGGTGCTTCTGAGATCCAGTAGCCATTGCTGCGCATGATGCGAGAGTTTCCATCGAACACCAAATCATCAATGCCACCGACCTGATTCACGTACACCACATCGCAATCGCATGTCTTGACAATGTTCTTGATCACCTCCGCCCGCGACTGACGCTTATAGATGTTGTACGGCGAGGCATTTATGCTAACAATCACATCACAATTGCAATCGGCTAACTGAGCAACAGGGTCTTTCTGGTAGAGAGGTTTCCCAGCGTCTTCCCATGCATCTTCGCAGATTAAGAAACCGACTCTCTTTCCCCTCCACGTCATCGCTCCTACCTGCCCCCCAGGCTCAAAGTGTCGTGCTTCATCAAACACACCGTAGGTGGGTAATAACTGCTTGTTGTACTGGTAGATCACCATACCGTCTTCAATAAACAGCAGTGCATTGAGGTGCTTCTTACCCGCCATCGGGTTGCGCATCACCACACCAACCACTATGGCCGAATTCATACCCTCAGTCGCTTTCTTGATTCGATCAAGTTCCAGCATCTGGGCATCTATAAATCCCTCACGATCTAACAGATCTTTGGGGTAGTAACCGGTGATACAAAGCTCAGAGAAGACGATCAGATCAGCTCGATTACCCTGAGTTGCGATGACATCGATAATCTTGTTAGCGTTACCCGCCATATCACCAATCGTGTAGTTCAACTGGGCAGTTACTATCTTCATTTACACGAACTCCTTCTTACGGCCGTAGCTGTCTGCCAGCCAAGCCACATAATCTGGATTTTCACACATCGTCTTACCTGCGGAGTCAGATAGCTTAGCTACTGGACGACCGTTCAATTCAACGAGCTTCATAACGATATTCAAAGGGGTGTAGCCCAAATCATTGGTCAAATTTGTGCCAATTCCGAATCCGGTTTCAATTCGATCGCCGAATTTCTTATATAGCCCAATAGCTTTATTAATGTTCAAGCCATCACTCCAAATTGCGCGCTTCGTTTTAGGGTCTACACCCAATTCTTCAAGCCGATCGATCAACTTCTCGCACCACTTATCGGGGCAGCCTGAGTCGTGACGAAATCCGTCAAACTGTTTAACTAAGTACAGATCCATCAACTCACAAAACGAATCCATGCCTATCACATCCGTCAGTGCATCACCCAAACTGCCTCGAAATTCTTGGGCCCATGCATCAAAAGCCGCTTTCTGAGCGTCTAAAGGGTGAACTAATCCTTGCCATGCTTGTAAGTATTCGTGCGCCATGGTGCCAATCGCAGTTAAGCCATATTCTTTAGCCAAATAGTAATTAGAAGTCCCGACAAAGTTGTTAGGTATCGACAGCTTAAAGGTACGAATCACCTCTTCTTGCCACGCTTTACTGAATCTACGGCGAGAACCAAAATCAGCAAAACTGAAGCCTACTGGCCCATTCTTCACAGTATCGATCTTAGCCATCAAGCGACGACGGCCCTCATCAAAATCGGGCTCTTCGACATTGTGGCGGTACCAAACCTCATTAACGACAGGAAGAACATATAACTCCCATGGACTGGTTTTCAGCATCGGACCTTCTGCCCAGATATCCAGTCCATCCTCCAATGAGTCAACGTGAATCATGCTAGCATCCAACTTGAAGTCAGCTAGGTAAGAGATAAAATCTTCAGACAGGTGTGGCTCCGTGCTCAGGTAGCGTAGTTCGCTGTCAGTGAACCGAAGCTCAGCAACCATCTTCAGCTGCTCACGGATTTCACCAATGATTGGCTTTAAATCGATATCTCGATTACGCAACTTAAAACGGTACTTAGCCATCGCATTGGGATACTGGTGAAGATTGACCTGCTGCATACTGAACTTGTATTTGTCGGTATCTAACAAACTAGTGATGATCTGCTCGCCCTGCTGTCTCATGTAAAACCTCCGTGCTTTTTGCATCGATTTTGCTCGTATTAAGTAGGCTGTTTATTCAGTTGCTTTGCGTGTTTTCCTTAAAGAGAATCAAGGACATTGACTCCCGTTGCTTTCATTTCCTTGATGGCATCTTTTACTGTATTGAAATCAATGCCACGACAAGCAGCTAGATTCACAATCACCTCAAATCCCGCTTCACGAAGCTGGATTGCGGTGGTCTTAACGCAGTAGTCGGTTGCCAATCCACCGACGATGACAGTCGTGATCCCCTCGCTTTTCAGATATTCAACAACGCCCGTTGATTTTGTGCTTGCTAGATCGTGGTAGCAGGCTCCATAGGGATGCATATCTGGCTCAATGCCCTTATACACAGCAAAATCGTAGTCATTCACTTTTGGTAGGTCATCGAGCAGTTCAAAACCCTGCGTTCCTGGCACGCAGTGGATATTCCAGCGGATGTCCATATTGTCACCATCCACTTCACTAAACTGCGGTTTCGCTTCTGTAGCACGCCAAGTGGCTGTTGCCGGGTGGGCATCTTTGGAAACCACTCGAATACGTGCCATTTTCGCCTGCTCATTAAGAGGGGCAGCAATCTCATCCCCCTTTGGGACAGGCAGTTCATTGGGACAAATGGGAGTAAAGCCCTTCTGCGGATCGACATCAAAGCTGGCGGTAAACTCTTTAGAAATATTCATGAGCGGCCTCCAAATGGCTACTTAGCAACACTGTATGACTAAGTTAGCAACTCAGTATTGCTTTGTAAAGTCCTTTACGTTAAATTAGCGACATTGAAGGATAAAATGCTTCGGTCAAACGGGAGATACAATGTGAAGATAGGCGTTTTTGGATCAGCATTTAACCCACCGCACATGGGGCACCTTTCGGTCATTAGGCAAGCCATGAAGCACTTTGACTTGATATTGGTAGCGCCCTCTTACCGCCATGCGTTTGGCAAGGTCATGCCAGACTTTGCAGATAGAGAAAGAATGATCAAAGCGCTTTTTAAACACCTTCCCACGGACGGTGCGGCTGTTGAATTCACTGATGTAGAGAGGAGAATTGCTCGCCTAAAGGGCCGCGCAGAGCCCATTTATACTTTTGATCTCCTCTCCGAAGTCGAAAAAGATAACCCTGATGCAGCTATATCGTTCATCGTTGGCCCAGATAACGCCGCGAATGAAACATGGAGTAGGTTCTACAATGGCGCGGAGATATTAAAACGCTGGGAAGTATTTGTAGCTAAGGAACTACTGCCTATAAGGAGTTCGGACATTAGATCAATACTCAACGCAAAAGGGGAAATTCTAGAGCACCTATGCCCCGTTGAAATTCAGGACATCTACAAATCCATTGATACCAAGGGAACAGCTGCATGAAAAACCACATCGATTACGTTCTCTTTTCTATGGATCCCGTTATCTTCAGCATTAAGGAAGAAGAGCTATATGTGCTTGTTGTAAAGCGGAACCATGAGCCATTCAAGGGCAAATGGTCTCTACCGGGGGGAAGAGCCGATAAAGATGCCTGTAATGATCTGGCAGGATCTTTTGCTCTTAAACTTGAGGAAAAAACCGGCATCAAAGATATGTTTTTTGAACAAGTTCAGACCTACGGAGGATCAGAGATGGACCCACGTGGATGGTCTGTTACTACCTCCTACTTGGCGCTAACACCGATTGAGGCCATTGATCTCAATGCATCGCCTGAAGGTACAGAGATGAAATGGGTTTCTTTGGATTCTATTGGGGAAGAATACGATCTCGCTTTTTGGCACAATCGAATTGTCAATGACGCCCATCTACGCCTTCGCAGTAAATCGTTCTATACCGATCTCCCTGTCAATCTGATGAGAGAGAAGTTCACCTACGCTCAGTTGAGACGAGCATATGAAGTGATCCTAGGCGTGAACATCACACGACAGGCTTTTACCCGTAGAATGGATGACGCAGGAATATTCGAGCAGACGGGTGAGAAAGAGACGGGCAGTAATCGACCAACGCCTTATTACCGAAAGAAAAATCAGGGTGGGCTCTATTCCTTCCCTCGCATGATTAAAGGATGATATGCAATATTCTATAAAGGACTCCAAGCAACTCAGTACGGGCTTCTTAAGGGTGCTGAGCTACAAGATTCAGCACGAACTCTACGCCGGCGAAATGAGTCCCGAGTTTACTCGCGAGCTCATGGATCGAGGAGATTCGGCTTCTGTATTCCTCTATGATCCAAAAGAACAGATTATTGTGCTCATTGAGCAGTTTCGCATTGGGGCCATGAAATCAGATTCCCCATGGGTTCTTGAAACCGTGGCCGGTGTTATCGAAGACGGTCTATCCGCAGAGGAGACCGCACGTAAAGAAGCTGATGAAGAATGCGGAGCCCAGATCGGAACCTTAGAAAAGATCGCTAGCTACTATCCTTCTGTAGGAGGCTGCAATGAATACAAAACCCTGTTCTACGCGGAAATTGAGTCTGAGACGATTCGAGGAGTACATGGGGTGGAGAGTGAAAACGAAGATATACGAGTTGTTAAATACGAATTGTCAGATTTTGTGGCGGCTCTTAAGTCAGATGCCTTTAACACTCCCTGCATTCAGATCGCAGGATACTGGCTCATGAATAAACTCAACTAATTGTTATTTTTTCAATCGTTCTGTAACGATAATTAACAACACATTATGCCTTCTCAGATAAGGTTACATACCATTAGGGCATTCTTCTAAGACTCGCCGGAGGCATACTACAAATGACACTATCGCACCGCATTCGATTAAGTGTGTGCCTTGCCGTCTTGTTCGTATATCGTGTGAGCAGCTGTACAACCACCAAGAATGGCCAACGTTGCAAGCGCTACTAGTTTCAAAACCCCACTTATCCTCTCGTTAAGTTCTCTTCCAGTGATATTCGCAGTGCGCAGAGCTGCGGATTACTACTGTGATATGTGCGATCAACATCCATCCGTGCAAAACTAAAGTTCGGCTCATGCCATTCAGAGGCAGGTTGAACTATTACAGGTTCATCGCAGAAGCTGAATTGATCAGCAGTAACATCGATAGCCAGACCACTTACTTCAACCCAGTAATGAGCAGCATTGTCGATATCAGGTTCGTAGTGTCCCCTAACTAACCTTGCTCCGACAACACCCCGTGATTCTAAAAAGTCTATCAGGAAACCTGACGCATAATGACAGCACCCTTTAGGGAATTCTCCTGATTTTCCGATGCAGCCCCAATCAAGAGACTCTAAAACTGCTCTAAAATCACTAGCCAGTTCCAACATGACAGAGCTATTCGGCTGCAACCTCTCATTAATCGTCATACTAGTGAAATTCCAAAATCGTTACAGGCGGTTCATGATAAATCTTGTGTAGCTCTTTATGATTATCGCCTAATCGAGCATTCGTAATGGTTGGATCAAAGGGAGCTTCTGAAGAGAGCTCTTCCAGCTTGGCAATTGCTTCACTTGCCTTAATGGCTGCTCCATCTCCAAACTTCAGAACAATAAAAGGGGCACCGTGCTGTATGTCTACCAGATTCTTTGTGAGCGGACCAAACTCGCTATCCGTTAACTCGGCGTCAAACGGAACGTCAACGGCTTTTAACTGTTCAATCAATTTTGATGCTTTCATATTCCAATTATCTCCGATGTAGCATTGGTGGCCACTCATCCGAACTTCTTAACGATTCGACATCCTTAAGAGCTAGCGCCTCAAGTTTAGCTAAATGATCACTATCCAAGTGCCCGCATATCGATTCAATATCTTGGATAATAAGTTTGTCGTCTATGCATTCAGCAAGAGCAAGAAGAACATGAACCCTCTGCATCTCATTCTCACTCATATCCAATGTGCATCGTAGTTTAGCTGTAAAGCGTTGACAAACCGCCGCCTTGCATTAAATTTGACTTATCAATTGTACCTTTTCCATTTGGGAAAGCATAGAAAACAGATTCTTGTGACAGTGTGTTTTTCAAATCTTTTAATGCTTCTGGATCATGTGGTATTGGCACCCAGTAATACCCGGCAGGGTAATCATCGCTTTCTATCAGGCCGGATTCGTTGTCAAGAACCTTCGTAATATGCTCTCGAACAAGCCCTTTCGTATCTGCTGCATTTCCAACTCTCGCCAATATCTCGTAATCAGATAAAGCATTTTTCAAGTTCGACAAATTGCCTACTTTTATCCCTTGGATACTATTTTTCATCTTTACTTCGAATGTAATTGCCAATGCATACGATTCATAATCAATATCTGATTCGTCGTTAGTAGACTCAACTTTGTAGCTACCTTCAGTTAATAGGGGAAAGTCTGCACTGTAGCTTGATTCGGCATTTATTATATTCTCTGCTGAACCACGAAGTGAGAACACTTCACCTAAGCCATTAGATATACAGGTAACTAGTACCATAGTTCGGCCAAATTTTTTAAGGCCTTTTATCAAACTGTTTTTGTCATCAAAAATTAACATTTTCATTCCCAATTTCTTTTTTCATATTCGAATAATTACCTCTGATCATCTTCAGCTTCTACGCTACATTCAAAGCTGATTTTTATGGATTTATATTCTTTCTCATCATTTTCTTTCCATATTTAAATGGAGATTTGGCATGAATTGAGCAGTGTACATTAACCATCGACGGGAACGACTAATAAACTCGTATTGTCAGAGTGCAGCGTAACTTTAATACATTTGCCTTCTGCAAGGTACTTCAGTGAGTTCCGCCCCTGAATGCCAAGCCTTAAGATTCTTTCATCTCTTTTTTGATTAATACCCATACTCCAACTACCCTATTAGCTTATATATCACATCAAAGATATATTCGCCCACAACACAATATCAGCCCGAGAAAATCATCAACGGCATCCAATCCTTCCGGAACTAATTCGATAAAAGCCTGGAATATCGAATCGGGCCTTATTGCTATAGGCATGATTCCTTTGACATACCAGTACATTTGTCTAGAGTTATAATGCCCTCCATCGAGGGTGAGTTTATCTAGGTAACTGCATTAGCGCATTTGCATGCGAAGACTAAGATTTTTTCCTGATCCGATGCAATGTGCATCATCTGGTTCGTGGCAGCCCATTCCCTTTATTTCACCTTGTAGGCTGCTAAACGGGTTCTCTGAATCAGCAATGGTACTGCGAATGTCATCATCGGTTCAAATTAAGTTGAAATACATGACATCAGAGCTTTAGTT
>CERE01104543.1_pt1 | contig 25004 bp, 20 predicted proteins | sample 530911 | NCBI WGS metagenome assembly CERE01 (sample SAMEA2621092, study PRJEB7988) | marine metagenome | biome: marine biome (ENVO:00000447); feature: mesopelagic zone (ENVO:00000213); material: "saline water (ENVO:00002010), including plankton (ENVO:xxxxxxxx)" | depth 800 m
CGTCGATCCGCATCGCTGGGTTCGGGGTCTCCACTGGGGTGGTTATGCACCAGAATGACAGCAGCCGCGTTATGCTCGATGGCGTGCTTGATCACTTCGCGGGGATAGACGCTGGCGGAATCAATCGTGCCTCTAAACAGCTCATCAAAGGCAATCAGCCGGTGCTGGGTATCGAGCAGTAACGTGCCAAACACTTCATACGGGTAATCAAGCAGTAGGGTTTGCAGGCAGCGGTGAACTTCATCAGGACACCCTAGCTTATTGCCCTTGCGAAGCCGCTTGTGGGCGATCATCTTGGCCAGGTGTAATAGCTGAGCGTCAGTGACGTCGCTGGTCAGACGGTAGGTGCCGGGGGTCTCCCCGGCAATGAGTTGCGGTATCTGGCAGGTCATACGGGATCTCCTTATCAGTGGTGGGTGTAGGACGGGAGGCTTGCTCCTTTCAGCTCAGCAAACCGCTCAGTGAGCTTCCATAAGGCGCGGTTGAGGCGCACGTCTTCGGCCACGCTGTTGATGGGGCGGGTGCGAGTAGCTCGCCCAGTGGGGGAACGGCCACGTAAGCCGCCTTTGAAGAGGTTTTCCTGGGTGCGGTTGAAGACACTCCACAGCGAGCCGTTGGCATCTTCGCTGCGTCGGGCTTCGAGTACATCGGTGGGTTGGATGGGGCTATTGGCTTGCCAGTCGTCGCCATAGCGCAGCGACAGAGCCGATTCGGCAAACAGCTGGGCTTCGCCTCGACTAATTAAGGTGGATTGAAACGCCTCGACCCCTTCCGCAATGCGGGGCACTTGATGACTAAGCTGAATCGAGCCTTCCAATATCTCGTCAACAATCTGCTTGCCGTGACGCACGCGGATACAGCCCACGTCGCCGACTGGCGTGACCATGCCGTTGAGGCAGATCAACCGAAACAGCCCTAAATCGAGCTGAAAAGCCGCGCTGCGGTCGTGGCTATTGGTCAGTACCAGTTCGGTAATGCTGTCACCGACCGTTAGTTGACGGTCGGGGTCTTGGCGAAAGCGGATCATGTGGCGAGCCACGTCACGGCGCTCTTGCTGACGCACGTTGGTTTGCTGAGCACGCACGGGATACCAGCCCTCGGCTTGCAGGGCATCGACCACGTTGATGGTGGGCACAAAGCCATAGCGATCAGAAACAGCTTCATCGGGTTGGCTTGCAAAAATGGCGGGGGCAGTGCGGTGGAGTTGGTCGTGAGTGAGAATACGCATGGATCTAGCTCCTTCAGGTGATGGTTGTGGATAAGTCATTGTTTACCGTGCAGGCACGGCATAACGGCCCGCGCCAAAAAGGCAGCGGGCATCGTTTAGGCAGTCGTGCAGTTGGGTTAGCTTGTTAAGGGTGAAGCAGGAAAAAGCACTTAGGCGCGTTTGGCCTGGCGTGCTGAAGGTTGTTGATGATTGTCGGCAGGTGGTGCGGCGTCTTGGTCGATACTTTCCGTTTCTGGGGGTTCGGCCTTACCCTGCTGGCTTTTGGCCTGCAGCTTGTCGGCCAGCGTGACCGGCTGACTGTTATGACCGCCCTGCCCTTCTAAGGCTTGGGCGGCGGCTGTGTGGGGAATATCGGGATAAAACTCTTCCACCACGTCGGCAGACTCTTCGGCGCTGTCTTCAAAGGCCCCATTGGCAAACCCGGCTTTTGCCGCACGGTCGAGCGCTTTTTGATCAAAGCCGGTTTGTTGATGCCAGTCATCCAGGCGTTGCGCTTCGGCCAGGGTTTCTTCCAGTGTCCAGCCTTCGCGCAGGGTAATATCGACGTAGAAAATCGCCGTGCCTCGGCTTTGGCGGGTAGACTTACCTCGAAGGCGTAGCTCCAAGGGCATGGTGGCCAAGCGGTTGCCAGAGATGGCTTTGAAGTAGGCAAGCCGTGCGGCCAGAGTACGAATGGAGTTAAAGCCGGTGGTGCGGAAGATAAAGCTGCCCAACGGGTCGTCATCGCCAATCAGTACGTTCAGCCGCCCGTAGGGCTTGCAAGCGCCGCCCTGGGCCAAGGGGCAGGCATCAGGGGCCGGGCATGGCAAGGTTTCCATACCGTCGCGAGTACGCCGTTTGCACTGCTCACCGTCGCCCACGCACAGTGGTCGCGCCGTCTGGCGATCAAACAGCGCGTACTCGGCGCGTAGATTGAGGTCGGGGTCACTGAACAGCAGCCGGATGGGGATTGTCCTGAGCTTGCCTTCCTGGGCGCTGCGTAGCTGCTCATCGAGTGGGTGGCGTATCCAGCCTTCCTTGGTCTGGAGTTGCGAGGTGATGGTGAATTGATCGTCTTTTTGCGGCAGACGCTTGCCGTTGTTCTCGACCAGTTTACCGATGGTGATCCGCCCGAGGATGGGCGGGGTAATGGCTAAGCCTTTGAGCATGAGAATCTCCTTACTACATCAGCACATCAGTGATGATTGGTTGGCTTCCCCATAACGCACAACGCCCCAGACGGCTGGAAAGCCGCGCTGAGGCGTTTGCTTGATTGAGGTAACCTTTAGGGGGTCGGTTGGTACGGCAACCACACACAGTGGCGCTGTGTGGCGTAATTGACGATTGGCAATGGGCGCGACTAACGCACCACCAACCGTCGGGTACCGGGATGCGCGTGCAAGTAGTCGGCACACAAACCGGGGTGGTCTTTCTGCAGCGTTTTGATGTCCAGCCGGTGGATGGGTTTGCTCTGCTTCCAGCTCAAACTGCCGGTGGGAAACGTCGCCAAAGTGGCGGTACCCATCGCTTGTTGGAGTTTATGTTTGAGCTTGGCTTCTTCCTTCTTGGCATTATCCAGGGTTTGGCGAACCCGCTGCAGATCGCTAAATGCCTGGCTAAGGCCCGCGTCTTGGCAGAAGTCGAGGGTCTCCCCATTATCCTGGGGAAACAGTGCCCGCAGGGCTTGATCTGCTGAGTCACTGCCATCCGCTGGCGGTGGGGTGTCCTTCTCCACGTAGTCCCAGAACTGGCGTTCCAGGGCAATCAGCTGATCAATCATCGTCTCGTCGCGTTCGATACGGTGGATCTGTAGCTCATGGCCCCCCAACAGCACGGCCACGTCAGCGGCCTGCTGTCCGGTCACGGCTAATTGGTGCATCACCTGTAGCTGCACGTACTCGGGTACGCCCTCCTTCCACAGCTTGGCCCCGTAGATCCCGGCGGTCTTGCACTCCAGGATTTGCACGGCGTCATTGCCCACCACCTCGCGATCCAGGTTAGCGAGCATCCAAGGATGTTCCACATGCTGCAAAATGGCATTCACTCGCTGCACCCGGTAGCCGGTGTGCTGGGCGTAGTGTTCCGCCACGATAGGCTCTAATACCTGCCCCCAATGCAGGGGGCTTGTCAGCTGTTCGTCTTGAGTCGGTTCAGCATTACCTGACTGCCGTCCGGTTTTTTCCATCCATAGTTCAAGCTGCGATTTATAGGGATGCAGGCCCACCGCTGCAGCAGCGTCAGAGCTTCCGATACCACTTTGACGAATCGACAGCCATGCGGTGCGATCTAAGGCGCGGGTATCCACCAAGCGCCGTGCCTGATCACGGTAACGGCGTGGCGGTGTGGGGGGACGTTTAACGCGGGCGTCTCGGCTGATGGGGGCGGGCACATTACTTTGCTCAATGGCCTCTAGCACGGAGGCCGTGACCGAACCGGGCTTGGCTTGTTCGGATAGCTTGGGTTTATGGGTAATGGCATTGTCGTGACCGCTTGGTGGCTGCCCCGCCTTATCAACGGGAAACTGCACGGTGCGCAAGGCCTGTTCGGCAAGGATGACAAACGGTGACTCTTGATAATGGGTGTTCTGGCTCATGGTGTTCTCCTGAAAAACAAGCACGGCATAACGGCTCGCGGCTCAATAGGCAGCGAACGCATGGTGGTAGACCGGTATGAAGGGAATCAGCGTTACGGGTAAGGCGGTGAGTTCATGGTTCGTCGGGCAGCTCACGCTGGCAGGCTTGGCAGAAGGCCATGCCGCTGATCGGCCACCAGCGCTGAGTGGCCAGCAAACCACCGATAATGGCACCGGCCACACTGCCGATGGCCATACCCGTGCGTCCTTTGATTGCGCCTAGCGCGGCACCCAGCTTAGCGCCGGTTTGGCAGGCCTGTTGGCGGGCCTGTACACGTGGGGGAGATAGCGGTGTGGCACCGCAGTAAGGGCATCGTGTCATTTGTCTCTCCTTAAAAGGCGTTGACACACATCGATAGCCGAGTGCTATCCCCTTAGTGATATAGATCTGAAACTTTTTACGGCGCAACCCTATCATGTGAACAACCGGCTAGCCTGAATGGCTAGTAGTTATCTTACTGATTAAATTGAAATTATTTTTCATTGAAAAAGAGATAGCGCTGACGCTGTCCGACGAACGCGCACGCCGTAGCACGGGGCCTTGCGCGTCGCGCTGGCATCCTACTGACCCTAAGATCGCCTCGGTTATTAGTAGTATGCATCCAACCCTTCTAAGCAATACCTAACTGGAGGAGGCCCCAAGCCTCCGACCTAATCATGTCCTTACCCCTTCATCAACAGAACCACCCGCACGCTCGATGATTCCCTTCAGGCTAGGTCTTCCTATCCGAGGGTGTTAACAGGCTGTGCATCGCCCCACAGGGCATTAGCCCACCCTTCGCTGTCACGCAGTGGCCGCCCCTCAAGGCGGCCACGTCTTAGCGTCGGTTTCTTTTCAACTTTTTGATAACGACATCGTCCATGCATAACACGGCTTTAACGCCGTGCCTCTGCTCGTGGGTGACCGTCAGGAGATAAGCACCATGAACATGATGACCACTGTCGGCCAGCGCTTGCGTAAACGCCACTGGGATAATCCACAACTGCGCCTGTGGTATGAGGCACTCTTTCACTTCCTACCGGTACAAACAGCCGAAGGCCCCTTGATCACGAATTATTTAGAAACAGCGCATCATGTACTTTCGCGAGCACGCGCGTCTCATTGTAAAATAATGGCGCTTCCCCTGACGCTTCGCTATCCAGCCTCCATGCCGTTAAGTGACTTAACCGCCCATAACACGGTAATGAATCGCTTCCTGAGCTTTTTACGCTGGGAATTAGATCACCTGTCGACCTCTCACCCTGTGGATATGCGCTACCTCTGGTGCCGTGAGCAGGTCACGAGCCATAAGCCTCACTATCACGTCATCCTCCTGTTTAACGGCAACGCACTAAGCTCTCTTGGGACGTTAAAGGCATCTACCGCCATCGGTGAGGAAGCCTATAGCAAAGACTGCATGTACCACCGGCTGGTACGTGCCTGGGAGTGGGCCATCAGCTGGCCAGCCCACCAAATGCAAGGCCTGGTGGATATGTCAGAAGACAACATCACCGACCAACTCTTTGTGTATCACTTTCATCGCGACGATCAGAACGCCTTTAAGCAGCTTTTCTATGCGGCCAGCTACTTGTGCAAAGCGTATTCAAAACCGATTGGCCAAGGCATGCATTGTTTTGAAGGTAGCCGCCTATAAGACGTCACGTTGAGGGTGTGGGCTAGGGGCTGTGTCGATGAGCCTGCCAGTAAGCTCTAAGATCGTAGGGTGCCGGTGTGCTATTTACCACGTTAATGACAGGTTGAGCGACACCGCTGGTGCGGTGCACAAAGCCCCGCACCACCCATGCCAGCAGTTTAGATCCAATCTCATTATCTTTCTCTTTGGTCAAGGTAAAATAAAGTACGTCTAGCTCACTATCCTGGGACTGACGGATCATCCTATTCAGTTGCATAAACAAGAGGTTGGCTAATGGGTAAGCAAGGTGATGGCAAAAGGCAGCTTCTGAAACGTCATCAGGATTAGGGGCGTCAGGCAGAGAGTCGGCGTCCCCCAACGTAGGCCACTGGGTAGTCAGTAAATACATCGCCTCTACATGTACATATGCGCGCAGCCAATCCAGCGTTGAAGCATCACCGATACTTGCCACTGCCTTGATCACTGGTTCAGAGAGATCCAGAGGTTGCAGAAAGTCCTCAGCGAAGGAGCGCACCTTTTTCATCGTTGCCTTCTGTCGATCCAACACCTCTTTCTTTTTTAAGTATTGGGGGGAATCAACGGGCACCTTGACGACGGGTTCGTCTAACGTTTCGCCTGCGCTCTCGGGATGAAGCCTGTTATAACTTAACAGCCACCTTTCCTCTTCCCTCAGGCAGGTGCCATAGGCGGCCAACGCATCGATAAAATCATGGAGTAACGTCACGCGATAATCATCGTGTGTGGTGGGAAAGTACAACGCCACAATTTCACTGTCTGGCTTTCCTAAAAGCGGATAGGCAAGGTTCAGCTGATAAATCGACGTCATGCGTTTACCCAACACCATTCCTTTTTGGCCCGGTTGGTAATCAGCGATAGCGCCAAGTCGCTGGAGTTTTTGAAGTTGGCTTTTCAGCCCACTCACCGACATGCCGGTTAATCGCTGCATAGCCGCATAACTCAATTCGGTCACAATGCCCGGCACCTTGGCATGGGCCAGCAGTACCATTAATAGCCAGCGATTGGTCAACATCAGATGCTGCTTGCGCTGCTCTCCCGTCATCAGGTTATCCGTAGCGCGCTCTTCGTCGTCTGTTCCCGCTACCGCGTCCATCAGAGCCCTGATTTCCGGGCCATGAATGGCGTCTGCACGCTCAGCGTCATCCTCACCGGGTACCGCCGTGTCGCTTCCCCGTCTGTCCATGTCAGCGGTGCGCCATTGCTCGCGGAAGCTAGCCACTATGGCATAGCGTTTTCGTGAACGCCCTCGACGGGGAGATGCGCTTACGGGTTCGCCTTCTATTAGCTCAGCCGACATCAACGATTTCCAGGCACGCCGGCCTTGGGCATAGGTCATCCCTAGCACCTCATACATCGCCTGTAACGTGCCCGTAAAGCCTTCCTCAAGGCCTAGACGGCGCTCCCATTGCAGCAGCAGCCAGCGCGCTTCGGCCGTCAGGTTTACGTCAGCATGGTGGAGCAGAAAGTGTGTCATGGCGATCACTGTACCGAGTTAGTCGTTTTTATAAATAACCTACATTAGCACTGTTAATAAGGGATTTTTAATTATAGCGCTATAATAACATTCATCACACTGTGATTAGGCATGTAACGTCACACTGTGATAAATTATTGGTTAGCCATTTTTATCGTTGACGGGTGCCTCGGCACTCGATGATGGTATGAATCACCAGCGACCCTATAGGAGACTCTTGCGATGCCCCCGCCACCTTCAGCGCTGGATTGGTTTGACCCTAATAACAGTGAGCAAGTGAGCTGGATTAACCGCTACTTGAAAAACCATCAGTACGATCAGCGGTTGATCATGCTGGGCTTATCAGACGTGCATCCGGATTTTGGGCGGACACTGAAAATCAACATGCACGCATGGTTGCAGGATGCCTTGTTCAGGGAGCAACATCTGAAAATGCGCGCAGCGTGGCGCCAACGTCAGTACCGGTCACGACAAGGCAAGCAGATGTCGTTTAAGCTGCCTAATGAGGTCATTAAACAGCTAACCACCTTGGCCCGACAGCGCCGTCAGGCGCAGGTCACGACACTGAGGCAAGTTATCGGGGATGCCTATCGTGAGCATGATCGTGCCAAAGCACGCGCCGAGGCCGATAAGAACAAGCTCGTTACGCAATTGAAAGATCAACGCACTCAGTACGAGCAAAGGTACGCCCTTCAGCGTGAGCTGAACGACGCCTTGCTCAAGGCATTGAAAGAGGAGATTGAACAGCGCTGTGAGTTGGAGGCAAACATCGGCGGGCCGGATAATACTGCCCTTGATGAGGCTGGACAGCGTGGCTACGCGTTACGCATCAACCAACGGCTGAAACAACTACACTACCCGCTGTCTTTAGCGCGACTAGCAGGGGTACGCCTCGATCCTTTTTTTAATAGCCAACATTAGCGGCGACTTTTTGGCTTATGAACACGCGTCCGTTTACAGGGCATAATTACTTTCCGTCACTGCAATTACAAGGTACGCACATGCTCATCTCCTCTTACCAGCACCGCTATCTGCGCTGCCTTCAGATCGATAACCGCCAGATTGCCGCGCAACAACTGCGCATCGATCTCGTGATGTCCGATATCACGCCTCTCTCTCGCTGTGTGCCCATTGTGATTCCCGCCAACGGGGTAGTGGCACTTCCCCAAGCGCTGGTCACCCCCAGCGATACCCATGATCCTTTTAACGGTCATATCCCGTGCCTGTGGCAGGAGCATCCGTTCTTCTTAGCCGGACAAAGCCTGGTGGTCGATGACAAAGGTGCCCCAGCCACTGCCGATGTTCTGTGGGCAGACCCCAACGCCCCGCACTTGGGTCAGGCGGCCTCATCAGGCGGCTATCGGCTTTTCGGCGATGACGGCACGCCGACTGAGCATTTGCGACGAGTGATGCAGCGGTTACGGCAATTACAAGAAGAAGTCGGCCGTACGCAACGTTTGGTGGCACTGCTGGAGCAGGCTGAAGGCTTGGAGCGCAAAATGATCACGCACCATGGACACAACATGTCCGTGTATCGCATCGTCGTTGAGGGACTCGCGGATCGCCTAGAAAATATAGACCCGAGTCAGGCAGGGCACGCCCTCGTTATGGCCGAGGCCATTGCCGAATCCCAACAGAATGTTCCATTTTCAACACCAGAGCGCCAATGGCACGATCAGCACCTTTCACCGTTTGGTAACGTTATATAGGCAGGCTAAGCAAAAAGTGACACCCGCTGGCAAGGTCACGCGCCTATCTTCCTCTGAGACGATGGCAAACAGCCCGATAGACACCTGCGCTGCGTCCTCGGCACCTAAGCCTTCAATTAAGGTGCCGATCACGCCATTCAGAGAGATCACATTGAAAGCCGGTCCAAGAAGATCAACTGCCCAGGCGCTGGCCGTTTAGCCCATCGCTGCGGGTGATAGGCGATTCCAGTAAGCACAGAGGCTTAACGCCTGCTCACAGCGGCCCAATGGACGATGATCCTGAACGGGAAAGGGAATGCAGCCGGACGTCTCATATAAGACGCCTAATAGCGTCTGAGTTGCGCTATCTTTTGAAAAAATTGAATGGGATCAAACCACGGCTTAATACTCAGGTAAGCCAATATATCAATCAAGCTTGCTTGATCGAGATTATAAACAGGTGGAAATCTTGTTCTATTAGGCACCTGCTGTTCACCTTCTGGAGAGCAGAACAGCCATTGGCCCGTGTCTGTTCGGGCGACTAAAATACCCTCATTTAAACTAATCAGCTTGCCTGTTATATCGCAGTACGCGGTCATTGACATGGAATGATGCCTTTAAAGTTGTGCTTGATGATGTTTACATTTTTAGGACAACGAAATGTAAAACGTCATTCCTGCTAAGGCAACCTAACGTCTTTAAAAATAAGCCCTACACAACCAATAAGGATCTGGATAGATACCAACACGCTCTTCGAAAAGGTAGTAAGGGTTAGAAGAAGCCTTTTATCAAGTGACCATTGCCACCAGCGCCAAGTAAGCCAGCTCGATGGTGTCGTCGCCAGTCCCCTCGTCATCAATACACGCCCCGATGAAGTCATCCAGGCCGTCGCATAAGGCGATCGCTTCAGGTGAATCGCCCAAGGTAGCCTGCCACTGATCATACAGCGCGAAGAGGCCGTCGAGATCGACCTGGGTCATAGGCTCAAACAGCAGGTGCTCGTAGCCTTCCAGCTCAGCCAGCAAGACCGTGCGGATAGCCGGTGGGACAGCATCAGAACCTTGGGAATCGGGGTAAGCAGTCATAAAGAGATTTTAGCAGCTCACAGCGGCCACAGGGCCGCTTTATGCCGCATAAGGTAGGTAAATCATCAGGTAGCTGCATAGAGCGCCGCACGGGGCGCCATTGCAGCATTATCAAATAATTGGCACGAAGGGTACGCAGCCGCCTAAGGCCAACCCCAGAGCGGTGATGAATATAAGGCGCATCAATGTGTTGCCTCTGTCTTGGGCAGTTCTTCACCCAGCGCACGGGCATAAGTGGTGCGGGCGGTTTGGTAAATCGCCAGTTGCTGCTTGAGTTTTTCAATTTCCGCATCGGTCACGCGCAGGTTGACCACCTGGTTCTGGGCGTTCTCGGAAAGATCGGCCACGTTATATTCCGTACCGTCGATGGTGAGGATTTGGGTCTGTTCATCTGCCATGGGGGTTGGCTCCTTGCTGGGGTTAAAGAATCTATTAGCTATCAAAATCAAAACTCAATTCATTGCTCGACGTCTGACACCGTCGTCTGGGCGGTAGAGGCTCGGCCTTTTTCCAGGCGTTCCAGCAAGCCGAACAGGCTTTTTGCTGTGGCGGTATCACCCTCGGCCAGTGCCTCGCCAATCTGTTGCTTCAGCACGGCGCATTCCTGCTCACTTGCCTGATCCAATTCCTGTCGTGTCATGTGGCGTATCGTTTCTTCCTCGGCCACCCGGCGTATCCGGCGTTGCCTGACCCCTTGGGTGGTGCGCTGGGTCAGCATGCGAGCCTGGCGCTTTAACACTCGCCCGCCTGCCCAGATCACATAAACCACAATGGCACCCCCGATCAGCAAACCCAGCACAATCCGAACGAATACGCTTTGCCGTTCCAGGGCCAACGCTTGCACCCTATCCTTCTGCTGCGCCGTTATCCTCTTCACCTGGTGAGGAAAATCCAGTAGCACCGCCCGCTGCTCCACCGGTGTGGCGGCCGAGGCGAAACGACGCGAGGCGATGAACACGGTGGGATCATCATCCTCGGCAAGCTTGTTGAACAAGGTTCGGCCCCGTTCAGTCTGGAAGCGCCCAGCCTCTAATGTCGTGTCGTTGACGCGCAGTCTCGCCCCTTCCTCGCCCAGAAGGAGCAAATGAGGCGTTGCACACCGTCCTACAGGCCATAGCGCCACGGTTTCCACATGACACGCCACGTCCAGGACCACCTGAACGTTGCCTACCCTCCAGGTCGGCCGCCCCCACCCTGCGTCAGGCTCGACAGGCTGCGCTTCGCTGGCAATGGCCAGGGGAGCTAACAAGGTCAGCGCTAAAAGCGATCCTAATGCCACGCCTTGTGAGCGCACGTAATGAAACAGCCTACCTGTACGCATCGCACGCGCCCCTAGCTATCGAAATCGAAACTGAGGTCGTCGTCATCGTCCATGCCATCCAGCACGCTGTCCAGGTCTTCCGGCACTTCCTGGGTAGCGCCGTGTTCAGTGTGGATGTCCGCAACTTTTCGTAGCATCTGGGTGTGCTGCATGGAGATCAGCTGACAATATATGGCTGACAGTGCACCCGCTTGGTGAAGCCGTGCTAAAGCATCATTGTCGAGAGATTCGAGTTTGCTTTCATCAATGCAATAAAGACCCTCAATAACCTTTTTTCCTTCGCCCGTCTCAATAGTTAAGGGCCAAGGTACAACAAGCCTTTCAGTTTGGAGGGAGTCACAAATGCGCTGAGTCAACTGACGGCTGTTCTGCAACTGTTGGAGAAAGCCCAGCACATCTTTCACAGACTGGGCTGGCTCATCATTATCATCGAAGAAGGGTTGCTCAAAGCGTTCGTCCAACAAGCCACTATCAGCATCTATGCATAGCACGAGTTGATTATTTTCAGCTTCAGCGAGTGCAAATGGATAACTACGATAGGTGGCGGGGATATAAGAACCAATCCAGCCTCCATTTGGGGCAACAAAAAGGTTCTGCCCCTTTTTAACCCCTAGTAGAGCAACGGGAATATAGCCTTCGCCCTGTTGAATAAAGGCAATTGGCAGGCTGGTACAAGCCTTTGTCAGTTCCTGTATCACCAAGGGGACTACAGTATCTTGTGCAGCAAACTGGTAGTTATCAAAGCGCTTCCAGCGCAGGTGAGCATGAGCAGTTTGAGAAATAATTTGGTAGTTAGACATCGTATCTCCTTGATTTTTTCCTAAGCGCACTACGCTAAAATGCGCTGAAGAAAAACCCCACCCCTCTTACGAAGGGTGGGGTTTCTGTGTCTTCTAGCTCAAGCGTCTACTATCAGGTAGTTGCCTGTTCCCTAAGGAAATTAAACAAGGAAGACGTCTGAGGCAGCATTCACTCCCAGCTCTGTAACATCAGCCACACCAGCCAGCTTCACAACAATGTCGTCACCGATACCAGCAGTACCACCTTGCTGATACACGTAAGTGTTGCCAATGTATTCAAATGCGACTGCTGCATCAGCTGTAGTTACAGCAGCATCAACCATACCGATGGCTGCATCCAGAGTGGTCGGACCGGTACCCAAGAAGGTAACCACGCCCTTGGCAACATCCACATCAGTGGAAAGAGCTGCTTCAGTACCGACAGTAGCTGCAGCAGTGAAGTCCAGAATATCAGCAACCTTCACGGCCTCGGCTTCTTTGGAAGCTGCCTTGGCGAAGCCTTCAACGGACTCGATGTCAGCGGAGGTAGTAATAACACCGCCCGCCTTCACAACGTCAGCGCCCGAGCCTAGCTTGACAGTACCGGCATTCATGATGTCAGCAAGGTCAACTGTGAGGCTGCCGGTCATTTCAGAAGCATTGACTGTAGCCAGCTTGTTAGCTCCACCCCCACCGAATGTAAAGTCCAGTGTCAGAGCCTGATCGCCGGTCACGTTCGCAGAAGTCAACACACCATTAGTAGTTGTTGCATCAGCACCAATGGTGTAGGACAGCAGGTTGGTAGCGTTTGTACCACCGGAAACTACTTCCAGGGTTGCCGCCTTAGTGCCTTCTAGAACGATGGCTTGGTTGTTTTCTGTTGCTACTGCTCCAACAGTCTGTGCAAAGCCAGAATCAGAAGCGAACTCGGCCTTCAGCGAAGTTGCATTGGTAGCAACAGCGGACACAGCTGCATCATTAGCAACCGTTGTGCTCGTGCTGTCGGAGTCAACTTTCACAGTCATTGCGCCGGCTGTTTTTTGAGTCAACGTAACCACTTCAGTAGCAATAGCAGCCGGAGCAGTTTTAACTGTAGTTGTGCCAGCAGCTATCATGTTTCCAACTGCCGTAAAGCCAACACCTGCACCCACGTTAGTCAGGGTTGCTGCGCCAGTTGTAACACCAGAACCCACGAGGCCGGTAACGGTATTGTTGGCAGCTAGAATATCGAGGTCGAGGGTTTTATTGGACATGCCAACCACATCGAACACTTCGAAGTTGGTAAATACGCCAACATTGGCCGCACCAACCAGTTCCAACGCCAAAGTATCACTTCCTTCCCCACCATCAATAACTGTGGTTGCAGTGGCGGTAGAGTTGGCCACAGAGCCACCCGTTGCAAACAACAGCTTGTCGTCACCAGCACCAAGATTCACAGTAGTGCCCGCAGCTAGGGCGGAGGCAGCGGTAATGGCGTCGTTACCAGCACCTGTGTCAAAGGTAGACTTAGCGGTTTGAACCGTAGTAAATGTGTCTTTGCCAGCCCCCGTCTTGATGTCTGTCATGCCGGCAGCAAAGCCATTTAGCGCGATATTACCGGTCGCAGCAGTGCCGTCAAATGAGGTTGCGGCAGCAGCAGCAAGTGTAAGAGTAACATTACCGGCACCAGTTGCCTTAACGGCAGTGGCGTCAGCTGCAGTCAAAGTAAGCTGGTTCACACCAGTGGAATTGACGGCAACAGTCTTGTAGTTAGCTGTAGTGCTTGCATCCACTTCCACGCCAGCCACCAGAGCCTTGGTGGTAGCATTATAGCCAGCGTTCTCAACGTTGACCGTCAGGGATTCGGTTGCGGTATTGGTCAGTGATGTTACTAGGGCTGCATCCTGATTTTTCAAGGTGATTGAATTAAGCGCATCGCCTTTAGCAGTAGCAGTACCTGTGGCGATCTTATCGAAAGTCACTGACTCAAGCGTTTTGCCGGCTGCACCTGTACCAGCAACGGTGTTAGTGACGTCGGACGCTGAAGCTGCGCCTTTAACAGTTACATTGGTCAGCGCATCACCCGCCACCGTCACAACACCCGGAGCAGCGACAGAAACAACCTTGCCACCAACGGTGTCCGCTGTGCCGGCGCCAACTGCGACGGTTAAATCAACGTCATCTGCAACCTTAATGTTGTGCGCAGCCGCACCCGTGTCTTGAGACTTCAGGTTAACTTTGGTGGCACCTGTCATACCGGACAGATCCAGCGCAGTGGCTGCCGCACCCAGCGTACCGGTCGTAGCGATGTTGACATTCTCAACATTCTCGATAGTAGCGGTACCCACGGTGAATGCGGCGGCGGAAGCAGTAGCAGTATCGTCGACATTAAGCGTGTCGGTGCCCGCTCCACCATCGATAGAGTCCAGACCACCCAAGGTCTTGACCGGCGTTGCGCCATCTGTGGTGGGTGCATTAAACGTATCGTCGTTTGCAGTACCGGTAAAGTTATCGATACCTGCAGTGAGCGTGAAGGTTTCACCGGCAGTCGTTTCGTCTTGGTCAGCTTGAACCAAGGAGCTCAGCTGGGCGTCAACGTCAACAGTTTCTGCGTCAGTTTCAGCATTAACAGTTGCCAGGAAGTCGCGCGCGCTGTTAGCAGCGCTGTCGCCTGCGTAGGCCAGCACTTCTTCAGTGGTGTCGATGGCGGCGGTGAAGTTAGCCGCTACCGCTACTTTGTTGCTCAGTGCGGTGGCGTCTTCGTTTTGGGCACCGTTAGCGATGTCCAGAGCGATCTCAGCCAGGGTGCTTTCGCCGTTAGCCAGCTGCGCAGAGTAGAAGTCCAGGCCAGCCAGTTCAGCACTACGGCCAAACATTTGCTGGTACAGGTTGTTGATCAACTGCTCGTTGCTTAGGTTGCCAAAACGCGCTTCGAACTCAGCAGAGTTGCCAAACGCATTGACCATTGCATCTACGCCGTTAGCGTCGATTTCGTCTGCCCAGTAGTTCAGGCCAGCGCGGTCAGCCGGACGGCCATAGTAAGCGACATACAGCATTTGAGCTAGATCTAAAGATTCTTGTGTTGCCATGGGACTATAGTCTCCTTGCTTTGCAGTGGCCGCCCCAGTGTTGAAGCAGGCCGTTCATTACCTTGAGCGCTCAAGGTGAAGCGTTATGCGTTGCCGTTGTTAAACGGGGGGGTAGCTAGAAGGGGGTTTCCTTGTCTTCTACTACCGCCGTCGCACTCGGCTCACGCGATTAATGTATAGGGCAGAAACATGACAAGTCAATGATAGCGCCCTATGTTTTGCCATCAGACTATTGAGTGAGAGAAATAATTATCGCTTATTTGACGATGATCACTCAACTTAACGCTTGATGGCCCGTGGCCTTTTTAACGCGTTTACACCGGCTATGACAACGATGGTTTCACCTGCTGTTGCGCTGGGTTAAACGAGTTTTCGAACTGTGTTCATTAATCTATTAAGACATCATAGCCCGTTAATGGGCTTGCCGCAATCCGCGATACGTTTTACTGCCCCCGCCCAGGCAAACTGCTGTTCGGTACGTGTTCTGGCGCTGGCTACCCGCGCTTGGCGCTGGGCAGCGGGGCTTGCCAGCAGTTCACACAGGGCGGCGGGCCACTCCGCTTTTTCTGCTACCCATACCTGCTGGGCGTTGAAATCTAGCCCCCGGTTGCCAAACGGTGTGGTGAGCACCGGCACGCCGCTAGCCGTGTAGTCGAGCATTTTTAGGTTGCTACCGGAGCCCGAGAACATCGGGTTGAGCGCGACATCCACACTGGCCAGCAGTACGGCTAGCTCGCTGTTGCTTACCCGCCCCAGGGCGCGCACGTTGTTGGGCAGGTGGCGGAAGTCGGGATGGTCGCACAGGCTACCCGCTAAATAAAACACCACCTGGGGGCAGGCGGGGGCCAGCGTGCGGCAGATAAACTCAGCGGCTTCCAGATTAGGGCCGTGCCAGCTGCCTAAAAACAGCGCCACGGGGCGGTGCTGCTGCAGGCGCGCCTGCCACTGGCGGCGGGTGTCCGTATCAATAAACGGTAAGGCGTGTAAATCGGCACAGTTGGGCACTATCCTGCCCTTGTGTGCGGGTAGCCCAAACCGTTCACGGAAGGCCACTAAATCGCCTTCTGCACAGGCCAGCACTTGCTGGCTCTCTTCACAGGCAAGGCGTTCGGCGGTTTCCACTTCGTTGATGGCCTGCTGCGCTTCAGGCACCTGTTGGGCCAGGGGCTTGGCTAGAATGGCGCGCTTTAGCTCGGTTTCAACATTATGCGCTTCGTACCACCACGCTACGTTTAGGTGTTCGCGCAGGGCGTGAACCAAGTAGGGGTGGGCACACACGCCTTGGGTGGCGGTTTGGGCGTAGTGGCGCAGCAGTTCAATGTAGCGCGGGTTGTCGCGCCAGCCTTGTATGGCGGCTATATCGTCCACCGGTACGCCTAGCGCGGCTTGCAGCGCTTGTTGCTGGCGGGCTTGGCTGCGGCTTAACGGTACGCGGTGTTCCACCAGGCCGGGGGCTATTTCACGGCACTGCTCGGGCGTGTTGGGCGGGGCCAGCACTAGTAGCGTTACCCGAATGCCCAGCTCGGAAGCCACATGGCGGTAGAGGTGGAACATGCGGCTCTGCCCACCGCCCATGGGGGGATAAACCGGGTAGGTGTTCACCACCAGCCAGTGGGCGCGGGCGCTGTTGGTGGCGCTGTTGGCTGTGCTGCTGTCTTCGTGGCTGGCTTCGCCAGTGGCTCCGCGGCCTTCCACGACGGGGAAGCGCTCGGGGGCGTCGTGGCTGGGCTGGCCGGGGTGGTCGATTAGTTCGCGCACGGTGTCTTGCCAGGTGACGTGGGCAACGGCGCGGAGGGCCTGTTCGCCCATGGCGCGGGTGCGTTCGGGGTCGCTGGCGGCCTCGGTAATGGCCTGGGCCAGGGCTTCTGGCGTGGGGGGCACGCACCAGCCGGTTTCGCCGTGGCGAACGAACTCATTCACGCCGCCTGCATCGGTGGTGGTCATCACCGGCTTGCCTGCGCTCATGGCCTCTACGGTAATCAGGCCGTAATCTTCATCATAGGGTAAAAACGGCACGGCCAGGGCGTGCTGGTAGTGGGTAGCCACATCGCGGTCGCGCACAAAACCTAGAAACTGGATGCGCGGGTCGTCGGCGGCCAGGGCTTTTAGCTCGGCTTCCATGGGGCCGGTACCGGCAATGCGCAGCTCAAGCGCCACCTCGGTTTGCAGAAACGCGCGCACCAGTAGGTCTAGCCGTTTGGGGCCATCCAGGCGGCTTACGGTAAACAGGTAAGGGGGTGCGGTTTCATCCGGGGCGCTAGGGGAAAGCACTAAATCGGAGGGGTGATGAATCACCTTTACATCAACCCCTGCGGGGAAGTAGTTAGCCCGCCGGGTCACGTTGCGCGAAATGGCGTGGTAGGCGGTGATTTGGCTGGGTGCGGTGGCCATGGCATCCAGGTGATGAATCACCGCGCGGCTGAGCGGGCCGGGGAAGGCAAACAGGCCTTCTTTGGCGGCGGCGGGTAGCCAGGGGCCTTCCAACAGGCGGTGTAAGCAGGCGAATAGCTCGGGCAGTTGGGCGCGCTCGGGCTTGGCGGCTAGCAGGCGGCGCAGCTGGGCCATCAGCGGGTGGTGGCGCAGCAGGCGTATGGCGCGCTGGCCTTTTTCGCCGGGCCATGCTTGCGGCGTAAAGGGGTCGGCCCCTGCCAGCGCGGGCCAGGGATAGGTGTCGTACAGCCCGCGCAGGGTGTGCTGCAGGTAGAGGTGGTGGTCGGGGTGGTCCACCATCCAGGCGGGGTATTTGGTGGTGATCACGCGGTCGAAGTGGCTCACGTCCAGCTCGCTAAAGCGCTGGTAGCTGGCAATAAGCTCTTTAAAGTTGCGTTCGGCCGAGGGCAGCTTGATCAGCTCCATTTGGTGGTCGCTGAGCTGGTTGGTGTGGTGCTGAAGACCCCACCAGAGCTTTTCTGCCCCCCCTACGGCAAACGGTACGCCACTGGGGGCGATCAGGGCGATTTTCATGCCCGTCCTCCCTCACCCAGCAGGCTGGCCACTACGTTGTTCCAATCAATGCCTGCGCGGTGGTAGGCCGCTTGCCCTGCCCTGCCCATCTCGGCGGTGCGGGGGCGGTTTTCCCAGGCGGCATCAATGGCGGCGGCAATCTCTTGGGGGTCGGGCTCTACCACCCAGCCGGTTTCATCCTGCTGCACAAATTCCAGCGGCCCGCCGCTATCGCGGCAGGTAATGACGGGCTTGGCGGCCAGCATGGCTTCTAGGGTGATGTAGCCGTAATCTTCGTCATAGGGGCCAAAAAACACCGCCATGGCGTGGGCATACCAGGCGAGTTTTTCGGCTTCGGTGAAGCGCCCTACCAGCTTCACTTGCTGCTGCAGGCCGTGGCGCTCAATCAGCTGTTGGTAGCGTGCCCGCTGGCCGCCTTCGCCGGCAATGACGATTTTAGTGGGGCTTTTTAGGTAGCGGGCGGCTTCAATCAGCAGGTCTTGGCGCTTTAGGCTTTCCAGGCGGCTGGGGCAGAAAATGTAGCCCCACTCTTCTTCACAGCGGAACTGCTCTGCACCAAACGGTGGGTGGTAGAGCGGCTTGGCTTCTAGCCCGTTGTAGTGCTTGAGGCGTTCCGCCACGCGCTGGGAGTTGGCAAACAGTTGCCGCACGCTGCCCAGGTGGCGGTTATCGAAGGCGAGTACCGCGTCGCGCAGGGCGCGCTGTTCGCTGGTGGCCTCGGCGTCTTGCCAGAGTTCGTAACAGGCGCGGTGCTGGTGCATCACCCATACGGTGTGCTCAGGGTGGGTAATGCCCCAGGCGGGAAACTGCAGGCTGATGGCGCGGTCGATGGTGACGCCGTTGGGGGCGCTCATATCGAGGGTGTCTACGTACTCCATCAGGTGCCGAATATCGCTTTCGGGGCTGAACCGAAACGGCAGCCGCAGCAGCTCGACCTCGTGGCCGTGTTCGCGTAGCGCGTTGGCCACGCCTTCGATGTGGTAGTCGGCTCCGCCGCGCATAAACGGCACTAGGGTGGCGTTCAGCAAAATTCTCACGGGTGGCTCTCCGCTGCCGGGGTGTTTGCCTGGGGGGCGTCGCTCTCTTGCTGGGTGTCGCCTGCTTGCTGGGCGTCGCTCGCTTGCGATGCCGCCAACTGCGGGGCGGCCTTGCGGCCTACCACGGCGTAGTCTTGCGGGCCGCAGAGGTGGCCGTTCACGCGGGCGGTCAGCGGGTCGTCACCGGGCACCTTGGCTTCTTCCGGGTAGGGGTTGAAGCGCCGCACTTCTACATCGCTAAAGCCGAGGTAGCTGAGCAGGAAGGAGATGGCCGTGGGCGTGACCGGGTTGCGGTGGGTCGGGTCGTGGTAGAACGTATGGCTGCCCACCAGCACGTTTTCGGGGTTGGGAGTTTCCAGTATCAGCACGCCGCCGGGGGCAAGTATGCGATTGGCTTCGTCTACCAGGGTGTAGAGCACGTCAAACGGCAGGTGTTCGATCAGGTGGAAGGCGCTTACCAAGGCGTGGCTGTTGTCGGGTTGGTCACGCATTACGCTGAGCGCATCGGCGTGGGTGACATCAAAGCCGCGCGCTTGGCAGTGCTCTACCATGGCGATATTGAGGTCTACGCCGTGGGGCTCAAAGCCTTGTTCGTTGAGCAGCGCCAGCCATTCGCCTCGGCCACAGCCGACATCCAGGGCGCGGGTGCCCGCTTGCCGTGCGGTTTCCCATTGGGGCTGGTAGTTATCCAGGTGCTGGCGTATTTGCGCTTCGCTACCGCGGCAGGCGTCTTCAAACGCGAGGTAGTAGGCGTCGAAGAGCTGTTGGTCGAGCTGCTGGCCTTGGGGGCCTTGCAGCGCGGCTTGTTCGCTTTCGGGGGCGTTTAACAGCCGTTCTACTGCGCGGCGATGGTGTTGCAGGGCGCTGAAGAGCGCGGGTTGCTGGCGCTCTTGTTCGCTCACGCGGTTGGCGAGTTCGGTGCTGTGCTGTTCGTGCTGCTGCAGGGTGCGGGTATGCTGTTGCCACTGGCTTTCGTGGCGCTGCAGCTCACCGTCTAGTTCTAGCAGTACATCACGAACCATCGCTCCGCGCTGGCGTTCATTGGTTTCCAGCTCAACGATGCGCTCTAGCAGTTGGAAACGTGGCCGTAGCAGGATGCCTACCACGCGGTAGGCAAGCCGCATTAGCGGGCGCAGGGGGCGGCCTAGCGGGCCAAGCCGACCTAGCAGGCGAAACGGCAGCGTGAGCATACCGCGGCGGGGAATGACGGCGCCGCGCTGGGCCAGCGAGGCGCGGGCTTCGTCGGCGCAGAGCAGTTCCGCCAGTACGTAGAGCCGCCCGGCACGGGGCAGTACGCTGAGGTAGTGGCTCATGCCTTCCTGGTCAACTTCGCGGTCCATCAGCACGCGGTAAACCCGCTGCAGAAAGATTTCATCGCGGTGGTTAGCGGCGACTAACTCTTCCAACGCGGGGTGGTTGGGGTCGCTTACTTTGGTGGGGTCTTGGCGTTCGTTGAGCAGCTCGCCCAGGCGTTCGCGGTAGGCAAACGGCGGTGGCTGGGTGCCGTTCTGGCGTTCGTGCTGGCGTGCCACGGCTTTTAGGCGGCCAATCAGGCTGTCGATGTCGTCGAATGTTTTGGTCATGAACGGCGTTCCTATGAGTCGGGCTGCTGCACTGCCTTCGCGGGGGTATGGGCTGCCGCTGGCTGGGTGTCCAGGGTGAGCGGTAAGCGGCATACGCCGGAAAACAGGTGTTGCTTGTAACCAGCCACTTCAAATTGTAGGTAGCTGTCGTACCACCAGTAACAGGTTTCCAGGTGGTGTTCGCGGCTGTGTAGGCCAATGGTAATGGTGTATTTGCCGGGGGCAATGTCGGCGTTTAACGTCAGCCGTACCCGCTGTTCACTGCCTTCCTGCATGGCAATGGTTTGCCCTAGCTGGTAGCTGTTGGCACCGAAAATATCCTGGCCGAAGCGGTCGCGCACCATAATGCCCAGGGTGATGTCGTCTACCTGCTGGTGGGCTTTTAGGGTGAGGTCGATATCGAGCTGTTCGCCGCTGGTGAGGGTCGCACTGTGGCTTTCCCGACCGGCAACGCTACCTTCTATCACTTCGACTTCATTCGTGCCGTAAGCGCCCTGCTGCCGCTCCAGGTGGCGGCCCTCTTCTTCTTCTTCTTCTGCTTGACGGGCCATAATGCGGTTGTAGTGGTTAACAGCCGTGTCGGCGTCGCCATCAAAAGCGATGCGCCCGCCTTCCAATACCAGGGCGCGGTCGCAGAGCATTTTGACGGCGTTCAGGTCGTGGGAAACAAACAGAATGGAGCCGCCGCTCTCTTTAAACTCGCGAATGCGCTTCATGCACTTTTGCTGGAAGTAGCCGTCGCCTACCGAGAGCGCTTCATCCACCAGAAAGCAGCGCGGTTCGGCGTGTATGGCGATGGAGAACGCCAGGCGCATGGTCATGCCCGAGGAGTAGGTGCGTAGCGGCTCTTGGATGTAACCGCCGAGTTCGGAAAATTCGATAATCTCCTGGCGGCGGCGGTCTATCTCTTCGTGGCTCATGCCGAGCATCAGGCCGTTGGCGGTAATGTTCTGCAGGCCGGTGAGTTCGGGGTTGAAGCCGGTGCCTAGCTCCAGCAGGCCGGTAATGCGGCCATCAATGTGGATTTGGCCGCTGTCAGGCATAAGCACGCCGGTTAGCAGCTTGAGCAGCGTGGATTTTCCGGCGCCGTTGCGGCCTAGCACGCCGAGCACTTCGCCAGGGGCTACCTGAAACGAGATGTCCTGCAGGGCGTGGTAGGTGTCGTGGCGTGTGCGCCCGGTAATCGCTTCTCTGAGACGGTCAGAAGGCTTATGAAATAGCTTGAAGGTTTTATTGAGCCGTTGAATGTCGATCATTTATGAACTCCTTTTCCTATAAACAATCGCGCAGATCGCGTTCGGTGCGGCCCAGTAGCCATAGCCCTAGCGCTAGCAGCCCGGCGGTGCCGAGTGCAAACAGGGTAATGGGCAGTAGCTCTGGCAACTGCTGACGCATGATAAGGCTGCGGTAGGCATCCACCAGTACAAAGGCGGGGTTGAACTGCATTCCCCATTGTACCCAGCCGGGCAGGATTTCCATCACATAAACAATCGGCGTTACCCAGAACCAAACTTGCAGAACAACGGTCACCACCTCTTTGATGTCTTTTAAGTAGACCGCCAGCACCGCCAGGGTAAGCCCTAGGGCGTACACAAACAGGCACTGGAGGGCGTAAATGAGCGGTACTATCAGCCAGTAGGCGGAGAGCGGAAAATCCACCAGCAGCAAAAAGCCGATGAAAAATATCATGCCGATGATATAGACCACGGTTTCGGTCAGGATCACGGAGAGCGGTAGCGCCAGCAGCGAGACGTTGACCTTGGTGACCAGGTGGCTTTGGTCTTTAAACAGGTTGGTAATGCGCCCGAGGCTGTTGGCGAAGGCGATCCAGGCCAACATGCCGCAAATCAGGTAGATGCTGTAGGCGAACTGGTCGATCTCGGCGCCAAATCCTTCCAGCTTGGCTCCCATAATGCTGGAGAACACCAGCACAAATACTAGGATATTGACCAGCGGGGAGACAAAGGTCCAGGTGGCACCTAGCACCGAGCCGGTATGCCGCTCTACGAGATCTTGCCGAGTGAGGTGGAAAATCAGCGGCAGGCTGTGGCGTATAGCGCGCAGCCGGGGATTAGCCCGTAGCCGTTGGTAAAGGCGGGTGTTTTTGTAGCCTAGCAGGCCGTGTTCGCCGGTTGGCAACAGGGCTGCACTTGCTTTGTGGTAGAGGCGTTTAATCATTCAAAGCTCTTCCTGCATGGCACGGTGAAAAGAGGCAAGTAGCTGTTCGCTGGAGCGTTGCCAGGTGAACTGCTGGGCGCGCGCTTTTCCGGCGGTAATGCGGGTATCGTGGTGCGTTTCCATGAGCTGCTGCAGGCCGTGGCGTACCGCTTCGTTGTTGAGCGGGTCTACTTCCAGCGCTGCGCCTGCCGCGACTTCGGTGGTGGCCGTGGTGTTGGCGGTAAGCACTGGGGTGCCTGCGGCCATGGCTTCTACCACTGGCATTCCAAAACCTTCATATAAGGAGACGTATACAAAACCTTGGGCTTGGGCGTAGAGGCCGGGTAAATCGTCACTGGGTACGTAGCCAAGGCGGCGAATAGTGCCACGGGAAAACGCTTGTTGCACCTGTGGGGTGTAAGTGTGGCTCCCCCACCCTTGCATACCGGCCAGGAGTAGCGGAGTCGCCTGCTGCTGCGCCAGCGGCAGGCTGGCGTAGGCTTCTAACACGGTGGCGAGGTTTTTACGCGGCTCTAGGGTGCCTACGCTAAGCAAATAGCGCTCGGGCAGTTGGTAGCGCTGGGTTAGCTGGGCTACTTGCTCTTCGGTGGGCGGCAGGAAAAATTGCGGCCCTACGGCGGGCGGTACGATGTCGATTTTTTCGGCGGCAATGCCGTGCAGCGCTTGCAGCTCGTTGGCAGTAAATTGCGAGACGACGTTGATGCGGGTAGCCCGCTGCAGGCTTTTCGGCAGCTGTTGGTTTAAAAACCGCACTCGTTCAGCGGGGTGGTGCTGCGGGTAGCGCTGGTGCGAGAGGTCGTGCACGGTCACCACGCTCCGCCCTTTCCAGGGTAGCAGTATGTAGTTTGGCTCCCAGTAGAGGGCATCGGGGTGTTCAACGTTGTAGCGCAGCCGTTGGGAGCAGAGCCAGCGGTACATTTTCCGGGTGAGCGGATTACGCAGGTAGCGCCTTGCAAACTGCCAGGCGGGGTGGTCGCGTTCGGTATGCGGGGCGCCGGCTTGGCTGCTGGTGGTTAGCAGCGGGTGATTGAGCGTTAGTGTTTCAAGTTTTCGGCCTGTTACGCCTGCTACGCTGGTGGTGTTGGCGTCGGCGAGCAGTTCGCGGGTGAGCTCGCGTGTGTAGTAGCCAATCCCTGTGAGCGGGGTCAACAGTGGCTGTAAATTAACGATGATATGCATAGACACAGTTCGCGCTAGTGGGCGCTTTTTACCTTACCCAGTTGTGTATGTAAGCGCTGCCAAAAATACGCGTAGCTGAACTGTTCAGCTTGCTGGCGACAGGCATGGGCATGGAAGTGGTGCTGTTCAAATTCGGCAATGGCGTCTTGCAGGCTGGCGGGCGTTTGCTGGTGAAAGTGTACGCCGGTGGCTGCTTCGCCATGTTCCAGGCCTTTTACGGTTTCCAGCGTCCCCCCTTGGCCAAAGGCAATAACCGGCGTGCCGCAGGCTTGGGCTTCTAGGGGCAGAATGCCAAAATCTTCATCGGCGGCGAAAATAAAGCCGCGTGCCTTACTCATTAGGGTAATGAGCCGCTCGTTGGGCTGGTACCCCAGCAGCTCAATATGGGCGTACCCGCGTGCTTGCGCTGCCAGTCGATCAAACTCTGGCCCGTCTCCAACAATTTTTAAGCGGCGTTCTGGCGTGGCTTTGAACGCTTCAATAATCAGGTCGAGCCGTTTGTAGGGCACCAGTCGGGAGGCGGCTAGGTAGTAGTCGTCCCGTGGGCCTGCGTTAAGCACAAACTGTTCGGTATCTACCGGGGGGTAGAGCACGCTTGCGTCGCGGCGATAATACTTGGCGATGCGCTTCGCCACATTGTGGGAGTTGGCGATAAAGTGGTCGACTTGAGTGGCGCTGAAATAGTCCCATTGGCGCAGGCGTTTGAGCGTTTTGCGCACGTACGTTTCCATAAACGGTAACCGGAACCGGGTATTTTCCAGGTAGTGCTCTTTCATGTCCCAGGCGTAGCGCATGGGGGTATGGCAGTAGCAGATGTGCTGCTGGCCTGGGTGGGTAATCACGCCTTTGGCAACCGCGTGGCTGGATGAGATCACTAGGTCGTAGCCACGCAGGTCGAACTGTTCAACGGCGTAGGGCATCATCGGCAGGTAGTGCCGGTAGTAGCGCCGTGCCAGGGGCATACGCTGCAAGCAGCTGGTGATGACTCGGTGCGGGGCAAGCCAGGCGGATTTGTCCGCTGGTATAAAATTCACCAGCGTTAGTACGTCGGCTTGCGGAAAGGCTTTTAGCAATGCAGCCAGGACTTTTTCAGCGCCACCGTTGACCACTAGCCAATCATGCACAATGGCAACTCGCCATGTGCGATATTCGTCGTG
>CERE01028132.1_pt1 | contig 24865 bp, 26 predicted proteins | sample 530911 | NCBI WGS metagenome assembly CERE01 (sample SAMEA2621092, study PRJEB7988) | marine metagenome | biome: marine biome (ENVO:00000447); feature: mesopelagic zone (ENVO:00000213); material: "saline water (ENVO:00002010), including plankton (ENVO:xxxxxxxx)" | depth 800 m
ATTTGAGTATCTGGTGGCTGAAATGGGCCGAGGAAGTGCAACGGCTCATGGCCCTATTGAGTTTACGCTGTCGGATTCTTATGGGCAGTTTAATGAGATCCATCTCAACAATCACGGAGCGTTCAAACACTGAATAAACAAACAACATACGCAATCACTACAACCCAGAATCCGCAGCACGACTCTATTCGATATGCGTAATTCCTCATCGCCATCTATCCGTTCTTGGTTAACGACGGGAATAGAACGTTCCAATACGCTCAGCAACCTACTGCTTGTGGGGATAATTGTCGCAAGCTGGTGGTTTGTGGCTATGGGAGCCGGAACAGGCATGAGCACTTTGGCCATGACCTCATGGCAGTTCCCGCTGCCGGAACTCAGCGCTATGACTTTTGGCGGTTGGAGTTATGGGTATGGCTTAACGATGTTAATCATGTGGTGGGTAATGATGATTGCCATGATGCTACCCAGTGCTAGCCCAATGATTTTATTGTTCTCTAGAGTCTACCGACACCAATGCAAGCCCGCCTCTGCCCGAGGCCATAACCCTGCCCTACTTCTGTTTCTTGGTGGCTATCTTTTGCTCTGGCTTGTTTTCAGTCTCGCTGCAGTAGGGTTGCAATGGTTTTTGGAAATGCGGCAACTACTGCATCCGATGATGATGTGGGCAAGCTCCCACTCACTATCAGCCGCGTTGCTGTTGTTTGCCGGTATCTACCAACTCACCCCCCTCAAGCAACGCTGCCTACATCAATGTCAGTTTCCCGCACAGTTTTTATCCACGCATTGGCGACCAGGATTGACCGGAGTGTTTCAGCTGGGAGTGAAACACGGTCTCTATTGCGTAGCCTGTTGCTCGCCCTTGATGTTGTTGCTGTTTGTCGGCGGAGCCATGAATCTAGTGTGGATTCTCGGACTGACCGTCTGGATACTTGTTGAGAAGCTCGTACCTCATCCGTGGATAAGATACGCTTCGGGAGGAGTGTTGATAGCAGCCGCAGCTTATCTATTCTTCGCCAATTGATCGTCTTTAACAGATCGTCGCTAGCCGATCATCGCCAACCGAGCGTTTGATTTAGTGCTGCAGCTTAGGTACACGCCGAATTAGCCTAAAACTAGGTCCTTCAGAGCCCGTGCCTCTATCCCCATCTTTTTCTCTCCTCGCTCTACTTGATGAATCAGTTCGGTAATCGTTTTGTTCACGGGGCAATGGATCCCTAGCGCCTCACCTTCACGAACAATCGCTCCATTTATAAAATCAATTTCGGTGATACGGTTATCAGACAAGTCAGACCACATAGAAGAGCGCGCCTTAGGATCCATCGCCAACATCTTTGCCGACACGCGAACAAATAACCAATCCGGCAAGCGCATTACAGTCGGAATCCACGCAGGAGGTAAAGGAGTGAGCTTGGGTAGTCGAATACCTTTTGCTTTCGCGACCTGAATAAGCTCACCAATAGCAGCGGCGAGCACCTGTCGGTAGGCGCGCTGAGACAATTCATTTTTTAAGGGAATATCAGAAAGCGCATTGATAGGATTATTTAGATTCAGTTGTAGCTTTGCCCACAACAAACCTTCCAAGTTGTCATAGAGACCTAGTGGCAATCCGTCAAATTGAAAGGCCGTTTGCAAGTTTTCGGTATCTGGGCAACGCGGCAGATCAATACCGCCTAAGGTTCCTCGATGTAGATGCCCAGGTTTTAACTCAGCCACATTGGCTGCCATCACACCGCGGATGACTTTGTTATCAGGAAAAGCCGCTTGAACTACAGCCTCTGCCCCCAGCCCATTCTGCAAACAAATGATAGTTGTTTTCGGCTGCAGCAATGGTCGTATGTCATCAAAGGATTTTTCCAAGGCAGTGCACTTGATCGTCAACCAGAGATAGTTCACCGGCTCAAGTTCATCCGAACCATGGGGATCAATGAAATTTAAATCGGTGACTTGTTCGTCGTGGTTCAAGTAATCTGTCACTCGCAAACCTGATGACAATTTTTCTTGAGTCGCAGAGCGCACCACCCAACCAACCTTTTGCTGGCTTTTCATGAGCGCCGCGCCCAAATATCCGCCAATTAAACCCGCGCCAAACACTAGGTGCTGCATTCTCTCTCCCTCTATTTATCACCGTGATATGACTCGTCCCCCATGGAAACACGAGGGCGAGCTTTCATTTTTATTGTGCTTCGCGGCATTTAACCAAACTTCTCAGAGAAAGAATGCCTATTAGGTGACGATTCACTCGTATCCAACAGTAGTAATGCGCGACCCTCAAGTACCGGTCACAATCCTAGAGACATCATGTTTGCGGCATATCGATCGCCTTTTTCACAAGTGATGCCGCGCCTAAACCTCAGGATATCGAGCGCGGTATTGTTTCGTCAGTCGCATCAACCGAATACGATCCAAAATCATGGTCCACAGCGGTAATGAATTGGATTTGGGTAACTTGCCTTTACCCATTCGCTGCAACTGTCGTCGCACAATAGCCATAGTCGCCAAGGCCGCCATGGTTTTATCCGACCAAGTGACTTCAGGGATATCTGCCACCACCTCGGTTTCCGTCTTCCAAGACTTGGGCAGATGAGGATTGAAGGCCAGCGCCGTTCCCATCCCCACCATGTCGACGCCTTCGGCGATCACCTGCTGAGCGATGGCCAAACGTTTAATACCGCCTGTGGTCATCACCGGCATGCTGGTACTGGCGGCAATCGCTTTTGCAAACTCGAGGAAATAGGCTTCCCGCGCCAAGCTGCGACCATCTGCGGTACGGCCCTGCATGGCTGGGCTTTCGTAGCTGCCACCGGACACTTCCACCAGATCCACCCCCAAGGTTTCTAGCTGAACAATCACTTGTTGGGCGTCTTCAGGCTCAAAACCACCGCGCTGAAAATCCGCTGAATTGATTTTGACCGATACCGCCGCCGTCGCGGGCAGTACCGATTTCACTCTCCTCACCACCTCCATCAGCAGCCGCGACCGACCTTGAATATCCCCTCCCCATTGATCATCGCGCTTGTTTGTCAGTGGCGACAGAAACTGCGACAGCAAATAGCCATGGGCGGCGTGAATTTGGACACCATCAAAACCTGCCTCTATGGCGCGTCTTGCGGTTACCGCAAAGCGGTCGATGACATCGTCTATTTCCTCTGCAGTCATGGGTGCGGGTTGAGGAAACAGATTGGAGTGCTTGCCCAAATCCAGGGGAACATCTGAAGGAGACAGGGCTTTTCCACCCATGGAGGCATACACCTGTCGACCGGGATGATTAATCTGCATCCACAGTTTCGCGCCTCCTTTCTTGGCGCTACGTGCCCATTGCTTGAAGGGCTCTAGTGGTGTGTCCACCTCCAAAGCAACCCCACCCGGGCCGGTCATCGCACGACAATCCACCATCACATTACCGGTAAGCAGCATGCCACACCCGCTGTCGGCCCAAGTATCATAGAGACTAAAAAGGGCCTGCCCCGGCAGATGCCCGGGAGCGGCCATGTTTTCTTCCATGGCCGCTTTGGCAAAGCGATTATCAAGCTGAGTGCCATTGGGCAAGGTCAACGGGCTGAACACAGAAACCGCTTCTGCGGCCTGACTGGAGCTGGAGTGAGACATAGAAAGTTCCTAAACACTTGATCGAATCGCGAAAGAGTTTAAGCTTAAAGTCCACTTTAAGGTCAACCATTGAATTGCTGGAATGAGTTATGCGCATTGGCGAACTTGCAGAACGCTCCGGCGTCGCTGCCCACACCATCCGTTTCTACGAAAACAAAGGCCTGCTGCCACCGGCGGAACGCAGCCATAATGGCTATCGCAGCTATGACGAACAGACGCTAGAAAGGCTGACTCTGGTGCAGCTGTGTCAGCGCTTAGGATTCAATCTCGCTGAGATCCAACGCTTAATTAGCCAAGAAGGCGATTGGGACAAGGCACAGATTCTCGTCAACCTCGATGCAAGACTCGAAGAAATCTATCAGCTGCAGCAAAGTCTGGATAAACAGCGACTGGAAATTCTCACGATTAAAGACCAACTGCAAGATCGCTGGCAGAAGGGAGGCTGTGTGACTGGGCCAGAGCTACAATGCCTCAGCCGTCATCTACATGAGAGTACTAATGCTCAAGACAACAGTGCCAACAGTCGCTTTTCTGCGTCTGCTGCCTCTATGACAGACGTTCCCATAATCAAGAAAGAGAACATCGAAACTAACGCAGCCCAGCACCCGTCGGTCTCCCCCAAGAGTCGTTAGCCTAAGCAGCGTCGATTCAGCTCGATGAGAGTATCTATGAAGATACCTGTCTCGATCGCAGTCGCTGAGCAACGATTTAGACAGACCTCAAACCGATAAAAATCACCCCGGTCGGCCATCCACCCGAGGTGTTAACAGGTAGCGGGCATAGTAGATGCAATAGAGCCCATACCCCAACACCCACAGTACCCCCGCAATGCCCACGCCCCAAACACTCAAAGCCGGTACCCAGCCCGGTAACACCACACGCACTAAGGCCGCGAGCGCCAAACAATAAAAGGCCAGCGTCATCATCGCGGGCGGCTGTAATGGGCGCCCAGTATGGCCTAAGCTAACGCGCGCGATCATGGCTAGAATCATGCCGCCAATCGCCCCCACCGTAAAACAGTGCAAGGCGGCGCTGTATGAGCTTATCCAGCCCATCGCGGCCAATGCCACACCGATAAAACCTAGCGCAATGCACGCGTAAGAGAGGTGCAGAGACCAGAGCAGAGGAATACGGCGCGAATGGATCGCCCCCCAGCGCCCGCTTCTCATCAGCTGAATCACGGCGGCCGACAAACTCAGCACCGCAAGGACCATCGGTGACAAGGATTCAAATCCGATAAACGCGACTGCCACCATCAGTAGCAAACTGATTAGGCTCAGGCGCTCCAGCCAAATCAGCGGTTCAGCTTTTGAACATCCAGTAGCATTGGCCGTAAATAAGGGAATCACTCTGCCCCCCACCACAGAAACGATCACCACGACCACCATGACCGCCCCGCGCATAGATTGGATTAGCCACTGGGGCTCACCGGCAATCACGGCATAATGACTGGCGCCATTCATCACGGCCAATAACAACAATAAAGGCACAAAAATGAGGTTGCGCCACTGCTTCACTTTCAGCACCGGATAGGCCATGGCACAGGCCGCCAGCACCAGAAAGGCCACATCGATAACGGCGACTAGCCACAAGCCTTCACCGACTCTGACCAACAATAGCAGCCGCCCCAACACCCAAATCCCAACCAGTACCCCCAGCAAGCCCCCTTTTAGGCCTGCAACCCCGGTCCAGGTTTGCACCGCGGTTAACAGAAAGCCCACGACAACGGCGGCGACAAAACCAAACAACATTTCATGACTGTGCCACCACAGAGGCCCACCATAGGGCATCCACGCTGAAGGCTGTATCCAATAATAGGTCCACCAAGCGATGGCGAAGATGGCAAAAAGGGCACCGCCCAAGAACAGCGGCCGAAAGGCCAAACGCAAAAGCGGTGTCGGTAAAGGTTGGGAGACAGAATCAGATTGGATCGGTGACATGGGGCAGCCCTGCCTGAGAGGAGTGGCCTATCATATCTGCATCTAAGCCGATGCACAGTGCGCAGCATCAACTATTACTCGCCTCTTCATTTATCGCCCCAAGCAACGCTTGTTGGTGTCATTGCACGCCGATGACGGTCTCGTCACATAAACCACCCAGCGACTAGACATCAGGTCGTGATGGACACATAACAACCTTATTGCGACCACTGCTTTTGGCGTGATACAGAGCCGTATCAGCAGCGCTCAACAAGGCCGTACAAGTTCTAAACTGACGACTCTGATGGCTCGCAATGCCCTGACTCACACTGACTTTGGCACTCTTGGACAAACCCTGATCGACAAAATCGAGCTGTTGAACCGCTCGTCGAATATCATCGGCCACCGATTGGGCCACTCGCTCATTGCACCCAGGTAAGATCACAGCAAACTCTTCACCGCCGTAACGGGCGGCCAGACAGCGATTTGAAGGCAGCTGAGCATTGATGGTCGCTGCGATTTTGGTTAAGCAGTAGTCACCCTGCAAATGACCGTGTTCGTCGTTGAAACGCTTAAAGTAATCCACATCCAACATAATGACCGACAGCGGCATCTCCGTGTGATTGCAGTCTTTCCAGGTTCGATGCAAGACCTCATCAAAAGCTCGACGGTTGGCCAAGCCCGTTAAGGCATCAGAGCGAGCCAAACGCCGCAACTCCCGATTTTCAGCTTTATGCACCGTGAGATCGTGCAATACCACAATGACCTTAGGATCTACCCCTGGGATACCCGATAGCGACAAATCCACCTCAACAAAACTGCCATCTTGACGTACCAGCAATGCTTCTTGCGGGCCGTGATAGGGCAAATCGGAGGGATTGTTGCGCCAATCTCGAAACATCGCGCGGAACTCTTCGCGATTGGCACGACTGAGAAAATTCCACCAGGGACGACCCAGCATGTCTTCAGCCCGCTCGCCCAATAAACTGGTGGCGGCGGGATTGGCCATTTCAATTCGTCCCTCTAAATCCATCGTGAGAATGGCTTCCGACACATGATTCAGCACCACACGCAGAACATCTGAGCTACTGGCATCCCAGGAGGTAGAGGTTATATCGGCAAGCAGCTCTCGCTTACGCTCGAACTCCTCTTCGGACAATGTCAGCTTGCGAGTGGGCACTCGCTTTTTTGCCGAAATTAACCGTAAGTTAGTTACCTTGGCGCGTTTTTTGTCCGTGTTATTGTTGTCGGATTGGTCAATCATCATAGTATTCCCCTAAGTGTTCAGTGCGTATCTGCGACGCTTGGTGAACACTTTAGAGAATCTAGTAAAATGCTACCTTCCGGTAACCTTCTGATTTTAACTCATTGATTTTATTATAATTTTACAAGCATAAAAGATGAGCAAAACACCTAATAGCTGACGAGCATAAAGCCCTCTACAGGAAAATTTGAGCGCCTCAGTGACGCTTAGCTTTGTCATTTAGAGAGAATCGAGAAGAATACGAAACAATAAAAAACAAAAGAAAGAGGGATTGAGCTAAGGGGAACAAATATTGAAGTAAACACTCACACTACCGAAGCGAGCACCTTAGGAATTGCAAGATTTGCCCCCAAGATGCCGCCAGATACAAATTATGGAATATTGCGATACTGCGGATCAGGGCTAACGACCTGAGCACCGTTGGCCGGGTTGGTCACCACCAGCTTGATGCAAATGGTCTCCTGATTGCGATCGGTGTCACTGATGCTCAATACTCTGCCATCTTCTGAAATAACCGAAGAAATATTGTTGGCAGGATCATTGGTCACTTCGGGCAGATCGAACTTAACCTCAGCCGAGTTGATCAATGTATAAACAACGGTCTCAGAATGAGTCACAGTGATATCGCCGGTGACCTCTTGTCCGTTTTGAGACAGGGTAAAATTGCCCGTAGTCGGGGTGGGAAATGTAACATCAACGTCAAAACTTACGGTATTAGCTGGCACAAAAAAATCCTTGTTCTTGAATTAAAGTAATGAGCGTAACGCTCGGTTTATGAACATCTAAAGGCCTGATTCACTGTCGATTTCAATTGATCGACTCCGTCCAACAGCCATTTCAATGTTGCTGCGCTCTCCTTGAGCTTGATACCCACCTAACACACCCTAAGTGAGCCCCATCCATAACTTGTTGTTGTTCGGCTGGCGATAAAAGCCGACCTAGCTGAGGTCAAAATTTAACCTCAGGAATCTCTAAGGCCGCCAAACGCCCAGCCAACATTCTATCGCCGTCGAGTTTGTGCAAACAATCCAACGACCTTGCATAGGGTATTAAATGACTGGGAGACGATGAGACTTGGGTGAGCGGCTCCACCCGAGCCAGCGCCTGAGCGCAAAACTCTCGGCTGCCTTCAAGTTGCCCTTGATGGCGCAATAGAGCCGCCTGCGAAAGCAGACGATTGGAGCGCAACAAGGCATCGCCACCGGTTTCACTGACAGCGCCCAAATGCGCATCCATCAGCGGATGCAGCTCGGCACTTTGCGCCCAGCGCCCCAACTTCTGCTGAGCTTCGTTTAGCTCCCACAACAAACTGACCACCCCTTGACTGGCCACCCGTTCCACACCTGAAAACTGCTCCACGATAAATTGCTGATGTGCGGTTAACTGCGCCATTGCTTCAGGTGACAAAATGTTCGTCTCGACATCAACCGCCGCGATGGTAATTTGCAGCACCTGCACCCGCTTGTGTGTCACCTGCCAAGCCGCATTATCGGGATCTGCCTGCACCAATTCCGACAGCAAGCGCTGAGCCTGAAAAACCGCATCCGACGCTTCAATGTACTGTCGCTGCTGTTTCAGCAATAGCGCCTGTCGATAGAACGACAAGGCTTGTTCGAAATCCGCTTGTAAGTTTTGATGCTCTCTGGCCTTAACTTGTTGAAAGGTTTGCTGCTCCAACCCCAAGAATTCAATAGATGCCTGCGCATCCCCCATGCTCAAGGCGCTGCTGGCCAACCATGAATAGGTACTGGCGAGATCCGTCAACAGCAGCACATCATCGGGCAATTGTTTCAGCGCTTGCAACTTCAACTCTAGCGATGTCGAAAAGAAATCCTGTGCCTTAAGAAACTCGTTGTTGCGATGTGCGAGAGATCCCAAGGTATTGGTGGCATATGACAACTCTTGAATCGAATCCAGATTGTCGGGTTGCAGATGATACATGCTCTCACTGTAATGTAGGTACTGCTGCACATAGGCTTGCGCCTGAATATAGTCACCTTGCTCAAACGGAATGGTGCTCAACCAAAAAGCGTTGGCACCCAACTGTTTCAATAATTCAAAGTTGTCTGGCTGTTCTTTTAGCAGTGTTTGAAACACAGTTTGTGCCAAGGTTAAGGCCTCGAGAGCCTCGTCGGGTTTGTGACGAGACAGTGCGACCTCGCCAATCGCCTCCATGGTTTGTCCGTGCTGTAGACGAGCGGTAAAACTCAATCCGGCATTGCTGTTATCGCTATCTACGAAATACTCCAGCGCCTTATTGCTAATCCCATCGAGCAGATCCATACGACCAACGGTTCGCAATTTTTGTGCGAACTCGCCCACCATAAAACCCAGTAGGCTCTCGGCTTCCACACGTTTTTGCTGGGCCAGTTGTTGTGACTGTCGACTCAGTTGCGCCATTAACAGGGAGATGACGGTCAACCCTATCAGTGCTGCAGCTACGCCGGTGCGCACCCACTGACGACGTCGCGCTCGTTTTTCCGACTGATCCAACAAGGAGCGCTCCAAAGCGTCCAATTCGAACAGCGGATTGGCGCTCAAGGCCTGAGCCTCTTGCAGCGGTTTTCCGACACTTAATAAGTAGGCATTGCCGTTGCCTTCGTCGCGCCAACGCTGAGCCAATTGAGTGAGTCGAGTTTTCGTCTTCAGGCTGTCGCGGTGCTGTTCGATCCACTCCAGCACTCTTGGCCACTGTCGAAACAACGCCTCATGGGCCACACTGAATGACGGTTCGCCATTCATAATATGAGACACAAACAGACGTTGATCCACTAGCGCTTGCACCAAGCTTCGCTCTTGCGAAGACTGCAACTGTGCCCAACGCCCGGTGCGACTGGTAATAGACGTCTCATCCGCCGCAAGGTTAATCAGCAGCGACAAAATCCTAGGCAGAGAAGCCTGCGCCGCTTCGCCCAACTGCGTCAGCATTGCCTCGGCTTTTTGACTCAGCGCCCCCTCCAAACCTCCCATGGTCTGATAACTGGCAATCGTCAGCAAATCGTCTTCGCGCTGTAAATAGAGCTCTTGCAAGGTGTACTGCAAGAGCGGCAAAGCATCTTCACTGCTGCTGGCTTGTGCGCAGAGCAATTCATCCAAACCGCTGCCGCTGGCGGGATCCACATCCCAGGATAAGCCTGCGGCCTGTGCGGGCAAGCGAATCATATCCATGATTTCAGCCCGCGAAGGGGGCTCCAGATCAAAATGTGCACCGCTGGCTTTACCCGCCATCAAGGCGCTGTGGCGGGCCAACTGTGGATAAAAATCATTGCGACAAGCCGACAACAATAACACCGAGCCGCTGTCGCTGAATTCGGTGATCAGATGGATGAATTGTTGCTGGATTTGCGCGTCCATACGATCATCGGCCAACAGCACTTCCAAACGATCGATAAACAATACCAGCTGCGGCCGCTGATCTTGTTGACGATGTTGGTCGACCACAGCTGCACAGCGTTGCAGTAACGCTTTAATGCCTTCATCAGAGATCAATTGCTGCGCGATTAATTCTGCACTCATGCCCTCAAAAACGGGCAGATCATTCATCTCCCAATCCAACAGAGAGCTGGCGATATCCAGCCAGAATTGATCGCCACTGATGTCGGCTAAGTCTATCGCGCTGTGGGTTAATTGACGCACGCCTTGATAACCGCCGGGGCGAGCCAGAGCGGGCATCAATCCCGCTTGAATCAAAGAGGATTTACCGGAACCACTGCGCCCCAACACCAAACAAAAGGCTCGACCAAAATCTACTTGCTTGACCACTCTGTCCAGCAGCGTCGCCACCTGTTGGTTGCGACCATAAAACACGTCAGCCTGTTCCGGTCCGAAGGCTGATAAGCCAGCAAAAGGTGATCCCTGCTGCCAGGTGGCTTGCAACGTCGGTTCAGACAAATGTCGCACAGGCGCCACAATGCGATAGCCGCGCTTGCGAATGGTCTCAATATAGGAGGGGTTACTGGCGACATCACCCAGGGCTTTGCGCAACTGGTTAATCGCCTTGTGAACAGGGTTATCGCCCATTGGCGCATTGCCCCAACACTGTTCCAACAGCGCATCGGCACTGAGCACCTCGCCGGGATCGCGACACAAGCGCACCAACACATCCATCGCCTTAGGTTCCAAGGTGGCGGTTTTGGTATCACTGATGATTGAGTTATCAGCAGGCTTCACCTGCCAATCCCCCAAGATAAATGTCTCGTCGTGCATTGTGATCACACCCAAGGCCGAACATTGTGATTATTGTCAGCCAAAGGCCGATAAAGTTGGCACTATAATTCACGAAATTCGGAATACGAGCAAGCTTTGGCCTAGTTAATCCCAGTATTACTTGACAGCCTCAGCCAATATAATAACAATGTTTCCGTAAATTAAAACAATAAATCGAACTCTCAATCGCCAAGGTGAATCATGGATATTCTCGGCTACTACACTCTAGCAGTGGCAATTTTGCTGATCATTGGAGAGACCCTGGTGGTCATCAAGACTGACAAGTACTGGCCTCTATCGCTGGATGACTATGCTGTCTGCGGCTTACTGCTATACGGTGCTTTCACTGTGGAACAGAACCACAGCCTGTTACTAATGATCGGGGCTTGGTGCTTTATGCTGGGGAATCTCTACGCCATGCTGTTCACACGGATGGACCCGAATGGCGGTAGCCGCGAACGACTGGGTGCACTGGTTTTACTGTTAGGCCTTGGCTTGATAGGGCTAGTAGCCACCACGCAGAGATTTATCGTATCGACCCCATTTTGAGACACCGACTTCAACAAACACCACCACCGTCCATTCACTATTCACCCCGCACGGAGCCCACATGACCTCTCCATTGAACGCTTCCCTAAGCTCGGAACAAGTACAACACTATCGTCAGCAAGGGTACCTATTCCCATTACCGGTGCTAAGCGATACAGAGGCAATTCGCTTGCGAGCAGAATTGGAAGGCGGAGAAAAAATGCAGGGCAAGCCCCTCGATCGCCTGCAATGCAACAAGAGTTATCTATTATTCGATTGGGCCGATGAGCTGGTCCACCACCCTGCCATCCTCGATGCCGTGGAGTCCTTAATAGGTCCCGACATCCTGTGTTACATGACTAACCTGTTTACCAAAGAAGCCGGCAGCAGCAGTTACGTCTCTATGCATCAAGATGCCGCCTATTGGGGCGTTGATGCCGATGATGTAGTCACCGCCTGGGTTGCCCTAAGCCCAGCGACGGCTGAGTCGGGCGTCATGAAAATACAACCCAGCAGCCATAAAACGTTACTGCAGCAGGTGAATACCTACGCCAAAGACAATCTGCTATCGCGCGGACAAGAAATCCCGGTTGACAACCTCGACAGCAGCAAACAATTGTATATGGAGCTTGATCCCGGACAGATGTCCCTGCACCACTTTCAATTGGTCCACGGCTCAGACGCTAACACCAGCAGTGATCGCAGAATCGGCTTCGCCATTCGCTATGTCGCCGCTACCGCCAAGAAAATTGGAGCGGAAGAGTCAGCACTGCTGGTTCGGGGGGATAATCACAGTGGTTTCATCATGGAACAACGAGCCAAACCCCTGTCGCGTCGACAGCGAATTCAACAACACACGCAAGCGCTGCGTCGACAGATGCACAACTTGTTTGAGCCCGGCGATGAGGCAAATTGGCAAGAGCGCCTTCGGCTGAAAGCCACTAAAGCACTGGGGCTTGGTTTGAGCTATTGGAAGGAAATCAGCGCTCGATAAACGCTTTTAAGATGACGGCTCAGTCAAACCCTGAGCCTTAGGGACATATACCCATCTGGGCACGAGGGATTCGTTTTCAATCCCAGTCGCGCCCTTAACTACAACTACAACTACAACTACAACTACAAGGCTATTTTAAACCCAGATACGTGCCTACCTCGAACAGGTCCGGTTTGCCTTCATGGTGGCCAAAATAACAAATATCCTCGGCTTCACCATTTTCGATAAAGCCCACGACGAAATCGATTTTATGCTGCTTAGCTACACTATTGAGGAAGTTCAATGGTTCTTGTAAGAATTTCTTTTTATTGAGAGAGACTTGTATACCAATACGCCATTCATCCGGCGCATCGGAGCTGCACTCGTTGATCAATTCTCCACGTAGCTTTTCGTCGTCCAACGCTTGTGAAACGGCCTCGATCACCTCGGCTTTGACTTCCTCAATCTCATCGGCGACGACTAACATATAGACATCCATTGGCGACCTTCCCCTTCTAGGACAACGCGAGCCAGAGCGTTATTCAATAAAGATAGACCAACCAGTCTAACTAGGCTCTCGAAAAGCCCGCTATTCTACTGGTTTCGACGACGAATGACAGGTTCAAATATCACTCAGACGGCGACTTCTGTTGATCGCGCCATTGTCGCGCGCTGCACTGCATATTTTTCTTGAAAGCATGAGAAAAGGCGCTTACATCGCTGTAGCCCAATATCTCGGAGAGCAAGGTGATATCCACATCACTCGATTGCAGATACCAACAGGCTGACGTCATTCGAATATCATTGAGTAACGCCTTGTAATCCAAACCGCGAGCTTTGAGCTTGCGCTGCAGAGTGCGGCGATTTAGATTCAATAATTGCGCAACGTTATCAATAGAATGCTGCTGATCTCCCAATGTCTGCAAAATAATCGTTCGCACCTGCTGTTCAATATCGTATTCATGATCCAGCAATAGCTTCGACAGATTCGCTTCTGCCTGTCGGCGATAAAGACGACTTTGTTCATCGGAGCGAATGGGCAGTTGATGATTCTGAATAATGAGACGATCACTCTCCTGATTGAATTGAATATCCATCGGGAAATACTGTTTATAGACACTCAAATCCGATTGCGGTTTATGAGAAAACTCTAACCGAGAAGCCGTGACAGAACTGCCGACAAAATCTTGAATCAAACGCAGACACACGCCAAACGACAGTTCTCGATGCTGACAAGCATGACTGATTCCGTGGTACTTTTCGGAGCGTGTGATATAGGTATAATCGCCCTCTTCGCGGAAGCTCCAATCTTCCGCATAGGTATGCAAGGGAAAATAACGTGCAATCGACTGCGTAATATTCTCCAAGCTATCACAGTGCTTGAGCAATAAACCCAAACGTCCGAGAGAGCTCCAATCTTGAAACTGCGATACCCGCAAACCAAAATCGCTGCACTGCAATTGTTGCGCGCCAATTTCCAATAGCAATACCATCGACTCTACAGGGATCATAGAATCTCCGTTGCGTATTTCGGGCAAGGTCAAATTTGCCTGCGCCAATAGATCCACCACATCGCCGCCAAGGTCATTGACCGCCTGCTCAAAGCCCATCAGAGAGCCGCTTCGCATCAAGAATGGTTGAGTCATTCCGTCACCATCGTTATCGCTAGACTTCAAATAGTGAGATATTTGTCACCAAATCACAAGAACACGGTTTCGATCCGCACTATTCTTTTCGCCATCACTCAATACCCGAACAAAAAGGTTAGTCTATGTCGGCATTCGATATTATTATAAAAAACGGGCGTTACTTTGACGGCACGACTGCCCCCGCTTCCATTCAGAACATTGGAATTCGCAATGGCGTCGTAGCTGAAGTGTCCTCGAAGGCGCTGGAGGAAAACGACTGCCCTCGTATCATTGATGCCTCCCAGCAGTGGGTGATGCCCGGTTTTATCGATAGCCATACTCACTATGATGCGGAACTCATCGCCAGCCCTAGCTTGTCTGAATCCGTTCGCCATGGGGTCACTACAGTACTTGTGGGCAGCTGTTCACTGAGTATGATTTGCAGTGATCCTGAAGACGCGTCTGACATTTTCACTCGGGTAGAAACGGTGCCGCGAGAGAAGGTTCTTCCCATCGTACAACAACACAAAACTTGGCATACCCCAAAGCAATGGGTGAACTTTGTCGCGCAACAACCCTTGGGTCCCAACCTCATCAGCTTTTTAGGTCACAGTGATTTGCGCACTAGCGTAATGGGGCTCAGTCGCGCCACCGACATCAATATCGACCCCAGCGAAGATGAAATGCAACAGATGGAAGCTCTGTTGGAAGAGTCGCTTGAACAAGGGTTCTTAGGGCTATCCACCATGTGTCTAACCTGGGATAAAGTCGACGGCGACCGCGAGTGGTCAAAAAGCCTTCCCAGCACCTACGCGAAATGGAAGGAAGTGGCTCGACTGAACAAGCTCGTTAGAAAATACGATCGCGTTCATCAAGGCGCGCCTAATGCCGCACGAGTCCTTCAGATCACTCAGTATATGCGCCAATGTATGGGGCTATTCAGAAAGAAACTCAAAACGACCTTAATCAGCCGCATGGACCTGAAAGGCAGTGTTTATTTAAGTAAAATCACCAATCTCGCTGCTCGCGTGGTCAATTTTTTCAACGGTGATTTTCGCTGGCAGGTACTGCCCACGCAGTTTACTGTGTACGCGGATGGTATCGATGTTGTCTTCTTTGAAGAGTTTGGTGCAGGTGAAATGGCGCTGGACCTAAAAGACAAGGTCGAAAGAGACGAATTACTGAAAGACGAAAACTATCGTCGAGATTTTCGAAAATTTTATGGCGAAAAGCTCAGCCCTAGAGTCTGGCAGCGAGATTTTGGGGATGCCGTTATTATTGATTGCCCCGACTCATCTATCGTCGGTAAGAATTTCGCGGAAGTCGCCGAACAGCGCAGCATTCATGTGGTCGATCTGTTCTTGGATCTTGTGGTCGAATTCGGTACCCAATTGCGTTGGTACACCACCGTCGCCAATCATCGAAAAGACGTTCTTCTGAACATGGTCAAAGACAAAAAATCTCTGATTACATTTAGCGATGCTGGCGCCCACATTCGCAACATGGCCTTTTACAATCTTCCTCTCAGAATGCTTAAGCTGATCAAAGAAACCCACGATCAAGGTAAACCGGCTATGACTATGGAAGAAGCCGTTTGGAGAATGACCGGAGATCAAGCCGATTGGTTTGGTATTGACGCTGGAAAAATCCGCCAAGGAGATCGCGCTGATGTTGTCGTCATCGATCCGTCCAAATTTGATCAAGACCTAGAAGCGGTATCCTGGGGAGAAATGGAGAACTTCAGTCTGCAACGGCTGGTCAATCGCAATCCCGGCTTAGTAAAACATGTCCTGATCAATGGCCGCATGGCGGTCGACAATGAAGTCATTGCTGAGCAACTCGGCAAACAAATGGGGTATGGGAAGTTCCTCAAGGCCCGCTAATGCTCACTATTGACCAGCAAGGAGTGTGTCTCCGCCTCACACCCTTTGCTGGCATCGACCAACCTGCCCTAGAGGTAATCAACAGCAAAACCGGATAGCTTTTGATCATTCGCAACAACGTCATTGACAACTTTCAACAAGTATCGCTTTGATTACTTCACCAAATACTCATAGAACAACACATCCCCTTCCCTCTCTAGCCCCGTAGAAATTGCATAAGACATTGCCACGTCATTTAACAACGACTGTTTACAACAAGTGCTTTGTGAGTTTTCAATCTGCCCATTGCGATGATTACGAGAAACAATATCTCGCGTTAAATTGGAATCAAATCAGCGAGAGTCGCAATGAACTACCAAGACATCAGTTTCGAAAAAGAAGGCCATATTGGCATCATAAAGCTCAACCGACCAAAAGCCATGAACTCTATCTCCGAGACCATGCTGGATGAATTCTACGACCTGTTGCCAAAGCTTGAAGCGGATGACGATATCCGCGTCGTGCTTCTAACCGGCGAAGGCAAAGCCTTCTGTGCCGGAGCAGATCTAAAGATGCTACTGGAAGACATCAAGGGCGGCGCCAAACCGGCACCCAACTTTTGGACTCGCTGCCGTGACGGCTTCGGAGCATTGATCAATTTCCGAAAACCCCTGGTCGTCGCACTCAACGGCGTTGCCTGTGCTGGTGGATTGGAACTGGCGATGGCCGGAGACATTATCCTCGCGGGTAAAAGTGCCCAACTGGCCGACGCACACGCCAACTTTGGAGTCTTCCCCGGTGCTGGCGGTGCCGTGACTCTATCGAGAAAAATCCCTTGGAATGCCGCTAACTATCTTCTGTTGACCGGTGAATTTGTCAGTGCAGAACAAATGAAAGACTGGGGACTGGTGTTTGACGTTGTCGAAGATGAACAGCTTTTCGAAAGCGCCATGGTCCTCGCAACCAAAATCGCCTCCAAAAGCCCCATCGGTTTGCAGCGCATGAAACAGATGGTTAAAGACGGTTTGGACATGCCGCACAGCAGTGCTCTGCGCGCTGAAGTCAACCTTCTCAATGTGCAGACTAAATCCCACGACTTAATGGAAGGTCTCACCGCCTTTGGGGAAAAACGCAAGCCCGAATTCAAAGGCTATTAATCGAGAATCTATTATGCCAAACACAACCGCAGAAAAAATCATTCACAGCATTGAGGCTATTCATCGTACCGGCTTGCGCTTTGATGAAGTTAGCAACAACAAGATAGTCGTGACCATGCCGCTAGCGGGTAACGATAATCACAACGGCATCATGTACGCAGGATCACTATTCTCCTTGGCGGAATGCGCTGCGGGAGTTCTGTTTATGAACCGTTTTGACTCAGCCGTTATAGCGCCTATATGCGCCAATGTGAACATCCGCTTTCGACGCCCTGCCAATAGTGACGTCCGTTTAAGTTTGAGCATCAGTGACGATGAATTTTCGAACTTGGAGGCAGAAGTGCTAGAGAAAGGAAAAGCCAGCATCAACTTTGAAGAGAACTTGATCGACAGTCACGGTGATGTCGTCTCCATTGCTGACGTTAAATACGTATTAATGAAAATCTAGAGAACCAGGGGGTTCATATGAATTTACAAGATAAAGTTGCCGTCATTACCGGCGGAGCATCCGGCTTAGGGAAAGCGGCTGCAACGGCCTTCGTTGAAAAAGGTGCAAAGGTATTTCTGTTAGACCTCAATGAAGAAGCTTGTGTTACCACTGTCGAGGAGCTAGGTGCTGAGTGTTGTGGTTACGCCATTACTGATGTGGTTTGTGAAGACTCGGTTAACGCGGCCTTAGATCAAGCCATGGAAGCGTTTGGCAAACTGCACATTGTCTTAAACGCTGCAGGCATCGGGCCCCCGGCAAAAGTTTTGGATCGAGATCTCAATCCATTGCCATTGGCCAAGTTTAAGAAGATTGTCGACATCAATCTTTGCGGTACTTTCAATGTCTTAAGTAAAGCCGCTTCGCGAATGGCTAAGCTGGATCCCATCAACGAAGATGGAGGTCGCGGAGTGATTATTAATGTGGCATCGGTTGCCGCCTTTGATGGTCAAATTGGTCAACCGGCCTACGGCGGTTCGAAAGCGGGTGTCGCAGGCATGACCCTACCTATCGCTCGCGAATTAGCCAAACAAGGCATTCGTATCAACTGTATTGCACCAGGCCTGTTCCTGACGCCATTGGCAGCCACCTTGGACGACAAAGTCATTGAAGCCCTAGGCAACAGCGTGGAATTTCCGAAACGCTTAGGTAAACCTTCCGAGTTCGCACAGCTGGCTGTGCAAATGGCCGAGAATGATTACTTCAATGGTGAGGTAGTGCGCTTGGATGGCTCTATTCGAATGAAGGCTCGCTAGTCGCAATCACGCTAGAATCAAGCCTGTCTCATCAACGCCTCCTCAGTAAGACGTCAAGTCTCAGCCGAGACTTGACGTCTTGCAATTAAGAGTTTTTGTTAAGCGCCAACAACCACTAACTTTACCAAATCACTGCGGTACCTGTGCCGTGTGGAACCACTGAGGCATCGGCGTCGGCATCCGCATACGCGCTTTCACCTGATCTGCATTCTCTTTCGACGTCAGTTTCGTCAGCAATTCAAATGCCACTTCAATGGCAGTTCCCGGTCCTGTAGAAGTAATCATTTGGCCGTCGACAACGATGGGACGATCAACAAACAACGCCCCGGTATCCTCCAGTTGTTTTCGGCGCCGGCCACCGACTTGGTGATAAATCGTCGCATTCCTTTTCTCTAGGATACCGGCCTCTCCCAAACACAATGACGACACGCAAACGCTGGCAATACATTGATCTTGAGCGGCGAAATGACGTATGGCGTTAAGAAAAGGCTCACTCAACGCTTCATCGTAGAAACCGGAAGGCTCAAAACCACCAGGAATAGCTAGCGCGTCAAACTCATTAAGGTCAATATCGGGTAATAAATAGTTGGGACAGAGACTGAGCCCAAATGTAGTTTTGATTTGTTGTCGCAACCCCACATCCAACAGCTCGATTGCTTCGTCGCCTACCAGATTCGCCCAACCCAGGACGTCGGTAAATGCCGCCATTTCGAGCGGCTCAACCCCATTGGCCAGCAACATCATGACTCGTTTCATATGATCCTCCGAAGAGAAAGGCCTACCTATCGGTAAACCTTCTGATTGTGATTGTTAACTAGGTGCTGCCATCAACCCAATAGTGGTGATGCCACCATCACGATTCCCGCAACGCCTGCACTCCATGCACCAGTGCGAACCCAGGGAATACCGGCAATATAGACAGCCGCATGTAGGACTCTAGCAACTAAGAACACCTTTGCTCCCAGTGCCGTAGTCTCATTAGTCAAGCCCATGACTTCGACGGCCACAGCCAGTGGAGCAAAGATAACAATGGCTTCCATTAGGTTACGAATAGCGCGATTGAGACGATCGTTGGCACCACTCCACGGTGAGATATCGTGTTGATTGCCCGCCGCCACTGGCAGTCCTAAAACCAACACATTCCTAGTGCCCTGAATCAAGGTTAATAGCAGTAACAAGCCGGCAATCATTGCGGCAGAAAGAATTTCAACAGACATATGGATAACCTCTAATATTTTAATAAAAATCAACTATCGTAGCGACCAAACAACATCAACCGATATCAAGCACAAAGCCCCACCGATGTAGCTGGAAAGGCTACAAACCCCGGTAACTTTTGAAAGCGCTCAATCCATCCGCGAATATTTGGATAGCCTTCTAGGGATACATCGCCTTCCGGTGCATGCGCGATGTAAGCGTAGTTTGCAACATCTGCAATCGTTGCATGAGGTGCGGCCAACCACTGGCGATCTTGTAAGTGACTCTCCAGTTGTGCCAATATTTGGTGAGCATTGGCGATAGCCGCTTGGTGATCAAGACTCGCACCAAACACATTAACCAGACGTGCAGCGGCAGGACCAAAAGCGATCTTGCCAGCGGCTACTGACAGAAAGCGCTGAACCATAGCCTGCTGCGCCAAATCTTGTGGGTACCAGCGACGCTGCGAATCGTATTTACTGGCCAAGTAAATCAATATGGCATTGGAATCTGACAAAGTGACATCGCCATCTTCTAGAGCAGGCACTTGACCGAAACTGTTCTTCTGCAAAAACTCTGGCGTTTTCTGCGCTCCCGCTTTGAGATCAACATCAACCAAATCAGCGTTAAGATTCAACAGCGACAACAATACTTCCACTCGGTGAGAGTGACCCGACAGCGGATAACGATAAAGTGTGATATCTGACATAACAAACTTCCTAAAAATAAAATGAATAAGTAAATCAACCGACCTGAATAGATCTAACCGCTCAACTTCAACAACAGGTTACTTTGTTCAAGTTTAAGCAAGTCATCAAAACCACCCATGGCTTTGTCATTGATCAATAGTTGTGGGTAAGTTCTTCCACCCGTTCGACGACGCATCTCGCTCACTCTTTCTGGGTTTCGATAGACATCGTATTCAGAAAATTTGATGCCCTTACTACTCAACAAACGCTTGGCGTGAGTGCAATACCCACACCCTGGTCGGGTGTATATTTCGACAACAACCATTTACAGCCTCCGGTGTATCGATAGGCCTACAAACACTGTGCCCTTCGATGGGATGCAGTATCCTAGAAACACAGCTATTGATAAATCCGGCTTCCATTGAATTATTGTCAATGCTATGTTGACAATCATGGATACGATAGATGGCATGAAAACCGTAGTCGCGGTTGTGGAAACCGGCTCATTCACCGTCGCCAGCGAGCGACTGGGTATTTCTAAAGCGCTAGCGAGCAAATATGTAGGCGAGGTAGAAGCTCAGTTAGGTGTGCGTTTATTTAACCGATCAACGCGGCGTTTGGCGCTCACCGAAGCGGGTCAGCGCTATTACCAACAAGTACTGCCTTTGCTTGAGGGCTTGAGCGCAATGGTGGATCAAGTCACCGGAGAACAAACAGAACCCAAAGGGTTGCTGCGCGTCAGTGCGCCTGTGACATTTGGAGAAATGAAACTATCACCGTTGATCCCTAGCTTTTTAACCCAGCACCCTGAGATGCAATTGGATTTGCAGTTATCTGACCGCAAGATCGACATGCTAGAAGAAGGCATTGATGTGGTCATAAGAATCGGTGGCGTCGACGATTCCAGTCTTGTTGCCCGACAAATCAAGAATTTGCCGCTGGTGCTTTGTGCCTCGCCCGACTATTTACAAAAAAAAGGTGAACCCAAGAGGGCCAAAGACTTGATGAAACACACCTGCATTATCGATAGCAACTTTCGAATCGGTAACCAGTGGCCACTCATATCACCTTCAGGGAAAACCACTTCAATTGATGTCCATTCAAGAGTTTCGGCCAACAGTCCTCGAGCGGTTAAAGCTGTAGCCTTAGCCGGAGGGGGGATCGCCATGATTCCAAAATTCATCATCGAAGACGAGCTGGCCCGTGGCGAACTAAACGTTGTATTGCCGAAGCACTCCACCTTGGAATTTGGATTGTTTGCAATATATCCGCATAGACGTTATCTCTCCAAGAAGGTGCGCTGCTTTATCGACTTTCTGAGCCGAGAATTCAGCGACATTCGCCCATGACAGACTTAAGGTAAAGCCATTAACCCCAAAAAATCATACTGCCGCCAGTTCTCACTGATGGGACTTGATCCATTGTTTAGGGGAGATATCCCATTGCTTCTTAAACGCACGAGCGAGGGAGGAAGCACTGTCGTAACCCACTTCATCGGCCACCCAAGCCACCGGCTTGTTCTTAAGCAATAGCGCCTTGGCCATACTGAGGCGTAAATCGGTCAAGAACTCCATTGGGGTTTGCCCGACAGAATCCTTAAACAGACTCGCAAACTTTGAACGAGACATGGCCGAGAACTCGGCCATGGTTTCAACCGTCCACGGGCTCTGTGGTTCGGCTTTCAATCGCTTCATCAACTTCGCCAAACTGGGATGAGTACTGGCGGCAAAAGTGCCCATATCCACCAGACCGTTATCTATGACATAACGGAGTACTTGGACAACAAAAATATCGCACAGGCGATCAATGACTATTTTTCGCCCCAACTGGTCGTCAAACGCCTCCTGAAAGATGTCATCGGCGGTGTGACTAATTGCCGGGTTTTGTGCCACATCAATACAGATGAATTTGGGCAGATTCTGTACCAACACGGATCGTTGATGAGCGTCGAATTGGATGTTGGCACACACCAGCTCCGCTTCGTGGGAATCCTTGATTTGAATGCGGTGATCACCGCCGCTGGGCAGAAACAGCACCGATGCTTTGTGCAGCTCCACCTCGTGCCCCTGATCCGTCAACATGGTCATAGAGCCTGACTTCAAGACATGCAATAAACCATTGTTATCACTCTCTTCAAACGCCTGCAGGCCACATAGGCTACCGCTAAAGAACACCTCGGCATTGAAGTCGAGTTCTTGCAACAAACTACTTAATGAATCCATATCAACTCCATCTGGACGCTAGGTATGGTTTTATGGATGGTTTGCGGCCTTTTAAGTTCACCAATCCGTAATCTATGCATCGAAGCCAAGGCACACATCAGCTGCCCACTTCACCAACAACTTTAAACCAAGCATAGTAAAGGAAAGAGAAATGAACGTTAAACAAACCTTGAAGATCGTCGCCGCTGCCGGAACCCTACTGTTTAGCAGCTTGAGCTTTTCCGCAGCCACTAACATTGGTGAAAACGACTTGGCCATTGGCGGCTATGATCCCGTTGCTTACTTCACAAAGAGCAAGGCCGTAGAAGGTTCCGCTAAATACACCGCAACTCACGACGGTGCCATCTACCGTTTTTCCAATAAGAAGAACCGTGATCTGTTCAACGCTAACGCCGATAAGTACGCACCACAATTTGGTGGCTATTGCGCGATGGGTGTTGCACTCAACAAGAAGCTGGATATCGACCCAACAGCCTTCCACATTGATGACGGCAAACTCTATCTTAACCTCAATAAAGATGTCCAGAAGAAGTGGTTGACCGACGTTGACGGTTACGTAGTTTCTGCTGCTCGTATTTGGTCTGGCATCGAAGACCTGTCAGTAGAACAAGCAAATGCAGAAGACTGATACAGACACTTCTGTAAAAGCATCATCGACGCTGAAACTGCTTTGGTTCAGCGCCCGATGGTGCGGCCCCTGCCAACAAATGGCACCGACCTATGAAGCTGTCAACGGGCTTTATGGCGATCGTATCAACATCGAGAAAGTCGATGTTGATGACAACCCGGAACTGGCAGTAAGCCATCAGATTAGAGGTGTTCCCTCACTGGTGATGGTCAATGAATGTGAAGAGCTATCCCGACAGGTGGGAGCACAGCCCTTGCACACATTAGATCGTTGGATCGAGGAAATTCTCAAACAGCAGTCGTTACACAGCAGTAATTAACAACGTCACTTAAGGAGACGGTTATGAATCAGAAACAACGTATCGCCACCGCGGCTCTGGTAGTTGCACTTGGCGCAATCTCTACCTCCCCGGTACACGCCGGCGGAAAAGAAAAATGCTATGGCATAGCTGCGGCAGGCCAAAATGATTGTGGAAATTTAGCGGGCACTCACTCTTGTGCAGGCCAATCCAAAGTCGACAATGATCCCGGTGAGTGGAAGCTGGTCGCCAAAGGTACCTGTGTCGACATTGGCGGCATGCTGAAGAAAGAAGCCAAACGCCGCTACGCAGAACAACAGTAACCTTCACTGCTTTGATGGAGCTCCTGCTATGAACCCGATATCACTGAAGCCCAACTATGCCCCCCAAGCGGACACTTGCTACATAGGTGTTGGTCTCAGGCATCAGCACTTTCAGGAAGCGTTAGCAGGCTCTTCATCCATCGACTTCGCAGAAGTTCATGCTGAGAACTTCTTTGCCGACGGCGGTATTGCGTCGGCTTTTTTAGACCAATTTTCAGATCTTTATGATATTAGCTTGCATTCCACCTCTATGGGGTTGGGATCAGCGACCGGCGTTAATCACAACTACCTAAAGCGGCTAAATCAACTGATCAAAAGAACCTATCCGGTTTTGATTTCCGATCATGCCAGCTTCGCCTGGAGCCAGAACAACAATCGCGATATTCACGCAGGCGATTTATTGCCTCTGGAGTTTTCTCCCGCGAGCTTAGAGGTTCTCATCGAAAACACTGATCGTGCCCAACAGATACTAGGGCATCAACTGTTAATTGAGAACGTATCAGCCTATGTCGACCTCGATCATTCTAGCTTGCAAGAAACCGAGTTTTTGGTGACGGCCGTTGAACGCTCAAACAGTAAACTACTGGTGGACTTGAACAACCTTCTGGTGAACGAACGCAACGCCGGCAGTACTGATCCGCTAGCAAGAGCCAAACAGTGGCTAGAGGCTATCCCGCACCACTTGGTGGGTGAAATCCATTTGGCGGGTTACTCGGTCAGTAGCGATTTTACCATAATCATCGACGATCACAGCCAGGCGGTATCAAACGAATGCTGGGAGCTCTATCGCTTCGCCCTGCAACGCTTTGGCTCTATTCCCACATTGATTGAATGGGACAACGAATTGCCCTCATGGCAGCGACTGGTGGCAGAAGCTGATAAAGCAAGAGAGATCTTTTCGCAAGTTTTTACTCAGGCCGGAGGACGCACTCATGTCGGATGAACGAGATCGCCTAGCCCTTCGCCAACAGACTTTTGTGGATGAAATTCGAAGTTTTCAAACTACTGCGAAAACGCTAAACCGAAACACCAGAAGCGATTGTGAAATCTCTTTGGCATTCTCAGAAAAACAAGCAGAAGGCCTAAGCATCTATCAGAACAATCTCAAAGCAACCGCCTA
>CERE01038860.1_pt1 | contig 24675 bp, 23 predicted proteins | sample 530911 | NCBI WGS metagenome assembly CERE01 (sample SAMEA2621092, study PRJEB7988) | marine metagenome | biome: marine biome (ENVO:00000447); feature: mesopelagic zone (ENVO:00000213); material: "saline water (ENVO:00002010), including plankton (ENVO:xxxxxxxx)" | depth 800 m
TGACTGCTGATTTCTTCGATGGACAAATCTGTGTGCACCAAGCGCTCAATAGCGGCATCGCGTTTTACCTGATTCTTAATCGACAGATAGGTCACGCCCTCTTCCGCCAAACGCCGCTGCAAGGTGTAAGGGGGCAAATTCATTTCCGCCGCCAGCTCTGGCAGGGTTGGCAAGGCTTGCAGCTTGTCCTGAATCATACTGCCCACCTTTGACGACCAGCTCTCGCCGTAAAAATTCAACACCAAAAAGTTGCCAATCGGATCGGCCAATAAATGCTGCAGACTTTCTTGATTCTGCAGCACCGGTTTGTCGAGCAACTGCAGCGGAAAAACAATGCGACCGCGATCACTGTCAAAGGTCACCGGCGCTCCATAAAACATCAAGCGATAATCTTTGGCGTAGGGCGGCGCCGAGAAAGGAAAGTACAAATGTTGGATCGGAAAAATATCTTTCAGTAACCAGCAAAGGATGCGGTGAATCGAAAAGAAGCTGAACTCATTAATGAAAACATCGGCCTCCTTGGGGTGATAATCATTGCCAATGACAAGGGAGAAAGAATCCTCATCCTGCTCAAGAGCAATGTTCATGCCTTTACCCATAATCTGATAAAAGCGCTCTAACCGATGCACCACCTGCCCCATGGTTTTTGCCGCTACCAGCCAATGCGCCAGTATCGACAGGCTTCCCATCGGCAATGGCTGATAGGCCTGGCCTAACAATTCATCATCCGAAGCGCGCATCAGCGCTGTGACAAAGCGCGAGTATTGCAACAGTGACACCCGCGCATGAGGCTGGTGCAGCAAAGCACTGGGAATACGACAAGAATACAATAAGGTATCAATCTCTTCGGGGCTCAGTGGCACCTTGCGTATGGAACCCCGTACAAAATCTATACTGATAGAGATCTTATTTACCTTGGAATAGCGCATTCAGCCCTCTTTTGTCACTCTACTGCCGATTAATCCATTAGCCTGCCCTCTGCGTATACTGTTGTAAAGTATCAATTTATCTGTTCTCCATGGTCATTCCGATTTTTGCCGTGAAAGCAGACAATAGCTCCATTAACTATCCAACCAGAGGTATTCTCGTGGCACTTCCCGAAATCTTAAAAGGTCGACTTTCTGTTCCTGCCGTTGCGGCTCCACTGTTTATCATCTCTGGCCCAGAGCTGGTGATTGCCCAGTGTAAAGCCGGTGTTGTGGGCTCCTTCCCATCGCTGAATGCTCGCGGTGAAGGCGAATTTGAGAAATGGTTGATTCAGATTACCGAAGAACTGAAGGCCTACAACGAAGCCAACCCAGACAATCCAGCGGCGCCTTTCGCGGTCAATCAGATCGTGCATCGCTCCAACAACCGTTTGGAAGAAGATCTGGCGCTGTGTGTGAAGTATGAAGTGCCCATTATTATCACCTCTCTCGGTGCTCGCCCTGAGCTAAATGAAGCAATTCACTCCTACGGCGGTATCGTTTTACACGACATCATCGACAACAAGTTTGCCAAGAAAGCCATCGACAAAGGCGCTGACGGCCTTATCGCTGTTGCCGCTGGTGCGGGTGGACACGCTGGCACCTTGTCACCACTGGTATTGATTCAGGAAATCCGCGAGTGGTTCGACGGCCCATTGCTGCTATCTGGTGCCATTGCTACTGGCGACTCTATCTTGGCCGCTCAAGCCATGGGCGCGGATCTGGGCTACATTGGCTCCGCCTTCATTTCTACCGAAGAAGCACGCGCAGAATCGGACTACAAACAAGCCATTGTCGACTACTCTGCAGAAGATATTGTTTACAGTAATTTGTTCACCGGCGTACACGGCAACTACCTGAAACCATCCATCGTTAAGGCCGGAATGGATCCAGATAACCTGCCTGAAAGTGATCCGTCTAAAATGAACTTTGGCTCCGGTGGCAACACTGACAGCAAAGCCTGGAAAGACATCTGGGGTTGTGGCCAAGGTATTGGCGCGGTGAAGAAGATTGAATCGACGTCAGCTATGGTTGCTCGTATCGCCACCGAATACGACAACGCCTTTAATCGTTTGCAAAAACAATACAAGCCGAGTTAGGGCTTGGGAGATTGCGAGATGCGAGATAAATTCGTCATCTCGTCACTTGTGCCCGTTTTTGAGGGTATCTCGTCATCTCGTCATCTCGTCATCCAATATTCTAAGGCAACTTCGTTTGAATCACTGCTGGCAAGCGCGACACGATCCCTTGGCGAGCGCTGTGCCAATAGGCCGACAGCAATAACAAAGCACCGCCCATGACTACCCCAGTAACAGCGAAGCTATAACCAACCCCACCAAACTTCTCCACTAAGCTGGACACGGCGTAGATCACATACACCAGCGACGACACCATAAATGCTCGGCGATCCACCGCTAGAGACAAAGTCGTCATCACCAAGTACAGCGCCACCACTACCAACATATTGACCAAGCTATCGCTGCCCTCGAGAATACCCAAACTGGAAAATACCGGATGAATCATCAATGGCGCCGATAATAAATGCAGCCAAAACGCCACATCCGATCGCCGTGTGGTGCGCTGTAAATCGGACGAATCCCACTGCATCGCAAAAGCAAATACCGATGCACCGCCGACAAACATAATGCCCATCATAAAATTGACCGCATCGGGCACGATCGATAACAAAGTGGAAATCGCCAAACCGAGGCCAGCCACACAAGCAGCGGCCACCGTAATCGGCACCTGAAATCGACGCCAATGCACATAGGCAGCAACGGCTGTTACCGCAGAGGCCAATACCGGTGCAAACCGAGCTTCATCACCCAAGACTGGCATCGACACAGCCAACACCAAACCAAACACTCCGCCCACGAAATACAGCAACAGCGCAATGGCGGGCAGCGCCATCTTGCGCTTGGTGACGAAATGCTCAGCCAACCCCCAAGCCGCAGCGGCAAACACCAACATCGCCAATGAGCTGCTGAACAGATCAACCACCCAACGCAGCGAGAACAACAACAGCGAACAGGCAATGACAATAAAAATATCATTGAAGCCGCCAATCAATCGAAAGTTCTCTTCGTCCACCGAATCGGTGTTTTTCAAATTTGCCATTAAGGCTCGAAAATCCCGCACCGAGCTTTCACTGAATATCCCTTGCTCGACACCGTGGCTAAGATCTTCATCCGTGTACATAAGGTTTTCCTTCACACTCAAAAGAACTCACCGTAGCGGGTTTTGGGAAATGGGTAAACGGAAACCTTAAACAGCGAACCAACGCCCACAAAAAAGGCCCAGCGTTTTCACGCCGAGCCTCGTCATCTGCAATGGATTGTGCGGGTGTTTTACACCAAACCACTCAAACGCTGATGCACCAGGTCTTTCGCATCTTTAACAATGCTATCGATCAATTCCTGACAGGTGGGAATATCGTTGATCAAACCGGCCACCATCCCGCAGGACCAAGCACCGATATCCATATCGCCATCCATCATTACCTTCGGATAAACGCCAGCCACTTCGTCAATAATGTCTTCGAACTTCAAGTCTTTACCCAGTGCCGCCTCTTTCTCAAGAATACGTTCAACTGCAGGGTTGTTTAACACACGCTCAGTATTGCGCAGCGGGCGCATAACCAAACGGGTGTCCAGCTCGGTGGCGGCAACAATCGCTTGTTTAACGTTCTCGTGCACAGGGGCCTCTTGGGTGGCGATAAAACGAGTACCCATGTTCATGCCATCGGCACCCATTGCCATAGCCGCAACCAAAGAGCGCGCATCGGCCATACCACCAGAAGCCGCAAACGGAATCTCCAACTCATCAGCGGCACGCGGCAACAGAATCATGTTCGGGATATCATCTTCACCTGGGTGACCACCACACTCAAAGCCATCCACAGACACCGCATCACAACCGATGGATTGTGCTTTCAAGGCGTGACGAACTGAGGTGCACTTGTGAATCACTTTAATACCCGCATCTTTCAATTGCGGCATGTATTGCTGAGGACTACGGCCTGCGGTTTCAACAATCTTCACTCCGCCTTTGATGATGGCATCGATGTAACCGGGATAATCCGGCGCATTCACGGTGGGCAAGAAAGTTAAGTTCACAGCGAATGGCTTGTCAGTGAGATCGTTAGCCTTAGCGATCTCGTTAGCAAGATCCCCCGCCGAACGCTGAGTTAATCCCGTAATCGTGCCTAAACCACCGGCATTAGAAACCGCAGCGGCCAGCTCAGCAAAGCCCACAAAGTGCATACCACCTTGCATGATGGGATATTCAATATTAAAGAGTTCGGTAAGACGTGTTTTCATGAAAAGGTTCCTTTTTACATGGAATTTTGGAAGTAAACCAACGAATAAAAAATGACCAGATGGCGAGTAAAACCACCAAGTACCTAATGCTAAATCGCCACAGCGGACCCACTCAAAGTGCCGCAACTACGAATGGCCTGAGTCTAGCACGCACGCTCCCATCAACCATCAAAAATGGCACATTTTATACTAAAACCGACACAAACCACGTCAGAACGACCACCCCCATTTTTACGCCACTGGCCTCTACCGCAACAATACCGTCACATCACAGCCGCCACGCTCTTCTTTAGGCTGTACCCTGCGCCGGGAAGCTCGGCGCGAACGCCTCTCGTTCGACCTGAAAAGCGTTCACCACAAAGCTCACCGCGTGATAGAGCCCCGCCAACATCACCAGCTCCACAAGTTGCTCGCTGGAATACTGCTGCGCTAATCGGCTCCACAGGGCATCACTCAATGTTTGAGTACTGTGCAACTCGTCCACCATCGCCAACAGCAAACACTGATCGTTGGACCACATTGAGTCGTCCTCCGATAGCTTGTTGTCGATTGCACAGGTTGCCGCTATCTGCTCCTCACTGAAACCAGCCTGCGCGGAGAATACTGCAGCGTGAACGCCCCACTCATATTCAGCCCCACAGAGCGCACAGCTGCGCAATATCACCAGCTCGCGCTCAGCCACGCTAATACTGCCTCGATCTAGCAACCCACCCTGCACCATGCGCGACAGCACTCTGGGATTATTGGCCATGGTGCGAAAGATGTTCAACGGCGGCATTCCCTCAGGCATTACCACATTAAAACCGGCCTGTACCGCCTCCGAATAGGGGGCGTTAACTGGATTAATACGACTAGACATAAACAGTACCTCGAATAGAGAATCATCGTTACATGGGGCGCTACAGTTGAACGCGACAGATCTTAGACGGCCATCCGTTCCACAGAGCCCACACAAGCCGCTACAAGATATGTAGCGCACAAACCAAAAATGCTACACATTATGTAGCACCAAATAAGATGTTATCGCTACAACTTGTGTAGCGCAAGCACTATAATCACCTGAGTTCGAATACTGCCTTCAACGGCATGGCCACCCCCCCATCCCTCAATGACTAAGAGCCCACACGATGCCCAATAGCAGCAACCGTCCAATCATGCAGCTGATTGATTTACTCAGTAAAAAATGGGTGCTGAGAATCCTGTGGGAATTGCGACAAAGCCCATCCACCTTTCGCGAACTGCAAGCGCGCTGTGGCGATATTTCACCCACCATGATTAACAAACGAGTTAAGGAACTCCATCAAGCGAGACTGCTGGAAAAATCACCCGAGCGTGGCTATTGCCTGTCAGAGTTAGGCGACGAGTTTGTGGAATTGTTTGCGCCTATTTACCTGTTTTCAGAACGCTGGAGTGATGTCAAAAACAGTCTAGATGCGAAAGAGGATCAATGAGGTAATCGCGCCAAGTAGCTCTGCAGTATTTGTCGACCGGGCTGCCAAGCGTACTCACTGATAGTGATGGTATTTAGCGCAATACCATTCAATAGACACATCACCTCGTGGGACAGGGTGAGCGTTTCCTCCGAGTTTGTCTGAGTCACAGCGATTAAGTCTTGCAGAAAAAATTGATTAAATTTGGCTTCTATATCGGCGTGATTGACAAAAAAATCATCTCCCGAATCAGCACGATCCTCATTCAAAAACACCATCCGATAACGATCGGGATGTTCAATCCAATAATCAAGATACTGATTGCACTTCCAACTCAAACGTTCAAAGGCATCAAGTTGTTGTGGGCACTCGGCAATGACACCAAACAATTCGTCAAAAAACTCCAACCAAATAAAGTGCAGAATTTCACGTTTGGTCGCAAAATATTTGTACAGGGTCATGGTACCGACGCCAGATTCAGCCGCAATCTTACGCATAGAGACCGCCTCTACCCCACTCTCACGAAAGAGGTGTTTAGCCGAAGCCACGATCATCGCCCGCTTCTGATTGATCGCTTGTTCGTCTAACTTGGGTCGACCACGTTGTTTCGTTGTCACTGGAACCTACTGCACCTTTGGAAGAAGCGCTATTCAAACCGGATTTGTCTCACGAGTCAAACCAGTGTTGACCACCCTTGGCTAAACACACACTCGCCGTCGATCCAAGTTTCCATTACTTCAGAATAGGAGTGCATCGGATGACCACTGATCACCACAAAATTGGCAGGCGCTCGCGCTTCAATTCCAACGCCCGGGCGACCGTGTATTGCCTGTTGGCCGCCAATGGAATAGGCTCGAATGGCTTCCGACGGTGACAATGACTCATTTTCATCAACCAACAAACCATCGTCGGATAAACGCGTAACCGCCCGGCGAATATTGGCCAGCGGATTTAACGGTCCACAAGGGTTGTCTGAACTCAGGGCAATCGGCACATCCACTTGGCTCAGCGATTTAGCCGGAATTACCTTTAGAACACAGTGCACATTGGATGCCGCCAGAGCCTTGGCTTGCTGCAGAAAACCTGGCTGCAATGAAGCAACCGCCCCCGAGCGGGCAACCTGTTCCAAATTGTCATCGGACATCAACACCAAGTGCTCGACGGTTGCATCTGTTACGCCGCTTTTCTGCAAACTGTCGCAGGCACAACTCACCGCCTCGTTACCCAATGCGTGAATTTTCGGACGCACTCCCTGCTCAGCAAGTTCCACAATTTGTTGGGTGACGCCGTCATGGGGCAAACGCAAGAAGGGAGTTCGAATCTTACCCTCCCGATAAGTCAGCTTGACTCGACTCATCGCACGCAGCGTATCAACTTTTCCGACGACCGCTTGACCAACCGACCGCGCAGACATCTTCAAAACATCGGAGGGCTTTAAACACAGTGCGCAATCATCAGCCCCATCAAGAAACATTTTTGCACTGCGCGGCCCTGCACCGCAGGACAAGCAAACATTGTCACTGACATAGTCGGCTTGCTCGTGAGACTTAACATGAGACCAAGAGAACTTTAGTGGCGTTTGACGTTCGAACCTCTCGGCACTGGTTTGCAACTTTGGGTGCATGCAAGGATCATGGCACTCGACAATGCCCAGCGACAGATGTCGATTGGCCTCTGCCTGCAACAGTGATTGCATATTCAGGCTCTCGAACTGCTGAGCGAACTGCGTCAGTGCGATACTCAAGGTGTGGCCATTGACTGTTTCTTTCAATAGTCCCGTGGGAACGCCTTGCTTATTGGTCTCTAGATCTCGGCTCGAAAAGTTCATGCGACTGATACTCGCTCGTTCATAGGCGGCCTCAGATGCAAGCCCTTTGTGCAGTGAAAAATCTTGAATAATTAACGGCCGCCCTTGCGCCGCTTCATTCAATTCCAACAGGCTGGGTAAAGCTCCGAGACGAAAGAAGTCGGCGTAGAAAGCAATAATCCAAGCGTCGGCATCGAGCTTCTTCGCTTGAAGACGAACATCTCTGAGCAAATCACTTTTGTTGTGCCACCCGGAACCGTCTAGCGTGAACGGAATCCACGCACTGACACTCAAGTGAGAATGACAGTCCACCAGACCGGGCAGCACATGTCGACCATTCAAGTTGGTGCTATTGCGTTTCCGCTGTGCGGGTAAATCTCCCGCGTGGACGGTTTGAAACTTTCCTCCCATCACCGAAAACCATCCCTTGATGGGTTCAACCTTGTTGCCCGCCCACAGTGTTGCGTTATAGAAAAAGTGCGGTTGATCTTGAGTCTCCTGAGTCATTGTTCCTCTCCTTCGGAGACAGAGCGATTCAGCTCGCGCTCCTCGTACCAATCGACGGTTTTCAACGCTGCGTTAATGCTATTGACCCCCAGCCAGGCCAACAGCTTTCCCGGCGGCACTGCGATAGCCTTACGATTGACAATCCAAAACCGGCTGCGTTCGGTGTCTTTCCCCAACAACAGATCGGCAATCACACGGCCGTTGTATTGCGTCAGCGAAACACCATGTCCAATGCAACCATTCGCGTAGACAATATTCTCATCTCCCAAGAATCCGATTTCAGGTGTCATATCCATATTGGATGAAACCGCTCCGCCCCACTGGTAGTGCACTTTTTTGTGTTTCAGTGCCGGAAACAACCAATCAAAATGCGCTTTCAACTTTTCCCAAATAATGGCGTCGTGCCATTTATTCATGTCTTCCGTTACATCGATTCCAATACTCCCTCCACCCATGGTAATCCGGCCACATTTGGTAATTCGCATGTAGTGAACCAACTGACGATTGTCTTCAATCGACATACGATCCTGCCAACCGACAGATTCCCATTCGGCAGCAGTTAGAGGATCGCTGACTATCTGATAAGTCCACACCGGACGCTGCCGATTACGCAGCTTTTTAGAACCCTGCAACGTATGACTCCAGGCGTTAGTGGCCAACACCAACTTCTGTGCATGCACAACGGCGTTGGCGGTTTTCACCTTATTGGTGCCGTCGAGTTTTTCGATATCCAATACAGGCGAGTTCTCAAATATATTGACCTGAGCTTGCTCGGCTAAACGCTTTAGTTCACGCACGTGTTTACAAGGATCCAGTATTCCGGTGCCTGGCTCGTAGATAGCAGCGCGTACACGCGGCGACTTTAGTTTTTGCTGCGCATCGGATTGGCTCAATAGCTGGTAGCTTTCATTCCCCCCAAGTTCTTGCAGTAAACCAAACGTTTTCCTCAAGCGTTTTTCTTGCTTGGCACTGTAGGCCACACGCCACATACCAGTGTGTTCGTAGTCCGAGTCCAACTGTTCCGAGTCGATCAGAGTTCGTACATACTCCACCGCATCTTGCATGTACGACTGCGCCTGAGTTGCCTTGTTTTTCCCCCAACGAAAGACGGTTACCTCTGGTTCCATACCGAACAAGGTCATATTAAAACCACCATTGCGACCCGATGCTCCGAAACCGATATCATTGGCATCCAACAGCATCACCGAAAGCTCGGGCGCATCTCGCTTCAATTCTCTGGCCGTGGTTAGGCCCGTATATCCGCCGCCAATAATGAGGACATCCACTTTATGAACGCCCGCTGGCAACGGGGGGTTAGGCTGATAACGCCCATATTTGTGTTGCCAAAACGACTGGTTCGACGACATGGCATCACTGATTGATGTGTTGTTTTGCATGAGGCACCTGCGTGATTAATGTTTCTGCATATTTAATAGTACGCGTACCATTAAATCAACTCAGAACTGCCAAAAGAGTATTAGTTCAGACTTAACCCACTGAAAAATAAAGGAAATATTAAATGCGACTGTGATTAGTTCGGTTAAGTGCGGCAGGGAAGCGCTTTAGAGCTCTCTCGCATGCCCAGTGACGGGCCCTATGATCCTCAGGGGGAACATCTGTTGTGCCATAGACCCGCTGACCTTTAGACCTACAGACCCGTTGACGAAAAGCTCGCGGCGACAACCTCCAGCAATTGCCTCATAGCCCAAACAGAGCTTTACCAACGATAAACTTCAAACAGCCTGTAAACATTGTTTAGGAATTCTTAACATTAAAGTCCGTTTGGGCGTCTAGCTTTTAGTCGCTCGTTTGCTCAGGATAGTTTCACTAGAACCGATAGCTAGCACGCTCGCTAAAATCACCGCAGTAAGGAGGTCCAATGAATCGAAAACGACTGCTCAACTCAGCAAGTGGACTACTGCTTTTCTTAGCGATCTTAACCATACCGGATATTTTTCTATTCGCGAAAACCGTCCCTAACTCTTTTTGGACAGAGTATTTTCCGCTGCCGTTTGGCGCAGGTTGGTTTGTTGCGTTTATTTGCTTGGTGCCGGCGACATGGGCTGCGAGTTTTTCTCGACGCGACTTAATGCATAACGTCGTTGTTGTACTCTTAGTCGTGTTCTTAGTTGTGATCATGGCTGTTCCAATAGCCCTCGCCACTAAGGGACTGGCGTTGTCTTTGAACAATTTGATCAATCAATACCTGTGGGTTTCTATAATGTGTTTTCCGCCTTTGATTGTGCAGTTGAGTTTAAGGCTTGCACATAGATTCACTACAAAGTTTGTTAGTCCGTAATGTAAAAAACCGCCCCGCTATATGATCGACTCCCTTCACTAAAGTAGCTATATAAGTTTCTGAAAGTACTGTGGCAGGTATAAACAGGTAGGATAAACTCAGATTTACCCCACGGATTAAAACACCCAATATTTTAAACCTCACTGTCTACGAAATGGACTTCCTCAAGTTCTTTAGCTGTCGAAACGAAAACCATAGAAACGGCACTATCACGATCAAAAACACCGCTATCGCTAGAAGGTATTTCTGCAAGTTGCTCTTGAGCAAGAGAAGTAACGCATAGATTTCTGGCACCACACTGATCTCGCCTACACGAAGCCACCCAGAATGTAGCTCTGCGTTGGCTCTTATCGACCGCAACTGGGTAAGGCTTAGCAGCCACTGTTCGATATCCGTCAATTTCTGCTGACCCTGCTTATGAACCAGAGTCTCCCCTTCTGCTGACCTTACGGTGATCGACTGATAAGAACCCGAATCAAACATCACATTCACTATGCTTTCTAATCGACCTAGATCGTTTCTCTTAACCTCCTCTGCCGACGAAAATGCCATTTGATTCACGAGATCTTGAGCCACTGAATGAGTCTGACCTTGTAGCAGTTTGATCGCATCAAGACTCGATACAACCACCACACCCACTAAGACAACCATCAGAAAGCATACGGTTAATACCGGCAATGTACCCAATAACGCTATTCGCTTTTCGATCGATCGACGCTTGTTACTACTCGCAGATAGATACTCTTGCTCTTCTGGCGAGAGATGAACTGCTTCAGTTCTTAGTCGTTCAACACAACCATCAAGCTCGGCCCCTTGGAGTAGATCTCCACCCTGTCTCCCGCCTTCCAGCCAGCGATTAACACCGGCGCTGAATCTCTTCTGCCATTTGATCTGTTCAGATTGTTGCTGTGCGATATCGTTTAATCGAGGCCAAGACACAATCAGTGACTCATGAGTAATCTCGAAGACGCTGTCGCGATTCTCTCTATGATTAACCGTCAATAAGCGAGCGTCCAAAAAAACCTCGATGAGTTCGCAGGCACCCTTGTCCTCTTGAAACAGCGACATCAAGCAAGGCTCCTTAGTGACTCTATTGTGTGAATCAATACTGAGCAACCTAGAAAAAACCGTGATCATTTTTTGGGAGGCCGCAGGCGACAAACTGGTATACACCTTTTCAGCACTATTTTTGACGACGCCTTCAACACCACCAGCCTTGTTATAGGCAGTCAAATCAAAACACTGATGATCATCGGATGTTTGATACAACTGCTCCAACAGAAAAGACACTAAGGGCAAGGCATTACGATTTCCTTCGAAACTCTTTAGTATTCGTCCGACAACCTTATCGTCCACCGAAATCCCAGCGGCACGGGCGGGCTGTCGAATGATATCAATCATGTTTTCAACGCTAGGGGCCGCGAGAATAAAGGTATTCTCCTGAAGATAAGCTCGCATACCATCATCGCAAAGATCAACCACGTCAGCATAGAGATCGGTTCGACAAGTTAGGACAAGACTGACTCGTGAGGATGCGATCAACTGATTAAGAACACTGGCTACTCTATCTTGTTCTTCGACGGAAAACTTGAGTAGCTCTTCGGCTTGATCAATCACCACCAACAACCGCTCATTTGATTTCTTGTCCGTCAACAGCCCATCAATGATTGAGGCCCAAGCTTGATTCGTCTGCTGATCTAAGAACTCAGTCAGAAAGTCTGGGGCGGAGGGCTGCGTTAACAGATAGTGGTAGTCTACACCTCCCCTCTCATGACTTTTTCGCAATCTGGGAATGAGCCCTGCCAGTGCCAAAGAGGACTTTCCTGAACCGCTGGCACCGACAATAGCCACACAGTTAATGCCATTTCTTATCTTATCTTCTAACACATCGATTTCGTCATCACGGCCATAAAATACATCCGCTTGAAGCTCAGAATAAGGGGCTAGGCCCATATAGGGGTTACACTTTAAAGTCGGCTTATTTAAAGAACTGCGTAAGCTAGACTGCTTCGAATCCCGATCGGGATACTCCATTTTTAGAACCCCAACAAGATCATTTCTAAATTGCGACCTAAAGTTCTTGCTGCCACGGTATTTGTTACAAAACCCTTTAAGCGAGCCATCGTTTGATTCCAAACGTTTGAAAAACTGATTGACCAAGCTCTGTTGCTCCAGCGACGGTTCGTACTCAGCACTATCGGGGCTCAACTCTATCGGGTCTATACGACGATAAAGTAATATATTGGGTTGCTTCGGGGAATGCAGTGCGTTTTCAAACTCCCATTCAGTCCCCGAGTGATAAACTTCACCATTGGCTTTTCTAAACTCCCCCGACGGCAGAGCCGTTCCCATACGAGCCCAAAAGATGACCACCACCAAATCGCACTCAGCCGGCTCCAACATCTGCCGCTTGAGTGTTGCCTGTGGTGTTTGATTGGCGATAAGAGGTGATGGCGCGTCAGGGTTATCCCATGACACCAGTTCTACCTCTAAGCGATCGCTAAACTCTGAGTTTTCAAATAGGCTATGGATTTCTTCACGAACGATCTCGCGCTCGTAGTTGACATCACCAGGAGAGGATAGAAATATGCGATATGCGTGTTTTCCATTTTCCATGCTTCGTCCTATTCGAGTCTGACCCAGTAATCTTAGCTAGCTACTGCAACAGGGCATTGTTAATTAACGCTTAGAGAAAGACTGTAGAAGAAACTGACACTGTGGAGAAGAATAAACACCCACGGAACAATACTCTCAATTTTGGTGAAGGAAAGGTATTTACTCGAATCCTCCCCACGCCCAAGCGTTTCCCACTCACATTGATAGAGATTTACCGGCAGTTTCTTTTCCAGCTCGATAAGTAGCTGGAATTTTCCGCCATTCAGACCCTTATAGGATTTAACAATACGAAACCACATGTAAGAAACTATCACGCCGGCTAGTGCTACAAGCCACGCAAACGACACGTTACCCTCTATACCTGAATTCATGTAGGCCACCATCGAGACCAATACAGAATTCAAGGTTACAAAAAAGGAATTTGACGTTTGGCGTCGGTCACTCACTTTTTCTGCCGATGCTACATAGAGCTTGTACTGCTCAAAGAGATCACTTTGATACTGGCTATGATTGTTGTACTGAGCTTGCAACTGGGTATTTTCGAGAGGATCACCGTCCCTGTCTGTCACCTTAAAACGCCCCTATCCTTGTCGATGTTCGACTGAGTATAGCATGGCAATCCAGCGAGGCTCGCGGGCATCGATCGCACCTCCTTCACCGCGAAAGGCTGCAATACTCAACAGGATTGAGCTCCTCGAACAAGATGAAAAATCTGGGGCGACAATGAAGTTTTGGCGCCTATTGCAGCATATAGAGCTCACCTTAATAGCGTCTTTGCGAAACCGCTTTATTGGCACAAACACCTTCATAACGCCGTTAGGGAGCGACTCTGTGTGAGGCCGAATTTCCAAACGCAGCCAACTGAAAATTGGCTGATCAACACACTCTAGCCGTATTGTTTGCGGTAACTATCATCGATGGTTGTATCCACTAGTCCTTTCAAAGTCAAACGATACATGGGTGATCCCTGCGCTCTCATAATGGGTTCAATCTCATCAAACAACACCTTGTACTTATAGAACGGGACTTTGGGAAACAAATGATGAATCGAGTGATAATTTTGAAATAGCCAGCACCAGGTCATGACTCGATTGGCAGGGCCGGCAAACTCAATGGTGGAGGTATCCACGTAGCGGCCAACCTCTGTGTGCGGGCGGTGAACGATATAGGCAAACAAATAGATGAGCGCCACTAATCCTGCCAGCGAAGCAATCACAAACAAGCAAAAACCTTCCCACCAAAAACCATGGGCGACAAAGGCAATGCGCGCGCCCCATGCCACGAACGCCTCGGTGACAAGAATAGTTTTGTCTTTCATTGTTGCTCGCGGCCATTGATGACGAATATAAAAACTGAACTGCCCAGTTAGCAAACGCCACGCCGAACGGATCGCAGCAACTGGCGAGCGGCTCATTTCACCCAGATGAAAATCAGGATCTCGCTCACCCTCATTGGTGTGGCGGTGATGGGCAAGATGCTCAAAACGATGGCCGACAAATGGAAACCCCAGAATAAATCCCATGCCAAAACCCAGCAGCTTTTGCAGCCACAACAGCGAACGGTGACGGCCAACAATGGCGCCGTGTACCGCATCGTGCATAACGGTATAAGACGCATAGGTAATCCAGGCAATAAGCACGGCGCCACCCCACAGGGGCAGAATGTTGGTTACCACCGCATAGGGAGTCGCTATGTAACCCACCAAACAAACGAACCCCAGAATCACTGTTGGCCAGGAAAACCCGCCCATATGTTGAGTCGCTGCCTTAAGGGCTTGATGATCCAAATTGGTCACACTCATCACTCTCTCCGCTTCTTATCCTTATGTGTGGGATAAGGCTGAAGGAATCCTGCGCAATCTCAGAGTGTATTAGTCGCCAAAACGGTGTCATAATCCGCCAATACTAACAGCATTGGCGAATTAACTATGAGCACCATCGGCCCCTCTTACGCCCTGCTTGTCTACCAAACTTATACGCAAAAGGGCATCACCGAAGCACAGCTATTTGAGGGCACTCATCTGAGCCTTCAACAATTGGAAGCGGGCGATAACATTCCGATGGAAGACTTTCTACAGCTGCTGAACAACGCCGACCAACAAAGCCCCAACCATCACGTGGGGCTGCTGTTGGGCCAGCGCAGCAATATACTGGTTCTCGGTAGCGCCGGTATGTCGGCGGCCATTGCGCCTAGCCTGCGTCAAGGATTGCAACTGCTCGACAGCTACAGCCGTGTACACGTGTCTTACATGGGCATCGGTGTGCGATCGAATTTGCATGGCCTGAGTATCGATCTGGACTTCTCTGAAGACGTCGGCAACACACAACGCTTCCACATCGAAACCGCCTGCATGATCTTTCAGAACTATATGGAAACCATACTGGGCACAAGCGTAAAAGATGCCCACTACTTCATCCCTTACGATGAACCCGACTACGGCACCGAGTTCGCGGCCCTTCTGCACAGCCCAATCACCTACGGACACCATCAAGCGGCCATTCAAGTACCGCGCCGAGTACTGGATATCGCCTCACCGTTTTACGATCGTGCCGCCTGGCTAGAAAGCCAACGGTTTCTCGCCGATCTCATTCGAAAACTCATCGCACAAGAGTCCAAACAACAATCTTACACACAACACGTTTACGCCTTGCTGCAAGCACACGAACCACCGCTACCCACGCTTCACCGGATTGCCGATCAACTGCATTTATCGGATCGCACCCTAAACCGACGCCTGCAAGAAGAAGGCTCCAACTTCCGTGAAATTAAGGCCGCAATCACCCACAATTGGGCCAAACAGTATTTGCGAGAGAGTGAACTGAGCGTTGATGCCATCGCCTTGACGTTAGGCTATCAAGATACCGCCAACTTTCGACGGGCGTTTCGGACCAGAGAAAACTGCTCGCCGATACATTATCGAGAACATCAATTGGATCGATAGATCGCCGCTAGCGAATCGTCGCTCGTAAACTAGTCTTGGATAAATCGACTCAGAAGGGATGCGGAGGGTTTAGGGTTTGGGACTTAGGAACAAGACACTGGCCTGCCTAGCGATTGGATAAGCCTTTTGCTCTATCGCTCGCCCTTCTTACAATTCTAAGCCCACGGCCCTATTCGACAGCCGTCAGCTGCCGCTCATATCGACCAACAAGATTACAACTCGGCAATCAGTCTTAATGCGTGAAATTCCATAGCTGTGAGTTCCGTTGGTTGGATCTCCAGACAACACACGAGTCATTGATTTTTCGCTGACAAGCGTTAGTATCTCTCGTGATTGTTAGCGTCTAGGGTTTGCGCCCTTTTACACGACCACTGCTTGTTGCTTCATAGGCTGAGTGATTCCACTTAAGGACTGCGCCTGAAGTGGCATAACAACACGTCACTCAAATGCGCCCCAATAGACCCGCAGCGCATAGACAACTCATCATCCGCTAGCGACACAAGGAAATCTTCACTCAATGCGCGCTCTAGCTTGGATGATCGGAACACTACTCTCCTTTAGCCTAATGGCTGTGTGTGCTCGCGAATTGAGCGGAGAAATTGCCACGCACCAAACCTTGTTTTTTCGCAGTGCCATAGGGCTCATGGGTGTTTCAATCATCCTCTTGGCGTCCAACAAATTCACCGACGTTCGAACCACTAGACTTGGCCATCACACCCTGAGAAACGTTTTTCACTTTGCCGGCCAGTACGGTTGGTTTCTGGGAATTGGACTCTTACCTCTCGCCGAAGTGTTTGCGCTTGAATTTACGGTACCCATTTGGACACTGATTATCGCCGCCATTGCCTTAGACGAAAGAATAACGGCACGAAAGATAATCGCGGTCATACTGGGTAGCTTAGGCGTGGTTGTTATCCTGCAACCAGGCATCGCCGCTATCAACAAAGCCTCACTCATCGTTTTGGCGTCTGCGATCTGCTACGGATTTTCTCATACCGCGACAAAATCCTTGAGCACGTCGGAATCAGCACTCTCCATATTGTTCTATATGTGTCTGATTCAATTGCCTATCGGCCTACTGCTTTCCCTATCCAACTGGGTTTGGCCAATCGGCCTGCAATGGATGTGGTTATTGATCATCGGCTTAACCGCACTCACCGCCCATTATTGTATGACCAACGCCATGCGGCACGCAGAAGCCGGCGTTGTGGTCACCCTCGATTTTCTGAGGCTGCCGCTCATCGCGATGGTGGGAGTACTGCTCTATTCGGAAGCGTTCGAGCTGTCTCTATTAATCGGCGGTCTGTTGATGCTTGCCGGTAATGTGGTGAACTTAAGAAAGACGCCTGTGATAGGAACGGCGTTAGAGAAGGACGCAGCAGCAGCGAAACTGCCTAAGCCCTTGTAATAGTCAACTGGCTTGCAATGCCGCTCTTAGAGTGTTTTTCTTGAAGCCAATGGCATCAGCGTGAATAGTCGTCGCTCTACCATCCTTTTATCGAAAACTGCTTTTGATCTTACTTGCCTCTAAGCGTGTTAGTTTACAGGTACACTAAGGCATCTATCGAAACGCGACGGCTACGAATTTACTGCATCGCTACAGCAGATATATTATGGATTTACTATGAAATTTGAAGAGATAGGTTCGCTAGAACAACTCCGAACATTATACGACCTGCCAATGGAATTGGCGGTCAAGAAACAGAGAGACAAGTTAGATAAATTCAGCATCGAGTTTCTGGAACTGTCTGCGTTTTCGATATTGGCCACGTCAGATGCCCAAGGCCATATGGATTGCTCCCCGAGAGGCGATCATCCCGGCTTTATTCAATTACTCGATGAGCGCACGATCGCACTGCCCGATAGACCGGGCAACAATCGACTGGACAGCCTAAGCAATATCATTAGCAATCCCAGTGTTGGGCTATTGGCATTGATCCCCGGCTTTAAAGAATGCCTTCGAATTAATGGCACCGCTAAGGTTGTAGTCAATAACGAAATCTTAGAGCGCTTTGAGCATCAAGGAAAACTGCCAAAGTCAGTGATCGTCATATCAATCCGCGAGGTGTATTTTCATTGCGCGAAAGCGATTTCTCGCTCCAAATTGTGGGAACCTGACGCCAAAGTAGACCGCAACATCATGCCCAGTTTGGGCAGGATCATCATGAATCAAATAGATCCGGAGAAATCCGAAACAGAGGTTAAAGAAGTGGAAGATCGTATCGAAGAGCGAGCCAAAACCACCTTGTATTGATGGAGATTGGTTATCGCTCAGATGTAATGGCTCAGATCTATTGATCTATGAATACTGATGAACAATCCGAGACGCGACGGAACTTACCTACAATCTAAGACCAACTACAAAACTCCTTATTATGACGAAAACCAAGCACTTAAAATTACTGATCTATAGCTTTTTAACTTGGCTTAGCTTCTATCTGCTTGGCTTGCCCGAGTACTATCAGCAATGGCCACTCTGGGCAAAGTTAGTTATTGTCCCTGTTGTGACAGCATTGTACTTTCCTGTCACGCGGTACACCTTACAGAAATACTGGAACGATGGGCGGCATATGGCCAATTCATGTTGGCTGGCGTTCTATTTGACGGTTCCACTATTTATCTATGACTATCTGCTATTGGCGGTTTATAAGGATTTGGGGATTGGCTTTGTTGTTCCTTACTGGTATTTGACCTTTTTCTATTTTTCCTTTTGGGTGCAGTTTCCGTATATTGCATGGAAGTTAGAGCGGGAACAAAGATAGGAATAGCTTACATAGATGAAAGTTACGTAGATTCATACGGTGTATTCCGCAACGAGCAATCGTATTGCCAGATACTTCAGCATCGAACAGGAGATCACTAGTCATGTGGCTATCAATCGTTTAGCATTCGGAATACTAAAAACATCGCTCCTCTAACATCCGACAACAAAATAACGTCAGTACAGAAGACGACATTAGAACCAATGCCGCTAGTTAAAACCTATGAGCTAACGCACCCTATCCCCTACTGAAATCTGATCGAAAATTTGGCACTAGAAACAACAAAACATATCAATACAGAAACCCATAAAAAATCTAAGCTCTCCCTACCTTGTTTCATTACATTAAGGCCAAACCCTAAAAGACCTAGCATATTGTTATGCCATTTATTTCCGATCAACATTTGAATGCCCACCATTAGCTTAATGACGACGGTTCATGGCACTCTAATCAACAACAATGAGATTCAACTGGACCATCGATAGCCTGATAGCAGATGGCTCATACATAATTCTCTGTCACGACTTATTCCACTCTGTATCGAAATACTCAAAATCCCTATTGGATCTCCTAAAAATCTAACTTTGACCACTAGCTGTTCAAACATCAGGAAATTCACACAAAAACAGCGCAATCGATTTGGCGCGCTAATTACTACATATAAAATAATGGCACATCAAACGTCACGCATATTTTTTATTAGCGTAATCTGGATAAAGACATATATGGATAGGGAGTTTAAATACGTTAGGAATTCTACCTAGATATAGACGTGTTCTCCTAGATACGGCAATAAATTTCTTATGAAACCACGCCTCATAATAAACTGTTATGCGTCTATCCTATTTAGTTAAAGAGTAAATAATGGAGAAATTGAAAAATGAAGGAACTAAAGATATCTGTTGCATCTTCTGTTATCACTGCGTTAATTATTTACTTATCGGCAAGCTTGGGAGGCGTGCTTGAAAAAAGTATCAGCACCGCTCAGAAGGAAGATATATATCAAATGTTGCGCAATGATGATGTATTCCAAAAGCTTCTCAAAGAAGAACTGCTTGAAATAAGAGAGGCTGACAGAAGCTGGGTTATTGGTCAGTTTGAAGAGCGAGATCGCGATATTAAGTGGCTCAAAGAAAATAAGTCGGATAAATAAATACGAAAAAATAGCATAACAAGTTTAGGCAGCATCGCCCCTTCGGGGCTGGACCGGCGTACCGCCGGCCGCTGCTAAAAGCGTTAGCGAAACAGTCAATCATAAGGGGGGAAAATATGTGTCAAAAAGACCAGAAGGAGGAACTTGAGGAATTCTCGAACAAACTTTCAATTCGTTTTGAGGAAAAGTGCCAGTACTTGTTAAGCGAGGCAAAAAAGAAATCGAAGAAGACATAGCAAATAAACTCAAGGAGAAAATCAAGTTTTCTGCTGTGATAATTGGAGTTTTATCAATTCTTGGCTTTTTTCAATTCGAGTCATTGATGGCAAAGAACGTCGAAAACTCTGTCTCAAATGAGCTTGAGTTGCAGTCTAGGTACGTAAACAAACTTATTGAAGAAACGGAAGATTTGACTATAAAAAGGGTGGTAAGCCTGAAAGAGATAGAAGCAGAAATACCTCGCCTCAAGCAAAAAGTCAGCGAACTACAAAAATCTTCATTACAGATTGCACGAGACACTGAAAATCTTCTGGAAAATTACAAACAATTTGGCGCTCTAGATACAGATGAAATTACTACGCGGGTAAGTATCATAAACTCTCTCAGTGATGAAGCATTGGAGGTACATAAAATTAGAGACGAATTTGATAAAGTAAAAGACCAACTTTTCGTTCTGCAAGAACAATTAGACAAGAAAGAGATCTGTAGGCTAAAAATTAAATCAAATTTAAATTTGGGTACTGACACAGTGATAGTTGATGGAGCAGATCAAAAAAGGGGGACTCCATTCACATATACCACTAAGGTCGGTTCAACGCACACGGTTACTGTACAATCGAAAAAATCAAAAAAGAAAAAGACTTTTAATCTTACCTGTGATTTCGATGGGGAGAGTGTGAAGTTTGTAATCCGCTAACAAGCGCATCATCCCTGGCCAGCCAAGCTGGCGGGACTGTCAATGTCAACCCAAGTAATAACCGTTTTTTATAAGCCTTTGGTAATTAATATGGAAACGACGTTTCTGGTTCAGGCTGAAAAAGTCCACTATAACTCCGCTCAAACCGTCAAGATAAAAGATAGACCACAGCCAACACAGCATTCAAAACCATCATCACAAAATCCGTCACGAAGATAAACAACATAGTCCCTTTCAACACCGGCCATACCCCACCACCCTGTCGATTCTGCAACGCAATAGGTACATTAAACGCAAACTGGGTTCCGTGAGCAACCGCGGTAGCGAACAAGATAATGGCCCACTGAATACCCTTATCAAACGCCTCTAGATTAAAGATCAACAGGAGATTCAGGACACAAAATGCCAAGTTAAACCCACCCAAAAAACGCCCAGAGGCCGCTAGCACCTCGAACACTGGAGTATCTCGCTGCTCTCTGGGCACCACGAGTTTTGCAAATATTTTGTGGCGAATCGAAAACACGTTAAATCCCATGGCAAACCACAGGGCGTTCAGTATTAATATGGCTTCTAACATTGGTATTACTCCTTTCATTTTTGGATGCTTATTGTTGTTCGATTTTCTCTCGGAGCACATCGGCCAGCAGAGGATGGCCACCGATGTAGAAGCTGCCTTCGGGCAGTTCATTGATGGTCACCCAGACATTGCGTTTGAAGCCCTCGCCTAAGGTACTGGTGACGGCGTTGGTTAGCGCTTCAGATAGCTCGGCTTTCTTGTCGTCCGAGAGTGCACCGGCAACGGTTGAATAGGTAATGAATGGCATATTTCTCTCCTTGTTGTGATTCAGTGTTTTCTTTTCGGCTTTTGGCCATTTTAGTTTCTGTATTCATATCGACACTGCGTGTGGTGACAATTCATCTACACAGAGTTAACATGCGTTAACATATCCACCTAAAAAAGGGCGCAACGCTAAGCAATAACGCCCACCATGATGCGCTCAACAGTTCGCCAATAGAGCGCGCGAATTTCTTTTTTGCTTCTCGGTAATAGGCCTGCGGTATAGAGAGCGAAAAAACCGGTGTACGAGGCCAGCAGTAAAACTGAGACTTCACTGGCGTTATCGTCTTTTAGATAACCTTCCGCGATGCACTCGTTGATGCGATCGGTGTAGAAATCGAATGAGATTTTCGAGTCGACCCGAAGATCATCGAAGTTGGCCAGCTCGTCTTTGGTTTCGGATTTAACAAATATCAGTTCGAAATACTTGGGCTGCTCCAGAATAAAATCCAGCGCATACTCCATGGTTTTCTTAAATCGTAGCTCTGCCGTTTCCTCTTCAAGTGCCGGAGTCAGATAATAGGTGTAGGTACCAAACCCCTTTTTCACCAGACGATGAAACAACTCTTCTTTATTACTGAAGTGTCGATAGATTGCCGTGGCGCTAATACCGGCCTTGTCGGCAATCTTGCGCATGGAGAGGCCTTTGTACCCATCGGATAGGTATTGGTCTCGTGCGCAGGCTAGAATAGTGTCTTTGGTATCGCTCATGTTAACATATGTTAACTTCGCAATAGAGGCTTGTCAAATTACTGCTGCTGGTGAGCGGTGGGTGTGTGGATTCACGTTCCCTTATTTAGAGGCCCCTAGCCTTCTTCGAAAGATTGAGGGGTGCTCCTGAATAAATGGACCGCCGCTGCAAGAGAGATGCCCGCTAATAGAGAACGTTAGGGAAGGCTGACAAACGTGTATTGGTAACCTGCCATGATATGCTGCTCTCGTTTCAAAATTTAAATGCAACACTTAAGAATAATCAATGGAGATTACATGAAAATCTGTGGTGAACGCATTGCTCTCGCGCCCTTCGATGAATCTGATCGAGCGCTGTTTATCGAGATGTCGATGAGCGCCGAACTGATGAAGCATGTGTATGAACCTATGACTCTGCAACAGGCTGAGGCCGCTTTTCAAGTAAAATCGCAACCGTGGAGCCCTGATAGCGATCAATGGCTGAGCTTGTCGATCACACAGATGAAGAACCAGGAAAAACTGGGCAACATGGGGCTGAGAATCATCAACCCCGAGGCTAAGATTGCGGAAATCGGCTACCTATTAAAACAGGATGCTCACGGTAAAGGATACATTGCCGAAGCAATAGCCCGACTAAAACAATTCGCTTTCGACGACTTACAGATGAATAAACTCGTCGCTTACTGCTCAACCGAGAACATCCCATCCTATAAATCACTGGAACGCTCTGGATTTCTGCGCGAGGGATGCTTGCGACAAAATACCTGCGTGAATGGGCGATACGTTGATGATTTTGCCTATGGCCTTTGCCGTGTAGATCAATAGAGTAAAACTTGCCCGTCCTCTCGCTGCCCTCAGGCACGCAGATTCGGAGTTGGGCGCTTGGCAGTTCCCGAGTCTCGGCACCGGTGTTATACTTGCCCACCAATAGAGAGTTCACCCGTTGAGCTCAAATCCCTTTCTAACTATAGAGACAGAGCTAAACCAGCAGCTCATCGATGGAGGCGTATTCATGATTGTTATCCGTTTTTCACAGGCCAACCAGCCAAGCTAAACGCTGCCTAACGATCCGTCTTAGAGACGACACCTTCCGCTAGCGACTGTCTTGCTGCCCGGCCTGTAGCCGGGATTCACAGGAATCCCAACGATTTCGGCAACCCCCATGGGGCACTTGCCGCACGTCTTCTATTGATTTGGGATAATAGCCATGCGCATCCAAAACCTACCCGAACTGGGTTGGAATCACTTTTTTCAATCACAATTGAGCCTCGAAGCTCTCTCGTCACAGCTGCCCTTTCGCGTGACTGCCGTCCACCGCACCCTCATTGAGTGTGTAGGGTTCGACGGTGAACAGCAGCCACAAACCCTACAACTTTCCCCCCATTATTGGCGGCAGCAAGAACCCGACCAGCAACCCACAGTGGGTGATTGGATCATGCTGGATTTGCAGCTTCAGCCTGTATCCATTCTGGAGCGACAATCGCTGATCAAACGACGTTCGGCGGGAAGAGAGTCGTCACTGCAACTGATTGCCGCAAACATCGATACTTTGTTTGTGGTGACCTCTTGTAACGACGATTTTAATCTCAACCGTATCGAGCGCTATCTTGCCATTGCCGCAGAAGCCGAGATTCACTGTGTGTTGATTTTAACCAAGATCGATCTCTGTAAGGATTACAGCGAACTCGTAGCGGAGCTTTCACACAACCACCCTCAGCTGCCGATTGAGGCAGTTAACGCCACCGACCCATCTAGCTTGGATGGAATCAGACAGTGGATTGGAACAGGTCAAACCGTTGCCTTGTTGGGCTCTTCTGGTGTGGGTAAATCCACACTGGCCAACTCGCTACTGGGACATGATCTACAAGTTACTAGCCGCATACGCGAAGCCGATAGTAAGGGTCGACACACCACCACCTCGCGCAGTCTGCACTTGCCGCAGAGCGGTGGTCTGTTGCTAGACACCCCAGGAATGAGGGAGCTTCAAATTGTCGATAGCGAAGTTGGTATTAAAACGGTGTTCTCTGAGATCGAGCGGCTGGCGAAAGACTGTCGTTTTCACGACTGCCAACATCAATCGGAACCGGGTTGTGCTGTCGTCAACGCCAGCAAGCGTGGCCTGTTAGAGCAACGCTTGCTGGATAACTACCACAAGCTCTTGTCTGAACAAGCTCGCAACAATGAATCACTGGCCGAGAGACGGCAAAGTGATAAAAACCTCGGCAAGTTCTACAAGAGCGCCATGAAAAGTGCGATGAAGTTTAAGTCTCGTGATTAGAGTACCAAACTTCAAGCGAGCCGTTAGAGACTCGTGTCACTAGTGAACTCGGTAAACTGGGTTCAACGAACACAGCCCAAGGAAGGGCTGTTCAGACTGCTAAGACACTCTGAAAGTCAGTCATTGCGAGCGCAGCGCGGCAATCTCTATCCG
>CERE01067214.1_pt1 | contig 24569 bp, 18 predicted proteins | sample 530911 | NCBI WGS metagenome assembly CERE01 (sample SAMEA2621092, study PRJEB7988) | marine metagenome | biome: marine biome (ENVO:00000447); feature: mesopelagic zone (ENVO:00000213); material: "saline water (ENVO:00002010), including plankton (ENVO:xxxxxxxx)" | depth 800 m
CCGGCCAGCTGGGCACGGCGTTTTTGCGCTGCCCGGAGGCCGGTACCGCCGAGGGCTGGCGCCAGGCGCTGGCCGACGCCGGGCCGGACGCCACCGCGGTGACCCGGGCGGTGTCCGGGCGCTGGGCGCGGGGCATCGCCAACGCCTGGATGGACGGGCGGGCGCCCACCGAGGTGGCGCCCTACCCGGACCAGCACCGGCTCACCTCGCCGTTGCGCAAGGCCGCCGGCGTCGAATGGAAGAGCCTGTGGGCCGGGACCGGAGCGCATCGCAGTCGGGCGTTGCCGGTCGAGGAACTGGTCCAAGTCATCGAGGAGGAGCGTCGGGCGGAGGGTCGGTAGACCGCCCGGTGTGACCCTCCAGGGAGGCCTCACCCTCCAGAAAGACGCGCCGGGATTGGGTACCGCCATCCAGAACACGCCGTGAACCCATCCCTGGGGGCTCGATTCGCGCATCCCTGCGCTCATACGGTTCTGGATGGCGGTACCCAACCCCGGCGCTTTGTGCTGGCTGGTGGCTTGTGGGAGCGGGCCCTGCCCGCGAAAGGCAAGCTGTGCTTGCCGGCGGGATGCCAGGGCGCTATCCCAAACCCTCCATCAAGACCTCTGGGAGCCTGCCGGCCGGCTTTGCCGGCCTTTCGCGGGCAGGGCCCGCTCCCACAAGGCCGCCCTCAGGCTCAGAGATCCGCGAGGGGGTGGGTTTCGGCCGGGTTCCGGAAGAAGCCGTCGATGTATTCGGGGTCGACCTGGTCGACGTCGCGGTGGCGGAAGCGGGGTTTGCCGTCCTTGTCGATGAGCAGGGCGCGGACGCCTTCGCGGAAGTCGGCGTGCAGGGTGCATTGCACCGCCAGGCACCATTCCATGCGGAACACTTCGGCCAGGGACAGGTGGCGGCTGCGCCGCAGTTGTTCCCAGACCAGGTGGGCGGTTTGCGGGCAGCCGTCGGCGAGGGTGGCGCGGGCTTTGTCGAGCCAGCCGTCGCATTGTTTGTGCTCGAGGATGCGGTGCACCACTTCGTTGACGGTGGCGGCGTCGCAGAGGGTGTTGATGGTGTCGAGATGATCCATCACCGCCGGGGTGAGGCTGTCCGGGCGGGTGGCGAGATCCTGCAGGGTGCGGTGCAGTTGCCGGCGGTTGGCGGCGCGGTCGTCCTGGTAGTGGGTTTCGGCCAGGGCGTCGAGCACCTGCTCGCGGTCGGCGTCGACGAAGCGGTCGGCGAGCCCCAGGTCGAGGGCGTCGCGGGCGTTGAGGTGGACGCCGGTGAGGCCCAGGAACAGGCCGGTTTTACCGGGCAGGCGGTTGAGGAACCAGCTGGCGCCCACGTCCGGGAACAGGCCGATGGTGATTTCCGGCATGGCGAGCCGGCTTTTCGGGGTCACCAGGCGGAACTGGCTGGCCTGCATCAGGCCCATGCCGCCGCCCATGACCACGCCGTCCGCCCAGCAAATCACCGGGGTCTCGGAGGTGTGCAGGCGATGGTCGAGGCGGTATTCACTGGCGAAGTAGTGCTCGGTGAACGGGTTCCGGCTTTGCCCGGCGTGCTTGACCATGGCGCCGTGCAGGGCGACCACATCGCCGCCGGCGCTGAGCGCCTTGCCGCCGTTGCCTTCCAGCCAGATCGCCACCACCTCTTCGCGGGCCTGCCAGTCGGTGATTTGCCGGTCGAGGGCTTCGATCATTTCCAGGCTGAGGGCGTTGAGCGAGCGCGGCGCGTTGAGCGTGGCGCGGCCGATCAGGTGGCCGCTGCCGGTGGGGCGTTCTTCGAACTGTACACTGTCGGTCATGCCGAAAGGGTCCTTAATGGGTCGGTGATGCGAAGGTTCACAGGGACCAGTCGATGGGGTCCTTGCCTTGTTGCAGAAGGTACTGGTTGGCGCGGGAAAAGTGCCCGCAGCCCAGGAAACCGCGATGCGCGGAGAGCGGCGACGGGTGCGGCGCGGTGAGCACGCAGTGGCGCTGGCGGTCGATCAGCTTGCCTTTTTTCTGGGCGTAGCTGCCCCACAGAAAAAACACCACGCCTTCGCGCTCGCGGTTGATGTGCTCGATGGCCTGGTCGGTGAATTCTTCCCAGCCCTGGCGCTGGTGGGAAGCGGCCTGGCCGGCGCGCACGGTGAGCACCGCGTTGAGCAGCAGCACGCCCTGGCGCGCCCAGGCGTCCAGGTTGCCGTGGTCCGGGGCCGGGATGCCCAGGTCCCGTTCGATTTCCTTGAAGATATTGATCAGCGACGGCGGCGTGCGCACGCCCGGCTGCACCGAGAAGCACAGCCCGTGGGCCTGGTTGGGGCCGTGGTACGGGTCCTGGCCGAGAATCACCACCTTGACCTGGTCGAAGGGGGTCTCGTTAAAGGCGCGGAAGATGTCCGGGCCGGGCGGGTAGACGGTCTCGCCGGCCTGCTTTTCCTGACGCAGGAAGGCTTTCAGATCCTGCATGTAGGGCTTGGTGAATTCGTCACCGAGCACCTGCTTCCAGCCCGGCTCCAACTCCACCGAGGACTGTTCAGCCATGGGGGACCAGCTTCTCCAAAAGGTGGTGCATGCGTTTGTTGAGCGCCTTTTCGTCGGCCCATTCCGGGTGGGCGAGCAGGCGCACCTCGGTGGCGAGCAGGAAGCTGTGGATCAGCTCCGCGTCCAGTTCCGGGCTTTCCGACCCCACCGCCCGGCAGGCGTCGATCAGTAGCGACGACATTTCCTTGAGGTACAGATCCGCCAGCCCCCGCAGGCGCGGGTCGAGAATCGCCTCCTGGAAGAACGCCTGCTCGGCGATCAGATGCTCGCGGCGGTTGGTCACCTCGTCGAGGATGAACGCGGTGGTCATCGACGCCAGCGACTCGATCAGACGGGCGCGGTCGGGCTCCTGGTGGCTGGCCTGGGCCTGGAACTGCTGGATCAAGCCGAACGCCTGGTCGCGGAACGGGCGGATCACCTCTTCCAGGGCACGCTCCGCGAACAGGGTGAAGGCGTCCGCGATCAGGTCGGAGATGTCCTTGAAGTAATAGGTGGTGGCGGACAGCGGCACATCCGCCTCGCGGGCCACGGCGCGGTGGCGCACCGCGCGGATGCCGTCGGTGACGATGATGTTAAGCGCCGCGTCCAGAATGGCCTGGCGGCGTTGTTCACTGCCGGCGCGACGGGCCTTGCGGCCCTGATACTGAATGGCTGAACTCATAACGGCCTTCACTTTGTTATTCGTTAATGCGCACTGATGTCGGGCTAGCGCGGTCGCATGTGAGGAAACAGGATTACATCACGAATAGAGGGAGAATTCGTGAATAACATCACCAGACGGTCGATGCCGATTCCCTCACCGGCGGTGGGCGGCAGGCCGTGTTCCAGAGCGGTGATGTAGTCTTCGTCGTAGAACATGGCTTCGTCGTCCCCCGCTTCTTTTTCGGCCACCTGGGCGCGAAATCGTTCCGCTTGATCCTCGGCGTCGTTGAGCTCGGAGAAGCCGTTGGCGATCTCGCGGCCGCCGACGAAGAACTCGAAGCGCTCGGTGACGAAGGGGTCGTCGTCCTTGCGGCGGGCCAGCGGCGACACCTCGGTGGGGTAATCGGTAATGAAAGTGGGGTCCTTGAGGCGGTGCTCGACGGTCTTCTCGAAGATCTCGATCTGCACCTTGCCCAGGCCCCAGCCGTCCTTCACGGCGATGCCCAGCCGTTCGGCGATGCCGCGGGCGCCCTGCTCGTCGGCCAGGGTGGCGGCGTCGATGTCGTCGTTGTACTGCAGGATGGAATCGAACACCGACAGCCGCGCGAACGGCTTGCCGAAGTCGTAGACGTCATCCTGGTAGGGAATCTCGGTGGTGCCGAGCACGTCCTGCGCCAGGGTGCGCAGCATGTCCTCGGTGAGGTTCATCAGGTCGTTGTGATCCGCGTAGGCCTGGTAGAACTCCAGCATGGTGAATTCCGGATTGTGCCGGGTGCTGAGGCCCTCGTTGCGGAAGTTGCGGTTGATCTCGAACACCCGCTCGAAGCCGCCCACCACCAGACGCTTGAGGTACAGTTCCGGCGCGATGCGCAGGTACATGTCCAGGTCCAGGCTATTGTGATGGGTGATGAACGGCCGCGCCGTGGCGCCGCCGGGGATCACCTGCAGCATGGGCGTTTCCGCTTCCACGAAACCGTGGCGCACCAGGTAGTTGCGGATGCCGGCCACCATCTGTGAGCGGATCTGGAAGGTGCGGCGGCTGTCCTCGTTGACGATCAGGTCCACGTAGCGCTGACGGTAGCGGGACTCGGTGTCGGTGAGGCCTTTGTGTTTTTCCGGCAGCGGGCGCAGCGATTTGGTGAGCAGCAGGTACTCGTCCATCATCACGTACAGGTCGCCCATGCCGGATTTACACAGGGTGCCGCGCACGCCCACCACGTCGCCCAGGTCCCAGTGCTTGGTGTCTTTCTGCACCGGCTTGGGGGCGAAGATCTGGATGCGCCCGGACATGTCCTGCAGCACCTTGAAGGCTTTGCGGTCGAGCATCAGGCGCCCGGCCACGGCCACCTGGATGTTCTTTTCTTCCAGCTCTTCCTTGCTCAGCTCGCCGTACTGTTTTTGCAGGTCGGCGGCCAGGCTGTCGCGGCGGAAGTGGTTGGGAAACGCCTCACCGCTTTCGCGCCACTCGTTGAGCTTGGCGCGCCGCTCGGCGATCAGACGGTTTTCGTCGGCGCCTTCGTGGGCGGCGTCGTTGGGGGTGTTCTGTTCGTCAGCCATGTGTTTAACCTTTTAAAGCCCTGCCTTCAGCGAGGCCTGGATAAAGCGGTCCAGGTCGCCGTCGAGGACCTGCTGGGTGTTGTGGCTTTCCACGTTGGTGCGCAGGTCTTTGATGCGGCCGTCGTCGAGCACGTAGGAGCGGATCTGGCTGCCCCAGCCGATGTCCGATTTGCCCTCTTCCTGCTTCTGCTTTTCGGCGTTGCGCTTTTGCAGCTCCAGGTCGTAGACCTTGGCCTGCAGCATGCGCATGGCCTGGTCCTTGTTCTGGTGCTGGGAGCGGCCGTTCTGGCACTGCGTCACCAGGGTGGTTTCCTCGCCGGTTTCCGGGTCGGTGTGCACATAGGTCAGACGCACCGCGGAATCGGTCCGGTTGACGTGCTGACCGCCGGCGCCGGAGGCCCGGTAGGTGTCGACGCGGATCTTGGACGGATCGATGTCCACGTCGATGTCCTCGTCCACTTCCGGGGACAGGAACACCGAGGCGAAGGAGGTGTGGCGGCGACCGCCGGAGTCGAACGGGCTCTTGCGCACCAGGCGGTGCACGCCGATCTCGGTGCGCAGCCAGCCGTAGGCGTACTCGCCCTCAAAGCGCACGGTGGCGGACTTGATGCCGGCCACGTCGCCGTCGGAGGCTTCCACCAGCTCGGTCTTGAAGCCGTGCGCCTCGCCCCAGCGCAGGTACATGCGCAGCAGCATCTCGGCCCAGTCCTGGGCTTCGGTGCCGCCGGAACCGGCCTGGATGTCCAGATAGGCGTTGGAGGCGTCCATCTCGCCGGAGAACATGCGGCGGAATTCCAGGTCGGCGACCATGCGCTCCAGGCGCTGCAGGTCCGCTTCCACTTCCGCGACGGTGGCTTCGTCACCCTCTTCCACCGCCAGCTCGAGCAGATCGCGGGTGTCACCGATGCCCTGGCCGGCCTGGTCCAGGGTGGCGACGATGAATTCCAGTTGCGAGCGCTCCTTGCCCAGGGCCTGGGCCCGCTGGGGCTCGTTCCAGACGTCCGGCAGGGCCAGTTCGCGCTCTACTTCGACCAGTCGTTCGCTCTTCTGGTCGTAGTCAAAGATACCCCCTCAGCGCATCGACGCGCTCGGCCAGGTCGGTGAGGTGGGTTCTCAGCGGATTCACTTCCATAAAGGTTCTCAGTGCGCTTTCAATAGAATGGGAAAAGCCGCGTATTCTACCGTTTCAGCCGGCCCCTGACGAGGCCGGGGCCGGCGGGCGCCGGGTGTCAGTCCACCAGTTCGTAGACGTGGAAGGCCTCGGGCTTGAGGTTATCCAGGGTGGTGCCGATGTAGACGGCGTTGTTGGGGATGCCGCTGCCGGTGGCGAACACTTTGAAGCGGCGCACTTCCTTGGGGGTGTCGATGACGGTGTCGGCGTCCACTTCCACCCACATGTAGATGGCGCGTTCCTGCTGGATAAAATCGACGCGCAGCACATCACCCTCTTCCGGCAGGCGCAGTTCCTGCACATCGGTGCCGGCTTCCAGGCGGTGTTTGTGAATTGTTTTCATGCTTCCCTCCGTTAGGGGCTGCCAGACATCGCCGGCCTTTTGGGCCGCGCGAGAATCGAATCGGGTACAACACGCCGGGGCGGCGCGAACGGCAATGCTAGCAAAGTGCCCGCAGGGAGGCACCTGTTACGCGGGTCTGAGGTGCTCGAAGAGCAGCTGCGGGTTGCGGTTGCCGCGGAATTCGTTCACTTCCAGGCGGTAGATGCCGTACACCCGGCGCAGGCGGTCGCCGAGCTGGTCCAGATCGGCGTTGAAGTGGATGCCGTCCACCACCCCGCCGCAGCCGGGCAGGCCCAGGGTGAGCTTGAGGTGGCGCTCGCCGACCACGCGGCTGTCGAGCACCTCGAATTCGCCGTCGAAGCGCGGCGGCGGGAAGCCCTGGCCCCAGGGGAAGCGGTGGCTGAGGATTTCCGCCGTGTCCAGGCAGAGGTCGATCTCCTCGAGGGCGCCGTCGGTTTCCACCACCTCGTCGAACAGGTCGGCGCCGGCCACCGCCGCCACCGCGTCCTGGAACGCTTCGGTGAAGGCGGTCAGGTGGTCGGCGCGCAGGGTCATGCCAGCGGCCATGGCGTGGCCGCCGAACTTGTGCAGCATTTCCGGGTGGGCGGTGGCCACCGCGTCGAGCACGTCGCGCAGGTGCAGGCCGGGTATCGAGCGGCCGGAGCCCTTGAGCATGCCCTTCTCGCGGGCCGGGGCGAAGGCGATCACCGGCCGGTGCACCGACTCCTTGACCCGCGAGGCGAGGATGCCCACCACCCCTTCGTGCCAGTCCGGGCCGTGCAGGCAGAGCGCGGCGGGCAGCTCGCGCTCGCGCAGCCGCGCCACTTCCAGCATGGCGGCGTCGCGCATGCCCTGCTCGATGCCGCGCCGCTCGCGGTTGATGGTGTCCAGCTCCTCGGCGAAGCGGCGCGCCTGTTCCTCGCTGTCCGCCAGCAAGCATTCGATGCCGTGGCTCATGTCGGTGAGGCGGCCGGCGGCGTTGAGGCGCGGCCCGGCGGCGAAGCCCAGGTCCGCCGCCACTACTTTGGCCGGGTCGCGGCCGGCCACGCGCAGCAGGGCGCGCAGGCCGGGGCTGCCCTTGCCGGCGCGGATGCGCCGCAGGCCCTGCTCCACCAGAATGCGGTTGGCGTCGTCCAGGATCACCACGTCGGCCACGGTGCCCAGGGCGACCAGGTCCAGCAGGTCGAGCACCGGGCTCTTGATGCCCAGGCGGCGCTGCACCGCCAGCAATAAATAGAAGGCGACGCCGACGCCGGCCAGGTTGCGCGCCGGGAAGCCGTCCTCGCACAGGCGCGGATTGACCAGGGCGTCCGCGTCCGGGAGTTGGTCGCCGGGCAGGTGGTGGTCGGTGATCAGCACGCGCATGCCGGCGGCCCGGGCGGCGGCCACGCCGTCGACGCTGGCGATGCCATTATCCACGGTGATGATCAGGTCCGGGGCCAGGGTCTCCCGGGCCAGCTCGACGATCGCCGGCGACAGGCCGTAGCCGTACTCGAAGCGGTTGGGCACCAGGTAATCCGGGCGCCGGAAGCCCAGGCCGGCCAGCCCGCGCACCATCAGCGCGGTGGCGGTGGCGCCGTCGGCGTCGTAGTCGCCCACCACGCAGATGCGCCAGTGCTCTTCGCGGGCCTGCTGCAGCAGGTCCACCGCGGCGCCCAGGCCGTTGAAACCGTCCGGGTGCGGCAGGCGGCCCAGGCTCAGCTGCAGCTGCTCTTCCCGGGTGACGCCGCGGGCGGCCAGCACCCGGGCCAGCAGCGGCGGCACGCCGGGCCAGTCGGGCACGGTGTCCAGGGTACGGCGGCGGATCTCGGGAAAAGGACGTGCGCTCATCAATTCAGCCTGGCGGAAAGACGCGGCAAGGGTCCGCATAGACGCCTCCCGAGTCAAGATACTCCGGGCCCGGCTTGCTGTATCCTCCTCATGGCTGAAAGCGCCGGTGGTTGAAAGACCCCGCCCCGCACCCAATACAGGCGGGAAGCGGGCTTGCAACGACCGGCAAGTCACAAAAAGGGACTGAATGTATGCCCTTTGCTTTCATATACTTGGCGCCCCCGAGTGAGGAACCACAGGCTCACCAAGGCGGCTGGCCGGCCGCATACTTTGGGACTGGAGAGCAAACGATATGATTTACCAAGGCAACGCCGTAAGCGTACAACTGCTTGACGACGGGATCGCCGAACTGAAGTTCGACCTTCAGGGCGAGTCCGTGAACAAGTTCGACCGTGCCACCCTGGAAGACCTGAGCAAGGCCACCGAGGCCCTCAAAGGCAACGACCAGGTGAAAGGCATCGTCGTCACCTCCGCGAAAAACGTGTTCATCGTTGGCGCGGACATCACCGAATTCACCGAAATGTTCGCCCAGGAAGAAGCGGAGATCGCCAAATGGTCCCGCCAGGCGAACGAAGTGTTCAACGCCTTCGAAGACCTGGACGTGCCGAAAGTGGCCGCCATCAACGGCTTCGCCCTGGGCGGCGGCCTGGAGATGTGCCTGGCCTGCGAATTCCGCGTTATGAGCGAACAGGCCCAGGTGGGCTTCCCGGAAGTGAAGCTGGGCATCTACCCCGGTTTCGGCGGCACCGTGCGCGCGCCGCGCCTGATGGGCGTGGACAACGCCATTGAGTGGATCTCCGCCGGCGGCCAGCACAAGCCGGAAAAAGCCTTCAAGGACGGCATGGTGGACGCGGTGGTCAAGCACGACGACGTGCGTGACGCCGCCATCGACCTGGTGAAGCAGTGCCTGGCCGGCAAGATCGACTTCCGCGCCAAGCGCCAGGAAAAGCTGGAGCCCCTGCCGATGCCCCCGATGGAGCAGATGATGGCGTTCCAGACCGGTTCCGCCATGGTCCAGCAGCAGGCCGGCAAGAACTACCCGGCGCCCATGGAAGCGGTGAAGTCGATGCAGAAGGCCGCCGGCATGAAGCGCAACGAAGCGCTGGACGTGGAGTCCAAAGGCTTCGCCAAGGTCGCCAAGACCCCACAAGCCACCGCCATGGTGGGTCTGTTCCTGGCCGACCAGCAGGTTAAGAAAGTGAACGGCAAGACCGCCAAGGCCAGCCGCGAGATCAAGAACGCGGCGGTACTGGGCGCGGGCATCATGGGCGGCGGCATCGCCTTCCAGTCCGCCCTGAAAGGCACCCCCATCGTGATGAAGGACATCAAGGCGGACGCCCTGGACCTGGGCATGAACGAAGCCTCCAAGCTGCTCGCCAAGCGCGTCAGCAAAGGCAAGATGGACGCCGCCAAAATGGGCAAGACCCTGTCCATGATTCGCCCCACCCTGAGCTACGGCGACTTCACCAACATCGACGTGGTCGTCGAGGCGGTGGTCGAGAACCCGAAGATCAAGCAGTCCGTGCTGGCGGAAACCGAAGAAGTGCTGGGTGACGACGCGGTGCTCGCGTCCAACACCTCCACCATTTCCATCACCCGCCTGGCGGAAGCCCTGAAGAAGCCGGAAAACTTCGGCGGCATGCACTTCTTCAACCCGGTGCACATGATGCCCCTGGTGGAAGTGATCCGCGGCGAGAAAACCTCCGACGAAACCGTGGCCACCCTGGTCAAGTACGCCCAGAAGATGGGCAAGAACCCGGTGGTGGTGAACGACTGCCCCGGCTTCCTGGTGAACCGCGTTCTGTTCCCCTACTTCGCCGGCTTCGGCATGCTGGTGCGCGACGGCGCCGACTTCCAGCAGGTCGATAAGGTGATGCAGAAGTTCGGCTGGCCCATGGGCCCGGCTTACCTGCTCGACGTGGTCGGCATCGACACCGGCGTGCACGCCGCCGAAGTGATGGCCGAAGGCTTCCCCGACCGCATGAAGCACGACTTCAAGGACCCGTCCGAGATCATGTTCGAAAACGAACGCTATGGTCAGAAGAACGGCATCGGCTTCTACAAGTACGAGGAAGACAAGAAGGGCAAGCCCAAGAAGGTGGTCGACGAGAAGACCTACGAGCTGATCAAGCCGATGGTCACCGGCGAGTCCAAGGAGTTCGACGCCGACGACATCATTGCCCGCATGATGATCCCGATGTGCACCGAAACCATCCGCTGCCTGGAAGACAACATCGTCGGCTCCGCCGCCGAAGCCGACATGGCGATGATCTACGGCATCGGCTTCCCGCCGTTCCGCGGTGGCCCGCTGCGCTACATCGACAGCATCGGCACCAAGGCATTCGCGGAACTGTGCGACAAATACGCCCACCTGGGTAAGCTTTACGAAGCCCCCCAGATGCTTAAAGACAAGGCCGCCAAAGGCGAAGCCTTCTTCGCGTAAGGCACGGGCAAAGGAGATTTTGAAATGAGTTTGAATCCGAAAGACGTGGTCATCGTCGATGCGGTGCGCACCCCGATGGGCAAAACCCGTAACGGCCAGTTCCGCAACGTGCGCGCGGAGAAACTGTCCGCGCTGCTGATCCAGGCGCTGATGGAGCGCAACCCCAACTGGAGCATCGAAGAGACCGAAGATGTGATCTGGGGCTGCGTGAACCAGACCAAGGAACAGGCGATGAACATCGCCCGCAACATTTCCATGCTCGCCGGCCTGCCGCGCACCAGCGCCGCGCAGACCGTGAACCGCCTGTGCGGCTCCTCCATGCAGGCCCTGCACAGCGCCGCCCAGGCGATCATGACCGACAACGGCGAAGTGTTCGTGATCGGTGGCGTGGAGCACATGCAGCACGTACCCATGGACCACGGCGTGGACCTCAACCCGGAGCTGTCCAAGTACACCGCCCGCGCCTCCAACATGATGGGCCTGACCGCGGAAATGCTCGGCCGCATGCACGGCATCACCCGTGAACAGCAGGACGCCTTCGGCGTGCGCTCCCACCAGAGAGCCTGGGACGCCACGCAGCAAGGTCGCTGGAAGAACGAAATCGTGCCGATCGAAGGCCACGACGCCGACGGCCGCAAAGTGCTGTGCGAAATCGACGAGACCATCCGTCCCAACGCCAGCCTGGAAGACATGGCCAAACTGAAGCCCGTCTTCGACCCGGTCAGCGGCACCGTCAGTGCCGGCACCTCCTCGGCCCTGTCCGACGGCGCCAGCGCCATGCTGGTGATGAGTGCCGAACGCGCCCAGGCCCTGGGCCTCAAGCCCCGCGCCAAGATCCGCAGCATGGCCGTGGCCGGCTGTGACGCGGCCATCATGGGCTACGGCCCGGTGCCCGCCACCCAGAAAGCCCTGAAGCGGGCCGGCCTGACCATCGACGACATCGACTACGTCGAGCTCAACGAAGCCTTCGCCGCGCAGTCCCTGCCGGTCCTGAAGGACCTCAAGCTGCTCGACAAGATGGACGAGAAGGTCAACCTGAACGGCGGCGCCATCGCGCTGGGCCACCCCCTGGGCTGCTCCGGCGCGCGCATCACCGGCACCCTGCTCAACGTACTGGAAGGCAACGACGGCCAGATCGGTCTTGCCACCATGTGCATTGGTCTGGGTCAGGGTATTGCTACGGTGATTGAGCGGGTTTAAGTCTCCGCTTTATTCACTGTTGGTGATATGAAGAAGCCCCGGCGGGAGGTCCCGCCGGGGCTTTTTATAGTCCGGCGCATAGGCCTGCCGATAATCAACAGTTCAAACCAGACATGCGACCGAAATTTAGCTAAAATTTCTAAGAAAAATAGCCATGAATGAAAAGCATTCACTCGACCATAATTCAACTTACTCCATCGAAGAACGAATTAGCACAAGAGCATTAAAACTTTTCGCAATGAGGAAGCCTATTTTATTTTTTTCATCTTATTATCAATGCGCTTAACTTGACTCTCCGCTTCGCTCTCCGCCTTTTTGGTAACGGCAGCATTAATTTCTTCAGCAGCTCTCCCGACCATGTCTTGCTTAATATGCGGACGAACATTCTTTTTTACACCATTAACGATCGTCCTGTATATACTATCTCTCAGCTCGGAAATATCAGCATCTTTAGTGTCAGAGCATACTTTCAAAGAACAATAGCCAAGAAGGGCCCCTAGACCTTTCTTAACTTGCTGAGGCTTATAATTTGTTATGGCGCCTCTATCCAGAGCCACATTGTTCAAAAAATCATCGCCTTTAAGAACACCGGAAGAGTAGACCTGATTAAAGGCAGAAACATAAAATTGAGAAACTTGCTCCCAAGACACAATTTCCACATTATTCCAATAATGCTCTGCAAAATGCTCAAGGCCCGAATAGATAGCCCTCAACCCAATAGCTCTAGAAAAAACATTACCGAGATCCTCTTTCCTTTTTTTACAATCCTCGAGAATTTCTATTCTTCTTTTTTCGATTTCTTTATCAATAGGTGGACTAGAGAAATCTGTACCATAAACAATCCTTGACCAAGCGTGCTTATGGATATCATTACTACCGTTTGATTCCATTTTAGATAAAAACTCAACATAACTGGAATATGGTTGACAGTTCTTAAGTATATAGAAAAAAGCTGGCTCAACAGTTTCTGAGAAGCGGCTTCGGACCAGCTCACGGAGATCAGAAGAAGCCAAATTGGCTGACGGCGAAGGCGCGATATCGTCCCAAAACATTCTGTCTTTCTGATCCGAGGTGAGGTTAAAGGATTCTTGATCTTCACCAACAAGATAGTTAATGACTATATCTTCAAGTTCGTCAACGCCCAAAAGGGAGGGCCCACCTAACGACATCTCGTCGTCGTGGGCATCTCTCCAATTAAAAAAGCCAAGGGAAACTTTCTCCTCTCTCGCCGAATCAAGAAGCTCTTGACAGCATATAGCGCTAACACTGTAGTCATTAAGAAGAATGGTTCTAGATCTTGTAGGAGGTTTCGCTTGCTTATTAATCGTAACGAAGATGCTCCTGGTCTTTTCAAGGATTGACTCAGTTGTGCCTTCTGAGGAGGCATGACCAACGGTTACCAAAACTACCGGAACTGTCCAATTAAGAAAATCTATATTGGTAAGATCAGCATTACTTGGATCAGACTTATAAAGATCAAGCATTCTTTTTAAAGAAGAAAGTCTATGCTGGCCATCAATGGCCACCAACTTCACTTTAGATGTATTCCATTCAATTAAAGCTTGGTTTCCTTCGGCTTCATCAAAAGAAACTTTATACAAACCCTTAATAGAAAAAGCCTTTTCATAATCGTCATGAGGAGCTTCTTTTTCTTCACGAAGCTTTCCTTTTAGACCACCGAGTGAATCGATCGGCATAACAGCTATAGTCAACGGGTTAAAAAACTTAACTTTATCTCCACTCTGAAAATAAGGAATTATTTCTTTAGTGACCCGCTCCACATCGATATCTCTCTGGAAAAGCTGCCTTACTGGCCATTGTTCGCTACCAGGTATTTCGGAAACCAAACCAAGAATATCGATCTCCGTGACAGGCAAGTTAAGCTGTATGTAGTTCACCTGAAGGTCACGCCCACCGATAACCCCCCTTTGGCCCATCATACTTTTATCAAAAACTTGTTTAACTACTTTCTTCTTTGCCATTACTTTTCTCCAAAAATCGGGCCAGCAACATTCTTCAAAACATACTCAATCGCTTTAATAGACTTTTGCTCTAGCCACTTACTATCGTCGTTTAAAGAAAGGGGCACAGCCGCAAAAACAAGGTCTTCTATATCAATATCCAACTGAGCCTCCCTTACAAAGTTCGCGAACCGCCTATGGAAGTCATTCCCTAAACTTCCTGAAATGTGCTGTTGGTGTCGACCTGACAGATTGGATGCAAGACCTATATACAGAGGCCGGGTAAAAATAGAAGATAAAAGGACAATCTGGTTAATTGTCTTAACGACCTCTTCGTCAGAAGAGTTTATCTGGTCCCAATATTCTTTCATTCTGCTCGAAGATTTATGATCCTCACTGGCAAAGACGGACATCTTTATGTTTTGCCATTGATAAAATCTTTCCTCGAACAAAATATCTTTGCCTCGACTATCAACGGAATAAGATAAAATTTTCTTAAAGCTTTTTATGGATTGATCAACGTCCTGCCCCATCTTCAATGGCATAAGCCACGCATATATACCTGGCTTATCTGGAATATTTTTGAACGTCTTTCGTGTATAAAAACCTATGCTCTCAGTAGTCAGAGCTTGCCATAGCTGTTGAGCCGAATAATATGGAATACTCATTTCACAAACTACATATTAGACAGGACTGATCATCCGGGTCGTCGTCCATATCGTTCTTTAGCGCGTCTTGCCAGCGCTGACCCTGTTTTTGCTTGAAGAATAAGCCTTTTTCTTCGCGCTCTTCAGCCCGAGCTACAATTGCATCCAGAGGGCCTTTAGGACTCCATGTATAGCCGTACCCGCCAACATCACGTTCCCCCTCAACCCAATCAAACTTACGGCGTGTTCGGCCCTCAAACTCTTTTGCCTTTTCATACAACTCTGGGTGATTACGTTTCAACCCCAGCCATTCTTCCTGGCGCTGGAAAAAACAGAAATAACAACCAGAACGGGACCGCCACTTGTAGTATTCCGGAATGCCCACCGACTCCTCAAGAAGTCTAAAAATATCTTCTCTTACCAGGCCATCCTCAATAAAGGGGAAAACCGCCTTAATTGTTTCCTTCTTACTAATATAGCCTTCTCGATTTTCGTCTGCTCGGATACCGATATAGGAAACAACCGGGTCGTCACCAACAAAATCCTCAAAGGGCTTTATCTTCATGTAACGTGTACACCAACGAGATTTTGCTGAAGGCAAGAAATTGTCGTTCATCTTAAGCCAGTGTTCAAAATCTCTGCCACTGCTAAGGCGAATAATCTCCTTGCCTAAATAAGCCTCAAGTTTATCTAAGAAATCATAGACTTCTTGAAGCTCCGCTCCTGTATCCGAAAAAAAATACTCTACTCGTTCATGAATTTCTGGATAGTGATCTTTCAGGTAAATCGCCAATGCTGCAGAATCTTTACCGCCAGAGATACCGAGAACGTGACGATATTGGCTATCTTCTAAGTACTCTGAGAATTCACTGGACATATATTATCTCCTTGAATCATCCTGCTTGGAGGCATCTTTTATGCCATCAGAAGCCTCGCTCTTCCTGTCCTGTTTATATTCGCTAAGAAGACGGTCCGACACCTCAGCTAGAACCGACAGAACAAGCTCTTTATCCTCAAGTTCACTGAACAACTTCTCAATATTGCGCCGTGTTTCACCCATTCTTTCGCTAGTTTTACGGTCAACCGCAACAACTTCATCCAGGAACGCGCCGCCTTTTTTTACACTTCTTAATAGATATACATCAAAGTCACCATCAATTTTTGAAGCCTGCTTCTTCTCATGCAAATTCAAGGTCTCAAGATCGATGATTCTCCTCGAAAAATCTGCCAGCCTCTGCTCGGCAACATCATGATCTGAATCCAGCCATTTAGCAGGTGCCTTATGAGCGAGGAAGCTCATAATTTCTTCAAGCCATTCACTGTCCGAAGCACTTACTTTATTAATTCTCATCAAAAAAGGCTTCAGGCCTTGAGCATCAATGGTGAAGTTTTCTAGCGCGTAACAGTTGCCTCTTAACAGGTTCCGCACTTCACCGAGCTCAAGTTCTGCATCAATGTTAAACGCATGACAAAGCAGTCTTTGAAATTGCCTTTTAAGGCCCGAGTACGCTTCGTTTAATTCCCTAAGCGCTGCCTGCAATCTCTCCGAGAAATCGGAAAGCTGATTCTTCGACAGATCATTATCAAGTGATTCAACACCCAAAGCCTTAGGCAACTGTTCAAAAAGCAACCGTTCTGGCGATTTCGCTAATTGGAAAGCTGAACGCACATTTTGAGCATCCTTGGACAAAGATCGCTTTGTTCGCTTCGTATAATCCGGTAATGCACCCATAAAGCCGGCCAAAGGCTTTGCTAGATCGAGGATAGTACCTTTTTTCCTACTGTCACCATGGATTACCTTAGCGTACTGTTCAAAGATAGAGGCTCGCATGCCGCTGATACGGAAGCGCTGTACTGTATACTCGTCCGGTCGCTTTACAAAACGCTCAAGCATTTCATTAGTGAAATGTGGGCGATACTGGCCGTTTTCGTACATCGCCAGCTCATGCTGAAATCGCAGAAAAACAGTCACGTAAAGAATAGGCAAAATTCCGGCTTTCACACCATACGGCGGAGCCATCAAATATTCATTGAGCTCAGCAAAAGAACGAGGGCCCTTCTTTTCCGTTGAAGCCAGAAAATCAACAATCTCATTCCAAACAGGTCCTAGATTTGCCTTGCCATTTTTCGGTGGATCGACAAAGCTCCAACTCCCCGCTCTTTCCATATGTAATTTTGTCGTCCTTAAAAGGGCTCGATATATGGCTTTCTCAGCAGGAAATTTATCAATCCCCAAGTCTTCTTTATCGGCGTTATTAAGCATGGCCGCCAGCAATTTATTCCTGGCGGTGTTTGCCTGTACCGATGGACGATCACGGTTTATTAGCTCATTGTGAAAGACTGGGGAAGCTGAATACACATTTTGAAGAGTCCATGACATAAACTCTTGCAATTTCCTTTTATTGAGGAGCTCAATATTTTCTTCCCCTTCATAAAACCACTGGCAGTTTACCGGCCTTTCCACAAGCTCAACCAATTGCGCTCTTTCCGCCTGCTTTGCAGCGGAAAGTCTATCTTCAAACTCACGCTTAGCCACCGCATCAGTATTCAACTCTTGCCGTGAAGCCTGAACGCGCTCAAGAGCCTGTCGTTCTGCCACTGCCTCGCGGATTTGCGGGCCTGTTAGACAAAAAGCCACTATATCTAGCGACGAAAAGGCGTGGACAACCTCTTCAAAGAAAAGCTTTTCATCATCCTGCCCAGCGGCAACATAAAAAATGATCCGTGGCTCAGCTCTTTTACCAGATGCAGCTTTTTTATATGAGAACGCGTCTACGAAATAGGGTCGGAAGTAACGCAACGCACCGCTTTCAATCGTGTACCGTCGCGCAACCACCGGCAGCAGAGGCTCGGACCGATTGAGCTCTTCGACCAGACGAAAATTACCTAAATTATTAAGCTCCTCTTGCAGGGCAGACTCCAGATCAAAGTCACTGCCCTGCCACACTCGGAATTCACCACTAAAACGGCGATAGTTGATAATGCTTTTATCCCGTAATCGCTTTACGGCCTTTTCCGTGGCAACTTTTGAGCCAATAACTTCCGCCAGCACGTCTTTAGATGCTTTCAATCCACCCTTGACGCCAATGATATTGAGCAGACCAATGGTCTTAACTAGTTTTACTTCATTTTCCGAGGCATCACCCAGCCGGTCCAAAGCTGTGACAACTTCCGCCCATCGCCGATGTACTAAATAATCGCCCATTACTGCAGACTGGTTAGTAATAAAATAGTCAAACATCTGATCCGGGCCGATTAATTCACCGACTGCGGCCATGGACTTCAGCGCCTGATTAAATCCGTATTCTTCATTACTTCCAAGGTAGCTGAACAAAGTCCGCTCATTTTGGGCGATCTTCTGGCAAAGTAGTGGAAGCAAGAGAGCACTAACTGGATGCATGGGATAGCACGCCTGAAAAAGAGCTTCAGCTTCTTTCTGGCTTAACGAAGCTGGCAGAGCCTCTTGTTTCATCAGGGTTTGAACAATCGGGCAAACTGCTCTTCTTACGGCTGCTTTATCTCTATTGTTGAAATGCTGCCTTAACGCAGCGGAAACAACCCTTAAAACCTGCTCTGAAGATTCGAGAAAAGGGATTTCCTCGAACCGCCCTTGCACTTTTGACCATTCGTTTTTAAGATTTTCACCGAGCCCCTTCGCATATTGCTCAAACGACTGATGAAGCAATACGAACAAAAATACATTTACCTCATGGCCAGCATAGGCATGCTCGGCCAATGCCTGGAGCAGATAGATATCATTAACGCCATAGTGCCTGGCTTCATACTCAAGAAACTTCCCGAGCTCATCAATAACGAACAAAATTCCTTCGCCACCAGCTTTTTTATAGTCTTTCTGCAGCTGCTTCACCAAAGCAATAATTTCTGTGGTACTTACTGAACTGCTTGTTGCGGCGACTCTTAGCGCCTTAAGAACTCTGGGCCTAGCCGCTTTCTGACCAGACCAAAACTCTTCCGCAGCAGATGAAAGCGCTTCTAGCAGCCGCTTTCCCAATGCTTCTGGTGACCCAGTAACTAGAATTTCCAAGTAACCAAGGCCATTCCCATTAAGCTCGGAATACGCTTCACCCAGGGTTTCATCTGCTTTTTTCAAAGTATTCAGGGCAGCAGAATGAGCACCTTTACCGTCCCCCGCCAACAGCTTGGACAAAAACAGAGCAAACGCCGACTTGCCTGAGCCATAGGGACCGACCAAAGACCAGGCCCGCGGCGTTGCTTTATTGCCTTGCGCTTCTAGGAAACGCGTGAGTGTTCTCAAGGCACGGGAGGTAGGTATGTAGGCTTTCACAGACTCTAAAGAGTCTTTATCACGCTCGATATTTATTGAGCGAGTATAATGACTGTCGATCTGGATCAGTTCGTTGAGGCTCATACCACTACCCCATCTCGACTTTTACTATAGTGATCTTCGAGGAGTTGTTCCGGCGACATCGCATGCAGAAGATATAGCTGATGGACACCTGCCGTTTCCCTTATTTCGAAGGTTTTAGGGTACTTCATTACTAGTTGCTCTAATTTCGTAATTAAATCATTCTCTGTTAGCCGAAAAATCGGGCCAGGCGCCGGAAACTCTGCCCGGCTATACATCAACTCATCTAGCGGCATCGCCTTCATGGACCTCTCATTCATCAAAGAGAGAACAGCAAAACCGAATATGCGAACCGGCAGGCCTGGGCGCGCTTCCAGTTTAGAGTGAAGTTCCTTTCCGCCTGCTTGATTCACGAGACGTAGCAACGACAAAGGAGAATCTAAAACCTCCTCAAGTGGCATACGTGTACTCACTGTAGACTGACAGTACATACGGTGAATCAGTTGCGCATCATTCTTCAGAGTGCTTGCCGAAGGTTGTTTTCCATCCAACATGACATCCCGCACCCAGTCACCAAGAGCGGTTGTCAACTCTAGTGAAGTAAACACTGGTTTGTGGTATTTGTTAAAAAACCAAAACCACGAAGTGGCTTGATTGGGGTTCGTCGCAATCAACCAATGAATAAGCCAGATAGTTGCTTCATCTTCGAGATAGGGATCAAGTCCGCAATCTTCATCGAAAATAAGACGGCCCAGATCGGTTGGTTGGTTTACTGAATCCACCAACTGACATGCTTTAAGCCAGTACTTGATGGACAACACCATGTTTTTTCCAACACCAAGCTTCACCGTAGCGTCGTCTTTATCCAAGCTGGTGACAGATTTACTAAGTTGATGGAAGCCTTTCGGCAACCAGCTGTAGCGCAGAGCAAAAGTCTCATGTCGGCCAAATGCTGTCTGTTTGGGCGAGAATTTCATCAATCTGCGCTCCTATCGTCTTGAACTTGCAACTTGAACAGCCCTGGCTGCCCTTTCTCAGTCAGTAGCCGTTTAACATTACCTAGAAAGAAAGCCTTCAAACTAAGGCCCTCTTTCTCCAAAACTCGATAAAGTTCTTGTTTAAGCTCAGGGTCGATTTCAATCACTAACCTGCCGCTTTTGCCTTTGGCCATCACAACACCATGTCACATCACATTCGCGTGTTATGTTACATGAAGCGCTCACTACCACGCAGCACCATTTTCGGCAGCATACCCGACTCAAAGCGCAAACCACTGTTCATATGGTCAGATACTGATGCTATTGGATCGACTTATCAACCCCTGAGCAGCATGGTTATGAAAACCGACAAAATCCTTTAAAATCAATAGGTTATGACATTTATCATTTTTCAAACCTGCCCCCTTGCGGGTTAACGCAGGCTTAGGAAGGACCGTACTTGTTTGTGCAGATGAGGAAAATAGGAGATCGGCCCGGAGGGTGTAGGAAATCACCGCTTATCTACGAACGCCGTTAACCATCCCTAGCTCTTGATCGTTGAATTCAACCAGCCGATCCTACTGAAGGACGCCGTTATACGTCTTTATTTTCAGATAGTTACACATCATGCGCCACTCTACAGCAGAGTCGCGCATTTGTTGGCGGCTGCGTCCAGTAAGCTTCGGATCCTAGTCTCCAAAGTAGTATCTCAGTTTAGGAGCAATAGTAGAGATTCTGTGGAAACGTCGTAGCACTTTCGGGCGTAAGGTAGCTCCCCCTTTACCCCTCGTCCGGAATCTCCGGGTCCACCAGCTGCGCGAGCTGGATCAGCGACTCCTGCCAGCCCTGATAACACATCTCCGCCGGGATCACGTCGGGCACGCCCTCCTGGACGATGTGCACCTCGGTGCCGCCGAGCACTTCCTTCAGGGTGACGGTGACCTGCATCTCTCCGGGGAGGTTGGGATCGTCGAACTTGTCGGTGTAGCGGATGCGCTCGTTGGGTTTCAGCTCCACGTAGGTGCCGCCGAAGGTGTGGCGGCTACCGGTGGTGAAGTTGGTGAAGGACATGCGGTAGCCGCCGCCTTCGCGGACGTCGCTTTCATGCATGGTGGCGGTGAAGCCGAAGGGCGGCAGCCATTTGACCATGGCGTCCGGGTCGGTGAAGGCGCGGTAGAGGCGGTCCGGGGTGCCGCGCAGTACGCGGTGCAGGCGGATGGTTTGGCCGGTCATGGGGTCTCTCCTTTGCTGTGGATACCCCTGGTCGAACGCCGAATCTGGATTTCGACAACCGGTTCGTCAGGGCGCGCTCGCGAGCACACCCTGACCGCTGGCCCCTTTCCTAGGGGAGCGGCACGAACGTTTGCGTTGTGCCTCGACGGCCTTCGTGGACGTGCTCCCAGGTGGCTTTCACCGTGGGTTGGGCGTCGCTCAGATCGATGGTGGCATCGACCAGGTAGCCGCTCATGGACAGGGCCATCAGGCGGAGTGTGCGACCATCGGTTTCCACGATCTCCGCGGCTATTAGATCGCTGAACTCCAGGTCGTTTTCCTCCTTCGAGGAAGCCGGCGCCCCCGCGACACCGCCCTCTGAGCCCCTGGATCCGAACGGCGCGCCGTCCAGATCGTCGTCTGTGTCTTGGATGACAAACGGGGCATCATCGTTCTCGCCGATGCCGATGGCCAGCGGTAGAAGCTCGGCAAAATCCTCGGCCAGCGCCTGATCGTAGAGCGGGTCGAACGCCAGGCGGCGGGTGGCTTCAAAGCGCGGATAGTCGCCGCTATCCGGACTTCCGGAAGCACGGCCATCCGCCATCGACGCTTCAATGAAATGGGTGGCGGCGGTGGTGCCGTCGATTTTGAAGCCTTCACCCTGACCCGATGTATTCAACCAATCCGCCGACTCTTCAAAGCCGGTGGCGGCGTATCGGCCATCGGTGGATCGGTTGGTGCCGTAGGCGGCGCCTTGCCGGGTCACCAGGAACGTCATGCCGGTAAGCGCGTTCCCGGCGTGGCGGACGGTACCGCGATACAGCCCGGCGTTGCTCAGGTGCAGGGCCACGATCACATGATCCTGGGCGTCCGCCGCCGCCACCAGCGGATAGGGCCCACCGGGCAAATCGGCGGTGAGCATGTCCAGCGCGGAGGCGATGGCGGTTTCAAAGGCCACCGGATCCAGGCTGAAATCGATGGCCAGGCCCAGGTCCAGGTGCGACGCGGGATCGATCTGAATGCCGTTGGCCAGGTCCTGGTCGGCGTCCAGGCTGATCAGGAAGCGGCTGATATTGATCACGGTGTTGTCGTTTTCGTCGGCGCCGTCGCCGGCCAGATCCGCCGGGGTGATGAACAGGGCGTTGCCGTTCACCACGGCCTCGCCCAGTTCAATATCGCCGATCAGAAAGCGCGCCGTGGCGCCGTCCGGGCAGCGCAGCACGCCCTGTTCGCCGGTGGTTTTGGTGCTTGAAGAGCCGCAGGTGTAGTGCAGGCCGGTGACGGCGTTGTCCACGAAGTGCGCGGTGCGTGTGGCGGGACCGCCGCCGCTGCTGCCGGAGCTGCTTGATCCGCCACAACCGGTGATGGCCAGGATCGCGACGACAGCCGCCCCGGCGAGAAAGGTCTTATCCATGTTATCCCCCAAATTCCATGTCAGCGCGCCCTTGCTGTTATGCGGTCCTGGGCACGTCGTTGCATAAGTCTAGGGATGGCCCACGGGAATGCTGTGATCCAAAACACACTCCGCTTACCCCATATGGGGTATGCGCGCCCTGCTCTGCCCTGGCTACTCTTGCCCGCATGGGGACGCCGGTGTCTGTCACCGGCGCATACAACAAGACGGAGCAGGACATGAAGAGACGTCATCTGATGGCGGGCCTGGGGGCCCTGATGGTGATGGGGGGATGCACGCCGTCCTCGCAGGTGGATAACGTGGCCGGCCAGGCCTCGGTGTACGAGGACCCGTCTTCCTCGGGCCGTGTTCAGGGGGTCGGCATCGAGTCCCAGGACGTGGTAGCCATGACCGACGAGATGATGCGGGACATGCTCTCCAACCGCATTCTGGCGGCGCGGGACGTGCCGCCGCGGATCATCATCGACAACGAATACTTCAAGAACGAAAGCTCTTCGATCATCAATACCAACCTGCTTACCGACCGTCTGCGCGTGGAGCTCAACCGCGCCGCCAACGGCCGGATGGTCTTTGTGGGCCGCCACTTCGCGGACATGGTGGAGAAAGAGCGCGAGCTCAAGCGCGACGGCGCCGTGGACGGCGGCACCATCCGCCAGACGCAGGCCACCGCCGGCGGTGATTACCGGCTGGGCGGGCGCATCGCCTCGCTGGACGCCATGGACCGCAACAGCCAGACGCGCTCGCGCTACCACCAGGTGACGTTCGAGATGATCGACCTGGAGCTGGGCACCATTGTCTGGAGCGGCTCTTATGAGATGAAGAAGGCGAGCCAGGCCAATGTGCTTTATCGCTAAGGCCGGGGCGCCGCTGGCCGCCGCCTTGCTGCTCGCCGGTTGCGCCACCGGGCCCACCCAATACGAAACCCGCGCCCTGGACCCGGACCAGCAGGCGGTGGTGGCGAGCAAGCCCGCCGCCCTGCAGCCGCTCTACCAGGACCTGTTCGAGGAAGGCCGCCGCAACGAGGTGCTCAACCTGATGGAGATCGGCGCCGCCGCCTTCCACCGGGGGCACTACGACCTGTCCAAGGCGGCGCTGGACCGGGCCATCGCCAATATCGAAAGCGTCTACGCCGACAACGAGGCGGCCCACCGGGCACGCAGCCTGTGGTACGAGGAAGGCGAGAAGGACTTCAAGGGCGAGCCCTATGAACGCTCCATGGTGTTCTATTACCGGGGCCTGCTGTTCCTGCGCGACGGCGATTACGGCAACGCCCGCGCCAGCTTTATCAGCGGGCTGCTGCAGGACGCCTTCGCCGAGGAAGAGCAGAACACCACGGATTTCGCCTCGCTGATCTATCTGGCGGGCTGGTCCGCCAAGCTCGCCGGCAGTAACACCCTGGCCGAGCAGCACTTCGAAGAGTACCGGCAGTTCCGCCCGGACGGCCCGGTGCCCGCCGCCGACCACAACACCCTGGTGATCGCCGAAACCGGCACCGCGCCGCGCAAGCTGGCCGACGGCGTCGGCCATTACGAGCTGGTCTACCGGCGCGGCAAACGGATCCGCGCCCAGGGGGCGGAGCTTATGCACGGCGGCGACAGCGTCGCCCTGTTCCCGGTCGAGGACGTGTTCTTCCAGGCCTCCACACGGGGCGGGCGCACCGTGGACCGCATTATCGAAGGCAAGGTGCAGTTCAAGAAGAACACCCAGGCCACCGGCGACGTGCTCACCGCGGCCAGCGGCAACAGCGCCGTGGCCGGCCTGAGCATGGCCGCCGGCGGCGGTCTGGCGGCGGGCTTTCATACCGTGACCGCCATCGGCGTGGCCGCCCAGGGTTTGTCCGCGCGTTCGCGCACCGAGGCGGACACCCGCTACTGGCAGCGCCTGCCGGACGGCCTGCATGTCACCACCCTGCGTCTGGCGCCCGGCGCCGGGCCGCTGCAAGTCCGTTTCCTGGACGCGACCTCGCAACCGCTGCCGGACGGCACCGAGACCGTGCCCGTGCATTTCGATGACCGGGGCAACGGCCTCGCCTTCGCCAGCAGCCGCCGCCCCACAGAAGAAGGAAAGTCACTATGAAAACCCTGATCGTCAGCGCGCTGCTGGCCGCCGGCCTGGTCGCCACGGGCTGCCAGAGCAGCATGAGCAAGGAAGAGTTTCAGCAGCGCACCGAAGACACCGGCTACAACACCGTGATCTTCACCGACTACGACCTTAACCGGCGCTTCAAGGACGGCCTCACCGGGCCGGACAACGTGATGCGCCTGTCCACCACCGGCCACGGCATCGAGCGCACCGACACCGGCACCTCCCAGGTGTGGGTGGAGCTGCGCAACCACACCGA
>CERE01186652.1_pt1 | contig 24543 bp, 25 predicted proteins | sample 530911 | NCBI WGS metagenome assembly CERE01 (sample SAMEA2621092, study PRJEB7988) | marine metagenome | biome: marine biome (ENVO:00000447); feature: mesopelagic zone (ENVO:00000213); material: "saline water (ENVO:00002010), including plankton (ENVO:xxxxxxxx)" | depth 800 m
TATCAAAAACTAGGTTTTCAACGCACACCTGGATTGAGCAACTGTAAGATATTGCTCTCGTAACTTATCTCATTACATCCCATCGCGCCGCACTCTTGAAAAAGAGGAATCATTGCTGCGCAAAAATGGGTTTTTGGCGCTCTTCTCTTCTTCTACCTACTGATCACTAACGAGTAAAAACGAATTAAAAAGGAATCGAGGAAATTTAAGCGGAATATTTTTTGGGGTGGGTGTCCATGTTATTCGGATAATGGTGCAACGATTAGTGAAACAAAGATAATGAAACGAAGGATAACATTAAGCGTCTCTCTCAATATTTTCATGGCACTTGAATCTGATGTTACCCACGAAAAGTAGACACTGTTTTAAGCGCACCTTGCGTAATAGCTTTCTTCATAATTATTGGGGCTAAGATAGCTGTTTGTTGAGTGGGGCCTGATGGTGTTGTAAAACATTTCAATGTATTCAAACACACAAGAATACGCATCACTCTTTCCCTTTAAGTTTTCAGCGTAGATGGACTCAACCTTGAGCCTTGCGAAGAACGATTCCATCGCCGCATTATCCCAACAATTCCCTTTGCGACTCATACTAGGCTGAATGCCTTCGCTGAGCAACAAGTGTTGATACTCGCCAGAGCGATATTGAACACCTCGATCAGAGTGCAGAATCAATCCTGGCTCAGTGCTCCTAGACGCAACTGCCATTTCAAAAGCGTCGATAATCAACTGATTAGTCATCGTGGTATCCAGCGACCAGCCGATAATCTTTCGAGAGAACAAGTCCATGATCACTGCCAAATACACAAAGCCTCGCTCCACTTTAATGTAAGTGATGTCTGACACCCATTTTTCATTGGGTTTACTGGCCTTGAAGTTACGAGCCAACAGATTGTCACTGACATGGTTCCGCGTTTGAATCGAAGGGAAGTATTTGTAGCCCTTACCGTTCCTAGCCTGTAGGTCGTTGGCTGCCATTAGTTTAGCGACATGGTTAAGGCTACAAGGCACGCCAGCTTCCTTTAGCTCTACGGTAATACGCGGGGCACCATAGCGATGTTTAAACTGCTTAAACGTCGTTACGACGGAACTCTCGACCAAAAGGCGCTGCTGCTCTCGAGCACTAACTTTACGCGATCGCCATTTGTAGTAACCTGATCGACTGACCTTCAACCATCGACTCATCTTAGTGACAGCGTAGAATTCCCGATGAGCATGGATATAGGCGTACCTCACCACTTGTCTTTGGAGAAGTACGCCGTCGCTTTTTTTAGGAATTCATTCTCTTCTTTTAGGTCAGACACCTGACGCTTCAATTTGCGTATCTCTTCACTCTCTTCCATTGAGTAATCCACTCCATTTAGGCTATTGAACTGCTTATCGGATAAACGCTTATATTGTCGACGCCAATTGTATATCTGACCAGGATGGATGCCCAACTCCTTAGCAACCTCGGCAGCACTGACATCAGGATCTTCTGATCGACGTACCGCTTCTCGGCGAAAGTCTTCAGTGTAGTGATTGTATTTGTTACGTGTCTTTTTGGTCATAGTTAGACCCTCATTTTATAGTAGTGAGGTGTCTACTTTTTGTGGGTAACTTGGAATCCTAACGCCCGCAGCTGCGGACGACTTGTAGCGACGAAGGAGCGGAAAGGCGTTCCGACAGCCTGCGATTGCTAGAGATTTTTACCAATATTACGAAGTTCTTTCCTGTGAATGGTTGCATAATAAATCCATGATCTCCTTCCTCTGCGAAATAGAATCCTATATTCACGGTTTAACCTTACCGAAAGAACCTTAGTTTTCCTCGCTATTTTCAATAGCTTTGGCCTGAATTCATCTTTTACATAGCCAGTCTCAACGGAGGCGATTATTGCTTTTTCTTTTTCCTGAAGCTCTGTTCTTAGATTGAGCATCTATTTTGTAGAGGTACAAGATTCATAGTATTCATTGATTATTCGTCGAACGCGCTGATACTCACTTTCCGAATCTTTATTGAATGCAAATATGCTTGCCTGTAGTCCAGTGCAAAAAGCAATGTTCTTTGTGCAGTTTTCTGTAATGGATGAACCTATAGCAAAATGATTATCAAAATCATTGAATATTTTTATCTCATTGTAAGAGCTCAAGTTGATAAATAGCTCGTGATCTATCTTTATTTGGTCAGTACAAATTCCAGTAGTAGGTAACCCAGAAAATATTGCATTTATAGTATTGCTCGCACTAGGGTTTTCCGGAATAACACCTTCGACACTATCATCATATTGATATGTAATAATATTCTCGTTTTCATCTAGCTTAATTATCATATTTAATTCTCAGTTTTTCGGTGTTTGATGCTCTAACAGTTAATTATAACGCGTGGTCATATGTAGACACCGGTCTATACCTGGTCATTCAGTGCCTACATCTAGTCACATATCCATATATGACCCAATTCAAATTCAGTCGGTGCCATATCTGCACACCATTTCGATTCCTCTGAAACGATCTAAGACAATACAAAAATGAATAGCATTAGCTATGTAAATTTTACAAACCCAAGAACTGGAAGATACTACGAAACACTAACGAGCTCATCCAATTTGCTCAGGGCTAGATCCTTGGCACCCATAATAACGTTGATCCCCTAAAAATCAACGAACAGAGACAGTACCAATGACATTGACCATTAGCAAAATCGAACCAGAGAGAACGGAGAAGAGCAATAACGTAACGATCTTAACTTCTTTCATTATCAAGTCCCCAAAACCAAAAACGGCCGACAAGATCAAACCCCGCCAGCCGCTCAAAACCAAACTCAAGAAACAGAGAGTCTTAAACCGACAAATGCTGCCTAATCAGCTCATCACTCAAATTAACCATCTTATCCCCAGCCACCACACGCCCACGCTCCATCAACCGGAACTCCTGCCCAATACGCCGAGCAAATCCCAACTTCTGCTCAACCAGAATCACCGTCAGATTATCCTCTTCATTCAGCTGCAAAATCACATCACCAATTTGCTTAACAATGTTCGGCTGAATACCCTCGTTGGGCTCATCCAGTATCAATACCTTGGGGTCGGTCACCAATGCACGGCCAATCGCCAGCTGTTGCTGCTGACCGCCGGAGAGATCACCGCCGCGGCGTTGTTTCATGTCTTTTAACACGGGGAACAATTCATAGATTTTTTCGGGTATCTGTTTGGCGCCATCGCTGCGGCAGGGCAAGCCCACTTGCAGGTTTTCTTCGACGGTGAGCAGCGGGAAGATATCGCGCCCTTGGGGCACATAGCCGATGCCCATGTAGGGGCGCGCCTCGGGGCGTTGTTTGTGTATGGCTTCGCCTTCGAATTTGATGCTACCAGAATGCACCGGCAATAGGCCCATTAGGGTTTTTAACAGCGTGGTTTTGCCCACTCCGTTGCGGCCCATGATGCAAGTGCGCGAGCCCTCGGCGATGTCGAGATCGACATCCCACAGGATTTGGGTACCGCCGTACTTTTGATTAACTTTTTCGATCTGAATCATTCTTCACTCCCCAAATACACCTCGATCACATCGGGGTTGTTTTGCACTTCGTCCATGCTGCCCTCGGCCAAAACTGAGCCCTGATGCAATACGGTCACGGTGCGGGCGATGCTGCGCACAAACTCCATGTCGTGCTCGACGACGATAACGGTGTGTTCACCGGCCAGTTGTTGCAGTAGCTCGCCAGTGCGCTCCCCCTCTTCGGCGGTCATGCCGGCGACGGGTTCATCGATCAACAACAAACGCGGCTGCGACACCAACAACATACCGATTTCTAGCCACTGTTTTTGTCCGTGCGATAGCGCACCGGCGAGTAAATTGCGCTGGCCTTTTAAGCCGATGGTGTGCAGCACCGTGTCGATACGATCGCTCTCTTCGCTGCTCAAACGTGCGGTGAGTGACGACCAAACCCCTTGATTGGTTTTTAGCGAGAGCTCTAAGTTGGTGAACACCGATTGCTCGGCAAACACGGTGGGTTGTTGAAACTTGCGGCCGATACCCAGTTGGGCGATCTCGGGTTCGCTGCGCGACAGCAGATCGAGGGTTTGGCCAAAGTAAACACTGCCTTGATCGGGTTGGGTTTTACCGGTGATGACATCCATCATGGTGGTTTTTCCCGCGCCGTTGGCGCCGATCAAACAGCGCAGTTCGCCGTCGTTCACGTAGAGGTTGAGATCGTTCAATGCTTTAAAGCCGTCGAAGCTCACGCTCACGCCTTCAACGTAGAGAATCACATCTTTGTCGACGTTGACTTGCACATCGGGCATTAACATGGGCCAGACTTGATCGCGACGCATGGTTTCGCGTGTGGTCTCTAACGCATCGTTTAAAAAAGACATTAGCTTGCCCCCTTCGCGCTGTGGCTGATTGGTGTGTCCATGTCGCTACTCAGAGGCTCATCCTCTGACGGGTGTTCTTCGGTCTTGAAAAATTTATCTTGCGCCCAACCGGCCAAGCCTTTGGGTAAGAACAAAGTGACCCATACAAACAGCGCGCCGAGTGCGAAGATCCAACCCTCGGGCATGACCACTGAGAAACGCGACTTGGCGTAGTTGACCAAAAGCGCACCAATGACCGCACCGTAAAGTGTGCCACGACCACCGACGGCCACCCACACCACCACTTCGATTGAGTTGAGCGGCGAGAATTCGCCGGGATTAATAATGCCCACTTGCGGTACGTAGAGCGCGCCGGCCACGGCGGCTAACAAGGCCGAGTAAACAAACAACCACACCTTGTAGCGCTCGCTGCGATACCCCAAAAAACGGGTGCGCGGTTCGCCATCGCGAATCGCCAACACTACGCGGCCCATGCGCGAGTTCATGATGAACTGACTCACCACATAGCCCAGCGCCAACATCACCGCGGTAATAACGAATAAACTGACACGGGTGCTGTCGGCCTGTAAATCAAAGCCAAGGATTTCTTTAAAGTCGGTAAGACCGTTGTTGCCACCAAAACCCATCTCGTTGCGAAAAAAGGCCAACATCAGGGCGTAAGTGAGCGCCTGCGTCATGATCGATAGGTAAACGCCGGTTACCTTAGAGCGAAACGCCAACCAGCCAAACACAAAGGCCAACAGACCTGGCACCGCCAGTGCCATCAACAGGGCAAAACCAAAGTTATCCATGCCCAGCCAGTACCACGGCAACTCGGCCCAATCTAAGAACACCATAAAATCTGGCAGCTCTGGATTGCCGTAAACGCCGCGATCACCGATTTGACGCATCAAGTACATGCCCATGCCGTAACCGCCCAGCGCAAAAAAGGCACCGTGGCCAAGACTGAGAATGCCGCAATAGCCCCATACCACATCCACCGCCATGGCGAGCATGGCAAAACACAGATACTTGCCCAGTAACGTGATGGTGTAAGTGCTAACGTGAAATGCCGAATCGGCTGGCACCCACAGATTGGCCATCGAAGCCAAGAGCGTGGCGGTGAACAGCACCAACACAAACAGCGAGGTGGGTTTAATCGGTAAGCGGTACTTGCCGACGGTGTGACTCAGACGATTCATAGAATTACTCGATGGTGTACTCATTCTGCAGCCCTCCCCTTTTGCGGGAACAGCCCTTTGGGACGCTTCTGCATAAACAGAATGATGAAGATCAGCACAATGATGTTGGCCAGTACCGCGCCAGTGGCGGGCTCTAAAAACTTGTTGGCGATACCCAGTGAGAAACCAGCGAACAAGGTGCCCAACAAATTGCCCACGCCGCCAAACACCACCACCATGAACGAATCGATGATGTAGGCCTGGCCTAAGTTCGGGCCGACGTTGGTAATTTGGCTGAGCGCAACACCGGCGATACCCGCGATGCCCGAGCCGAGACCAAAGGTCAGCGCATCGACGCGATCGGTGTGGATACCCATGGATTTGGCCATGCTGCGATTCTGCGATACGGCGCGCACCTGCAAACCCAGTGAAGTCTTTTTCATCACCAATTGCAGTGCGGCAAATACGATAAGCGCAAAGATAAAAATGTAAATGCGGCTGTAAGTGATTGACAGCACGGCGTTGATTTCGAGCGAGCCGCTCATCCACTCCGGGGTGACCACGGTTTGGTTTAGCGGCGAGAAGATGGTGCGAACGGCCTGCTGCAAGATCAGACTGATACCGAAGGTGGCCAACAAGGTTTCTAGCGGGCGACCGTGTAGGTAGCGAATCACGCAGCGCTCGATCAACACACCGACCAAGCCGGCGGTTAAAAAGGCCGCGGGTATTGCCACCCAAATGGAATACTCCAAGAAGTTGGGCATCAGCTGTTGCACCACAAAGGTGGCGTAAGCGCCGATCATGATCATCTCGCCGTGGGCCATATTGATCACGCCCATCACGCCGAAAGTAATGGCCAAACCAATGGCGGCCAGTAACAGCACAGAGCCCAAACTCAAGCCGAAGAACAGCTGCTCAACATAGCCATAGGCGGTGACCTTGCCGTCGATGTTTTGCAGGGCTTTTTGTGCGGCGGCGATGACCTGGGTGTCTAGACTGCTATTTACTATCGAGCCGTCCACAACCGCGCTATCGACTAAAGCGCGCAACTGATTTTTGACCGGCGCTTCTAAGCGCCCATCCATCACCTCGATTGCGGCGAGACGTTGATCGCGATCGCTTGAGGTGGCGAGGGTGTTCATCGCTAAGGCCAAAGCAATAGAGACTTTTACCTCGTGGTTGGTTTCGCGCTCATCCAGCGCTTGCAGAGCGGCGACGTTGTCGGCGCTGAGTTTGTCGAGCATGCTCATCACGGCAATATTGCGATCATCGGCGCTGTCGGCGTTCAACGCCAGACGCGATAGGGCGCCGCGAAGATAAACTCGCAGGCGATTGTTGACACGGATTTTTTTCACACTCTTTTTGGCAACAACACCGAGCGATTCACCACTGAAGACATCACTGGCGTTGAGGGATTTGTCTTCACCTTTGCGCACCGCGAGCAGTTGTCGATTATCGCGCTGGTAGTAGAGCGCGCCGTCGAGCATGGTTTGGAATACCGCTCGCACGCGCACATCGCCAGATTGCTCTAACTGTTCGAGCAAAGCGGCGGCTTTACTGAGTTTGGTGTGTGTGAGTTGTTCGAGTAAGGCCTCGGCACTTGTCCGCTCAGTGACATCTACTGGAACACTGGAATTGATTTCTACGTCTTTTGAAAGCTCGGTGGAAACACTTGCCGAATTGGCCTTGGCGCCGCCACTGCCGAGCAGTAACAGAAACAGGCAGCCGACTGCCATCATTTGCTTCACTGTGAACCCCACATTTTTATTGATTACTCGATGCTCAAACGCACGTTGCGAACGCTTGTCTCTACACCTAAAAATCCGCGAGCCTCTGCCTTCGCTAAGAAGACAGAGTGCCGCGGTAAGTTACTTCAACGAGAGAAGTTGATTGAATGTTACTTGAAAGAACACCTAAAAAAGTTACTCAACCGGTGGCCTACTTGCTGCCGCAGCTCTTAGTTTTGGTGTTGTAGTTGCCACATTCCACCGGGCTGGTCCAATCGGCGATCATGTCCATAGAACCCGGCAAATAATCAGACCATGCATCGCCCGGTACCACGCCATCGGTCTCGAAAACCACTTCGAACTGACCATCTTCTTGAATCTCTCCGATCAAAACTGGCTTAGATAGGTGATGATTTTTGTTCATCACCGCGGTACCACCGGTGAGGTTTTTCACCTCTTGGCCAATCATAGCTTTTTCAACAGCGTCAACATCGGTAGTGCCGGCATCAACAACCGCTTGTGCCCACATTTGAAAACCAATGTAAGTGGCCTCCATCGGATCGTTGGTGACACGCTCGTCGCTCTTGATGAATGACTTCCAATTTTCGACGAAGGCTTCGTTCGCGTCGGTTTCAACACTTTGGAAGTAGTTCCAAGCGGCCATATGACCGACCAACGGGCCAGTATCGATACCGGACAACTCTTCTTCACCCACCGAGAAGGCAATTACGGGAATGGTCTCAGAGGTTACGCCCTGGTTAGACAACTCTTTGTAGAAAGGTACGTTGGCGTCCCCATTAATGGTGGAAACAACCGCGGTCTTCTTGCCCTCGCTACCGAACTTTTTCACATCGGAAACGATACTCTGCCAATCTGAGTGGCTAAACGGGGTGTAGTTCACCATGATGTCTTTGTCGGCGACGCCTTTGGACTTCAAGTAAGCTTTCAAGATTTTGTTGGTGGTACGCGGATAAACATAATCGGTACCGGCCAACACCCAGCGCTCAACTTCGAGCTCGTCCATTAGGTAATCTACCGCTGGGATGGCCTGCTGATTGGGCGCCGCGCCAGTGTAGAAAATATTCTTCGAAGACTCTTCACCCTCGTACTGGACTGGGTAGAACATCAAACCGTTCAGCTCTTCCAAGACCGGCAAGGCTGATTTACGTGAAACCGAAGTCCAAGAACCAAAGATGACATCGACTTCTTCGGTGGTCAGCAGCTCACGGGCCTTCTCAGCAAACATTGGCCAATTGGACGCCGGATCAACTACAACGGCTTCGAGCTCTTTACCCAACAAGCCGCCTTTTTTGTTTTGCTCTTCGACCATCATCAAAACGGTGTCTTTTAGGGTGGTTTCACTGATGGCCATGGAGCCAGACAGAGAATGCAGTACACCCACCTTGATGGTATCACCCGCTTGTGCCGCCATGGCAGTGGCAACAGAAAGGCTGAGGGCGCTGATTTTTAGGATTTTTTTCAAGTTCATGATTATTTCCCTTTAAAAAGTTTTTGCCCGACCGGCTTGGTTTTTAACACCGGGCGGATTGAATAAGTTCAGAAACAACGAAAAGGTTTGGAGGATTAATTTTTAGAAAATCACTCTTTAGAAAGTCACTAGGGCTTCAACCGAGAAGGTATCGGTGTCGGCGCCGGTGACTTCGTTTTCGTCCATACGGTATTCCACAACGACCAACAGGTTTTCACTCAAGGCAAAGCTTGGGGCGATGGTGATGCCGTTCATTTCCTCAACGGTTGCACCTGAGGCAGCGTTTTCAACTTCCCACTCGTGGTAGCGCAAAGTCAGACCAAAGCTTTCGAAAGCATAGTTAGCCATCAACAGGTAGCCGTCGGATTCAGTACCCAGAGCGTAGGAGTTCTCGGCATCGTTGTATTCCGCTGCCAGCGTCAAAGGACCTGAGGCGTAGCTGGCCCAAACATTGATTTTTTCTTTGTCTTCGTCGGTGCCATCAATCTTGTCATTGAGATAGAAACCCTTCACGGTGATTTCATCGGTGGGCATAATGGCAGCCATGAATTCTGTCGCCATATGTTCAGAGTCACGCTCTTCTGGATCGTCGAGATCGGTAATGGCTGAGGCCGCTAAAGCGTAACCATCGCCACTGTACATAACGGACACGCCCTGCTGGTAGTAGCCGTAGAAAATCGGCGCGTAACCCGTGCCCGAGAATTGAAACAATCCGGTAGGTTCTTCGGTCTCCCAACCGGAGTAGCTCAGAAAGCGACCGGCTTTAACGGTGACAGCATCATTGACGGCGTAAGTGATGAAGGCTTGCTCGAGATCGACTTCATCGGCAGCGCCGTCTTGGTATTCGATATCGACTTGAGCAGAAAGCTTGTCACTAAAGGTGTAGAGAAAATCCAGTTCGAACTGATCGAGACCCGAGCTAGACGTAGAGTCAGTGCCGTCGGTATCGACATTACTAAAAGACATGTCGATAAAACCGGTAACCGCCAGCTTCTCACTCAATTGAAAACCGTCATCGGCTTGAACGTTGTAACTGCCAACCAAAGCCGCAGCAGTGGCCAGAGCCAGTAGTGTTTTCTTACTGTTAATCATGATGTGCTTCCCCAATTGTTTAAGACCCAAGATTTGAAAATTTGTTTATCTGAATTCAGGATCATTATTCTTGTTTTGAGAAAACACACCATTCGGTAAATGGCCCCTCTTGCATGCGTCAAATGACGCATGCATACCTTCAAGGTCTCAAGCATAGAAATGGTGAGTGAAAGAATCATCGAAAAGAGGAATCAAACCAGAATAGAAATTGAACAGGGTGGTGGCATAAAACGGCCCTCTATCGACAGCTCAATACAGGGCCTTTTTTTGATTTCGATAGGTTTACTGATGCGCTTGTGAGGACTGACGCTTGAACAGAGGTACCGCCACAATCATCAAACTCATCACACCAAAAGACGCAGCCAAAAAACCAACTCCAAATCCACTGAGGGCAGAGCCTGCGGGAATCTCTAAACCGTGAGCCACGCCGTGGAAGGCGGCGAAAGCCGTCATACCCCAAGCGCTAACGCGACTTAACAGTGTGTTATTTTGCAAACTGCGCTTAGCCAACTGACCGACGAGCAATAACAGTGCCCCCACCACCAGAGAGGTGGTGATTAACGTCTCGACGGTACCGGAGCTGACGGCATGAATACCAGCGTGCGCACTGAAAAAACCCACCCCCATCAAACCCACAAAAGCCACTACTACCCCCCAACGCTGCTGGCCCTGCAGTTGCGAGGCGAGAGCGCCAACCAATAACAGCGCCAACAGGTGATCGAGACCGAGCAGCGGGTGCAACGCACCGGACACTAGGCCGCTGAGCATCGAGGTGGCTTCGTGGCCCGAATGGGCCAAGGCCATTACCGGAGTCAGTGACAGCGCGGCCGCGCCGAGTAATTTCTTTGTATCTATGGAGAACATAGCTTCATCCTAGTTATTCACAAAATTCTTTTACAGCGAACGTGATGATTGCAACACCTCGAGACCACCATCGGCGGCGGGGTTGTGAGCGGGTACCATCTTGTTCAGCTCCGGTTGCATGGCGGGGTTTTGCTTCAACATACCTTGATCAACGATAAAACGGATGATCTCTGCAATACCCTTGGTGCTTTCGACATTGGCCAACACAAATGGGCGACCATTGCGCATCTTGCGCGTATCGCGATCCATCACTTCGAGCGACGCGCCAACGTGTTCGGCGATGTCGACCTTGTTGATGATCAACAAGTCAGACTTGGTGATACCTGGCCCACCCTTGCGCGGAATCTTGTCACCGGCGCAGACATCGATCACGTAAAGGGTTAAGTCCGACAGCTCTGGGCTAAAGGTGGCCGATAGATTGTCTCCGCCGCTCTCGACCATCACTAGCTCTAAGTCGGGGTGACGGTCTTGCAACTCTTTCACCGCCGCGAGATTCATTGAGGCATCTTCGCGTATGGCGGTGTGTGGGCAGCCCCCGGTTTCGACCCCCATGATGCGATCGGCCTCGAGCGCTTGGTTGCGCTGCAAAAACTGCGCGTCTTCTTTGGTGTAGATGTCATTGGTGACCACGGCTAGATCGTAATGGCTGCGCATGGTCTGGCAGATTTTTTCCAGCAGTGCGGTTTTACCGGAACCGACTGGACCGCCGACACCGACGCGTAGTACTTGTTTTGTCATTTACTTTCTCCACCACCGTTCATGGGGTTGATTAGATTCATGGGGTTGACTGGGTTCACACGCTTAAGATCGAAACAAACGTGAGTATTGTTGTTCGTGCAGGCTAGAGGCTAAGGCGGTGCCGAATAGGCTGGTGCCGATTTGATCGTCTTTGATCTCTAAGGCCTGTTCGCAGACTTGAGCCAACTCTGGGATCAATGCCTGTAGAATTTTTTGCCCGTCAGTTTGACCCATAGGCATGGCCTTGCTGGCGCAGGCGATTTGGTTTTCGGCCCAACCCCAGGCGAAACCCAGCAACGCTTGAGGCAATGCAATGGCGCTTAGTACGGCGGCCAGCGCACTCATAGCAACAACCGTTGGCTGCGGACACAAATCCAATTGGGTTTGACGCTCGGCATCTTGGCCCAGATGCCACTGAGCGTAAGCGCTGCCCACTTGCACATCTTCTAGATAGAGTTCTTTAGTTTCGCGGTAGGCCAACAGAGATTCATTCCAAAAACTCAGCGCTTCGCTGTCCTGCTGTTGCCACGCCTGAAACAAACGCCAATAAATGGGTAGATCCAACTGCCCCAGCCCAAAGCGCAGGTTGTCGGCAATCCACGCTTGCACCTCAGCACGATTGCGACACCAACCGCTGTCGAGTGCGTACTCCAAACCTTGTGAATAAGCGAAGGCGCCTATGGGCAGTGCCGGGCTGGAAATATGCAACAACGCCAACAGACTATTGGCTTTTTCGAAGCCTTGCGTTTCGGCCAACATATCAGTGGTGGTGGGCATGATCGTGGGAATGACGGTGATTCTGATGAGTGTGATCATGACTATTTGCCGGCTCACGGCTGCTTACAGGCTCATGGCTGCTTGCTGGCTCATGGCTGTGTCCATGCCCCGTACCTGCAGCATAGGCTCCGTTTTCAGGTTCGAAGGGAGCGCTCTCGTGAATCACCGTAATCCCTAACCCACGCAACATATCGTCGAGTACGTAGTCGGTTTGAAAGCGCAAAAATCCATCGCCGATTTGCAAGGGGACGTGGCGATTGCCCAAGTGGTAGCAACCGCGAGCAAATTGAGTGGCGTCCTGTATGTAGGCAGTAGAAACGTTTTCTCCGCTGGCTTGAATTCGCAGATAGTCTCCCGCGTCGTTGCTCAACACTGCGCCGTCACGCAACACCTGACCGCGCTCTATTTGAATACCGACTTGCTCACCAGCGGTCGTACTGATTTTCAAACGGCCGCGTTTACGTTCGTCAAAACTCAACGAGATGCTATCGCAGTGAGTATTTTCAGACAAAGGCTCGGTTAACAGCTGGGTAAAGATTTTCATGGGCTGACTCTTAGTTATTCCTATAGTGATCGGCAGAGCATTTACACAACACGATCATGTATGAGCGACTTCATGCAGGAGACCTACAGCCGCTCTTAAAAGAGATAGTAGCGCTGCGCCAATGGTAATTCCGTTGCCGGCTCGCAGCTTAGCGTCTTGCCATCGGCGGTTACCACATAGGTCTGAGGATCTACCTCGAGCACCGGCTGGTAATCGTTGAGCTTCATATCTGCTTTACTGATGGTGCGAGTATCACGCACTGCGCTGAGTTGTTTCTGTAAACCCAAATGGTCGAGCGTTCCCTTTTCCAGAGCGCTCTTGGATACAAAACTGATACTGGTCTTGTGCACCGCTTTACCCATGGCGCCAAACATCGGACGGTAGTGCACTGGTTGCGGCGTGGGAATGGAAGCGTTGGGATCACCCATAGGGGCACCAGCAATCATGCCTCCTTTTACAATCAGTGAAGGTTTGGTGCCAAAAAACATCGGTTTCCACAACACAAGATCCGCCAACTTACCCACCTCGATGGAGCCCACCTCGTGGGCGACCCCCATGGTAATAGCGGGGTTGATGGCGTACTTGGCGATGTAGCGCTGACAGCGGAAATTGTCGAAGCCTGTACCGGCGTCTTCTGTCAGAGGGCCCCTTTGCACTTTCATCTTGTGCGCGGTTTGCCACGTGCGGGTTACTACTTCACCCACCCGCCCCATGGCTTGGGAATCGGAGGAGATCATGCTGAAAGCGCCAAGGTCGTGCAGTATGTCTTCGGCTGCGATGGTTTCGCGCCGAATACGGGAATCGGCGAAAGCCACATCTTCCGGAATGTTCGGATCCAGATGGTGACACACCATCAGCATATCCAAATGCTCATCCACGGTATTAACCGTGTAAGGCCGAGTTGGATTGGTCGAGGACGGTAAAACATTGGCCTCGCCAGCGGCCTTGATGATATCGGGTGCATGACCACCGCCAGCACCCTCTGTGTGATAGGTGTGAATGACTCGGCCCTTAAAGGCCGCTAAGGTATCTTCAACAAAACCCGATTCATTCAACGTATCCGTGTGAATAGCCACCTGCACATCCTGCTCTTCGGCGACGGTTAAACAGTTGTCGATACTGGCCGGAGTCGTGCCCCAATCTTCGTGTAGCTTTAACCCCATGGCGCCGGCTTCGATCTGCTCGATCAACGGGCCCGGCAAGCTGGCGTTGCCCTTGCCGAGAAAACCGATGTTCATCGGCACGTCTTCTACCGCCTGCAGCATCTTGCCAATGTGCCAAGGACCCGGCGTACAAGTTGTGGCGTTGGTGCCCGTTGCCGGTCCAGTACCGCCACCAAGCATGGTTGTCACGCCGCTCATCAACGCCTCTTCAATCTGCTGCGGACAAATGAAGTGAATGTGCGCGTCTATGCCGCCGGGAGTCACGATCTGACCTTCACCCGCAATCACTTCGGTGCCCGGCCCCACTTCAATGGAGACCCCCTCTTGAGTGTCTGGGTTGCCGGCTTTGCCAATTGCTTGAATGCGTCCGCCTTTGATGGCGATGTCAGCCTTGACCACGCCCCAGTAATCAAGAATCAACGCATTAGTGATCACCGTGTCGGCAATCTCTGCGCTCATCGCTTGGCTCTGTCCCATGCCATCGCGGATAACCTTACCGCCACCGAACTTCACTTCGTCGCCATACACGGTGTAGTCTTTTTCCGGCGAGATAAACAGCTCGGTGTCGCCCAAGCGAACCTTGTCACCGACCGTCGGACCGTACATATCGACGTAGGTGCGTCGTTCAATCTTTGCCATGGACTGTTCCCTCTATTTCTACTTACCCGAGCGTTGAATAATTTTTTTGAAAATCTTGTCGTATGACGATTCTAAAAACCCCTTTAGAGGCGGCGCGAAATACGCCGACTAGAGAGCCCCCATAACGTCGCCGCGAAATCCATAAACTTGGCGCTTACCAGCTAGCGCCACCAACTCTACCGTGCGCGTTTGCCCCGGTTCAAAACGCACCGCCGTGCCCGCCGCGATATTTAGGCGAAAGCCACGCGTGGCTTCACGCTCGAACTGCAATGACAGGTTGGTTTCAAAAAAATGGTAATGACTGCCAATTTGAATCGGACGATCACCAAGGTTGGCAACTTCCACTTCGATCGTTGCGCGCCCCTCATTGATCTCGATGTCGTCTTGAGCACAGATCACTTCACCTGGAATCATTTTGTTTTCCCTTTTTTCTTCCATGAACAACCGCGACACTGAGAATCACCGCGCTCTGCATACGCGTCGCGGGACAGGCAAGCGGTATCGATTCGAACAGTGTGGAACTTATCAGTCATAAATGAGCACTCTGTGGATAAGTACTAGCCGACTAGTATTAAGCGATGGGGTTATGGACGGTGACCAGTTTGGTACCATCGAGAAAGGTTGCTTCGACCTGCACTTCATGGAGCATTTCTGCAATACCATCCATCACTTGGTCGCGGTCGAGCACTTGGCGCCCGGCGTTCATCAATTCGGCCACGGTTCGACCATCACGGGCGCCCTCTACAATAAAGGAAGAAATGAGCGCGATGGACTCTGGGTAGTTGAGCTTTACCCCGCGATCGAGCCGCTTTTGCGCCAACTCGCCAGCCATATACAACATTAACTTATCTTTTTCTCGGGGCGAGAGTTCCACGCAAAGCTCCTAACATTTTTAAAAATTCATCAAGTTATTATCAGTAGATTTACTCTACCGACCTATACGTCGAATGACGTAGCCACTCGATTTTGGCGATACACTAAGTCCGCCAAATTCGCGGAGGACAGGCTTTTCGACCCACCACTTGCGCACGGGTCAAACGCCACACTTCTTCAAACGTTTGCCGCACGGTCTCGGCTTTGTTACCGAGAATACGAGCGATGAACACACCGGGTTTTTGTGTTAACGCCAATTGCGTCATGCCATCAGCGGTATTTTTGGGGCTGCGATTATTCACAGTCTCTTGCAGCGCAAGCAGTTGTTTGGTCAGGTTATCTTCCTGTGTATCACTCATCACATCGGCAGAAATGACAAAGGTGCCGAAGACAGAGAAGCCCTGAAAACCGGCGTGACTTTTTTGAAGATCTACTCTCGGCATCGTCTGTACACCTGCAGGTAAGGCCGATAAATCCTCGCCCTCATCGGCCGTGAGACAGAGCCGATCGCTGAACAGCGGTCGCCCCTCTCGACGAATGATTAGCGACTGCATCAGACGCCCCTGCCGAAACATCTCGCGACTTTCAAAGCGCCCAAGACAAGTGATCTCCCAACCGACAAACACACCATCGCCACTGATATCCACCTCAGTGGTCAACTCGGCATCGGCGCCATCAAAGATGATGTTCTCTTGGGGCAGGTATTCGAGATGAGCGCCGCTGGCCACTGTCAGCGTTACCTGTTGGCCTTGGCTTAAATCGCTGATATTGCGATACACCTTGCCAGCCGAGGGCGTGGTCATCAGCACATGGGATTGGGATTTGGCGACCAATTCGATCAATAGCCGATCACCACCGACTAAACCGCCCGGCGGGTGTAGCAAGTACAAATGCAGGCAACCAAGCCCTTCGGGATAGAAAGGTCTCTGCACACGCAACGGCCCAAAGTGTTCGGTGCGCCCCATCCGAGTGTGGCCGTCGACCGCAACAAATTCTCCGCCGAACTTAGCCAACCAGCGCTTGGCCGAAGTGTGCGCAGTGGAGGTGTGTGCAGTAACAGGGCTTTGATCGGGGGCAGAAACGTATTTGAAAAAGGGAGCAGCGAGGGTCACAAGCGGTCCGACAGTGAAGCGGGAAAGTGGAATCAAGCATGACAGCGCAGCCCCATTGGGTAAATACGTCATTCGACGCATCGCCGCCGCTCAGCCTCACGCGTTATGATCATGGACGCGGTTGAACGCCGTGGATATTGAGGCTCCTCTGAGCAATAGCGGCAGCGCTCGGGGTAAAGACGAATTGACAATACGGGCACTCCCTAGGTATTCACTAGCTACTGCCTAGGCACGGCGCTGAGAAATCCTGATTGCCTGCAAAAGCGAGGACGATAGAGGATTTACTGGGCGAACCGGACACTCATCATTCGGATACGCCTTAGCGGTAAGAGCCGATTGTGGCCTCAGCATATCTTCCGCATGCAATAGCACAGCAGCGCCTTATAATGAGCGCTGCCCCTTCGGATTTAGATGCACCATGCTACCAACCAACGAACAACACAAGACCACCAGTGACTACAGCGAATCACGCCCCGCTCAGCAGATTTTTCGCGTGCGTCGTCACTACAACAAGTGGGTTGGTGATCAAACGCTGGAAGACTACGCCCTGCGCTTTACCGCGACAGGCGCTCGCCGTTGGAGCATTGAAAAGGTCGCGCAAACCGCTCTAGGCGCGACCGCCTTTTTAGCCCTGGAGGCCATCGCCGCCTCAATCACGCTCAGCTACGGTTTTAACAACGCCCTCATTGCCATGCTGGTAGTGGCTGCGGTCATCTTTATCACCGGTTTGCCGATCAGCTACTACGCCGCCAAGCACGGCTTGGACATCGATCTGCTTACCCGCGGCGCCGGTTTTGGCTATCTAGGCTCAACCATCACTTCGCTCATATACGCCTCTTTCACGTTTATTTTCTTTGCCATCGAGGCGGCCATTCTTGCCTCTGCTCTGCATGTCCTGCTAGGAATCCCCCCGGCTGTCGGCTATGTACTCTGCGCACTCGCGGTCATCCCTATCGTCACCCACGGCATTACCGCCATCAGTAAGTTTCAAGTGGGCAGTCAACCGGTGTGGGTAGTATTGCAACTGTTAGCACTGGGGGCCGTGGCTTGGTTCGAAATCGATCGTGTCAGTGACTGGACTCAATACGCCCCGGCAGAAGTAGCGGGCAGCGCCGGCTTTGACTGGCTATTGTTTGGCGCCGCCGCGTCGGTGCTGTTTGCCATGGTTGCACAAATAGGCGAGCAGGTAGACTACCTGCGCTTTATGCCACCCAAAACCGACGCCAATAAAAAACGTTGGTGGTTCTGGCTCATACTGGCCGGCCCCGGCTGGGTACTAATTGGTTTGATTAAGATGCTACTGGGCTCCTTCTTGGCCTACTTGGCGATTACTTCAGGCAGCACCTTCGAGCAGGCCGCCGATCCGGTGTACATGTACCAGACGGCGTTCAGTTACTTCACCGGTTTTGTCACTCAGTCGCCCACTATGGCGTTGGTACTGGCGGGCGTGATGGTGGTGCTGTCACAGATGAAGATCAACGTCACCAACGCCTATGCCGGCTCCATTGCTTGGTCGAATTTTTTCTCACGCCTAACCCACAGCCACCCGGGCCGAGTGGTTTGGCTGGTATTCAATGTCACCATCGCGCTAATCCTGATGGAGCTCGGCATCTACCGGGCACTCGAGGGTGTACTGGGTGTGTTTGCGATTGTAGCGGTCAGCTGGCTGGCGAGTTTGGCCGCGGATCTGATGATCAACAAACCCTTAGGCCTGAGCCCCAGCTACGTCGAATTCAAACGCGCTCACCTATATGACATCAATCCCGTGGGCGTTGGCTCTATGCTGTTGGCCTCCATTACCGGCATTGTTTGCTATTTGGGTATCTTTGGTGAGCTGGCGAAAAACCTCGCCCACTTTATCAGCCTCGCTTGCTGCTTTGTGCTGGTTCCCTTAATCGCCTGGGCGACAAAGGGTCGCTACTATTTGGCTCGTCAATCTGAAGAATTGAAACCACAATTAGTTAAAGCGGCCCAGTTTCAAGATGAAGGCCAACCAAGGGCCCCGATTACCCTGTGCTGCTGTATTTGCGAAAATGAATTCGAACAACCGGATATGGCGCACTGCCCCGCTTATCAAGGCCCTATCTGTTCGCTCTGTTGCTCACTCGATTCACGCTGCCTCGACAGCTGTAAACCCAAACTGCAGTTACCCCAACGCCTGACCGAAACAATCAAACAACACCTACCCGCTACCCTTAGCCAATTGTTGGGTTCGCGCTCGATCAAATTCGCCTACCTCATGATGGGCATCAGTCTTCTCAACGCCGGCTTGCTGGCCTTAATCTACACCCAAATGGCGCCGAGCGTCGGCGAGTCAGAACTGTTGCAGCAAACCCTGTGGACCCTCTACTTTATGCTGTTGATTGTCTCCGGTGTGATCGCCTGGTTGTTTTTGCTCACCCACGAAAGTCGTGTGGTGGCGCAGCAGGAATCCAATCGCCAAACTCGATTACTACTCGAAGAAATTTCCGCCCACCGCGAGACAGACCAAGCCCTGCAAGCCGCTAAAGAGCAGGCCGAGAATGCTAACGACGCAAAAAGCCGCTACCTCTCAGGCATCAGTCACGAGCTGCGCACCCCACTGCAATCCATTCTTGGCTATGCCCAACTACTGAGCCAACGCAGTAACATTGCGCCCCAACATCACAAAGCCTTACAAATTATCGAACGCAGCGGCCACTACCTCACCGACTTAATCGAGGGCTTGCTAGACATCTCGAAGATCGAAGCCGGTCGCCTCAACATACAGCGCAACCAAGTAAAACTGCCCGAGCTGATCGGTCAATTGGTGGAGATGTTCAAACCCCAGGCGGCGGCCAAAGGCATAGAGTTTTACTGCCACCTGCACAATCAACTGCCCAAAGTGGTGATCGCCGACGAGAAACGTCTGCGACAAATTCTGATCAACCTGTTATCAAACGCCATCAAGTACACAGAGAAAGGGCGTGTCGACTTTCACATCTACTATCGCAACCAAGTGGCCAACTTTTCGGTAATGGATACCGGCATTGGCATTCACAGTAACGACCTTCAACGCATCCTAAAACCTTTCGAAAGAGTTGATAGCCGCGAGGTGGCTGCACAACCGGGCACCGGTTTGGGACTGACCATTGCCCGCCTACTGACCGAAATTATGGGGGGCGACCTGAGCGCCAAGAGCACGCTCGGCAACGGCAGCTGCTTCAGTGCGTCACTGATGTTGTCGTGGGTGGAAAACCCCTGTGACGAAGACTCCCTACCACGTCAAATCTGTGGCTATGAAGGCTCGGAACTTACCGTCATGGTGGTTGACGACCAACCCTTGCACCGCAGTTTGATCATCGATCTGCTGAAACCGCTGGGCTTTAATATGCTCGAAGCCGAAGACGCCTTCGCCTGTCTAGAGCAGCTCGATCAACAGCAAAACAAAACACCGCAATCCGCCAAAACACCGGACCTGTTTTTATTGGATGTGAGTATGCCCCGCATGAGCGGTCTAGAACTCGCCAAGGCTTTGCGCCAGCGCGGCCTCCAGCAACCGATCATTATGCTCTCCGCCGACGCACAAGAACGCCATCGAAAACCCATCGATCACGCTGCCCACGACGCCTATCTGGTGAAACCTGTGAAACACACAGATCTGCTGGAACAAATAGGCCAACAGCTACAACTGCAGTGGACCTATGCCAGTCAGCCATTAACGCGCGCCGAGGATATCATCGCTAGCGCTAGCGACACCCATCACGCACTACCCAACGCACCAGACTTCAGCGCGTTGCGCGACCAACCGCTAGCACGAGAGATGTTGGCCAGTGCTGAAATAGGTTTTAAGAAAGGCGTACAGAGCAGTCTAGATGCACTAGCCAACGAGTCACTGATCGATCCGGCGGCATTGAACCAATTACAACAATGGGTCGACGCCATGCGGTTCGATAAACTGGTCGAGTTGCTCAATACGCCTGCACCCGAGGCGAGTCAGGAATCTGCTCTAGAAACAGAAGATAAACACACCAGCCCAGCGGACCATCGTCAATGAACAACCCAGTTTTCCCCGAATCGAATACACCAGCGCAGGTTGTCAACGGACAGGATACGAATATGGAAAATGCCATCGTACTGGTGGTGGATGACAGCCCCGAGGCTCTTAGCTTGATCAATGACGCACTAGAGCCTTTTGGCATCAGCGTGTTAGTGGCGCTCGAGGGTAAACAGGCGCTGACCATCGCCAAGCGTTTGCGCCCCGACATGATTTTGATGGACGCCATCATGCCCACCATGGACGGTTTCGAAGCCTGCGCCCTGCTCAAGCAAGACCCTGAACTGGCCAATATTCCTGTTATCTTTATGACGGGTCTTACCGATACCGAGAACATCGTGCGCGGACTAGAAGCCGGTGGTGTCGACTATCTCACTAAACCCATCAGCCCCGCCGAGTTGCTAGCGCGGATGAAAGTGCACCTGAGCAACGCGCGCTTGACCAACAGCGCCCAACAAGCGCTGGATGCCACCGGCCAGAACTTATTAACGGTAAACCAGCTGGGACAATTGCAGTGGGCGACGCCACAAACCTACGCTCTATTGGCCAAGGCCGACGCCGACGAACGCTGGCAGACCCAACAATTACCCACTCAATTAATACCACTGCTACAGACTAGCGCAATGCCTCAGCCCGGCCACACGATAAACGCTAGTGGCGCAACAGCGCTAAAACACTTGGATTATCCGCTGGAGGTAAAACTAATTGAGGCGCGCTCGGATACAGAGTTTCTGTTAAAACTGATCGATGCCCGACGCGAACCGGAAGACCTACGACTGCAAAATGCGCTGCAGCTTACCGCCCGCGAAGCCGAAGTATTGCTGTGGATCGCCAATGGTAAAACCAATCGCGAAATCGCGGAAATACTCAGTATTAGTCCACGCACGATCAACAAACATTTGGAACAGCTATTCCCAAAACTAGGCGTTGAAAATCGCACGGCCGCAGCGGCCAAAGCACTGAGAATTTTGAATCAAGCTGAATAAAGAGCCCCTCAAACTGACAAGGGCACATCTTGGTAACAGCGATTAATGCCAGGCCGTCACGCAGTACAGACTGTCATCATAAGAAGCTTTCATTTCCGCTTTAGTATCAGAGCAATCGCTATAACTAGTGAACCCTTTTGCTACGACTTCCTTGCTTTTCGACAAGACCAGATTATAGGTGTGATGAGCACTGGTGTTCGCAGCAATCAGCGCGAATAGAATAATCGATAAATATTTCATTAAATCCCCCAAGATAATTACTTAGAAATAAAAAATTGAAGTATAAATGTAACGCAGACTTTCAGGGCATGTTAAATGATTACTGTAGCGCGTTAACGATAGCGAACAGTTGAGATTTACAAGTCCCAACAACCCAAATTAATTGGTTTCTAGAGACGACACCCAACGATGAGGCTTCAACATAGCAACTACGGCCGCTTGCTAAGCGATACAGACTCAAAGCTGTCCGCGCTCGACAGAGCCAACCGTGTAGATAGAAAATCTCCTTCCCTGGAAGCTCCATAGGTGGCGGAGCTATCTGCTCTCCCTCAGCCCCGAGCGTTGCCACGGTTTGATCGCTGTCATGGACTCACCGAGACGGACAAACGATGGGCTCTTCATTCTCGCACAGCGGGCCTCTTACCCCGACAATAGATCCATCGTGTATGGTGCATGTTTTCACCCCACCTAGAGAATCATTTGGTTCATTAAAGCTGACGAAACCTGATAACTCGTAGACCTTCTTGCAAACAGCATCCGCATCGTGAGAAACAACCTCCAAATAATCTAGCTTCATTTCTACTCTGTGATAATTCCCGTCTACCAACAACCAAATAGGCAAGCAAATCTTTTTGCATCCAGTTTTACTGGCGATCACTCATGTTCTTTTTATTGAACTAACTCGAATCACTAAATGGTAGTTATGTTAAGACTTTTGACAAAGATCAATTCGCAAGCCCCACTTCCTGTATCTTCACGAGTCTGTGAACTGTTCCAATACCAACCATCGGAGATGGATTTTACGTTTACCAAACTCCCTGATATTTCTACAATATCTCCTTCTCGAATTTTGGCCATGATGCGCTCAACAGAATCGTTGGCAGGAATGAGGTGCATATTGGCGCTCTGGGTTTCAATTTCTCTTCTAGGTATTGGAAAGTGTCTACCCGCCACCGATAGAACCGACCTGATTGTGATATCTTAATGTTCTCAAGAACACTCTCATCAGACATATTCCCCCAACCTAGCGCGAGATCAATAGGTGAAAGATCTGCTTCTCGACCGATACGATAGTTTTTCTTGGCGAGTACTTTTGCTCTAATGGTAAACTCTGCCACTTCCGTAATATTGTATTCTCTAAAACTAAAACTAACCGCTGAGCTTATGTTCGTCTGCCGCGGAAAATCAGGAGCCATTACACCGGGCCCAAGCGACACCTCACCTGAATAGTGGTATAGCTTCCAAACACTACCCACGACTATCAACAATAAAAGTGCTTTTTTCATATTTGTTTCCGGCTGACCATTTCTTAACACCGATGTCGCAAAACGGTATCAACTATAGACTGCAGAGGCTATTGCCATTGCAGACAGAGAGAAAACTACGACTCGCGTAGAATCAACCTACTCGGAATTTGAGAGGCGATCACTAGTAGCGACAAGCCTTATTGTGTACTTTGCTACCATAAGCTTGGATCACACAATGCCGCTACACAACGAGTCGAGCCAGTCATGGCTTGCATTTTATTACCATCAAGAGATTGTGCAAGCCACCCAATTGGCTGACTTAGAGGAAAAGGTGCCCTTACAGTGCTTTCATTGATTTGCTCAAACCCAACTTTGGAATAATAACTTGGATCGCCGTAGGTAAAGGCCAAATTCACGTGTAATGATTTAAGATGATCTAGGCCATATTGAATTAGCTTTTGACCAATACCAGCACCTTGAACATCTGTGGCAACGGCAACCGGCGACAAAATGAATGCAACTTGCCCACTAGGTACAGTAAAGCGACTAAAGAAGATGCAGCCAACAGTAATTTCGTTATCTTTGGCTAAACAACCCACTAAATCTTTTGCTTGGGTTGTAGCAATTAGGCTTGAGACAAATTCAGAAATTGCCTCGCCTTCAGCTTCTCCTTCTGATTCAGAGAATACGTTTTTGAAAAGATTGATGACATCTTTAGTCTCAGACTCACTGAATAACGAAAGCTTCATATTCTTTGTCCTTTGTCACCCTTTCTGGCACATCCATTGCGTCTTTTTTTGGACATCTGGATCGAGATGAAAGGCGCCCCAGCCACGCAGGGTGAGCACATACTTTCATGGTAAGTCATTCGCCTCATAGGTGCTTAATGCTAAGTTTTACGGGCTGGAGATGCACAGCGTTTACAGTTTATCGGAGGCGAAACCGGAGCCTGAAAAAACATCTTTCCATGGTTTTCATAGTTTGTGAAAGGATTTTAGAAAGTCATTTTTAGTTTGACCAAATTTATGGTGCTCGTGATGATTTAGCTTTCTTTTACTTTCTGAAAAAGCGGGCATGATGTAACCCCAGTTTCCATTCCTTGCAAACACTACAATTACGTCTACATTACTGTTGTTCCACTTATTTTCAAGCTCATGATCTTCCCCAGCAGCCTCGACCGTCTTCACTTGTATCCGATGATAATTGGGACCATCGGATATCAGGATGTCGGTTTGATGACCATTATCGAGGACCGGCGTAAAAACCTGCCATCCATCTTGCATCAGCCAACTTACAACCAAACTCTCAAACGATGAATTTTTGAGAACTTGATGGGTGCCTGATTTTGTAGAAGTCATTCTTCTAGGCAAGAACTACTCTCCTAATTAGGTTTAACGCTTTGCTCACCTGCACATACTGCGGAGAGCGTTTTTGTGTAAAATTGAAGCGCAGCGACAAACACAAAAACGAGCGTAGCAGTATGTGTCAGCGTGCAGCAACTTGATACTTATGATGACCTCCTCCCTAAGTATTCAGAGAATACCT
>CERE01006127.1_pt1 | contig 23987 bp, 19 predicted proteins | sample 530911 | NCBI WGS metagenome assembly CERE01 (sample SAMEA2621092, study PRJEB7988) | marine metagenome | biome: marine biome (ENVO:00000447); feature: mesopelagic zone (ENVO:00000213); material: "saline water (ENVO:00002010), including plankton (ENVO:xxxxxxxx)" | depth 800 m
TGTAGCAAAAAGCAGCCCTTACTTTAGTGCTATAAATGAACAAAAAGGTAAAATAAGAATTATTTGCATTTAGGTGTTGACAGTTATTTAAATCTAATTGATAATCACTATCAACAAGACGAAGCATACTTCTTGTGACGGAAAAGTTCATTTGTTTCTCGACCCTGAAACAACGTGTGGCGCACGTTAACAGCTATGGAAACCTGTTATAAACCACAACGCCCCTTGCTGTTTATGACCTGTTTCCGCCCTACTCATTTACTTGCTACATTGCTCATATCGGTGACGGTAGATATGAAACTAAAAAAGCCCTTACGGGCTTTTTTTATGTCTGTAATTTAGTGCGTAAGGCCTTAACCTGCGCTTTTATAAATTAACGACGGTTTTTTCGTGCACGTGCTCGGCGTTGTTTTTTCTCTTCTTCTTTGGCTTGCTTTTTCGCCTCTGCTGCCGCGCGCAATCCAGCCACCATTATTTCTTCTTCTTCACGCATGGCAGGTGTTTCCATGGTAATACGACCGATAATGCCATCTCGTAATTCATTAATTAGAATTTCCGACATTTTATACGTATCGATTTGGTTACCACCGCGAATACAGCCGCGCTTTTTACCCGCCATTTCAACAAACTCCCAATCGCTTTCTGGCAGTTCATCTAATTTATAGCGCGCTTTTAAAAGCTCAGGATAAGCATGCAATAAATACTCAGCGGTGTAACTTGCCACTTCTTCGTACTCAATAGCGGTATCACGTATCGCACCGGTTGCGCCTAAACGATAACCTGAGTTTTCGTTCTCTACTTTTGGCCACAGCATCCCTGGCGTATCGTAAAGCATAATGCCATCATCAAGTTTAATACGTTGCTGCGCCTTAGTAACTGCAGGCTCGTTACCCGTTTTAGCCACTATACGCCCAGCAAGCACATTTATGAGCGTCGATTTACCTACGTTAGGAATACCCATGATCATGGCTTTAATTTGCTTATCGGCACCGACTTTATGTGGCACTAACTTTTTACATAGCTCATTAATTCGATGCACTTCTGCGGCTTTATCGTTACCAAATGCAATGGCTTTTACGCCATTTTCTTGCTCAAAATAGTCTTTCCAGGTTTGCGTCATTTTAGGATCAGCTAAATCGGCTTTATTGAGAATTTTGATGACCGGCTTACCTTCACGCAGGGTAGCCACCATCGGGTTTTCGCTACTGTAAGGAATGCGCGCATCTAGCACTTCAATGATCACATCCATTTGTGGCATTATTTCTTTAATTTCATTTCGGGCTTTATTCATGTGCCCAGGGAACCACTGTATTCCTGCTCTACTCATTTGATTTATATGACCTTTAATTTCGGGCCTTAGGCCATGGGTACTAATGTGGGTACTAAAAGTAAAACTATGCTTTTCTACTTTTGATATTAATGTAAGTCTACTACATTACTTGAAGTTATTGCAGTTGCTTGTGTTATTCGGTAATGAGCTTACCATCATTAGGCTTAATAACCCTCAAATAAAGACTTTATATGCGTACATAGTTGATGACATATAAGCAATTAGTTAAATAGCATGGAGAGCTAAGGTTTCACGGGACAAACTGGCTCAATCGGTAATCCCCCCTCAATAATAACTGCAACCTATGAGTACATGAAAAAGTATGCTGTGGGTTTTGATGACATCCCAGATAAAGCAGTTAAGCGCCTGATAGATTCGATAGAGTATTTAACTGGAGAAAGATCTGTTAAATAAAACCCTTATAAACCCGACTTACCATTTCATAATTTAAATTATGAAATGGCCATGAAAAAACACGTAGCATTGAGCCGTGGCGTAGTAGTATGGTTAAATCGCGGCGCGCTTAAATGAGTTATGCGAACCAGCGCCGATATCAGCAGTCTATTACAATGACACTTTAAAACCTAGGTAGTGTCCCCTGCTGACTGTAACTAAACTACTGTAATAACCTAGCACAGTTATTACAGTAGTTTAGCGCTTTATTATTTAATTACTATCGGATTAATTGGAGAACCTGACCCTTTTTTCATTTTCAAGGCTGCCGCAGAAAATAGGAATGTATACTGACCGTCTTCAGCACTGTCTTTTGCTAAATCATCTAACCAATATAATTCACTCAATACTACACCAAGGTCACGAATTAACGCGCCATGTAGAGGAATCACATAATCTTGACCATTGATATTTTGTGGCACAAGCTCTACAGCTAGATTATCAGCCGCAATAACAGGAATTTCCATGTTATCAACCCATCTTATTAGTTCTTTGCTATAACACAGCCCAGGCTCAGTTGTAGCTGACCATGGTGCATCAGGAGTATCGGCATAAAAGCGACCTACAGAACCAGTGCGGATTAACAGTATGTCACGCTTTTCAACTTTGACGTTTTGAGCTTTCGCTGTTTCCTTCAAATCATCCAGTGTAATGCAACTGCTAACAGGAAGACGGCCTGATTTACCCCCCTTCAAACGGCCAACATCTAACAGAATACCTCGACCAACGACACCATGCTCTCCCAGTACACCAACATCAACATGGTCATGACCATGCACGGTGCTATCAGCAGATACGCCACCGAATACTTTATCACCATACCAAGCATGACCAAGCGCATCCATATGTGTAGTACCTTGTAGATACATGAATACCGCATCATCTGAATATTTCACACCACCCGCTAATGCGTCTAACTTGCCAGTTGAATACATACTTTGATCTTGGGTCATAAAGTGACTTGCTGGCACTCTACCGGGAAAAACAGGACCGATACCATGAGTAAGTGGTAGTTGAAGGGTAAAAGTTTCACCTGTTTTAACCGCTTTTACACCTCTTAGCGCTTGCTCATTATCTAGATAATTAAGTGCACCAATTTGGTTCTCTTTACCCCATTTAGTCCAGTTGTTTGGCATGTCTTTTTGTAACTCTTCGATTGGGCTCGTTTCAGCTAAAGCTGCACCTGCCGAAGCTAGTAGAGCACTTGCAATCGCAACATTAAGTAGTTTTGTTATACATTTCATAGTTTTTTCCTTTGTTGTTAAAGACGTCAATATTATTATTTTGTTGCTAACACACTTTTATGTACTTTGTTTCCAGATATTCCTCGATTCCCTGCTTACCGCCCTCACGACCAACACCAGAGGACTTAATACCGCCAAAAGGGACTGCTGCATCAGAAATCAACCCCGTATTAACACCGATCATCCCTGCTTCGATTACGCGTGAAATTCGTTTAATTTGAGCTAAATTAGAACTGTAAAAGTAGGCCGCCAACCCAGTATTTTGCGCGCGTAAATGCGCTAGTAGCTGGTTCTCATCGCTGTACTTTATCAAGGGTGCGATAGGACCAAATATCTCTTGTTTTACGCAGTCCATTTCAATCGTTGCAGAATTTAAAACAGTGGGTTTAAACCAATTTGGTGATTGTTCCCAGCGTTCTCCACCACATACTACTTCAGCTCCTTTTGTTACGGCATCCTGTAACAAGGATTCCACTTTTTCTAAGGCTTCTTGATTAATTAAAGGCCCCATATCAACGCCATCTTGAGAGCCTAAACCTAAGGTTAATTTGCTTACACGCTCGACAAGTAGTTGGGAAAAGTCGTCATAGATACTTTCATGGACGTAAAAAGCATTGGCACAAACACAGGTCTGCCCAGCATTGCGAAACTTGGAAACCATAGCTCCTTGTACCGCGCTTTCTATGTCAGCATTTTCGCTCACGATGAATGGTGCATTTCCACCAAGCTCCAAAGATAATCGTTTTACGTTCGTGGCGGATGCGGCCATTAAGTATTTTCCAACACCAGTAGAGCCCGTGAAGCTCAACTTACGAACAATATGACTTTGCGTTAAACACTGACCGATGACTTCTGCCTCGCCGGTCACTACATTTAAGACACCAGCAGGAATACCTGCTTGCGCAGCTAACTCAACCAAAGCTAAGGCAGTAAATGGAGTGTCAGGAGCAGGTTTTACAATCATAGTACAACCCGCGGCTAGGGCTGGAGCGACTTTACGAGTAATCATTGCAGCGGGAAAATTCCAAGGTGTAATAGCACCACACACACCAACAGGCTCTTTAGTGACAATCATTGTGTCTGCGTTTTCTGCAAAAGGCAGAACACCACCGTGCTCCATCAGTGAAGGCTGGGCGTACCAATTGACATAGCTGATGGCGTAATCTATTTCACCGAGCGCCTCATGCAGGGGCTTTCCTTGTTCCAAGGTTAGGATTTTTGCAATTCGCTCTCTGTCATTCGTTATTTTCTCTGCCCATTTTGCCAGAAGTGCACAACGCTGGCGCACGCTAACATCACGCCATTTATAAAAAGCTACCTCGGCATCAACGATGCAAGCATCAATTTGTTCGCGGCTTAAACAAGGGACAGAACCAATTTTTTCATCCGTCGCTGGATTTAAAATTGATTGTCCTTTTACACCGGCCCCTGATACCCATTCACCATTGATAAAAGCCTCTTGACGCAATTTTAAAGCTTCAATATCAAACATCGTCTTCTTGTTCCTCATTGTTATGTTGACGCCAACGCTTTTGTTTTTTAACTAAGGTTGACTGATCTATATCTAGTGCTTTCGCAGCTGCTCGAGTTGTTCCGTGCTCAAGCAAAGCTTCGGTGATTAATTGTTGCTCCAAGGCCTCCACTTGAGATTTCAATGTATGAGTTCCTGAGTTCATCACCTTCTTAATAGCAAGCTCTTTTGGTAATTGAGCCACCGTAATTAAAGGTTCATTTGCCGTAACAACTAAGCGCTCTGTTAGATTGATTAACTCGCGAATATTGCCCGGCCAATCATACGAACTTAACTGCGCAATGAGGTCGGGATGCCATCGACAATCCAATTCATACTTGTGGTTAAAGTGTTGAATAAAGTGCTCGAGTAGAGGTTTAACTTCATCGGTTCTTTCTCTCAAAGGAGGCAGGCTAATAGGCACAACGTTTAAACGGTACAGTAGGTCTTCTCTAAATAACTTAGCTTCAACCAAACGCTTGAGATCGTGATGCGTTGCCGAAATCAAACGGAAGTTGGTGGTTTTAAACTCAGTGCCACCGACGGGAATAAAACGGTGCTCAGCAATCACTTTGAGTAGCTTTGCTTGTAAACTAAGAGGTAGATCACCTATTTCGTCGAGAAATAGTGTGCCATTGTTAGCCGCTTCTAGTAGTCCGGTTTTGCCTTTACTCAATGCGCCAGTAAAAGCGCCAGGCACGTAGCCGAAAAGTTCAGCCTCGAGCAATGACTCAGGCATTGCTGCGCAATTAAGCTCAATAAATGGACCGTCACAGACTTTGCTGTATTGATGGATTGTGCTTGCCAGCAGTGTTTTTCCCGTTCCCGTTTCGCCCTGAATAATTATTTTTGCGCTTGAGGTGGCTACTTTTTTAGCCAAGTCATAACAGGCTTTAGTATTTCTACTAATAATGAAAGACGCTTGGTTATCAGCATTTTCGACTGATGCACCATAGTGCTCTCGTAGTTTAAATATTTGCTCTAGCTTTTCTTCTGCTCTTTTAGCCTTTGAGAGTTCAGTGATATCTCTGACTGTAGTAACGACATATTCAATTCGACCTTGTGCATCAAACATTGGTGTGCCCGAAACAAAGATCTTGTGGTCATTGCCAATAGTTTGAACAATGGTCACAGCGCCAAGTTCTTTCAGCACTTCAAGCGAGACCGAGCGAGAAATGAAACCCGCTTTGACAATTTCGGACATGTGCTTGCCAATGAGGTTGCGCTTGTTAAGTCCTGTAATGCGCTCATACGCTTTATTAATAGTAACAGTGACGCCGAAGCCATCGGTGATATAAACACCATCACTCATGGCGTCTATCACTCGCTGCAAGTTTTCATCAAGAAACATTGCTTTTGTTCCTATCTTTACCGCCTTTTCCTTCACGTAAACGCCAGCCGTAAATTAAAAAACAAAGTAGTATTCCGGCGGCAAATGCCCAAGTAGCACCTTTAATTACAAGGATTGCAGCTATCACCCCGGCGATCCCTAGATCACTGTCACAACGCGCTTCTTGTATGCCAATTCGAACACTCACATAACCTTGGATTAACAATGTTAATGCCAACGCGATACCTAAAATTGGTTGCACTAAACTGACCACTGGTAATAGTAAAAGGCCCGTATTGGTTCCCCAACGGAATGAGCCCGCGCCTCCAAAAACAGAATCCATCGCCTTTTTACCTTGTTTATACCTTTCCACGATAACCACGTGCATGGCTGCCCATAAAGGGCCGCACATCGCAACATCAGGACCTAAAATACTCATCCCAAGGTTACGAGCGCCAAAAATCATATGAGCGCGATCAGGGTCGTAATCAATTTTTTCATCTTGGCGAGCTTCATCCGCCTCTTCTAAGATTGATTTACTTTGCAATACATCACCAAACAACACAATGTAAGCAGCGAGAACCGTTGGAATTGCAGTTAGAAACATTATTATTGGCGGAAAGCCCACACCAAATACCGTATATTCGGTAAACATCGTGACAAAATCGGGTTTTGTAATTCCCCACTCAATGTCAGGCCATGGCGCTTCAGAGAGTATGGGGGCAACAATGATGGCCAGAGCGATGATTGGGAACACGCCAAGGTTGCCAAGAAAGCGAAAGCTCCAATGGTGTTGTTTCAACCTAGCAAAGTGCTTAGAGAAAATAAGATAAAAGGCGATGCCTACCGCAATAGTGATCGTGAATGGGTAAGTTTCAAATCGCCCGCCCTCTTTGAATACAACAGCAACAGCAGCAAGGCCTGCGCCCATAATTACACCTGCTTTAATTGCACTTGGTATAATATGAACAACGCGTTTTGCCGCTCCAGATGCACCTAGTAGCATTGCGAATAAACCGAGCATCATCTGGAACGCAATCAAAGCATGGACCCGCGCTTCGCCTTCCGGAAATGTCGACACATAGATCATTAAAAGAGGGATTGCTGGTGTGATCCAGCCAGGCACGACGGGGTCTCCCAATAAATGATGTAACAAATAGAAAAAGCCATTAATCATAACAATTGCAAGTGCAGCCTCGAATGGCATACCGAGCAATTCAGTCATTAGTGAGATAGCGGCTAAATCGACAGCGCACATAAGTAGCCCTTGCAGATAATCTGGCCATTCAAAGCGATAATGAATAAATGGTAAACGGACTTTAAAAGGACCTAGTGGGAAAAATGGTGCTTCATCCCCTGCGACTCGCTTCTTCCATAATGACATAACTTACCCCTTAAAAAGCTTCTGTATAAATGGCTTCAATATCTTGAACACTGAGCTCTCGTGGATTATTGCGTAACAAACGCGTAACACCGCTAGCGGCATTGGCCAATTCACTTATGTCCTCTTGTTTAATTCCGTAATCACGAAGTCTTCTCGGAATGCCTACGATTTCACATAAAGATTCAATTTTTTCGACAACATAGGCTCCAGAGTCTACCAAACTAATCGCGTTATTCGCGCCCATTGCTATAGCGATGTCTCTAAACTTCTCTGGACAAGCCGAATAATTCCATCTCATAACATGAGAGAACATGAGGGCATTACTAATTCCGTGCGATAAATGAAACCGTCCCCCTATAGGGTACGCAAGGGCATGCACCGCACCAACTCCTGCATTACCAAAAGCTAGGCCAGCCATCAGACTAGCAGTAGCCATTTGTTCACGCGCCTGAATGTTGGCAGGGTCTTTATAAGCAATAGGTAAGGCCTCAATAATCATTGGAATTGCACCGATAGATATTGACCGTGTAATCTCAGAGGAGAAATTAGAGAGATAGCTTTCAACTGCATGAACTAAAGCGTCAACTCCGCTTGCTGCGGTTACTGATGCGGGGCAACTCAACGTTAGTTCAGGCGCTACAATTGCAACATCTGGCAGTAGTTCATTGCTAACGATTCCCTTTTTGAGCTCCGCTTGAACATCTAACAGAATGGATATGTTGGTGACTTCAGAACCCGTACCTGCTGTAGTTGGCATGCATATTAGCGGTATCGTTCGCACCGCAACATTATCTTCACCAAATAACTCCGTCAACGGTTTGGTTTCACCACTGAATACAGCCACTGCTTTCGCGGTGTCCATAGCGCTTCCGCCACCAATTGCGATCACCCCATCGCATAGGTTCTGATCAAAGACATTACAACATGCTTGCACAATATGAGTTTCAGGTTCTGCCGAAATATCGCTATAAGTGAAAATATCTGCAATGCCATTCTCATTGAGCAAAGTCATAATTGGTTCGATAATCCCTGCTTTCAAGACGCCTCGGTCGGTCACAATCAAAGGACGCTTAATTTTCAAACTAAGCATTTCTTTAGGTAATAAATAACTCGCATTTTCGCCTGTTAACAATCGACGAGCAGTTTTGAAGATTTGAACATTTTCGAGACTCATCCATTTACCTTAATATAAACATTTTTTAATGGTTATTAACATTAGCAATCTACGTACCAATCTTTAAATTTCACACAAGTACTTGATAAATTACCAAAAATTAAATTTTGGTCAATAAAATCAGCATAAAGATCGATGCTTAAATTCATCAAAAATACAAAAAATGATGATTTATTTCATCAAAAATACAAATTAAACACCATGAAATTCCCATTAAAAACAAAGCATTAACATTTATCACCTGTTGGCATAGTTAGTGCTATCTATTCTGTCTCTAATAGAGATATGTCACTAAAATAAAATTTATAAGGACAAGTAAATGCAATTAATAAAAACAACAGGTTATGTAACTTTGCTAGCATCAGGGCTGCTTAGCGCCCAAAGTCATGCGCAAACTGATCAAGCTTGGGATTTTAACTTTCACGGGACAGTAAACACTCACGCGGTATATGTAAGTTGCGATGATTCAGGAGATAGCGTTGCTGGAAATGCCTTGCTATGTTCTGGTGATGATGCAACCTCGGTTTCTAATGGATATAGCCCTGCCAGCTTTCAGTTTTCAGCGGCTACTCGACGCAATGGCTTCGATATTAATGCTGTTCTTGCCATTGAACCTGGTACCACTGATAACAGTGCATTTAATGGTAATGGCGACAACAGAGCGTATAGAGCATTCTTCACAGTAGGTAATAATGAATTTGGTATTTTAAAAGCTGGTCGTGACTATGGAATATTTGGTCTAGATGTTGTTCTTGAAGACATGGCTCTTGGAGGTGTTGGAGCAACAGCTTCAATTAGAAGTCCATTAAATACTAGTCTAGGTGCTGCGGGTTACGGCTATATCTTTAGTGATCGCTTGTCACAAATAACTTATAGCAAATCTTTTAATAACGGGATTCATGCAGACATAGGTGTATTTCAAGCGCTTGATTCAGTGAGCTTTGGCGGTAATGGTTACGTCGGAGACTCAGGCTCTAAAAGACCTGGCGTACATGGTCGTTTAAAGTACAAGTTCTCCAATGGCTATATTTCCAGCTCCTTTTATAACCAAACTGTAGATACGGTCAATAATGATTATTCTGCTCGCGGAATAGATCTGACAGCCGCATTACAATTCGACGACACCCGTTTGGCAGTCTCAGCTTTTGATGCTTCCGGACTAGGTTACTATGGTTTACTAATCGATTCGGCCGACGTTACTGGCATCCCAAGAGATAGTTCAGGTTGGTTTACGCAAATAACTCACAAACTTGGTGAAACGAAGTTAGGCTTCAATTATGGTATTTCAAAGGTAGATCTTGCTGGCGTGGACACGTTAATTCAGGTCAAGCAACAAACAAAAGCCAGCATTGGAATCTACCATACATTGTGGGAAATATTTACTCTTTCAGGTGAATTGTCTTCAATGGAAGCAGAAAACCATCAAGGTGGAACAATAAAAAATGAAGCTATTAGTGTAGGTGTGGCAGTTTCTTTTTAGGTTGCACCTAAAAAATACACGGTTAATATAATAATCTAGTATTTAGGCCGAGATTCTAGCTTGGCCTTATATTTTTAGACTTTCCTCAACCAGTCTAAGTCTCATTTTATAAATTGAACTAAATGCCTGTTCTTACAACCGATTTTTCGATCAAGAACGACTATATAAAAAAGAGACAGACATAATTGAATTAGTTGAATTGTTTTGCGGTATCGGTGATTTTTTAACGTATTTATACCCTAGTGGGGAAAACAATTAATCGATGATGACACCCTAAAACGTCAGCAGCAGGGCATATAAGGACCAGTAAAGTTATGAATATTGTTATTAGTTTTCATATGCGAGTACTTATGCCTATGTGTGCCTATTTTACTTCGCTTAAATGAAAGCCTAAAAGTATTGAATTCATTGACTCCATATGTATTAGGTATGCCCATAAAATTCGTACTCTTAGACGCAAAACCTTTGATGGAATAGCCCTGCGTGTCAATGAAATAATAGGCTTGATTTATGGTTTCAAGCTGCATTTAATCGTGAATCATCATGATAAAATTGTTGTCGCGAAAGTAAAAAAATTTGAATGTTAACAAAAGTTCGACTTAGAAACCCAGTACAATACGCACAAGCTAAATACGTACCTCTCAGAGATGTTATTGTCTAACTAAACGATTATTCGCTGTGTAAAGAGAAAGATCTAGACCATTAAAGTCACTATCATCGGTGACTATTTTAGTGATTTGGTTAACTGCCATAGATTCAATGTAAAACGCATCATAAGCGTCCAAACAATGCTTATTTAGGGCATCTAATGCTTTATTCGATATATTTGCGTCAATATTGATATCTAACGACTCAGACATCTGAGTAATCTGCTTCCAAGCATTTGATACTTCGCCCATTACTCGGGCACGCAGTTCTGGCAACATGCGAAACTGTTTTCTAGTTAGTTCTTCACCTGTATCCTCTTTATAAATATCATATTCAGTTTTTTCGACAATATTGGTTAACTCAGATAAAGTTAACGGGCTATGGTAGATACAGGCCCCCTCGTCTAATATTTTTTCAATAAATGCTGGATACTCTTGAAGTTGATATCTCAAAGGGGCATTTGGTGTTTCTATCTCATTCGATGCCGCATATGTAACCCAAAACCATACATTAGTGTCAATAAAATATTTATCAGAGCGGTGAGGTGTAACCTTTTTTAAATTGTTAATTTCTGTCATCGTTAATCTTCATGCTTATCGAGCGCTTGAGTAACTTTACTTTCTCCACCATAATAATTAATTGCATTTTGAATAACTGTATTTAACAAACTAATACCAATATCATTGCAATTTACTATCTTCATACTCTTCATTAAATCATCAATTGAAATTTCTCTTAATAAAACACCGACGGCAGCGTTAAAAAAGGGGGATGCATATAGTGCAACACCTTGAAAATCAATCTCAACATTTTCATTATTTAAAAGTGGTTCCGAAATTACTTTATTTAATTTCGAGCCACTTTGCATCGAAATAGCATTTTTACCGACTAGCTCAAAAACTTTTACTTTTAACATTACCGCCTCCTAGAAATACTTAGTCTGTTGAGTATTTTCAGATTTAAAGTGATAGTATTTATTATCGCAATTTATTTTAATGCTTACTAAAGTGCCAGGTAAGTCATACTCAGATTCACTAATAGTAAAGTCACTACCATCGATTATTTTGGCTGAAACTTTATTGCTGTAAACCCTAATTTCACCATTGTTTAGTTTCACAAAGTCACTTAATAAATCAAAACCTAAACCTCTTGCCATTCCCTTTTTAATACTATCGGTCTCAGTAGAGTTCCCTCTAGTTAAAGCCCATTCTAATGCATCAGAGGGAGTCTCTATATCTTGATTATATTCCATTACGTTATTTACGATACCAGGACCAAAATCTAATACACTCAAGCTTAACGTATTTTCTTTGCGATCATATTGACCACAACTATACACCCCGAGCTGACTTAAAGCTTGAATAGAAGTCCCGTGCCCGTATGCATTCATAAATATTTCAAAAATTCGACTGACTATTTCTGGCTTTAATGCACCACTAAGCTTTACTTTATCATCAGATAACCATTGGTCATTCAGGTGCTCAGCTATATTATCTTCATCAAGCTTTGTCGTGTGCTCTCTATAGCCAATATAATCACCTTGAGCATAACCACTAAAACCACTTTGGGTAAAATGGCTCAAAAAGTTATTCTCTATTAAGTTTTTTCGTATTAATTCACTCATTGAATTCACATCAAACATGACACCAGCTGTAGCAAAAGGCTCTCCATTGAATGCTCTTATAAGAGTTCTAGCTAGCTTAGAGTTTTGGAAATTAACATAACGGGATATTCCACCTAACAGCACTACACCATGATGGTCTAACCTAGAACACTTACTAAAATCAAAATCAAAACTCTTTTTAGGGTTTGATGTGATAATAGATATTACTTTCAAAATTTGATTAAATCCATTGGTATCAAATTTCACAGTAGGTATTATTATTTTCTGTTTACTCATAACTGTATTCCACGCTGTACCGATGGGCATTTTAGCGCTTTGAAGCCTCTCACCCTTTGGCTATTCATTAAAGCTTAATCTTCTAAAATAAAGCCTTGCAGGTGCTTATCTACTTTAATTCTTAATTTAAAAGGAGGGATAGTACGGCCTTCTTCACTTTCAAAATATGCTTTAGCTTTATCAATATCAACCGTCGCTTTTAGGTTATCAAATCGGCCAAATTGGTTTATGTTTTTTTCATTAATTACACTGCCCATTAGCTCAATTAAAAGCGATTTATCAACACCTAAAGCATCAACCAAAGCATTTATTTTGGCGTTTTCTACATTGTTTTGATAATCGTTTATGTAATCTCTAAAGCTATGGCCATCCACTAACTTAGCATCACCGCGCTGTAAGTCGTGCAAAAACAATTTAGCGTACTTTTGTTCGTTTTGAGTCAGTGATGAAAACGACTTATGTAGTTCGTTGAGTGTAAGCTCAACACTTGCCTTATCCTGGCCCTGATTCAGTTCTTTTAAATATTTATCAAAGCGACTGTTCATATAGTCGGTGTCGATTTTACCGGTATCAATTTCAGTCAAATAACCGCTAATATCAAAAGGTACTTCACCGCCACCAGCACCGCCGCCATCACCTGAACGAGCAAGCTCTTTATAACGTAGCACTAAGCTCAAGTAGGTTTGCTCGTCTATAGTTAACTCAGCCTCATCGCTAACAACAGAGTCAACCGAATACTTAGCACTTTGTTCAGCAATACCCACACTAAACTCACGCCATTGAAAGCCCTGCACTTTTGCTGCCTCTAAGTGCTGGTTAAAGGTTTTAAATAAATTTGCAAACTTAGCGCAGGCTTCAAGATCTTCGGGTAGCTTTTCAAAGTTCTCAACACCAGCACTTGCAAATAGCTCTGTTATATCTGCCGCTATTGTATTCATAGCTTCAAGATTACTTTCTAAGCGGTCAACAAATAAGCCTATAGGGCGATCACCTGAATAGAGTTTAACTGCATCGTTAATATGCTGTTCCATAGTGTGAGGATAACGATAGTAGCGAATAATACCGTGTGGCTTGTCTGGCCCAAATAAGCGGTTAGTACGTGAGAACGCTTGAATAATATTTTGGTATTTAATCACCTTGTCTAAATACAAGGTATTAAGCCATTTAGAGTCAAACCCTGTTAGCATTTGATCTACCACTATGAGTAAATCTAACTGCTTTTCCGGCTCTGTGTGTATACGCTCATAGGGCCTTTTATGGGCAAGACGTGCGGCTAAATCTTTTTTAAACTTACCATGTTTTGCAAAATCAAAGTCTTGGCCATAGCGTGCATTATAATCAGCCATAATCTCGTCTAGGCCATCACCTTTAAAAGTCGGCCCACGATCGCCGCTACCGTCATTATCAATATTTGGGTCAAACAAAGCTGATATTTTAAGTTCAGGTTTGGCTGCTTTTAAACGGTGGTAGTAGTCAATGGCTTCAGCAATACTGTTGGTGGCTAAAATGGCATGAAATTTATTACCTTGGCTTAGCACATCCCATTTATCTAAAATATCACTCACTACCTCTTCTTGATGAGCATCAGTTAAGTATTGGCTTTTAGGTACGTAGTCTTCAATACCTTTATGATATTTACCCATTGCATCTTTTTTGCCTGCCATAGGCACATCATTCATAAAGTGGTTAAACTTTTTCTTTTTAGCGGGGCTACTCATAGCATCAGCCACCGAGTCTGCTTTAGCCTGGGCTAAAGCCACCTCTTTTTTTATGTCGCTATCTTTAAAGGTAGGTACTTTATAAGGGTCAAAGCCAAGCACGTTGCCATCGCGTATTCCGTCAGCAATGCTATAGCGATGTAATTCGTTACCAAATACGGTACTGGTGGTATTGCCGCTTTTTTCGTTTTCTTCTTGAATGGGAGTGCCCGTAAAACCAAAAAACAATGCACTAGGAAAAGTACGCTTAATGGTAATCAACATATCGCCAAAGGTTGAGCGATGCGCTTCATCAATAATAAACACTAAACGTTTAGCTTGTATTATTTCAATATCGGCAGAGTTAGTCGCTGTGCCTTCATCATCAACCGCTTCGAATACGTTACTCATTTTTTGAATAGAGCTAACTATTAATGTTTCAGCCGGATCTGTACTTTTTAACTTAGAGATTAATACATCTGTATTCTCTGTTGCTTGTACGTCTTCCCCGTCGCCAGCAAAGCTCCGGTACTCTGCAAGTGATTGAGTACCTAACTCAATTCTGTCCATCAAAAATATAACTTTGTCGGCATCTTTAGATTGCGAGATTAACTGTGCCGACTTAAAGCTGGTCATGGTTTTACCTGAGCCCGTGGTATGCCATATATAACCCCCTAATCGCTCGGTATTCGAGTTTATTTGCTTCCAATGAGTTTTAGCCACTTTATCGGATATCGCATTAGCGGCGTAATACTGATAACTACGCATTACCTTAAGTACACCGTCGGTATCGTCGGCCACGGTATAAAAACCAATCAACTGATGCGCCATAGGGATAGACAGTAAGTCAGACGCTATATCTTTCCAGTAATTTTTGGGCTCATTATTAAAGTTTGCCCAGTTAAATTGGTAATCGGGGTTAAACTTGCCGTCTAAGCCTGGGTTAGCAAAATATTTTGTTTCGTTCGGCTCCATAGCTACAAACACTTGAATAAGCGAAAACAGCCCACTAAAAATGCCCTCGGCACTGTATTTTTCAATTTGATTTACAGCTTGGCTTACCGGTACACCGCTACGTTTAAGCTCTACATGAATAACGGGCATACCGTTAATTAATAACAGTACATCACCGCGCCTATCGTTACGTAAAGGGCTGCCACGTTCAAATTTTGGTTGTTGTACTATTTGGTACCGGCTTTGGCCTGCGGCTATTTCTTGGCGGTCGTATATTTTTAAGCTAACCTCTTTACCTAAACGCTCTGGGTGAGCGGGGTTGTCGCGCTTAATTGCTACCGTTTTACCATTAATTAAACCATTCAGCTTTAGCGGAGTTTTAAGCTCTTTTATTTGCTCAATAATCTGCTGCATTTCACCGCTGGTAAGCGGTACATCATTTAAGCGGTCCTGCTGGCGGTTGTTTTCAAATAAAATATTAGCCCAGTTTTGCAGTAAATCAGCCTCGGTTTTATTTTTTAATATTTCAGCTTCCCACCCTTTATGGCTAAGTACTTCAATAAATGCCTGCTCAAATTGTGCTTCGGTTTTAAACGTAGTCATTGTTTTTCTACTTCCCGTCCTTGTTATACAAACATTTTACTCAAGCAGGCCTGCTTGATGTTTTTGAGTTTGGTGATTTGTTGTTGGTGTTGATTAATCAAAGTGTCTAACTTTTGAAAGTAGTTGCCGATTGAAGCTTGCTCTTCAGAATCATTTGGAAATACTACATTAGTGTTCTGGATTGCGGTTTTTGATATTGACAGTACTTTTGTACCTTGCATCAATGATAAAAGCTGATCGTGGTATGATGCTGAGTTCAAATAGTAGCCAAGATATTTAGAAGCAAAAGGTACAATAGGTCTAACTGCAATCGTGTGTAAACCAGAAAAAACCAAAAACTCACCTACATTGAATAATTCTAAACACTTTCCAACAGTATTATCTTCGGCCGCATCAGCAATAACTATGTCGCCATCCTGCAAAGCTGTGTGTTTTAGCTTATTAGAAACATCATTATTTGTAATAAACGGTATCAATTCGCTATCTGCATCTAGAGTCTCACCAAATTTAATTAATACGTCTCCATAATGAATATTTTTTGCCAACCCAGATTGATAGTTTAATTCTGCCCTAGAAAGAGTATTGTTTGGCACATTAGCAAAGCATGTTCCAAAGGAGCTTTTCTCCCACTCCCCACTAAACCCTTTAAAGCGGATTACTGGCATGGTTTCGCCTTGCTTGGGGAACATCTTTTCCAGCATGGCTTTTTTGATGTTGCTGAGCTTGTCATGCTTTTGTTGGTGTTGGTTGATTAGGCTATCGAGTTTTTGGAAGGCTTTGCCGATGGCGGTTTGTTCCGCTGGCTTAGGCAAAACCACCAACAGTGATTTTAGTGAGTCAATTCCAATATTTCTTTGAGATCCAGTATTGATATCTAATTCTAGTTGGCCTTGTGTTCTGTCAGTCTGAAAAAAATAGAACAAATATTTAGCATAAGTGGTGTTGTTCGTTTTCAGAATTGCACAAGAATATGAAATCAAGAACTTAGTATCTGTTTCAACATATCTCACAGCCCCAACAGATGCATAACGAGCAAATAATATGTCACCAAATTCAGGTTTTATTTTTTTTGATAACTGCTCGTAGTCCTCAATGGATATTAACTTGGCACGGCTAAAGTCGAGGCCGTTAATGCCATAGAAGTCGCCAGTCATTAAGTATGGTATGCCCATTGCTTTCGATTCTGGCATACGATGGTCTATATCTCCAATTAGGCAAAGGCTACCCAAAAGCCTTTTTTCCCACTCCCCACTAAACCTTTTAAACCGAATTGCAGGCACTTTCTTTTCCACGCTCATTTTATTCACTCTTCAACAAATTGGTTAGTTCAGCTAAAGCCTGCATATCAAACTCATTGCCCGTCAAGTTATCCATTATCTCGGCTAACTCTTGTTCGGTGGTTTTTATTTCACTGGCTACCTGCGAATAAGTAACTGCGTATTTATCAGCAAGGGCTTGTACTTTACTAGTAAGCTGGGTGATAACTACGCTTGGCATGGCGGCGAGCTTATTACTTAATGGGGTAATCCATTTTAAGTGAAGCAGCTCACTTACTTGCTCGTCGTTTAAGGCTTCGATTGTGCTTTTGGTTTTTAAGTGCAAGGCGATTGAAGCTTCTTTAACTGCTTTTTTAAGTGCTTTTTCTTCGTCGATTAGTTTATTAGCCTTGATGATTTTTGCTTCGTAGCTTTCCTGCTCAAATTTAACTTTGCTATCTTTTTGCTCTTTCAAGAAGGCTTTAGCGGCTTTGCCCACTTCAGCATTTACAAAGCCGTCTTTGCTTTCTTTTACTGTCGTTTGCTCTTTATCTTCTTCACTTAGGGATTCTAAAGTTTCTTCAAGCTGGCTGGCGATTTCTGTAAGACGGGTTTCTTGTTCTGACAAAGCTAGTAAATCGTCGTTTAGGTGTGCTTGTTGTACTAAATCGAACGGGAGTATGTGACCTTTCCAAGGGGTTGCAGTGTCTTGTACTTCGGTGTCTTTACCGTTTTTCTTTTTAATCACCATATTAGCAACTACCTGTTTAGCTGCAGCGAAGCCTTCGGTCTGCATCATTTCTAAATCGGCGCTGATGATTTGCCATTGGTTGTTTTGGTATTGGTAAGCTTGGTATTTGTCCACCAGCGCAATAGGCGCTAAGCGTTTAAAAAGCTCTTCACTGAGGTCAGCTTCTATTTGATTGCGGTTAACCGTTTTCCACCCTTTAATAAGCGTAGTATTTAAGTAATCATCGTAACCATTAAATGTTTGATTGTAAGTAGTGATAAATTCACGCACTTGTGGGTGGTCGCTAATGGTGGCGTTTACCTCTTCTTTAGCCACTGCAAGCTCGCTATAAGCGGTTGACTTAGGCGTAAACAATGCAGAATGCAATTGTGGTAGAGCTTGCCAATAAGTTTGTAGCTCGTCAATTTCACTATTAGGGATACCACCAAGCATAGTGGCATGTAAGTCCCAACTCTCTGCTGCCGCAGAAGAATCGACATAACGCGGTATATTTAAGTTGTAGCTATTGTCGCGCAGGGTTTCTTTACTTACTACTTGCGAGAATGTATCAATGCTTTCGCGGTTAATAACCGCATCGGTCACTCGTTTTATATCACTTGCTTGCAGCTTGTTGTTTTTACCTTCTTTAATAAAATGTTTAGAGGCATCAACCACTAGTACATCGGTCTGTGGTTTTTCAATAGAGCCTCGTTTTTGTTTAAGCACAATAATAACGGTTGGAATACCTGTACCAAAAAAGATATTAGCCGGTAAACCAATAATTGCGTCAATATGATTATTTTCGATCAATTGTTTACGTATTTGACCTTCTTCGCCACCACGAAAAAGTACACCGTGTGGCAGTACAATGGTCATAATGCCATCAGGCTTTAAGTGATAAAGGTCGTGTAGTAAAAAAGCAAAGTCGGCTTTGGTTTTAGGTGCTAAACCAAAACGCGAATAGCGAGGGTCGCTGTCTTTAAAGCTAGGGTCCCAGGCTTGTGAGTAAGGCGGGTTTGATACAACGGCATCTACGTATAAAGGGTTGTATGTAGCAAGCGGATCGCTTTCATCAAAGTATGGCCAATCGTCTTCTAGGGTATCGCCATTACGAGTAGTAATGTTATCGGGCAGAATACCGCGCATGATCAGGTTCATACGGGTTAAGTTGTAGGTGCTTTCTTTTAGCTCTTGAGCGTAGTATTTAATATCGTCTTTACTTTTTGCATATTTAGCAACTGAGCTACCTATGTTTATTAGTAATGAACCTGATCCACTGGTTGGATCATAAATCTCAATTTTATCTTTGTGTTTTAGTTCATGCGCTATGATTTCTGACATGAGTAGTGACACTTCATGAGGCGTGTAAAACTCACCGGCTTTTTTACCAGCATTGGCGGCAAACTTTTCAATTAAGTATTCGTATATGTAACCCAGTACATCGTAACCAACATTACCGCCCATAGGGATGCTTTTAATTAGATGTAGTAAATCACTTATCGCTTTAGTACGTTTAGGCGCACTTTCACCTAATTTACTCAAGCCTGTTTCTAGTGTGGTGAAAATACCCTCAAATAGCTTTTTATGGTTGGGGTGAATAAGGCGGCTAAAAGCAGAAAGTGCATCGCGCACGTTAGACTCATCAAAGTCTGATTTTGGATCAACCCAGGTAGAAAACAGGTTATTGTACGATATAAAGTAACCTAAGTTGCTTTGCACATATTCTAAGGTTTCAGGGTCATCTTCGCCAAGGGCTTTAATTTCATCTTCGGTCATGCCCTGTTCTTTAACAAAGCTAACTAATTGATCACTTACGTATTTGTAAAATATAAAGCCTAAAATAAAGTCTTTGTAGTCGTTCGCTTCTATTTTCGAACGCATTTGATTGGCTGATTCCCAAATTTTGGCTGCGAGTTGTTGCTTATTCATAAATAAAACTATTTCCTAATACTTAAGTAAAACGCAAACGGGTAATGTTGCTTACGCTTCAAAAAATTCTTCGTCTATTTTTTTCAGGTGTAATACCTGCTCGTCTCTGCTACCAATATTGTAACGCAGCATGAGTTTTGCTAATTCTTTACCATTTATGAGGACTATACGCATACCTAAGTCTTTGGCTGTTTGCATAGCTGACGGAGTAAAGTCTGAGGTGGTAATAAATATTCCTTTTTGCGCTTTTTTAAGGTTGAGCGCGCCAAAAAAGTCTCGTATATCACCTGAGCCAACGTTATTACCTTTTGCATAACGTTTAGCTTGGATATATATTTGATCCACGCCTAGCGGGTCTTGGTTAATAACGCCATCTATGCCGTTATCTCCTGACTTTCCTAGTGCATGCGCTGCGCCCTCGCCAGTACCACCGTAACCCATAGCTAGCAGTAATTCGATTAATAGGTTTTCAAAAAAGGCTGGCGTTACTTTGCGTGTGCGCTCAATGATCTCTTCGGCTAAAGCATCGTTTATTTTACGGTACGCTGAGCGGAGTGCTTCATCTGGCGTAATATCACTTTCAGCATCAGCCGCAGGCAATACTGTAGTGCTTTGCGTTTCGGTGGAATCGTTATTTTTTTGCTTAAAAGCAACAAACTCATCAAAGCGCTTTAAGTACTCGTTATTAATATCTACATTATCTTTTAATGCATCAATACCACGAGGCGTTATTACAAAATGCGCTCTGCGTGTAACGTCAAGTAAGCCCGCCTTTGTTAAGTAGGTTCTGGCCCAGCCAACACGGTTATCTAAAACAGACTGCTTACCACTAGGTAGTGTTTCGGTGCGCTCTTCATCGGTTAAATTAAACTGCTCAGCAAGCTGGTTAATAACATCACGTAATTTAACTTCATTAACTTGCCCGTTGTTATGAGCTTTATAGGCGATTTGTAGAAAGGGCCTCATAAGCTCTTGGTAGCTTGGGATCATCCGTTATCCTTTTGTTTTTCTATCCATTGTTCTATATCTTCACGCTTAAAGCGCCATGAACCACCGACTTTAAAGCCAGGCAGTTTACCTTCACCGGCTAAGCGATAAGCTGTTTTTTCATTGAGCTTTAGGTATTCTGCAAGCTCTTGGATTGTTAGTATTTCGTCACTCATCGATTTATCTCTAACTGTGAACAAAAGTAGAGTATGAGAAAATTGCGGAATGGTCAATTTAATGCTCTATCAACCCAAATATACAAGCACTATAAGTAACCATATTAAAATTATGCCGTCGGTACTTTGACTTTATTTTGTTACTTAACTTTTGTAAGTTGTTCCCACTTAGACCAGCCTCTACAACTTTGATAAGCCTCTTTTTCACGGCCTTTATTTGTACCTACCATGCAAAGACCTCTATTATTACTCTTAGAGTAAGTTATAAAATAGCCACCTTTCGTTTTTCTTGTTCCTTGCCAATAGGAACAAGTTAAGCAGTTTTTCCCAGTCCCATTAACAACTGAGCCAGAACTTTCTCTCTTTTTAGGTGCTTTACTTCTTTTATTTGAACCCGAGCCTAGCAACACATCAATGGCAAAACCTCCAACTGCAAGTGCCCCTAAACCAATAGTTGATGCTATTTTACTTGTTGTTTGTAATAACCTTTCCTGCTTTTGGTTTGATAAATCTAACCCTAAAGAGTCAGCTAGCTTTTCATAACTTGGAATCTCAATATCAAGTCGCTCTGCCACTTTTTGAATGAAGCCAAACTCTTCCTTATCAAGAAAGCTATCTGCGGCTGCCACTTTAAGTAAAAACTTTAAAGTAGCGAGATTTGATTTTTTCACTTTTTGCTCAAAGCATAAATCTAAAAGATCACTGTTATGAATACGTCGAGTTAGACGGGCTTTATATGCCAAAGCGAAGGCTGTCATTCCGTATTGGTTTTTGCCTGTTACATCCAAAGATAACTTTTTAATAGTTTCTTGCTCTCTATCATCTTGCGCGCCATCTGAAATTGCTAACGCACCCGCCAAAGCACCGCGCAAATAAAACAGTCTTAGCCTTTTATCTTCAAACGCCTCAGGAAAGTTTTTTAACCAAAATTCATCAATCTCTTTTAACTTATCTTGATTAGATTTCTCAGACTGACAGTCGAAGCATTGTGGTGAAACACCCAACGAGAAAGTATCATCTATTTTTCCATGAGTAGAGCATGTAATGGGTAAGTCATTAGCACAATCTACACACAAAAAATCTTTACTTTTATCACCAGGTAATTGCTCTTGTATTACCCTTTCTGGAAATGCATGTCTGGCACTTTTCCTTATATCTAGCCCTGCGTAATTAAACGCTATTAACTTCCTTTTATTCTGACAAGTCAGACATTCATTATTTGCCATACATACCACTTAAAATATTTGTATTCATAAATCATCAAGGCTTGAAGACCCAAGCCTTAAGTAGATAATTTACCCAAACCTTACGATCATTTTTTATGATTGTAAGGTTTGGGTAAAGCTTTATAATTTTAAAACATTTCTATAAAATTTAATACCTTAGCTTGGCTATATTCACTTACTTTTATACTGACTATAAATGGCACAAATCTTAGTCAAAGTTAGTAACATCCAAAAATGACCTCTTCGTATGGTAGAACTTTACCCTCATTTAATAGAAGGTATATTAGCCTCTACCTCTGACTTTATCCTCAATCCAATCATCAACTTCTGACTCAAGCCAGGCTACAGATTTTGCACCTAGAGAAACTTGCTTTGGAAATGTGCCTTTAGTCATAAACTCATAAATTGTTGAACGGCCAAGTGATGTTTTTTCGATTACTTCTTTTAATTTGATTAAACGCATGGAATTTCTCCGGTTGGTTATTAGTACATAACCTTTCCGGGGTCAGTATTTTTTTATGCTCTTCAAACAAAAAACTTACACATATACATCACTAACTTGCATGAACCACTTAAGAGGAATTTACAATGCAAGGTCAACAGTCGTTATACGAATTTAAACACCCCGTAAATGATGAGCAGATACTAGAAGCCGCCGCGTATATCATCGCTAAAAAACAGTTTCGTGATGGCGTTTTAAATAGCCCTAATGATTGCGAAGAATACTTAAAACATAAGCTCGCAATACATGAGCATGAAGTATTTGCTGTACTGTTTTTGGATAGCCAGAACCGCATACTAGAGTTTAAAGAGCTATTTAGAGGCACTATTAACGCAGCTAGTGTTTACCCTAGAGAAGTTGTTAAAGAGGTGCTGGAGCTTAATGCTGCATCCGTTATCCTGGCGCATAACCACCCTTCCGGCGTTACTACCCCATCTCAAGCGGACAAGCTGATTACTACCAAATTACAGCAAGCTTTAAACCTAATTGATGTATCTGTGCTTGATCACATCATCATTGGCGAAAGCACGTATTCATTTGCTGAACATGGATTAATTTAAAAGGAATTAGATATGGCGTTACAAATAGAGCAAGTATCAGGCTTAAAAGTGCCTGAGTCTTTTATTGGTGTAATTATAAGTGAAGTTACTAATGGAGGTGATTCTGTAGGAGTGGCTAAGGCGGTTACGCTTAACTTTAGAGATCCAGACTACAGCCCTGAAGCTGGAGGCTTTCACCCTGTAGAGGTTAGGTTGGAAAAGCAGGCCACCTGCTGGCAGCTTATTTATATTACTGACTTTTCGTATCAGGGCCGTCATACCCCTGAACTGATAAAAGAAATTGATGTGTGCTTTAGCATTAAGCAGGTTTATCACTTTCTAGCTGGTTGGTTAAACGCTAAGGAAGGTAAAGAGTTGTTAGCCTTGTTTATTTCAAACTTTGTTGAGTACTACAACACAGGTTGTTATCAGGTAACGGTTACTACTGAGTAACTGGAGATTTTTATGGCTGAAGTACAAGCGGTTAAAGATCTTGATACAGTAAGACTTGTTAGTTATTTGCTAGAAAAGCGTTGCTCAAGGCAAATGAGCCAAATATGGAACATTGGCTTAAATCTCGCGCTTAGAATATCTGACTTACTTGCAGTGAAGTTTACTGACATAAATAACGATAGGTTGATTATTTACGAGTCAAAGACCTCAAAATTAGCTGAAATAAAGCTAAATGATAAGGCGCTTACCTTAATCAACGAAATTAAGCTTACTCATCCACATCACATCTACTTATTTCAATCATACCGGAATCAACAAGCGATTAACTCAAAACCTAAGCCGTTATCGCGTAGAGCGGTTACAAAGGCATTTTCGCTAGTTGGTGAAGAGCTAAATATTCATTTAGGTACTCACTCAATGCGTAAAACACGTGGCTATCACTTGTATCAGAAAACCCACGACATCGCCCGAGTAATGAAAAT
>CERE01057006.1_pt1 | contig 23858 bp, 21 predicted proteins | sample 530911 | NCBI WGS metagenome assembly CERE01 (sample SAMEA2621092, study PRJEB7988) | marine metagenome | biome: marine biome (ENVO:00000447); feature: mesopelagic zone (ENVO:00000213); material: "saline water (ENVO:00002010), including plankton (ENVO:xxxxxxxx)" | depth 800 m
GTATCTCGAACTTAGCTAGATTTATCTTTATAAGCCGGCGGTACAAACTGTGCTTTTTTGTCGGTACCTGGCATATAGAGAGCTTCACTACGCAAAGGAAAACTGCCGCTGCTGACATCGCTAAAGTAATGGCGCAAGGTTTTTTTCATCACCGGAAACGCAATCTCTTTCCAAGGGATTTGATCTTCTCTAAACAATTCTACTTCGAGCGATTCTGGGCCCGGACCGAAATCGAGGTTTTTCAGCTCGCCTTTGAATAACAGATAGACCTGATTAATTTGTGGCAGGCTGTACATGGTGTAGAGGTTGTGCAGCTCCAGCTCCGCTTGAGCTTCTTCCCAGCATTCGCGCAGAGCCCCTTCTTCAGTGCTTTCGCCGTTTTCCATGAACCCAGCCGGTAGCGTCCAAAGACCGTGGCGCGGTTGAATCGCACGTCGGCAGAGCAGGACTTTGTCTTCGTAGATGGGCAGGCAGCCGGCAATAATTTTGGGGTTGTGGTAGTGGATCGTGTCGCACTCGGGGCAAATGTGCCTCTCGCGATCATCGCCTTGCGGGACTTTTAGATTGACGCCTGTGCCACAGTTACTGCAGAACTTCATGTTGATTCTCATTGCCTAGGGAGCTCAACACAGTATAAGGCTTTGCTACAGCAGGGTGGAATAGCTTTGCTTCTTCTGCACTGCAGATTTTATCGAGAAGTCGGTGAGTTGGCTGAAAAGGGCAGTATCTTGGCGCTTTTTTGCGGCTGCTTGGGAGGCGCTATGTTATCCAGTAGGCTGCCATCGGTCAGTCGCTCTAGCATTGCTTGAAGCTGTTGAAAAGAATCTTGCATCATTTGGCTGAGCTTGATGCAGGTGCCCATGGGGTTGTGATGAAGACTGCGCTGCGCGTCGATTTGAAATTGTAGGCCTTCAAGTCGCGCGCGTATGCACTCCGGCGCTTCGCTAAGGGTTAGTTCAATTTGCTGTTGACGATAGCGCTCCAGAGCTTCCGGATCGGATTGAGCCAGTTCGAGCAATTCGTCAAATTTCTGCGGTGTAAATTTCATGAGACCCTGGCGACTGGTTTTCGTTGGCTCTACGGCTGTATCACGAGCTTGCCTCTTTGCTGAAACGAATCGAACAAGGCGCGGCAACTTCGACTAAAAAACAGTCTATCATGGCGATATTAGCTATGTGTAGAGGGGCGTTTATACAAGTCTGCTATATGAGAGACTTATCTCAACGGCTGTCTTGTGGCTGGATTCTTTGAGGTAAATTGGGTAGTTTGAGAGGTCATCATCTTCAAGGTCTCAAAAATGTTGCAACAACTTCGCTCTCATTTGGCGGCATCAAGGGTACAAGCGCCTGAAGCGACAGCTCTTTCTAAGCCTGCAGCGGTTTTGATTGCCCTTACCGATAACTCTGACAATCCGTCGGTGGTGCTCACGCGTCGCTCCCAGCATCTGAGCAGCCATAGCGGTGAGGTTTCCTTGCCCGGCGGTAAGTGGGATCCAGAGGATGGCCCGCTGCAGGTCACTGCATTGCGAGAAAGCCATGAAGAGATCGGTCTAGAGCCTAATCGGGTGGATGTGTTGGGATCACTGCCCGTGTTTCAAACCTGGCAAGGGGTGCAGGTAGTTCCGTTTGTGGGAGTTGTGCCTGAGCGCTTGCAATATATTCCTAATCTCGACGAGTTAGATGCAATATTCCAGGTGCCTTTGCAATTTTTTATTGATGATAATCGCTTAAGAACCGATGTGTTTGAGCGCAACGTCGGCCACGTATGGTCGCCGGCCTACGAATACGAAGGTTTTGAGATATGGGGCTTTACCGCTCGTTTACTGGTTAATTTCCTCAATGGCGCTTTTGATGTGGGCATAGGCCCAGACAATCCAGCCCCGGTAAAGGATTGGTCAAGAGCCTGACAGTTCCTCAGCTTATAGATTGCGGGCAAACTGAGTTATACTCTGCGCCCATTCAAATTGCGCTGTGATCGTTTTCTATGACTGATTCTGTTCAACTCCACAATCCACAAACGGCCGAAAAGCCGATTAAGTCTCCCTGCGTGTCCATTTGCGTGCTCAATGATGAGGATGTGTGTGTGGGCTGTTTCCGCACCGGTAATGAAATCAGTCATTGGGGCAGCTATACCAACAGTGAGCGTCGCCAAGTGTTGGCCCAGTCTGTAGAGCGTTCAAAGAAATCCAATCCCTTCGCATAATCTTCGCTAAGCGAGGTTTCACACCGCCTTCCGCGGTATGTGGATAATACGTTTCACCTAGGAGCCTTCTTTTGGGATGATAAGCGCTCCTTTTTGACCTTCATAGGAGCAGGCTCATGACCACCATAGGAACGCCATTTTCGACCACCGCAACCAAAGTACTCTTGTGTGGGGCCGGTGAGTTAGGTAAAGAAGTTGTCATTGAGCTACAGCGTTTGGGGGTGGAAGTGATCGCCTGTGATCGTTACGAGAACGCGCCAGCCATGCAGGTGGCTGATCGCAGCTATACCTTATCGATGTTGGACGGAGAGGCTCTGCGAGCCGTTATTACCGAGGAAAAACCCGACTTAATCGTTCCAGAAATCGAGGCCATCGCCACCGATACGTTGGTGGAACTGGAGTCCGAAGGCTTTAACGTGGTACCCACGGCCAAAGCGACCAAACTCACCATGAATCGAGAGGGGATACGTCGCTTGGCGGCCGAAGAACTGTCGCTACCGACCTCGCCGTTTGAATTCTCCGATAACTTCGAGGCTTTTAAAGCCTCGGTAGAAACCATTGGTTATCCCTGTGTCATCAAGCCCATTATGAGTTCGTCTGGCAAGGGGCAGAGCGTGGTTCGCTCGGCCGCTGATGTCGAGTCATCGTGGCGCTATGCTCAAGAGGGTGGCCGCGCTGGTGCCGGTCGAGTGATCGTGGAAGGGTTTGTGGATTTTGACTATGAAATTACGCTGCTGACCATACGTCATCGCAATGGCACCAGCTTCTGCGAACCTATCGGGCACTATCAAGAGGAGGGCGACTATCAGCAGTCCTGGCAGCCTCAGGCGATGTCGGAAGTGGCTCTTGAGGCGTCCAAAGAAGTGGCTAAGAAAGTCACGGATGCGCTAGGCGGCTGGGGGTTGTTCGGTGTCGAGTTATTTATTAAAGGCGATCAGGTCTATTTTAGTGAGGTCTCGCCGCGCCCGCATGACACAGGTCTGGTGACGCTAATATCCCAAGATTTATCGGAATTTGCGTTGCACGCTCGCGCCATTCTTGGGTTGCCTATTCCCAATATCCATCTGCATGGACCTTCGGCATCGTCGGTTATCTTAGTAGAAGGCAATTCTCAGCAGGCGGCCTTTGGTAATTTAACGCAAGCCTTGGCTTTGCCTGATACCGGCTTGCGGTTGTTTGGAAAGCCTGAGGTGGCTGGTAAGCGACGTATGGGCGTGGCCTTGGCGCGCGCGGAAAGTGTTGAAGCGGCCAAGGATAAGGCAATGGCCGTTTCAGCTGCCGTTACTGTGGAGCTCTGATCGCATGTTCTATCTGTCTGCCGGGTTCCAATCGCAAGGCCATGGAACCCGTTAGGTAGGAGTGGATAGATCAGGGTAGAGAGAGGCAGGCTAAGGTGCTGTAGCGCTTTTCACTCGAGCGCTTTCAATCATCTTCTCAGACAGGGCTTCGGTCTCAATGCAGTAATTGCCCAGCTTGATGCCTATATGCCCTTCGGGAATATTTTCCAGCTGCTCTACGATCAGGCCGTTGAGTGTTTTGGGGCCATCGGTGGGCAGCTCCCACTGCAAGTGTTTATTGATATCGCGAATGGAGGTTCCCCCTTCAATCAAAAACCAGTTGTTTTCCAGCGCTGAAATCTCAGGGTTCTCCTCTTCCGCCAGATTGGTGGTGAAATCACCGACAATCTCTTCCAGCAGATCTTCCATGGTGACAATGCCCTGCACGTCTCCGTATTCATCCACAACAATCGCCATGCGACGTTTTTGATGCTGAAAGTGCATCAACTGAGTGTGCAGTGGTGTGCCTTCGGGAATGAAGTAGGGGTCACGGGTAAAGCGGCGAATGGCTTCGTGGGTGACGGTTGCATTTTCACCGTGAATAAAGCGCGCCGCATTGCGCAAATGCAAAATACCGATGATGTTGTTGATGTCGCCCTCGTAAACCGGAAGACGGGTGTACTCGGCGGTGCGGATTTGTTTCAACAACGTAGGAATATCGTCTTCGAGATCGAGGCCAAACACTTCGTTGCGAGGAATCATGATGTCCTCGACCGTGGCTTTCTCAAGATCTAAGACATTTAGCAAAATACCTTGGTGCTGGTCGGGGATCAGGTCGCCGTGTTCATCCACCGCGGTGCGTAATTCTTCGGGGCGAAGTTGCTCGCTAGCCGTGGCTTTACTGGGGTCGACGCCAAACACGCGGGCCAAGGCGTTGGAGATGGTATTCACCAGCCAAACTGCGGGGTAGAGAATCCATAGCAGGGGCTTGAGAATAAAGCTTGCTGGAAAGGCGATGCGCTCTGGGTAAAGGGCCGCGATGGTTTTGGGGGTAACTTCCGAGAAAATTAACACCGCTAGCGTCAGAATAATGCTGGCCAAGGCAATAGAGCCTTCACCGTAGAGGCGAATGGCGATAACTGTCGTTAGCGCCGCGGCGAAATTATTGACCAAATTGTTGCCGATCAAAATCACACCGATCAAGCGATCTGGGCGTTCGAGCAAGTCTGCCGCTCGCATGGCGCCGCGGTTTTTCTTCTTCGCTAGGTGTTTAAGCCGGTATCGGTTGAGAGACATCATGCCCGTCTCGGAGCTTGAAAAGAAACCGGACAGCAGAATCAGAATGGCCAGTATCCCAAATAAGAGGCCAAGGGGAGCGTCGTTCAAAGAGGTGAAAACCTGTATCGCCTAGTAATGCGGCGTATAGTCGCGCAGAAACCGAGGCTAAGCAACCGTTTTTAAGGGCTAGAAGCCTTTAATTAGCACGTTCGCCGAAGAATACTTCCTTTACACCCGTAAAACCCTAATTGAGCAGGATTTCGATGACAAATTTGCTACCGAAATAGGCCAGCATTAGGGCTAAAAAGCCGCCCAAAGTCCAGCGAATAGCCGTATTGCCGCGCCAGCCTAGGCGCATGTGACCCCAGAGCAAAACCGCGTAGATGCACCAGGCCAATATGGACAGTACGGTTTTGTGTGCCAGCTGTTGGGCGAACAGATTCTCAATGAAGATAAAGCCGGTCACGATGGACAGTGTCAGTAGCGTCTGTCCGACCCACAGCAGTTCAAACAATAAGGTTTCCATGGTTTGCAGCGGCGGCAGTACACGGATCAGCCCGGTGGGGTGTTTATGCTTCAGTTGATAGTTTTGAAAGGCCAGCAACAGTGCCTGCAAGGTAGCAATTATGAGCAGGCTGTAAGCCAAAATAGACAGCAATATATGGGTCAATATTTTCGTATCAATATGGGTGATGATGGTATCGCTGTCGCTTGCCATGGACATTAATATAGAAAATGCCGACAGCGGAAACAGAAAAATAAACAGTGTGTGCAGGGGTTTGCGTAAGCCGCTGATTAACACCACAAGATTGATGACCCAGAAAATCAGCGAGCCGACTTTAAACACACCGAGATTGATGCCGTCATCGATAAGCAGCAATTGATAGCTTCCAATCCCATGAAAGGCCAGAGCGCAGAGCGTAAATGCCATCAACCACTGAGCGTTGCTAGAGTGTTTGTGTAGGGCCGCAGAAATAAGGTAAGCAGAACCGCCGAGGTACAGAACCGCGGCTGCGATGTTCATAGCCAAAGACATTGTCAGGATCATAGAGAGCTTAATCGGTGTGGCTTTAGGGTGGTAGTGTTGTTACTTCAGTCAGTAAACAGTTGAGAGTGGCTTTAGTGTGTCATAGCGGCTGCTTAAATAGAAGAGGCGCACCAAGTGCTCAGTAACCACTCAATCTTGAGGGGGATGAAAGTGGTTGAAAACTGTGCAAGTCATCGCGTCGTTGGCGCTCTCCACATCCGTTCTTGAGGTGTTAAGTTGAAAAGCAGTTGATGGATCTTTGCTTGGCGAGCCACGCTGGGAAAAATTGGGTATACTGCGCCTTTTAATGTCGACACACTCAGCTAACGGTCAAGATTTACCATGTTTGAGAATTTACAGGATCGATTGTCGCGCAGCCTTAAAAAGGTTACGGGCAAAGCCAAATTAACCGATGCCAACATCAAAGATACCTTGCGTGAAGTGCGCAAAGCGTTATTGGAGGCCGATGTTGCGTTGCCCGTGGTTAAAGCGTTTATTGAAAGCGTACGCAAACGTGCGGTGGGCCAAGAAGTTTCCCGGGCACTAAACCCGGGTCAGCAATTCGTTAAGATTGTTGAGAGTGAAATGGTCGCCATGATGGGTGAGGCCAATGAAACCTTGGATCTCGCCGTCAAGCCCCCGGCCGTAGTGCTGATGGCCGGTTTGCAGGGGGCGGGTAAAACCACCTCTGTGGCGAAGTTGGCGAAATACCTGCAAGAGCGCGAAAAGAAGAAGGTTGTCGTCGTTTCGGCGGATATCTATCGTCCAGCCGCGATCAAGCAGCTCGAGACCTTGGCTGAAGAGGTTGGCGCAAACTTTTTCCCATCGACACCTGATCAAAATCCCGTTGATATCGCCAACGATGCGATTATGTACGCCCGCAAGCACTACGCTGATGTGGTGATTGTGGATACGGCGGGTCGTTTACACGTCGACGATGAGTTGATGGACGAAATCAAACAAATGCACGCGGCCATCGAGCCTGCGGAGACCTTGTTTGTAATTGACTCCATGATTGGTCAGGATGCGGTGAATACCGCCAAAGCGTTTAACGAAGCGCTGGAGCTGACCGGTGTCATCCTCACCAAAGCCGATGGTGATGCCCGTGGTGGTGCCGCTTTGTCGGTTCGTCATGTAACTGGCAAGCCCATTAAGTTTATGGGTATGGGTGAGAAGGTCGATGCCTTAGAGCCATTCCATCCCGATCGTGTGGCGTCCAGAATTCTCGGTATGGGTGACATCTTGTCACTGATTGAGGAAGCTGAACGCAAGATCGATAAGAGTAAAGCTGAAAAACTGGTTAAAAAGGTCACCAAGGGCAAGAAATTTGACCTCGAAGATCTGCGTGATCAGCTGCAACAGATGCAAAACATGGGCGGCATGGGCTCAATGCTCGAGAAGTTGCCAGGTATGGGCAATATCGCGCAAATGGCTGAGCAGTCCAACATGACCAGTCAATTCAAGACAATGGAGGTGATTATCGACTCCATGACGCCCGCTGAGCGCTCCAATCCCGACATCCTCAACGGCTCTCGTAAACGTCGTATCACCGCTGGTTCTGGCACTCAAATTCAAGATTTGAACCGTTTGCTCAAGCAGCACAAGCAAATGGCGAAAATGATGAAGAAGATGAAAGGCGACGGCATGGCGAAAATGATGCGTGGCCTTGGCGGAATGATGGGCGGCGGCGGTGGAATGCCACCCGGTGGCATGCCCCCAGGTGGTATGCCGGGCGGCGGATTACCTCCAGGCTTCAAATAATCTCCTCTTTGGGTGAGTGATCACAGAGTCTCTGTGGTCATTCGCCAAAAAATCTATACATCTCATCGACTTTCCCTTAGAATGTCGCGCCTTTCGTGGGCTATGTCCGCGTGAAACAGCATTTAACAGGTGTTCTGCCGAGAGGCGTTACACAAAATTTGATTAACAGGAAGTAGACTTACATGGTAACCATTCGTCTATCTCGTGGCGGTTCTAAAAAACGCCCGTTTTACCACTTGACCGTAACCGACAGCCGTAGCTCACGCGATGGTCGCTACATTGAGCGTGTTGGTTTCTTCAACCCAGTTGCTAAAGGGCAAGAAGAGCGTCTGCGTATCGACAACGATCGTATTGCTTACTGGGTAGAGAAAGGTGCTAAGTGCTCCGATCGTGTTTCTAAGTTGCTGAAAGACCAAGCTCAAGAAGCCGCTTAATTAACACTGATGTAGTGCAGGCCCTATGACTGATCAACCACCAGGAAACGCGAAAAAGCGCTCCAATCTTGTTGACATCGGTCGCATTACGACGGTTTTCGGTGTTAAGGGATGGCTGAAAATCCATTCTGAGACCGAACCGATGGAGAATATTTTCTCCTACAGCCCTTGGTGGTTGAAAACCCGTCACGGCGTAAAAGCCGTGGAAGTGGATGAACATCGTCCACACGGGAAAGGTCTCGTGGCTCATATTAAGGGCGTCGACGACAGAGATCTGGCACAGGAACTTTGTCAGGTCACTATTGCTGTCGAACGAGATCAAATGCCAGAGCTGGATGCTGGAGAGTTTTACTGGTATCAGCTCGAAGGGTTGGCGGTAATTACTGAATTTGAAGGCCAAACCAGCCGTTTAGGTGTGGTAAGTCGCTTGTTGGAAACTGGTGCCAATGATGTGCTGGTGGTTAAAGGAGATGCAGATAGCATCGATCTTAACGAGCGCTTGGTACCTTACGTGCCGGATCAATTCGTAACCTCGATTGATTTGGACGCGGGTGAAATGAGAGTTGTTTGGGATCCGGCTTTTTAGTCGACTCAGAGAGCTTACTTTTTGCAAACACCGACAGGCATAGCGGAGGAAAGCAGCCCCGTGTCGAGATCCTCGAAACGAATTGCTGTTGTCACGCTGTTCCCGGAAATGTTTTCCGCTATCAGTGATTATGGCATTACCAGCCGGGCGATTAAGCAAGGCCTGGTTGAGCTGGAGATGTGGAATCCCCGGCAATTTACACAGGATCGTCATCAAACTGTAGATGACAGACCCTATGGTGGTGGTCCCGGCATGCTGATGATGATTCAGCCGCTCAGAGATGCCATCGCTGAGGCCAGAGCTTGGGCGGATTGCCGCGACAGCGGTGGGCCGGGTTGCAAAGTGGTGTACATGTCCCCGCAAGGGCGACAACTAACCCAGCAAGGTTCGCAAGAGCTGGCGGAAGAGCAAAACTTGGTATTGATTGCCGGGCGCTACGAAGGCATCGATGAACGCTTAATCGCGTTGGAAGTCGATGAAGAGTGGTCCATCGGTGATTATGTGCTGAGTGGTGGCGAGTTAGCTGCCATGGTATTGGTCGATAGTGTCACGCGATTGATACCCGGTGCATTGGGGCATGCCCAATCGGCACAGCAGGATTCCTTCACTGAAGGGCTTCTGGATTGCCCGCACTACACCCGCCCTGAAACATATGAAGGGCAGCAGGTTCCGGAGGTTTTACTGTCTGGTAACCATGAAAGAATTCGGCGCTGGCGATTACAGCAAGCGCTTGGCAGAACCTGGCAGCGACGCCCGGATCTGCTAGAAAAACTGGCTTTGACTGCGGAACAGCAAGCCTTGTTGACAGAATTTCAGCAAGAGCTGGTCCCAGACCAAGACGATTAACCGGTGAACTTACGGTCGGATTAGCTGACTATCGTTCATCAACTAGCTGTGAAGCTACACTACTGACTCAGGAGTCAACCATGAGCAATATCATCCAAGAATTGGAAAACGAACAACTGAAAAAAGACCTACCAGAATTTTCACCAGGTGACACCGTTGTTGTTCAAGTAAAAGTAAAAGAGGGTACTCGCGAGCGTCTGCAGGCTTTTGAAGGCGTCGTTATCGCTATCCGTAATCGTGGTTTGAACTCCGCTTTTACCGTGCGTAAGATTTCTCACGGCATCGGCGTAGAGCGTACTTTCCAAACTCACAGCCCATTGGTTGACAGCGTTGCTGTTAAGCGTCGCGGTGATGTTCGTCAGGCCAAGTTGTACTACTTGCGCAACCTGACTGGTAAGGCTGCTCGAATCAAAGAAAAGCTGTCTAAATAAGACGTATTTTTCTTCAAGAAAGCCGGTTATCGCAAGATACCGGCTTTTTTTATGTCTGCTAGTTTTATAAGTTGTTGATTTCTGTAGGTTTGTTTCACTGTGTGCGTCATGGATGGTGAAATCTGGTCTACACTGGAAGGAAAGAAACAAGAACCGTCTATGTCCAATCTTCCTCCTGCTAATGACGCCTCTCCAGCGTTGCTCGCCAAAATTCCCGGCATCCTCTATCGCTGCCTAAACGATAGTGACTGGACCATGTTGGAGCTCTCCGGCGCGGTCGCCGATATTACCGGTTATGAACCTTACGAGCTGCTTAACAATCATGTGTTGAGTTTTGCGGACTTGATTGTCGAAGACGATCGCAGCTTTGTTGCGAGTGTGGTGGCCGATGGGTTGGCGGCGGATGGCAGCTACTACATTGATTATCGCATTCAAACTCGAGCGGGAGAGCTCGTGCATTTGTGGGAGCACGGGCACGGTCTGTACGACGACGCTGGTCAGTTAATAGAACTCGTGGGTTACATATACAACGCCACCTCTAATGTCAGGAAGTTGGAGCGTAAGCGTCAGCTGCGAGATGCGGCGGTTCAATTAGCGAGAAATCCCCACTTAGCTCGAGGCGATGTCGAGGTGTTTGCCCGTGAAGTGGTGACGGTCTGTTGCGAGGCGTTAGGCGTTTCCAGCGCGGATATTTGGTTGTTTGATGAGTCCAAGACACGCTTGGACGTGATCGTTTATTACAACGTCAAGGGCGATCGTTTCGGCTCGGGGATGTCGATTAGCGCCAGCCAGTATCCAAACTATTTTGAAGAGGCCGTGAAAAGTCGGGTGATTGACGCTAGTGACGCGCAAAATGATCCGCGCACCAGAGAATTTAACAAACACTTTTTGCTGCCCTTTAATGTGGAATCCATTCTTCATTGTCCGATTCGCCAAGGTGGGGATTTGGTCGGAGTCGTCGCCTTAGAGCAGGTTGGGGATCGTCGTCGTTGGCGCGATGCAGAAATCAACTTTGTGGGTGACGTGGCCGATCAAATGGCGCATGTGCTCAGCAATCGAGAAATAAGAGAGGCGGAAAATCGCTTGCTGGCAGAGCAGTCGAGCAGTGAGGCCAAAACCCATTTTCTATCGATTATGAGTCATGAAGTCCGCACGCCACTCAATGGTGTGTTGGGCGTTGCTGATCTTCTTAGCATGACCGATTTAAACCCCAAGCAGATGGAGTACGTGGGGCTCATCGAAGAATCCGGCAAGTTATTGTTGAAGATTATCGGAGACATTTTAGATTTCACCAAGATTAACTCAGGGCAGTTGGATATAAGATCTCAACCCACTGATTTAAGAGGTTTATGTCGTGACTGTATGGAGTTGGTGCGCCCGCAAGCCAGTGGCAAGAAGCTCAAGCTAGACATTGCGATAAGTGAGTCCGTACCGAAATTGTGCGAGTTGGATGCCTTGCGTCTTCAGCAGGTATTGCTGAATTTATTGGCCAATGCCGTTAAGTTTACTAGCGAGGGTGAGGTGGCATTGCGGGTTGAGACTCTGCAGCGCGGAAAAACGTCCTTTTTGGGGTTGCGAGTGGTCGATACTGGGGTGGGTATCAGTGATGAGCTGGCGACAAAAATATTTGAGCCTTTCACTCAGGATCGTGCCCAGAATTTAAACGCATCACTTAAAGGCGCTGGACTGGGCTTGCCGATTTGTCGAGGCTTGGTTTCTCTAATGGACGGAGAAATCGAATTACAGAGTGAGCTCGGCCAAGGCAGCGCTTTCCAAATAATCCTGCCGCTAAAGGCCGCCGACAGTTCGTTAGCTCCCTCGGTAGCGAGTCGTGAGCCGGAGTTCGATTTCTCGCATTTGCGCGTGCTCGCAGTGGAAGACAATCTGGTTAATCAGAAAGTGGTTGCAGGTATGCTAAAGCGCTACGGCGTAACGGCGGATATATGTGATGACGGCAAGCAGGCGTTGGAGCTGATTGAGACCACAGAGCGGGCTTACGATTTGATTCTAATGGATTGCGAAATGCCGGTGATGGATGGCTTTGAGGCGGTGGAGAGAATCCGCCGTCTACCGCCGCCCAAAGGTAGCGTATTTATCGTCGCTTTAACCGCCCATGCCTTGCAGGCTTATCGCCAACGGGCTGAGCAGGTTGGGATGAATGACTATTTGACCAAGCCTTTCAAGCGCCAAGCGCTGCAGCAATTGTTGAGTCGTTTTCCTCGCCCAGAATGAGGGGGAAATAAGGCACAGATGTATTGTTGAGTCGGGTGATTTGTGTCTGTACTCAGTCTCGCTGATCCGTTACTTTAGCGCTTATGGTAGAACTCCCTGAATTCATCGCCCCCCAAGATCAGCACATCATTGATCAATACCTCGACGCTGTGTGGATGGAAAAGGGTCTGAGCGATTCGACGCTGTCATCCTATCGACAGGACTTAAAACTCTTTGCTCGCTGGTGCGCAATGAATGGCAGCGCATTACTTGATGTGACAAATGCTGATCTAAGAAGTTACTTGGCTTTTCGCATAGAGCAACAAAAGTCTTCGGCGCGTTCTAGCGCGCGTTTTATGTCCTGCTGTCGGGGATTCTATGGCTACTTTCTTCGTGAAAGGGTTATCTCGCACGACCCTTCCGCTCTGATCGAAAGCCCTCGGCAAGGGCGGCCACTGCCTAAATCATTGAGTGAATCCGATGTAGAGTCTTTGCTCGCAGCACCTGACACTGAGGATGCGATTGGTTTGCGCGATCGCACTATGTTAGAGGTGCTCTACGCATGCGGGCTGCGAGTGAGTGAATTGGTTGGCCTGACGCTTGCGGATGTGAATTTGCGCCAAGGAGTTGTGCGGGTCATGGGTAAAGGCGGGAAAGAGCGGCTGATTCCTATGGGGGATGAAGCGGCAGCTTGGCTGATACGTTACGCCAAAGAGGCACGGCCGCTGTTGCTAAAGCAAAGTTCTGACGTTTTATTTCCCAGCAAGCGCGGTCAACATATGACGAGACAAACATTTTGGCATCGCATCAAGCACTGGGCGCTGGTGGCAGATATTGATAAACCCATCTCTCCCCATACTCTCCGCCACGCTTTCGCTACCCATTTGATTAATCATGGTGCCGACTTGCGTGTTGTGCAGTTGTTGTTGGGACACAGTGATTTGTCTACCACGCAGATTTATACTCACGTAGCCATAGAGCGGATGAAAGGGTTGCACAGCGAACATCATCCTCGAGCGTAGTGTAGGCGCTCTGATTCCAGCCCATATAACGCTTGAGCAGGAAACCTAGAGGGCGCAAGTGAACCGGTTCATAACTTCGCTGGAAAGCCGAATGGGGAACTAAGGTGCATGCTCACGTTCCAAGCTGGGTGTGTTAAAGTGCGCCAGAAGCGCAAACTATATTTGATGTTTAATTTATGAGCAGTTTGAGGTTAGTAATGCAGCGTATCGCAACAGGAATTCTGGGTTTTATCGTGCTGGCTTTTACCTTGTCGGTAACAGCGCAGGCTGAAGTACCCGCTGAGGTGAAGAAGGCCATTCTAAGCAAGCTCGAAGGCGCGCGCCCTGATTTTGCCTACGGCAAGGTTGAGGTCAGTCCAGTGCCCGGCTTTTATCAAGTGAAGGTTCAGTACGGCCCTCTATTGTACGTTAGTGGTGACGGTAATTATGTCTTCTCTGGTAATTTGTACGGTCTTGGAAGCGGCAAATTCGTTGATTTAAAAGAGCTGGCGTTAAAGCCTAAGCGTCAAGATAGGCTCAGTCAGCTTTCAGCCTCCGATATGGTGGTGTTTCCGGCAAAAGGTGAGCGCAAAGCCTATATCAGTGTATTTACCGATGTTGATTGCGGTTACTGTCAAAAATTACATCGTGAAGTTCCTGCATTGAATGAACGAGGCATCGAAGTGCGCTATTTGGCCTATCCGCGCGCAGGCATCGGTTCTCGTTCCCATCAAAAAATTGCGGCGGCTTGGTGCTCCGAAGATCGCCAAGATGCTATGAATCGACTCAAGAGTCGCGAATCTGTTGACGCTCCTGATTGTGAGACCCCTGTGGCTGAACATTTTCAGCTTGGACAAGAGTTAGGCGTTAGCGGAACACCGGCTATTTTCTTGGCTGATGGCACCTTGCTGCCGGGTTATATGCCAGCCGATGAGCTGGCTTCTCGTTTGGGGTTGTAGTTCAATTTTTAGTGGTTGGTTAAACCGCGAATAGGTATATCTCCCGTCCTATTTTTATGAAGGCCCGCAATCGCGGGTCTTTTTCGTGTTATCGAGCGAATTCCTCACCTAATATGCCTAATTTGGCCCCAAGGCTGGCCTAACTTCCCGTATAATGACCTCCGCTGTGATTGACAGCTATAGGGGGCGCCAGTAATGTTCCCCTTTTTTTGTTTCCGAAGCCTGGGATTTCGATGAATCTAGGCGCGGAAGTGTATCCAAGTGCTTGAAACAGGGGATTAGAGCTTGAAACCGGTGAGAGTAGGTCTGTGTGGGTTGGGTACCGTGGGTAGCGGTACAGTGAATGTTCTACGACGCAATATGCGTGAAATTAGTGCCCGCGCCGGTACCGACATTATCATCGAGCAAATTGGTGCTCGTCGTGATAATCCCGCTTGTGATACGTCTGCTGAAAATGTCACCCGCGATATTTTTGATGTGGCTCGCAACCCCAGTGTCGACGTGGTGATTGAGCTGATCGGCGGTACGACCATTGCTAAAGAGCTGGTCGAAACAGCCATTGAAAACGGTAAGCATGTAGTCACTGCTAATAAGGCGTTGATTGCAGAGTTTGGCAATGAGTTATTTGCCAAGGCTGAGGCCAAAGGTGTGAATATCGCTTACGAGGCCGCAGTGGCCGGTGGCATACCCATCATTAAGGCGCTGCGCGAAGGGCTTGGAGCCAATAAAATCGAATGGTTGGCCGGTATCATCAATGGTACGGGTAACTTCATTCTGACCGAAATGAAAGACAAGGGGCGCGACTTCGCCGACGTGCTCAAAGAAGCGCAAGAGTTAGGCTACGCCGAAGCCGATCCCACCTTCGATGTGGAAGGTATCGACGCTGCCCATAAATTGGTCATTCTGGCTTCCATTGCCTTTGGCATGCCATTGCAATTCGACAAAATATTCACCGAGGGCATTAGCACCATCGAGCCCCAAGATGTGACCTTCGCTGAAGAGCTGGGTTATCGTATCAAACACTTAGGGATTGCTCGTCAAAGCGACAGTGGTATTGAACTTCGTGTACACCCGACTCTGATCCCAGAGAAGCGCCTCATTGCCAACGTTGATGGCGTGATGAATGCGGTTTTGGTCAAAGGCGATGCGGTGGGGCCCACTCTTTATTACGGTCCAGGCGCAGGCGCAGAACCTACCGCGTCGGCTGTTGTGGCCGATGTTGTTGATGTGGTTCGCAGTTTCTCTGCCGCGCAAGAGACGAAAGTAGCCCATTTGGGTTTTGCTTCGAGCAGCTTGCAGGATTATCCGGTGCTTCCCATTGAAGAAATTGAAACCGCTTATTACTTGCGTATGACCGCCGAAGATCGCCCGGGTACTCTGAATCAAGTGACTCAAGTTTTGAGTGATTCTGGCATCAGTATCGAAGCTGTTATTCAAAAAGAACCTGCCGCTGGCGAAAGCGCGGTGCCCTTGATTTTGTTAACCAGCCGCGCGCAAGAAAAGCAGTTGTTGGCTGCGGTTGAAAGCATCGAAGCTTTGGAAGCTATTCAAGGAAAAATTGCTCACATACGTGTGGAAGCATTGGGATAATTTTTCTTGGCGACGCTTGAACTGTCGCCAGTACTACAAGAATTGAGGTTATTGTGAAATATATCAGTACTCGTGGCGATGCCACTCCGCTGTCCTTTGAAGATGTTGTACTCACGGGGCTAGCGCCCGATGGCGGTCTCTACATACCCGAGAGCCTGCCAAAATTCAGCCAAGAAGAAATCGCTTCTTGGGCGGGTTTGAGCTACCAAGAGTTAGCGTTCAAGGTCATTTCCCCGTTTGTTGCCGGTGAAATACCCGATGAAGATCTGCAAAAGATCATTAACGAGTCTTACTCCACATTCCGTCACGACGCTATTGCCCCCATGGTGCAGACTGGTCACAACGAATGGATTCTAGAGCTGTTCCAAGGCCCGACTTTGGCGTTTAAAGATTTTGCTCTGCAGTTCTTAGGTAATCTACTCGATTACATTCTTAAAAAACGCGACCAAAAAGTGGTTGTGATGGGCGCGACTTCGGGTGATACCGGATCCGCTGCTATCGAAGGTTGTCGTCACTGCGATAACATCGATATTTTCATTTTGCATCCGCACAACCGCGTGTCAGATGTGCAACGTCGTCAAATGACCACTGTGCTGGAAGACAACGTGCACAATATCGCCATGGAAGGAAACTTCGATGACTGTCAAAACATGGTGAAAGCCAGTTTTGGCGATCAATCTTTCTTGCCTGAAGGGCGTCAGTTGGTGGCGGTAAACTCCATTAACTGGGCTCGTATCATGGCTCAGATCGTCTACTACTTTTACTCGGCGTTGGCGTTGGGCGCTCCTGCACGCCCCGTGTCTTTCTCAGTTCCGACCGGTAACTTTGGTGATATCTTTGCTGGCTATCTGGCCAAGCAAATGGGGCTGCCGATTGATCAATTGGTGATTGGTACCAATGCTAACGATATTTTACATCGTTGCATCAGTGACAATGATCACTCTAAGAAAGAGCTGATTCACTCTTTGTCTCCGAGTATGGATATCATGGTGTCCAGTAACTTTGAGCGCTTGTTGTTTGATTTGTACGGTCGCAAAGGCGCCGATATCAAACAGTTGATGGAAGACTTCAAGTCCGGTTCTATGTCGCTCAGCGATGAAGCTTTGTCGACCGCTCGTGAACTGTTTACCTCTTATCGTTTGGGTGATGAGGAGACCATTGATGTGATTCGTGATGTCTTCGAGAGCACCGAATATCTATTGGATCCACACACCGCGATTGGTGTACAGGCTGCGCGCAAGACTCGTCGTCGTCAAGACATTCCCATGGTGTGCTTGTCCACGGCTCATCCAGCGAAGTTCCCTGAGGCGGTGCGTAAAGCGGGTCAAAGTGAAGATCCTGCCCTGCCACATCATATGACCGACTTGTTTGATCGCGAAGAGCGTTTGCAAGTTCTGGATAACGATTTGTCCGTGGTACAGCAATACGTCACAGACAACGTTCGTACCTAATTGGCGCGAACGTCTAGAAAAAGCTCGCTTTATGCGAGCTTTTTTTTGCTCGCAGTTTATTTGCTTTAGAAAGATCTAATAGTCCGCGTGACGGCTGGGCCTAGCCTCACCCCACAGATAGCACTGCTTACCTTCTCGCCACTGCATGAAACTGATCGATCCACCGACAAGGGCGCGGTATCATTCACTCACAAGTCGCCATCTACATCGAGTAAATCATGCCTATTACTATCTCAAGACGCGTTGCTAGACCAGCGGCTATTCATTGGCCGGATACCCTGCACCCACGTCTGCAATCTATCTATGCGGCCCGGGATGTTCAGTCGGTTGTGGAGTTAGAGCGAGGACTCGCATCCATGTTAAGGCCTCAGCAGCTGAAAGGTCTTGAGGAGGCGGTGCTATTACTGGTCGACGCTCTAGAGAAACGGCAAAGAATTCTCATCGTCGGTGACTTCGATGCCGATGGTGCCACCAGTTCAGCGTTGGCGATGTTGGCACTGCGCGATATGGGCGCCGCAGATGTTCAATATCTGGTGCCCAATCGTTTTGATTTCGGTTATGGACTGACACCGGAAATTGTCGAAGTCGCAAAAACTCGGCAACCCGATCTGATCGTTACTGTGGATAACGGTATTTCCTCTCTGGATGGTGTTGCTGCGGCCCATGCGGCAGGTATCAAAGTGTTGGTGACCGATCACCACCTACCGGGAGCAGTGTTACCCGATGCGCAAGCAATCGTTAATCCCAATCAACCCGGCTGTGAATTCCCCAGTAAAAACCTCGCCGGTGTCGGTGTTATTTTTTATCTAATGAGTGCGCTGCGCTCGCGCCTGCGAGACAAAAATTGGTTTCAAGCACAGGCTTTGAGCGAACCCAATATGGGCGTCTATCTCGATCTGGTGGCACTGGGTACCGTGGCGGATGTGGTGCCGCTGGACAGCAACAATCGAATTTTGGTGCATCAAGGATTGCAGCGCATTCGCAGTGGTCGCGCGCGACCGGGTATTCTGGCGCTACTGGATGTGGCTGGGCGCTCGCGACAACGTCTGGTGGCATCGGATCTTGGTTTTACCGTGGGCCCGCGTTTGAACGCTGCCGGTCGATTGGATGACATGTCCTTGGGTATCGAATGTCTGCTTTGCGATAGCCCAGATTTAGCCCGAGAAATGGCCATTGAGTTGGACGATCTTAATAAAGATCGCCGAGCCATTGAGGCGGGTATGCAACAGGAAGCGTTGAAATCTTTGGAGTCATTATCGCTCGACGGCGATCAACTACCTTGGGGTGTTTGCCTCTATGATAGTCAGTGGCATCAGGGGGTTATTGGTATTTTGGCATCTCGTATCAAAGAGCGGTTCCATCGCCCAGTGATTGCTTTTGCTGACGCCAACGAAAAAGAAATTAAGGGCTCTGCGCGATCCATTCCCGGTCTGCATATTCGCGATGCGCTTGATGCCGTTGCCAGCGCTAATCCAGGCTTGCTAACCAAGTTTGGCGGTCACGCCATGGCTGCGGGAATGAGTCTAAAGAAAGAGGGTTATCCTCGCTTTCAACAGGCCTTTGATCTAGTCGTCAGAGAGAGTTTGAGTGCGACGGATTTACAGGCAGAGATACTCTCCGATGGGGAGTTGATGGCGGAAGAAATGAATCTACCCTTGGCGTATACCTTGCGCGAAGCCGGTCCTTGGGGGCAGCATTTCCCGGAGCCGATATTTGATGGTGAGTTCTACCTAGTGCAACAGCGGATTGTGGGTGAAAAACATCTCAAACTGGTATTGTCGCTGGACGCTCAGGGACAGCAAATCGTCGATGCCATTGCCTTTAATGTGGATGTCTCACTCTGGCCGAATAACGGCGCCAAAAAAGCGAAATTGGCCTATCGATTGGATGTGAACGAATTCCGCGGGCGGGAATCCTTGCAATTGATGGTGGAATATATCGAGGCGCTGCCAGAGGCCTGAAGCTTTGAGCCGCGTGCCTAGCTCGTCTCTAACGTGACTGTGGCTGTAGGGATTAATTCGCTAGAGCCGAACTCGTGGATGGAGATTGCGACAGCGCGGTATCGGTGTTCACCTCTTCCAGCAGAGTTTGTAAGGACGGCCAGACATTATCCAGCATCTGTGGTTGTCCTTCGGCCGTCGGGTGAATACCATCTTTTTGCATCAGCGCTGGCTGAGTTGCAATTCCCTCTAGAAAAAAAGGTACGCTGAGTGCGTCTTTCTGATCTGCGATTAGAAGATAACTTTCTGCAAATAGAGTGCTGTAACGCGAGCCGTAGTTAGGTGGAATTTGCATACCCAGCAATAGGACTTTGGCCTGCTGTTCACGGCTCAGCTCGATTGTCTCAATCAGTCTTTTACGCATGGCGGATATGGGATAACCGCGCAAACCATCATTGCCGCCCAATTCGATGATCACCACACTGGGTTGGTATTTTGCCAACAATTTAGGCAGGCGGCTTAAACCTCCGGCTGTAGTTTCTCCGCTGATACTGGCGTTGACGACGTCGATTTCCAGAGCCTGCTGATCCAAACGTTGATCCAGCAGTGCTACCCAACCTTCCTCGGGAGCGATACCGTATCCGGCGCTGAGGCTATCTCCCAAGACTAAAATAGGCCCGGTGGTCATTTTTTCGCCCAAGCCAGACAGAGGAAACAACAGCAGGCTTAGTATCAGCATGGTGAGGGAGCGGCGGGTCTGGATCATTGATGGTCCTAGCGGGTTCTGTCTAAGGCGCGCGAGCCATACGACTGAGTTCTGAGTAATGCCCCTATGCTACCGGAGCTTGACGTAAATTGGGTTACCCCAAAGGTAAAGTTCTGTGAAAGCTTTGGACAGGCGTGGCATCCGCAACAACAATAAGCCAACGTCCAAGATTATGGCCGGTTGGCATAACCAATTAGCTATAGCGTAGATAACCCAAATCGAGTTTGCCCATGCTAAATGCCCAATCCCTTACCAAGAAAGTATCCACAGCTGCCGGAGAACTGATCATTCTCGACGAGGTGTCGCTGCAGTTGCAGGCAGGGGATAGCCTCGCGATAACCGGGGCATCAGGTTCCGGGAAGTCCACTTTACTGGGTATATTGGCAGGCTTGGATGAGCCCACCTCGGGCAAGATTTCACTGCACCAACACGAATTGACCGAACTGGGGGAAGAAGGGCGAGCTAAGGTTAGGGCGGCACATGTCGGTTTTGTTTTTCAATCGTTTCAATTGCTACCGGGATTGACGGCCTTAGAGAACGTCATGATGCCACTAGAGCTGCACGGTATCGATAACGCTAAAGGCAAAGCCGAGTTCTTCTTAACGCGCGTAGGGCTTAATAAGCGTTTGGACCACTATCCGCAGCAGCTCTCTGGGGGAGAGCAGCAACGAGTGGCTATTGCCCGCGCCTTCGCCAGCGAGCCCGATGTGTTGTTCGCCGATGAACCTACGGGGAATCTTGATTCTGCCACCGGCGCTCATGTGATTGAGTTGCTGTTTGAACTGAACCGAGAGCAGGGCACGACGCTGATCTTGGTGACTCACGAGCAGCGCTTGGCGCAGCATTGCCAACAAAGAATCAGTCTTGAAGCCGGAAAGGTGGTGGAGCGCGTCTGCGAACAAGGCGTGGCCTTGTCTGAGGTGGGCTAGAGTATGTTGGCATTAAAGCTGTTGTGGCGAAATTGGCGTGCCGGTGAAGTAAAGATTCTGGCTAGCGCTCTGATATTGGCCGTCGCGGTCGTCTCCTGTATTTCCATTTTTACCGACCGCCTCGAGCAGGCGTTGATTTCTCAAAGCCATACCTTTCTCGGCGCAGATCGCGTAATTCGCAGCAGTCAGCCAATACAAGATAAATGGCGTTTATTAGCCGCAGATTACGACATGAAAACGGCCACCACCACGCAATTTGCGTCAATGGTGTTTCGCGATGATCGTATGCATTTGGCGTCGGTGAAAGCCGTTAGTCGGGGCTATCCATTATTAGGTCAGCTAAAAGTTAGTGACGTCCCTTTCGCGACCGATGCTGAACTCATTAAAGTGGCGCAAGGTGTGCCTGCGAGTGGCGAGGTTTGGGCGGATTCTCGTTTGTTGCCATTGCTAGGATTGAAAATCGGTGATCAGTTTACCGTCGGTGAAAAGTCACTGACGTTAACTCGTGTCATTATTGATGAGCCTGATCGCGGCAGTAACTTCTCCGCCTACGGTGCGCGGGTGATGATGAATGAAGAGGATCTCGCCGCGACTCAAGTGATCCAACCGGGCAGTCGAATTCGTTACCAATGGCTGCTGGCTGCCGATGAATCGGTATTGGAATCCTTCTTGTCGCAACTTGAGCCCCAGCTAAGTCCCCATGAGAGAATTGTGGATGTCGAGTCGGCTCAGCAAGGCTTGGCGAAAACCCTAGATACCGCACAGAAATTTCTATTGTTGTCCGCCATGATTGGTGTGCTGTTGGCGGGAGTGGCCATTGCCATTGCCGCTAGACGCTTTGCACAGCGACATGTGGATCAAGTCGCGCTGTTAAAAAGTCTGGGCGCAAGCAGTGGCAAGGTGCGCAAAATTTATGCGGTACAGCTTTTGGTGCTTGGCGCTATCGCTGCGATACTCGGTTTGGCCATTGGCCAAGGCCTGCAAACGCTGATTGCCTCGGCTTTGGCCTCAGTGTTTCCGGTTGAGCTGTCGCCAGCCAGTTGGAGCGCCTATATTCCTGGACTGGTCACGGGGGTGGTGTGTCTGCTGTGTTTCGTTGCGCCACCATTGTGGCACTTACCTGTGGTTCCGCCCATCAAAATTCTACGACGTGAGCTGGAGATCGGCGGTGTGGCCTTTTATTGGCAGGCGACCTTAGGGTTACTTGCGATGATCGTGCTGGTGGCAATCTTCAGTCGCGATCTGTGGCTGAGTGCCAGCATTGTTGGTGCGATGTTGGTATTAATGGTGTTAACCGCGCTCTTTGCTGCATTGCTGTTGCGATTGGGCAGTCAAGTCGGGCGCAAAGTGGGCAGCGTTTGGCGCTTAGCATTGGCCAGCTTGAATCGAAATGCACAGCAAAGTGTTATCCAAATGATGGTGTTTGGTTTGGCAATTATGTTGTTGCTAACCTTAACAAGTTTGCGCACAACATTAATTGAAGATTGGCAGTTACAGTTGCCGCCAGAAACCCCCAATCACTTTCTGCTCAACGTATCTCCAGCCGAGAAAGATGACGTTATTGAATTGATGCAGTCGCAGGGGCTGACATCTCAATATTTGTTCCCTATGGTGCGTGCGCGCCTAACTCACATTAATGGTGTGGAGCCATCTGAGGAAGTAAAACAGCGCGCAGAGATGCTGAGACGAGAAGCCAATCTGAGTTGGTCGGAAAGTCTCAATGATGACAATAAAATCATTGAAGGTAAGTGGTGGGATCAATGGCGAGAACCTGGTGTTCATGGCATCTCGGTAGAGGCCGAAGCGGCTCAAGATCTAGGCGTGGGCCTAGGGGATGATTTGCGTTTCAGCGTCGGGGGATTGATGCTCGAGGCGCGCATTGCGAGTATCCGTACCCTCAAATGGGATTCTATGAACCCGAATTTCTATTTCCTCATGTCACCGGGGGCGTTGGATGATTTCTCGCCGACCTATTTAACCAGTGTATTTTTGAGCCCAGAGAACAAGATTTTCGTGAACCGCTTGTTGGAGCAGTTTCCTACCATCGTAGTGATCGAAATGGATCGTGTGATTGCTCAAATTCAATCCATCGTGGCTCAAGTAAGCGTGGGTATTGAGTTGATGTTGTGGTTGGTTTTACTGGGCGGCTTTATGGTGATGTGGGCGGCTGTCAGTGCGACCATGGATGAGCGCAAGCAAGAAACGGCACTGTTACGCGCTTTGGGGAGTCCACGAAAACGACTGCTTGGCAGCCTATTGATCGAATTCAGTTTACTGGGTGGTCTTGCCGGCGTGATGGCGGTGATCGGTGCCGAAGTTCTATTGCTGTCGATTCAGTATTGGGTGCTCGATATGCCCCTGCAATTGCATGTTGCTCTGTGGGTATGGGGTACGCTTGGGGCAATGGTGTTGATCGGTGCTTTGGGTGTTTTCTCCTGCCGTCGAGTAGTAACTACACCTCCGGGTTTGATTCTGAGAGAAGTGGGTTAGATTGACAGTATTTGCTGCGCGAGCGTTGAGTTTTTTCAGACCTTGAAAACCGTGAGTTATACTGCGATTTGGTATTTAGAGGCTTTGATAAAATGACTGATTCTCGCCCCAGTGTTGCCGAACTAACACACTTTATGCAAACCGAATTTCCGCAATGTCCGCTGGATATAGAATCGCTTGGGCATCACAGCTGTCGGGTGCGACGCAGTATCGGCGTGCAGCAGCTTCGTCCCGGTGGCACTGTCTCAGGACCTGTGTTGATGGAAGTCGCGGATGCCGCCCTCTACGTGGCAATTTTAGGAGAGATTGGCTTAGTTGCGTTGGCGGTTACCACAAATCTCAATATCAATTTTTTGCGTAAACCGCGAGCTGATGCGGATGTAGTTGCGGAGTGTAAGCTGATTAAACTGGGTAAGCGATTAGTGGTCGGGGAAGTACTGCTATATTCCGATGGCGATGAAGAACCCGTGGCTCATGTGACCGCCACCTATTCAATTCCGCCTCGTTAGGCGACTTAGCTGTCGATTCTCTCTTCCAGCTTTTCGTAACGTTATGACCAATGTTGGTTGATTATTCTACCTAACAACATAAAACCTTTGCACCGAACAGGCTCAATAACCTGCTCGGTGCTTTCGCTATAGTTTAGTTACAGCTTCGCTATATTCTCGCCATAGTTTCG
>CERE01063694.1_pt1 | contig 23778 bp, 21 predicted proteins | sample 530911 | NCBI WGS metagenome assembly CERE01 (sample SAMEA2621092, study PRJEB7988) | marine metagenome | biome: marine biome (ENVO:00000447); feature: mesopelagic zone (ENVO:00000213); material: "saline water (ENVO:00002010), including plankton (ENVO:xxxxxxxx)" | depth 800 m
TTAGCCTGGTCGAGCATACCACTCTGGTGATCAGGCAACGCTATACGATGGACATTTACATTGCCATTAATTTCTTGAGCCGGGGCATCAGAGGAATAAGACGCATAGCGATTTGGAAATGTAGTGATAACGTCTATATCAAGATTGTCAAATTTGGCCAGCTCACTAATTAATGCCGTAGAACGAAAAGAGCCTGCACAAAGATCAGGCTGATAGTAAAAAGATAAAAAAAGTAATTTCACACAAACCTCTAGTAAAGGTTAAATTTTGTAACCATTTGGCGATTGCTAAACTTGGCAATAATTTTTTTATTTGGGATGTTTACACCAAAACCGGGGTGCCAAGTTGCATCTTCAACAATTAAGGCCTCAGTACAAATAACCGCAATTTTTTGACCACTTGGCAATATCAGGAAGAGCTTATAATCATCTTGTTTTTCAGCTTCCACTTCCGGATGAAAGTGAAAAACACAAAATGCATTTTCAAAGCCACCATCAACCACGTCTGTAATTTTCAATCCATTAAGTGTAGATAATAAAGTACGCTTATGGATGGGCTTACCCTTTAAGCGCTTATAACCATCGTGACTTGCGGTTACTTCAACTCGATCTGCATTGCTCTGAAAGTGTTCCAACGCACATCTGGCGCGCCGCGCAACACGAAAACCGCCCCATACTTCTGATGAATCATGATTATTTATAACAACGGTATTGTGTGCAGGTGTTTTTCGCTGCCGTAACCGTTCATCACTAATACCGTAGAGCGAAGTACCTGAGTTTACAAGTACCCGTTGCTGACCAACCGACCATTCAAGACTTAATGTATCTGCATGCGCATGGCCAGGTAAATAATCAGGACCAATAGCCGCATGATCAAATAGAACTGTATGGCGAGGCATCTCAACCCTACTATAACCGCTATCTGGCAATGTGATTAGCTTCTCAGCTGAAATTTTTTGAGGAGAAACGCCGCATTTTTTTGCGAATTTTCTTATAGCATCCGGGCTGGCTGCAATACCTAGAGCGGCATCATTGAAGAATGATATATTTCCATCTGGATGCGACATTACATCAAGCCATGTCAAAGCCTTAACAGCAACTGTCTTCCAATGAGTATAAACATCTATCAATTTTTGGCTATTGCTTACTTGGGCAAGGTGAATAAGATCCAATAGATCCCAAAGTAAAATTGAATGATACATTGGGCTTAATTCAAAGTGACCGCCATCCGCGAGAAATTGCTCATCAATCTCACGATGTAATATATGAAGCCCTTTCTCTATATAGATTTCACTGTTTTTGCCAGGAAGGAATACACCGGCAAACACTAATGCTTTCGCATTGGAAAACAAATGATTACCAAGAATGTGGTACTCACGTTGCTGTAGCAAAGCGTCAGCCTGTTGAGCCATGCTATTCAAGAGATGCTGAGGCTTTTCATGCTGCCGGCTTAGCCATTTAACCCAATTAACAAGCCGCAAGGAAATTGGGTAAGGCTCCCAGCCATTACCCTCAACAGGAGGATTTTCATCTACCCACCTATTCATCAACTCTAAATGCAGGCCCAAGCGATCCTCACAGCCAGCAGCATTTAAATCATCAAAATAATGTAGATTATAAAGCCAGAGCTTTTCCCTATCAGGACTATTCCAATCATCGGGACCAAGAACACTTCCGTCTTCCCCTAAAAACCTGACTCTTCCATGATCAAATAAAGATTGCTGAAAGTAGGAATCCCCCGCCCAACAGAAGGGGGCATAAGAAACTGAACTAAAGGAAGAGCAGACATCAACATTTATGCTTACAGCACGATAATAGATCCTATAGTATATTTGCTCCCAACGTAAATATTTGATTGTATTATAAAAACGATTAAGACGCTTGAAATTCAAGATTGTAATATTCCGTATGTAGTGGTCGAGTAAATTCTGCCACAATTTAGTAGCTAATCCAGTACCTGCATTAGTCGCATAATCTCTACTTTTGACTTCAGCTAAAAATGGAAGGATTACCGTAGGAGGAGGATAAAACTGGCAAACAAACAGCAAGCTAATTCATAATCTGGCTATAAAGGCAGATTTAAATTAGATGCAAAACCGGGTCACTTTTAAATGCAAATTAATTGTGATTCTTTAATGCCCCCCGGCTTATCCCAGATACACAGCAATTACCCCTCTTTGGTTAACTTTAAATCCGTGCAACTACTATTGTAATTCTTAAAACTGTAAAGCTTAAGGCCGTGGCCTCCTTCGTGATAATTCAATAAACTCCCGGAGATAAATTCACTAAAATCATCCTTAAAGCCTAATGGGAATGTATAGTTAACGAATTTATCATAAATGAATGGCTGCTCTTTTACAGGGTAGATCAATATATTGGGAAGGCCTAGCCTGCAAAAAAAATCATGCAGCCCGTCCGCACTCTTTAGCTGCATTTGAACTGTATCACTAAAAAAATCATAGTCATTAACCACACTTCCGCCCGAAAAATATCTAAAACCTAGACCCGGCTCATAATGAAAATACATTACAGGGCGTGAAAATAATTCATTAGCGCTTGATTCAGAGTGAGTAGCCTTAATATTCTCGTATAGCAATTCTTCATGCCGTTTATATTGAGTACGATTAGACAATCTATACTGAATAGCTCTTTTCAGGTTATTCTCGGCCTGAGCCATCGAATACAATCTATACGAAGGCGTTGTGGTGTATGCAAAATACATAAAAAACAAAAACGAAATAACAAACACAGACTCCACAGACCTCCTAACAATAGCATTGGGAAATATTCTGCGGCACGACAAAATATTCGTATATACGTAAAAAGGGTACCAAATTGAAAAGAAAAGAAACGGTACGTAGAGCTTACTAAATACAGCACTTTTCCTATACTGAGTGACAACCTCAAGAAGTACAGGAAGAAGTAAAAACACGCAAGGTAAAATAAGCTTAACAATGTATTCTTTTCGGCACTTGACTTCAGAAAAAGATATCACCATCAAAGACAACAGCAATGGAAAAAGGTACACAGAGTGAATATTGAATTTGAAGCCAGAGCTCACATAGCCCAAATTCAAAGCAGATACTAAACCAGAGAAAAAAAGCTCTGCCGTATATGGGTAAATATCAACCAACTCATCTCTTGGATAGTACGCACCAAAAAAGACAAACTGAATCAACTCTTTAGATACTAATAATAAAGCAATAGAAATTGCTACTCTATAATTCTTAAGAAAGCTAAAGATACTAGGTAGCAGTGAATTATATTTCAAGGAGTAGTGATACTTAAGAGTAACAATCGAATAATAACCAGCAAACATCAAAACATAAAACAACCCATAATTACGACCCAAAACTGAAAACGATGCAGCAATCAAAATCAGAGGAAACTTCTCATGCACACTCAATCCAAGTCGTTTATTAACCACAAAGTAAAATAGCAAAGTCAGAGACAAGTACAAAACCTCATCTGAATAATTGCCTACATATACGCCTCTGACGTTGTAGTCCATCAACGTAAAAACGACAATCATGGCGACAAAAGAAAACTGAGGAAAATACTTCGACTTATAATCAATCGTTTTAAGTAGTAAGATAAAGGTTAATATTGAAGAAAGAATACAAACGCTATTATAAAAATAGAATAGCATCTTAGGGTCTGAAACCCCAAATACCGACAGCAGTATAACTAGGCCGAGTGAGTTTGGTGCATAATTAGTGCTACCAACCATAAACCCATCAGTAAGGTTATTACTATCATCGAAAATAAAACGTCCTGACTCACTAACATACGAGGAATAAAGGGGATTCCAAGCTTGAAAAAAATGTGTTCCCGATGACGCTTCTGATACTGTTATTGTGGCGCTAATAAAGAAATAGAAAAAAATAAAGATACATAACCCAATGCCTGTAGATGACATAGGAACCCTCTTTATTTCTGACTCTGTATAGATCCTTCGGATAAATACAACAAAACTGACCCACAAAAAAGAAAAGGATATAATAAAGACGGTCGTCGAAAGATCACCATAAAGGCATAAAAAATATGCCAAATTTGCAGTCGCGATAGAGATCAGCAATGAACTAACACAACCGACAACCCAATCATTCGGCGCAACAAATCTACCAACAACTCGAGAAAACAATGAAATAGCCACCAGAAACACAAATGTCTCGGCATGAAAAATACTAAATAGATTCACTTTCACCACCGACGACCTTAGACTCAATAATAAATCTTGGTCTAGACTTTATAGCATCAAAAATCTTGGATAGATACACTCCTATAACACCTATAGAAGACATAATCATTCCAAATGATATAAGTGACAAAAACAACAAAGTCAAATATCCATCAGGAACCACATCAGAGCCAATCACAATTAATATTTTCACCCCTACACCCAAAGCCAAAAGGATCGAAGAAAAACCTAACAGCAAAATAAAATATAGCGGAAAGTGTGAGAAGTTTATAATTGAGTTCCACGCGTAAACGACCAATCCCTTTATCGTCCAAGATGAATTACAAGCAACACCAGTTCTTTCATCAAACACAACATTCTCAGACTTAAATCCAACATCCTTCGCCACCCCCCTAAAAAAGTAATCACAATCCCCGTAACCCAACAATGCATCCCTAAACTTTCTATTAAATAATTTAAAATCACTAGACTCTGCCAGATCCAATCCTGCCAGCGATGCAAAAACCTTATTAAACACCCTTGATAAAAACTTATAAAAGACACTTCCGCGTCGCGATCCCTTAACTCCATTAACTACATCGCAGCCAGAGTGAACTAGAACACCGTAAAACTCGCCAATCATTTCAAAAGGGTGCTCACCATCAGCATCAACGATAAGATATAAGTCACTTTCTATATTTTGTAGCCCTGCGAGAATTGCTGAATCTTTACCAAAATTCTTAGATAACTTAATACCTCTAATGACGCCTCCGTGCTTATTGGCGAGTTTTTCTATTAAAAGCCAGCTATCATCAATAGACCCGTCATCGATCAAAGTAACATCATAGCCTATACCCAAAGAGTCGAGCTCAAAAAGAAGGTCTTTGATTGTCCGCTCTAAGGATAACGCCTCATTAAAAACAGGAATAATTACTGACAGTCTATCAGCCATCACTTGGGTCTCGCTTTTTAAAAATATAAACAGACATTCCGTTCGGAACTAGAATTTCGATTTTACAACTAGCGGAGAGTGATTTATTAATCTTAAATATATGCAAAATCCTCTCCATTAACCTTGAAATTGATATGTATTGGTAGTCCCTTCCCTGATGAATCAATTCAAACTTACTCTCAAGTGCAGCGCAAAGGGTATCCGTGTCGAAATATATAGTATGCTGCGGGATTTTTATTGATGGCGACCGGGAACCCAATATTCGATTCAAAATATCTTTCATATTTGGAGTGGTCACTACTAAGTAACCAGACTCATTAATAAAATCATCCAAAAATGAAACGAAACTTGGAATATCGCTTAAATGCTCAATAACATCAAAAACAAATACAGCATCTTTTCTTTCACCGTCATTCCGATGTGCACCTTTTGAGTCCGACAAAAAGAAATCAATACCTTTCTCCTCACATGCAGATTTAGAATCATTAGAAATATCAGAGCCTGACACATTACCACCAACAATCCGTTTTATCTCTGACAACCCAATCCCTAAGGCACAACCAACCTCATGAAAACTATTAAGGCAGCGCATTTTCCGCCCTAGCTTCCTTTTAAAGAAACCAATCCTTCTTGCGTAAGTCTTTTTAATCGCATCCTCCTCTGAGGCGTAATCAAAATAACCGTGCTCTTGATTCGGATCTTTGTAATAATTATTATTATAAATTTCAGCCAAACTCTCTTCATCAGGCATAGGCGACAAGTGCATAACATTACACTTTGAACATCTAACAATTGTCACGCTTCCGAAGTCATAGACACTCCTGGAAGCTTTATCCCGAAACCTACAAACTGGACACCCCCCCCCTGAAGAAATAATCTCTTTTTTATTACCATCAACACTTATAGTTAACGATTGATGCAAACCATCTTTCATTAGAACCACCTAAAAACTAACTGAGATTATTACCTAAGAAACGGAAACTCGCTATAATTAACAACTAGCAATCCCACAAAAACAAAACCAACACCAATCAACATGATGCCGTCAAAATGTTCGTTAAATACAAACTTCCCCGTAAACACCAACGATATAGGAATAAGGGAAGCCATAATTCCTGCCCAAGCCAACCCTTTATAATTGAGAATAAACAGCCAGGTAACCACGCCCACCACTTGCGCAATTACACCAGCAGAAATCAAATAGATTCCTGAATGGTAGAGATTTAACTCAGAAAAATGATTAACCCTTACAACACCAAGCTTAAAAAAGCATTGCGAAGTAATATTTAAAAGCACAAACATTAGAACCAAAAAATAAACATTCATCACATCTCCCTGTTTCATTTAACTTTAATATACGCTATTAAACTTGCTCTATACGGAATTGGAGCTTTAAAATTAAGAATATCTGGAATATTTGGAATAAAGTTTATCCAGCGAGAAATCCCTCTAAGATCCACGTTCATAATAGGTGACTTCTCAATATAAATCTCACCCTCAAACACTCTCTCCATGATCATGGAAAGTGAAACCTTATCAAAATATGAAAAATGCATTGGACAAACCAAGTAATAATTGCTCTTCATCAATTTAGCTATCAACTTACCCATATCAGGAACAGAAACAATTAAAACTCCTCCTGAATTCAATGAAGCCTTTAATTTTTGTAAGAACTTATATGGATCGCTTATATGCTCAAGCACATCAAACAAAGAAACAACATCAAAAGTATTTCTTGACACATCCTCATCCGTCAATACAGTTATTCTCTTTTTTTCCAAAGTATTAATATGCTCCGTAGAATATTCACTACCAAATAGCTCATTACTTCCGCGCCAACAATCCAACCATATTCCTCTTGCACAGCCAATATCCAGCACCTTTTTGCCTTCATTCATACCCGGGAATAACATGTCAAATCTTGATTTTATTTTTCTAAAATATGACAGTCTGAAACCATCTAGGCCTTCATTATCTTCTGTATCTTGACTTATATAATGCCTTTCAAAGTCCTCCTCTAATTCATCTATAAATTTATAACCGCATTTATCACAAGAATATATATCCTTTATATATCGCGATGAACCATAAAAAAAATCTTTCCAGCTAATAATTTTATCAACATCAATATTTTCATACCATTTAGAAAAGTTATTAGTGCCGCAACATGGGCATAAATCCATTCTCATTTAATCAACTCCCCTTTTTTGCCGAAATATAGGTATAAAAACTCAAATGTTTAAATGGCAAAGGAAACCTCTTGATATCAACGTCACCAAAAAATAATTTAATTAATTCAATGATCTCACTTTCAGTATTTACATGTTCATGCCTCATAACATCCGTATAGGACAACCCCGTTCTGAGCCTATACGAAACTCCCGTCGTCAACCTCCAGGCAACCCCCCACAGAAAGCCACCCTCTGTTGGAATTCCCACTTGAAGCCGCCCATTTGACACCAAAAGATCCTTTATGGCCTTTAGTTCCACGGGCAAATTTGTCATATGTTCAAACGTTGCAACGGAAATAACCCTGTCATAAGTTTCTGCTTTAGGAACATCTAAAGTCGATGAATAAAATTCTCTAATTTTAGAAGAGTTTATTACGTCATTGACATACAACTCTCGAAAGGGCTCCACCACATCATAATATTTAACCCTCTCTTCATAAGGCACATGATTTAGGGTTCCCGCCCCTACTTCCAGAAGACTACCGTTAGCATCACCTTGAGACACTTGACGATGCATCCACGTCTCCAGAAACTGTGCAACTCTATTAGCCACACCCGCAGATCCATCTCTATTTGATTTATATTCATGTTCAAAAATTTCTTTGTGAGCATCACTTAACGGGGGCCTTTTCTTGGGAAAATTATTAACTACGTTTTTATTCATATTCAAACTACATTGCTCAAATTTGCTATTAATTCATCTAAATAGAAGAACCCATATAGATATTAAGTCGGCTTAACCGCCAATCGTTGTAGTGATCAACGAACACAGAATTACGCTTTATAGTCGACAACTATATAATAAGGAGCGATGGGTTATAACCCACGAAGTAGCGACGTAAGCGCCAAACCAACCACAGGGTTGTAAAATTTAACCTGCGTCAAAGTTCCAAGGTAACAATCTTTCTATGTCTCCGAGCGTTTCAGCATTGGGTAGCTGGCCGAACACTTCTTTCAGATAATCGTAGGGGTTAAGCCCATTCATTTTGGCAGTTTCAATCAAGCTGTATAAATTCGCACTCGCGCAAGCGCCTGCTTGGCTTTGACTAAAGAGCCAGTTCTTACGACCAATGGTAAAAGGCCGCACAGCGTTCTCAGCGGGATTGTTATCGATAGGATAGTTACCATCCTCAAGATACTCCACCAAACGAGGCCACTGATTGTGTAAATACGTCAGCGCTTTGCCGAGTGTCGTGCTGGGCGGTATATTGGGCTGGCTCTTCTCCAGCCATTGCTTGAGCTTATCGATAACAGGCTGAGCTTGCTGTTTTCTTAGTTTTAACCGATTTTCTGGACTTTCATCTTTAATGGTTCGCTCGATACGATACAGCTTCTGGATGAAGGCGATGGCTTGATCCGGCTTGCCGGTTTTGCCTTTGGCCTGTAACTTCTGAGCATCAACAAACTTTCGGCGAGCATGTGCCCAACACCCTAGGCGAGTGATTTGGTAGTCATCACAGGCTTTTTGGTAGCCTTCGTAACCATCCAGCATGATCGCCGCAACACTGTTATCTAAAAGCTCCAGCGGTACCGTTGCGCTTCGTGTATCCCGATAGTGGAACACCGTAGCAGGGGTTGCGCCGAAGCCTGCCATTAACCACATATAGCTCTTCGATTGTGCGGTTTTACCAGGCTCATTCAAAACTTGGACCGTAGTTTCATCCATATGCACAACCGCCTGTGATCGTATGGCGTCAGCCAAGCAATTAATTAAAGGCTGAGCCAAAGCCCCAGCCTTAAGCATCCAGTTACTTAAATTACTTCGCTCTAACTCAATCCCTGAGCGCTTGAATATAGTGGATTGGCGGTATAGTGGCAGTGCATCACAATATTTCTGAACCGCAACATGAGCGAGCAACCCAGGGCTGGCAATACTTTTCTCGATAGCCTGCTTAGGCTTCTTTGCGGTAACAATGTGTTGATCACAGCAGGGGCAAGCGTACTTTAATCGGCGATGGCGAAGTACTTTGACTTGCGCGGGAATAATATCCAGCTGTTCATGGTCGTCAAAGCCGATGTGTTTTAGGGCAGTACCGTCGTGTGGGCAGGTTTTCTCTGAATCGGGTAGGTCGTGAAGAATATCTTCACGCGGGTAATCTGCTGGAATACTAACGCGAGGCTTCTTTTTGCGGGTATGACTTTTGACCTCGGAGGTAGTCTCTTCTACCTCAGAGGTGACAACATCTGAGTCGGCCTCAGGTTCATTAAACAATTGTCCTTGATCAGTTGATACTTTTTCGCTAGACGGGCCAAACTGTTTATGACGAGCTTGGCGGACAGCTTCCTCTAAATTTTGGATATAGCTATTCTGGCTCGCCAGCTTTGCTTTAAGCTCAGCATTTTCTTTTGTTAGTTCAGTAATATTAGCCATGCTGACATTATAAAATAAGCGTCAATTAGTTGCTGTAAATGTTAACTTTTTATGAGGTTTTATTTTACCGATATCAAAGCCACGTAGTAGCCAGCGCCACTGTTCATTATCTATTTCTAGGGTGTCAGCTAACTGCTTAGACGGCCATTTGAACTTTTCTTGCTCTAAACGTTTTTGCCATAATGCAAAGCCAGTGGAGTCCCAATAAAGCACTTTTAACTGACTTCGGCGTTTGTTACAAAAAACAAAAATTGAAGGATCAAAGGGCGACAAGCCCATTTCATCTTGAACGATGACACTGAGACCATTAATGGCTTTGCGAAAATCTACCGGTTTACGATGTAGGTAGACCGTCACATTATCCGACCAATAAATCACGCGAGCTCTCGAGCTAAATCGACAATCTGCTGTAATGGCGTATTTTGGCCGAAATGTATACGTACCTGGCCGTGTTCTAATATAGTGCCCACAGGAGCGGCCAGCTTCGGCTTTATCTTAACGAATTCATTGCCTGACGGCAGTAGCCGAGAGCGCTTAAGGCTGAAGTATTTAGGGTTAATCCCCTGAGATTTGCAAAACTCGGTTTGATTGAGACCGCTAATCTCGAACTCTTGAATAAGATTGAGCCAATCTTGTTTTGATCTGCGCATGTTGTTGCTCCTGATTAAAACCAAGAGCATAGTGATAGGGTTTTGATGTGGCTAGGGTGTAGTTGGTTCTGCGCTTACGTAGCGACCTTCTTAGACCTCAAATTTCTGGCCTGCTCTTAATTCCATCTCCACTCATAACTTATGAATCCGTGTTTCATATATAAGCCGCAAATAGTAGTAGATATTCTAGGGGGGGGCGTCACTCACCCAAAACATGTCGACAAACACCAATTTCTTAACCTCATATTGTCTACGTCAACATTTTCGATTAAAAATCGGTCGGAAATACTTTATCTTCAAGGTAAGGAAAGCGTTGGAGCATAGCCGCCAAATACGCTTGCTCTATCTCCGTAGAGGGATGCACCGGAGTTAACCAACACTCGTTGCCCACCAACTGACCATTCAACGCTCAATGAGTCAACGTGTGCATGACCAGGTAAATAATCAGGACCACACTAGTGCTTTCGCATTGACAAAAAAATGGTTACCAAGAATGTGGTACTCAAGTTTCTGCAGCAAAGCGTCAACCTGTTGGCTCATGCTACTCAAAAGTGACCGAGGCCTTTCATACTGCCTGCTTAGCCATTTAAACCAATGAACAAGCCGCAAGGAAATTGGGTAAGGCTCCTAACCATCACCCTCGACAGGAGGGTTTTCATCTACCCACCTATTCATCAACTCTAAATGCAGCCCCTGGCGATCCTCACAGCCGACAGCATTTAAATCATCAAATAATGTAGGTTATAAAGCCAAAGCTTTTCCCTATCAGGACTATTTCGTTCATCGGGACCAAGAACACTTCCGCCTTCTCCTAAAAACCTGTCTCGTCCGTGATCAAATAAGGATTGCTGAATGAAGCCCCCCCTCCCAACAGCAGGGGACACGTGAAACTGGGCTTGAGGAAGAGCAGACATCAACATTTATGCTTACAACACGATAATATATCCGATAGTATATTTGCTCCCAACGTAAATATTTAACTGTGTTACAGAAGCGCTTCAGTCTGTCTAAATTCAAGATTTTTGTTCCCGCAAAATCTCAGCTACCTCAATAGATACTCGGGCAACTTCAAAGATCTCATCTATAGGAATTGGCGACTCTCCCCCATTCTTAATGCTATTTAGAAATGCCTCAGCACAAGCGAGCTGCCCCTTATCCTGACGCCAAAGATTCATTGACCTAAATCCTGGACACCCAAAACCTTTCATTTTCCTGAAGTTATCTAATTGTATTGTACGCCCCAAAGTAAAGACTTCAATCCGCTCCTTCGGGAAGCTAGCAGCACCGTTGGCGTAGTAGTGGATAGTTCCAAATGATCCATCTTCAAAGCCCAAGGTAATCGCTGCTTTATCTTCGACTATATCGGATGAATCATTTACTCCCATACGGCGCGCATGGACAGATACAATCTTACTTCCAACTAAATAACGCATTAAATCGATAAAATGACAAGCCTCACCAATGATTCTCCCGCCACCTACATCTACATCTTGAGTCCAATGATCTGAAGGAATAGTGCCCGCATTCATAGTCATAATGAAGGACTTTGGTTCATTTACACGATCAATTAACGCTTTCATTTTTTGAATTTGGGGAGAAAATCTGCGATTAAATCCAACCATTAATCGAGGCGTATCACCTAACTCTAGAGACTTAGAGTAAGCCTGCTCAACATCCGCCAACTCTTGAGAATTTATCGCCAAGGGCTTTTCTACAAAAACATTTTTACCGGCTTTAATGGCCTTACAAACAAAGCGAGCATGAGAATTATGCTGGGTTACAATTGCAACTGTATTAATTTCGTTATCATCGATTAAGGATTCTGTATCGGTTGTCGCCTTATGGAAACCTGCTTTCTTTCCATGTATAACACCATTAATCCCGCCTGACGTTGCTATTGAATGCAAATGTCCACCAGCTTTTTTAAACGCGGGTATCAAAACACGTGAAGCATAATTTCCAGCTCCAACAAACCCAAGTACCGGCTCATCTTTTTTAAATTGACCACCGGGGGTTATCTCTATAGAGCTTACATGGCGTTCAACAAGATTACCTTGATACTTAAGAAGTATTCCTAAAGCAGATTTATCACCTCTCAGAACTTTGTAAGCATCTGGAGCTTGCTCAAATTCGAATTGATGACTTATTAACGGCTTAACATTGAGCTGACCACTAGCCATCATATCTAACACAGCTTCAAAGTTGCGCTGCTCGGTCCAGCGAACAAAACCAATCGGATAATCATTTCCTTTCTCTTCGTAATCAGGGTCATAACGACCGGGGCCATACGAGCAAGAAACCTGAAATGATAATTCTTTTTCATAAAAGTCGGCTCGATTTAATTCCAAACCGGTAACACCAACAAGGACAATACGACCGCGCTTACGACACATCCTTGCCGCTTGTACAACTGGGTCTGAGGACTTCGTTGACGCAGTGATAATTACACCATCAACACCATTACCGCGACTGAAAGCCACACTAGCAGCTAAAACATCTTCACCTTTACCCGGGTTACAGGTTTCAGCACCAAATTGTTCGGCAAGTGCCAATTTTTTGTCATCAAAATCAACAGCCAAAACACGGCAACCATTAGCCCTCAGCAGCTGAACAGTTAACAAACCAATCAGACCTACTCCTGTGACAACGAACGACTCTCCCATAGTAGGTTCAGCCAAGCGAAGCCCCTGCAAACCGATACTGGCAACTACTGTAAATGCAGCCTCTTCATCAGCTACATTGTCAGGTATTTTTGCGCAGAGATTTTGTGCTACTCGAACAATATCTGCATGAGGCCCATTAGATACAACCCTGTCACCGGTCTGTAAACCCTCTACTTCGTCGCCAACTGCATGAACAACTCCGACGCTGGAATAACCAAGCGGGAGGGGCTGGGCCAACTTAGATTTAACAGCATCAAGTGTAGTAGATAACCCATCAGTATTTACTTTCTCAAGAACCATTTTCACTTTTTCTGGTTGCTGCCGAGCTTTAGATATTAAGCTACCCTTACCAAAGTCTACTAACATTCTCTCAGTTCCAGCTGAAATTAAGCTTATAGTAGTATTCAATAATAACGTGCCTCTAGCGACAGTTGGAGAAGGGGCATCGAAAATCAAGGTCCCACCTTTCGATAAATCCTGAAGAATCTGTTTCATGAGTTTTCCGTGTATCTTTTAATAAATAAAGTTTCTCAGCAATCGATAAAGTTTCTACACCAAAGCTCAGTACACATAAGCGAAAGAATTGTATAACTAGCGTCTATCTTCCCTGAATAGTCATCATCAATTAGCTTATGTACCGAGGCAGGATCGAACAACCCCCTTTCGCGAAGACTTTTCTCAGACAACAATTCAAGAACAGCCCCTCTTAAATCGCCACATATCCAGCGTCTTAGCGGAGCCCCAAAACCCGCTTTGGGGCGATAAATAACCTCATGAGGTAGATAAGCTTCCATGGCTTTTTTCAGTACCCACTTTCCTTCTCTGCCGCGCTGTTTAAGTCCTGGCGGGATAGACGCAGCATAGTTAATCAGTTCTGAATCTAAGAATGGCACCCTAACCTCAACGCTTTCAGCCATAGACATTTTGTCCGTATACGCCAAATTATGCTCTGTAAGAAAAAATCTCTGCTCCAATGCTAATATACGATTAATGCTCGATCTATCTTCCATATCTGAAATATAATCAAGCATCGGCTGATCCAGCGATGCTCTAGTCACTTGATCACGAAACTCAGAGGAAAACAGCCTCTCTAGATCCGGTCTTTGAATCCAATGAAAGTACTGGACCAATCTCTGATCACCATTCAAGCCTATACCCTTTAGGAACTTTGCCAGGCGTCGTTGTATAGGACGTCTCTGATCAGCATACTTCGAGAGTTTTTCAAGTTGTATCCGTATAGAAGATGGTATGTACTGTATATAACGATCCAGATCAACCGCTTGATGTCGGCGATAACCCGTAAATAAATCATCACCTCCACTACCAGAAAGCAATACTTTAATATTTTTCTCTCGTGCAGCACGACAGATATACATTACGTTCAATGATGCAGGATCCGCTAGAGGCTCTTCAAGTTGAAGTACCATATTTTCTAAGTCCCGCACCATACTATCTGGATCAATTTGAACAATGTCTAATGGAACATCTAAGTGATCGGCGACCTTCCGCGCGTATGGTAAATCCTCCACCATTCCCGCCTCAATGTCTCCGGGAGACTCTATGGTGAAACATCTGATATCAGATGATAGCTCTTTGGCAAACGCTACAACGGCGCTGGAATCTAGACCACCCGACAAAAAGGCACCGACGGGAACGTCTGCTACCATCTGCCGGTGTACCGCTTTCCGTAGCTGATTTTCAGTTTCAGATACGACAGCATCTACCTTCATCTTTGATGCCTTGGGCATTAGCGTAGGTGACTGATACCAGCGCCAGTGCTTAGCTACCTTCCCTTTCTTGATAATCATTGCCTCGCCTGGTCCAAGCTTTTTTATATTAGCTGAGGGTAATTCGGTGCCTGGATTCCAAAGAAATGTATTATAACGTGCAACTACGACCGGATCAGCCCCCTCCCCCTTTACTCCCATTTCCAATAAGCCGCTCACCTCGCTAGAAAAGAAGAATCCATCCGCGTTAATCGAATAATAAAGAGGTTTAACACCTAGGGCGTCTCGCACTAGCGTAATTGTTTCTGTCGACTTCTGATAAAATGCAAAACCAAACATACCATTCAGTTCAGGCAGTACGTCACAACCATGAACTTCAATCAGTTTTAATAGTACTTCTGTATCGCAGTGACCATCAAATTCAACTCCTTGGGCTTTGAGCTTATCTCGATGCTCACGAAAATTGTATATTTCTCCGTTGTAAGTAAGCGTGAAATCTCTAGACTCACTTACCATTGGCTGATGACCAGCGTCACTCAAATCAATAATAGATAACCGAACATGCCCCAAACCAACACCAGCACTTTCGTCATAAAAAGTACCGCTACCATCAGGCCCACGATGCTTCAAGGACTTTGACACAGGGTCTAAATCCACACAATCACCTGCACTAGCTAGCATATAGCCATAGATACCACACATAAAACGTCCTATTCAAATCTGTTTGTCACGAAATAGGCTTGCTATTTTAGCTACCAGTCAATTTTGTGGATGCCTGACCATACTTTGTTAATGCATAAGGAGCCAGAATCATTACCCAAGTGTATGGGTCTGTAGCAAAATTAAATCCAAAGAACCCCTGCAATATCGCATAAACACTAAAACCAAACGCCGTATATTTCACACTCCAAGATGCATTCAAATTCGTCGCCTGAAACGGCATTTTTAAAATATACAGCGATAGTACTATGCCAATTAATCCCCCTGAAACGACATAATTTGCCATCGACATATGCAAATACTGTTTAGATGTATTCGTTTGATCATTTGCATATCCTAGATCCCATATATAAGTAAAGCCAGCACCCTTACCAAGAAGAATTTCACCAAAACCACTTCCGGAAAACACACTCACCAACTCTCCAAACCGCCCAGATGAGCCTAAATACAAATCAAATGATTTAGAGAAGGGATTAATAAGGTTGATTCGGTTGATTACTGGAATATCATTGATTTCCGCAATGAAGAACAAGACTCCAGACAACAAAGAAAGAAAGACTATCGATCCCAACAGGGCATAAATCAATCTTCTAATCGGACTAATCCGAATCATACGAAGAACAAAGATGGTTAACACCAAGCAAAGTAGCACACTTCTCTTTCCTTCGAAAAACACTATTAAAAGGCCGAATACGCCCAACACCAAGTTTCCGTTCACCAAGAAGAAGATCACGGCGTAGGCTATCGATTGAACACCTATTCCCGGATAAACACTTCCCTTTAAAAAGAGTAAGTAAACTCCGAGAAAAAAAGCATGTGTAAAAAGTATCAGTTTCCAAAAATTATGAGACTCGTAAAAAAAGGATACGAATCTGTACCTAAACATTAAGAAGTACATGAAAAAGGGTAAACAATAGTATCTCATCGTATAGATATAACTATCATTTCCTCTTAAAGCCCCATTGCACAAAATATACACGGCGAACATCGTCATCAAAAAAATAAAGACTTTCGCAAACACCGGTCTTTGTAGTACAGAAAAAAAAGACACTACGGATAGAAATAAGAACGAAAGAAAAACGAATACAGGATAAACAGAAGAGAAGAAAGTGTTTCCAGTAAGACGAACTAAGTTCCCCGGAAATGAAACGACCAACACCAAACCTAGCCAAAATACCAAAAATCGATCGAACTCTGAAAATCGTGAAATAGTAGTCATTATATTCATCCACCTTTCAGCACTGATATGGAGGTACCAAAGTAACCGCAGCGAAAAAACAAGCCTTCAGCATTTGGCATCCATAAACCACGTTCTCCTGAATCAAACGAATCGGCATGCGTAAACGGGTCAAAGGAGCTCAAATTTCACCTTCCATATTGAATCGTCTAATACTATTGATTATCTGTGATTGGTCATTATGTTCCGGCAACCAAGTACCGTTGTTAACGAAACATCCAGGCAGCAACCCCTCTAAAGCAAATCTTACAATATCAGACTGCTCCTCTTTTGTGAGCTTCTTTCTTTCCTGGATACCATTTTTCAAACTCTCCGTAGGCAGTACTCGTTCAGCTTCAGTATGAAACACAACATTATCGCTATACACCGGAATACCTCGTAGAACTGCCTCAAAACCCACAGTGCCCGTTCCAAATAAAACCGCATCACATATATCAAGCATCAAATTTGACGGAACCTCAGGGGCAATCAAAATACAATTTTTCATCCTAGATAATTTTCTATAGAAATTAGGAGTTCTATTCCCAAGCACATTAGGATGCTCTTTAATTAGAAAGACAATGTCCTCTTTAGTATTCCCCACAACATCCAGAATTTTTTTCTCATAATCAATCCAGCTCTTATCGCTACACCAGTAATCGATTGTAGCCTCTGGCGACATCTGTAGCGGCAAATAAATCAATGATTGACATCTAGAAGACAAGGTAGGGCCCGACTTACTTCTGAAAGCAACCCCCTTGTATCTCACAGGAAAAATGGAACGATATTGTTTCGCAACCACTTCCGAAGAATAGTAATGATAATTTAGCGAATCACCTTTTAGGCGACGAAACAGACTAAACCATAGTGGTTTTACGAGATTTCTAAGCCACGTAGTGAACGCCTTTTTATACATCTCCTTAGTACTTTGAACTAAGAATGAAGGTTTATAAGTAGAACTCAACATAGCTCCAAGAGCCTCTTCCACCTCTCTATCCGTCACTCTTCGTGCTACTATCCGCTCACCCAGCGCCGTAATGCGGAAATGTCCGTTGACAAAAGAAGGTATCAAGCCTACAAAAGGCACCCCTCTTCGTGCACAAGCCAAAGCCATGATATGCAACAAATAACTATCAACCGTAATAGAAATCACAGCTTTCGGGGAATGTTGATCGAATAGCCGTTCAACAACTTGTGTCGCCGTACTAACCATCCTTTTGGCTTTATCCTTATCGATTACGCGTAACAATCTACAGCGTAGAATAATATCATCGACTTCAGCATCAGATAATATACCCGATCCAGCACACTCTTCCTGCGCCCTATATTCAAGATAGATCTGCTTCGCGAAATCATTTTCATCAACACTTTGATGCTCACTAATAACTACCAGTTCGGAATCCGGCCACGCCCCATGGGCCAACTCCAAAAATTGATCTCGATTCCAGGGCCTCACGTAACATATTATTTTATCTTGGGCTATCATCTTTTATCCCGTAAACAACATAGAAAACAGAAATCAATAGAGCTAAAGAAAATGATGCGTAGTTCATTGCTTGCACAGCGATCAAAGTTGCACCAGTACTTGGCACTGAAAAATAGTTCATCACGAGAAAAATCACAGATAGCATTAGTAACAGACAAGGGAGCAACTGTTTTTGCTGATAGAAGAGAATAGGAGCTACTGCTCCATATGCATTAAAAAAAATCATGCCGCCACCAATAATCAACGTTAGCTCAGCTAACCCTTCATAGTTACGAAAGAACACTTCCCCAAATGCGTACAAAAATACGAAAACAAGTGCCAAGAATGCGGTATTCATACAGGTTACAAGCGACAATCTCATCCATACAAATCGACTACTAATACGCTTCCCCGATTTTATATCTTCGCCTATATCAATAATCGCTCTCGAGTTCATAGCCACAGGAATAAATCCAGCAGCTATTGCCAGCTGATAAGCCAACATCGCCGACCCAAGCTTCGCATCCCCGTAGAACTTCTCAATGAGCACTCGATCTAAAAAGAGAAAAGCAAAATATGAAAAATTAAATGCATACGAACCAAACCCAGCAACTACAAGTTTCCACCCCTTTATAACGTCGAAGCAACCATTACTAAATGCGTTTACAAATCCCTTAATCAGAGGCAATCTTGATTTTAGGAATGCCGACAACAATAGTAATGAAATACTAATCGTTCCCAAGAGAGCTATCTTTGAATAGACCCCACCCCATAGAACAAATGCACACAAAAAGGAAAATGATGCTATAAGCTCAACATATAAAACAGCCAAAAAGTCCTTCCGCGTTTTCAAATACGGCTCTACAATGTGAATAAACGATAGGCTCAAAGACATCAGCATCAAAACCGGATCGTAAAAATATCCATAAAAAAGGGTCGTAAGAAGAAACACTAGCGCGACAGAATAACCATAGGTGGTAATATACTCTTCAGGTTCGTGGTACTGTTTATAGATTATTCCTTGAGACACTCCACCACAAAAAAGCGGCATACTTTTGACTAAGAATATATAAAAAGCTACTTTCCCGTACTGGTCTGCATCGGCAATGATCGCAGTTAAAAAAGTAACTAGATACATAATTGCTGCAATAAATACACGGCCCGCAACTAAATGCTTGTACTTTGATAGACTCATTTAATTTTTCGAACAGGCTGTGCAACCACTACGGCTTTATCTGGAACATTCTTTGAAATAATTGCTCCCGCGCCAATAACTGCCTGTTCGCCAACAGTTACCCCACCGAGAATAATGCAGCGTGCACCTAACCAAGCTCCATTCTTGATATGTACCGGCTTGGATACGTGTGTATAGGGTAATTCTCCTTCCACATCTAAACTTGCGCTCTCAATTGTTACCCCTTTTGATACTCGAACATAATCCTCTAAAATTACTCCACCATAGCCTCCTATTGTACACGCAGGTCCAATAGCCACATAATCTCCAATCGCCACATTTTCAGGACATTTTATTTCAGTGCTAAGGGCACACCTAGAGCTCCGCCCTACACCAGCAATCGTTGCTCGGAGTCGGTAAAGGGCTAATGCGCCCTTCAATTTCATCACAATATAAGAAACACAAACTACAACACTCTTTGAGTAGATCATTTTACGTATAGCCTGTTAATATAATCATCGTACTGGGTATTGCTTGAAGCATCGAACTTACAAGGATAGGAGTACGCGCCAATCGACAACAACGTATACTCTACCTGTAGTAAGGTACGCATTCCTTTCTGAGGAACAGTACCCTTATGAAGCCCGTAGGTGTTCTCTAAGAAAGCATCACCCGCGGATCCGGGTATTACCCGTATTTTGTCCTTGCCATAATGGGATTCGATTTCTTCGTCAGCATATCTTTGAATATCCAAAAAACTTTCATCCTTATGACTATAGTCAACAAAGACATGCGGCCCTTCTTCATCTGTGACGTTCGTCAAATAAATGAACAATTTAACGAAATCAAAATCATCTACATCACGATGAAAGTTTTCTGAATGCTGAGCAGTTTTGTCTTCATTTGGATAACTATTCCAAATAGTGATATTTGAAATGGTAGGTTTACAACCTAAAACCCTCCCAACGACGCTTAGAACATTTGCACTATTGGCTATGTCTAATACGTGAGGACAATTTACTATATCCTTGTCCAAATACGCTCCTGTTCGCGCGTATGCAGGAGGCTTATCAGCTTTAAATAACTTCTGCTCTCGATCATAGCGATCATAGACTTCTTTATCATTCAAGAAACCTATGATATTTTCAATTTTCTCCTTCGAGAGAAAACCCGGCAGCGGACTGAAGCCGACATCTTCAAGTTTATTATATACGCCACATTCATCAGAATAACTCGACGCCATTCTAGGTTTGAGTCGGGAAATTACCTTCGATAAAAACTTCCTTTTTTTATACCCCTTGATCTGCCGTTGAAAGACATGTCTTAACATTCCAGCTTTAAAGTTCATAAATCAATCCAATATTTCTAAATACTAAATCTTGATATTCGAGCTAGCCACATTACCAGCAGAGCTATAGCTAGAAAAACTACAATTCATTTACTTGCAAAGAAAACTAAAAGACATCTATATCGCCGCCAACAAGTCAACAAACAGATCGCACCAACATAAATGCTTCCGCAGCATCACGACCTATGGTATTCCCACGATATCTTGCCAACCCCATAATGTTATCAATTGAACGACTATGTGGAAGAGGCCGCATTTCATCCGAATAAGCTTCTAAAGCTGCTTTTTTCTTTACTAGATAAGCGCTAATATCTACATTCCAATTGGGCACAAAAGATGCTACCCCAACGCTATTCCATTCAGTACTGGACAACACCTCAAAAGAAAAAATTTTCTCGATAGTACTTCCCGGAACAGGTCGGCAGGCTGTCATCACAGCTTGATGAGTTAGGCGATGGTCAACATTAAGATCGCCATTGTGATGAGTATAAATTATGCTTGGTTTATACTTTGATATTACATTCTCAAGTGGCTGAACAATTTCGAGAAACGCAATAGTATCCATTTTATTATCAGGCATTCCCAAGAATGTTATCTCCTTAATTCCCAATATTTCTTTCGCTTTCTCCGTAGCGTTGAATCGCTTTTGATAGGCACTTGAATCTGCATCCACTCTAGAGCTCACGCCATCAGCCATAAACACAGCGTATACGGAATCTCCTTCCGCGACATGACGAGCAATTGTTCCTCCGCATCCAATTACTTCATCATCTGAATGTGCCGCCACCACTAACACAACCTTACTCATCAAACAAATCCCAACTCGTGGCGGTACCTCGAACAACGTCTACTTTTAATTTTTTACCTATCAAAGCATCAAAGTGTTTAGGCTTTAAACCCATACCCGGTCGAATCCTACGTATGTCTTTTTCTTGAACTATGCTTCCAGCTGGTAAATCATTGATAAAATATATGGAGCGTCGAAAAACTAAGCTGCCTTTTTCCGCGTCCTGGCGCTGGAACCCAACCTTGCCCGTGGCAGCCCAAGCATCTCTTGCACTTACACAAAGCTGTTTAAGTTCATTGGGCTCAATGGAGAACTCGCTATCCGGACCTTTATCACTTCGACTCAAGGTAAAATGCTTCTCAATTACAGATGCGCCCATGCTAACAGCAGCTACAGATGCGGTAGTTCCCAAGGTATGATCCGATAGGCCAGGGATAGTATTAAATCGATCTTGGAGAACCGTCATCTGCTTAAGATTTGCCTGCTCCATCGGAGCCGGATAGCTGCTTATACAATGTAACAAGACTAAATCCGTTACTCCTTCTTCACGTACCGTCGCCACTGCATCTTGAATTTCTTCTTCCGATGCCATTCCAGTAGACATTATAATGGGCTTGCCCGTCTTAGCGACATAACGTATAAGTGGTAGATCTGTCAGTTCAAATGACGCAATTTTGTAGGCTGGGGTGCCTAGTTCTTCGAGTAAATCTACCGCGGTCTCATCAAACGGAGTTGAGAATACGGTAATTCCACACTCACGGGCATATTCAAACATCGCCTGATGCCATTCAAAAGGGGTCTGGGCCCACTTATAAAGATCATACAATTTATAACCATCCCAAGGCCCACCCTCGATCATAAAATCAGGGCGATCACAATCAATAGTCATTGTATCTGCAGTATAGGTTTGTAACTTAATAGCATCAGCCCCACTCTCCACCGCTGCATCTATGGTCTCAAGCGCACGAGATAAATCTCCATTATGATTCGCTGACAGTTCAGCAATTATATACGGTGGCTCACCTTGGCCAATTTTTCTTCCACTAATTTCAAAAGTCATACGTAATTCCTATTATCTCAGCTTTGTCTACGGATTATTACTTCCGCCTTTATATTGTCACCTTCGATTTCAGCATCGGAAAACTCTATCCGAAATGCACCATAATCTATAAAGGCCATAGGATAGGTAGGCGCATCTAACATCCTAATATGATCGAACAGATCAACTAACTCTCCAGTAACCGGCAACACACTCTGATCCGGAGTTCGGCGCTTAAAAATAGTCACCTCTCCTGACTGTTCAACAGGCTCTGGCTGAACATCAATAACCCACCGAATAAGGTCATAACAAAGAAAACCGGCACGAATATAAATATCTTCAGCTCTACCGGATAAAGATAACGGTAATTTTTTATAGACTGGGCCTGCGTCCATCTCCCTAACCATACGAAGTGCAGTCATAATCGTTTCACTCTTTCCAGCTTCGATGAGATTTTGAAGTGGGCTACCGCCGCGTCCATAAGGAACATCCGTCATATGAAAACAGATGCATTCCAGTTCAGACCAAATACTTTCTGGAACCAACCAATTCCAATGTAAAAAGAAAATGTAGCGAGGCTTAATATCCTTGAGTACTTCATTCAATTCTTCGGGGTTACTGATCCAAAGCCATTTATGGTGAGCCAAACTGGTTGATAGCTGCTGAAAGCCTTCCCTATGCCACTCTTTACAGCTGGCAACAATAAATTCCATACTAATCATCAACCTTTTTAATCTGGATTTGATATTTTACATTTTGATATTCAAAGAAAGCTGGATAGCGCTCATTATCAACGATACGAAGGAGATCCATCTGTGATTCAATACTATGACTTATATCGAGTTTGCTATCGTCGGGCCTCCTTCTTGCGTACCAAGTTGGTATTCCTGTTTGACCCCACGGTTCAAGCTCATTGTATTCTTTGACAAAGCGACAGCATAGCTCAATTGTTTTAAGCCCTTGAAGGGCTCTCCATTCGTCACACAATTCATCTCCCTTGAGAGAGATGGTATCCCTTAACCATATATTACCAGCGTCCGCTTCATCAGCAGCTTCCAGTAAGCATATAGGAATTTGATTTTTCCCTTCCAGAATCTGCCACGACATGGGAGCAAAACCTCTACCTAACGGCAGATCGCTCTCATGGACCACTAGATTATGCCTATTCTTACTAAGGTCATCGCTACTCACAAGTTTTATGCAACCCAACATAAAGCAACACCAGCCGTTTCTAATCTCATCCGCTGTACGGATGA
>CERE01106913.1_pt1 | contig 23564 bp, 26 predicted proteins | sample 530911 | NCBI WGS metagenome assembly CERE01 (sample SAMEA2621092, study PRJEB7988) | marine metagenome | biome: marine biome (ENVO:00000447); feature: mesopelagic zone (ENVO:00000213); material: "saline water (ENVO:00002010), including plankton (ENVO:xxxxxxxx)" | depth 800 m
TTTTCATATCTTTGACCAATGGGAAATCAAAGAGCGCCCTTAGCTCATCAGGAAGAGCAACGGTCTTCTAAACCGTGGGGACAGGTTCGAGTCCTGTAGGGCGTGAATAGCTCGCCTGGTGGAATGGTAGACACGACAGACTTAAAATCTGTTCTCTATAAAGAGGTGTCGGTTCAAGTCCGACGGCGAGTATACTTTTACTAGTAGATAAACATAAATTAACATTTTTTCTTATCAAAATATGAATAGCTCAATAATAAAAAATACCGTGTCCAACCAGCAAAAGCTTTTGCTAATCAATTCTTTAGAAAGCCCTTCTTATAAAGAGTGGCAATCAATGCAAAGAAAAGTTTTTCATGCTTCTTCACAGGAGCAAGTTAATTTTAAAACAAAACTAAGGAATTACGAACTTCCTGCTTATAAATATGGTAAGAAACCGTTCGGAAGAAAACTTCTTTCTAGACAACGTCTAAAAAACATATATAAACTATCCGACTCAAGTCTTAAGAATATTCTTTCTCGTGTAAATAGATCATCTTCTAAAGAATTAATGTGGGAGCTTATAAAAAAAGAATACAGCAGCAAAGAAAAAACGCATCTCTCTTTTAGTTCCAATAGGGACGTTCTTCAAAGAAAAATAAGTATATCTAAAAGTTTATCTCTATATGGAATGACACTTTATCTGAGAAAATTATCTCAAAACCTAGTTTACTTAAATTCATGGGACCTAAAGAACTCCAACAAGACTGTATATTCTAAAGAATATTCTAATTTATTACTTTTGATGAAGAATTTAGAAAACATTCTTTTTATAAAAACGTGTACTTCATTTAAAGTGAAGAAAGAACTTTTAGCTGATAAAAACGTTAAAAAGTTGCACCAAAATATTGTTCAAATTAACTCTGTAGATGAGAATTTAGTACAAACTTTGAGTTATCTATCTTCCATAGAAGAGGGCTTGAAAAACAATTTACTAAAATTCATCAAAGACAGCAATCTTTCTTTCAAAAGCTCGAAAGATCTAGATTATTTTAAAGTGCTTATGAAGAACAAAGCTTACAACGATTCAGAAACTATACATAAAAATTTATTATGTTACATCAGAACAATACGTAACTTACTAACTCTATCTTATGATCCTGAGTATAATTGGCTTTCTAAAAGCAGTCCTCACTTGGTGAAAGACTTTTCGACTATGAACTTATCAATGAATAAGCATAAGTTGATTTTATCAGCAGATCAAGAACAAGTTTGTGAAGACCTAGTGTCTTTTACTAAAACTAGATAAAGTAGCAATAAGTCTATCTCTTTCTAGCGTAATAAGTTTCTACCTTTGAATAAAGTTCTTCTCTACTTTTCTGTCTCTTAGACAAGTCTTTGTTTGATGTGAATAAACTATTAGCAATACGAGAATAGAATTTCTTTCCATGACTTTTGTTTTTTGTGATCTGGGAAACTAACGTTTTAGAAACATTAGCTTTTAAGTCTAACTTAGATAGTCTTTCCATGTTGATACCTTCTGTTAATACAGGCAATTTGGAAAAAAATGTTCGTTGAATCTCTAGTTGAGGATTAGATTTTTTTCTAATTTTTATAATTTCTGATTTAGATCTTCTTAGATGTTTTTCTGATGACCATGATTTACCACAGGCTAAAGAATTTTTTTTAAGAGATATTATAGTGTGAGCTAAGGGCGCTCTTTGATTTCCCATTGGTCAAAGATATGAAAATTATTAGATTTTGATTAAAGTTTTGTGGAGAATGAGGGATTCGAACCCCCGACCGCCTTGGTGTAAACAAGATACTCTAACCACTGAGTTAATTCTCCTTTATAAAATAGAAGGAAGCGTAACTTTACCTCCGAAAGCATTTAGCAAAAATTGCTTTTTAACATGAAGATTGCCTTCTTGTTGAATTTGTTTTATAATTTGACAAAACTGTTCGTTCAGTTCTTTAGCTTCCCAGTGCAAGTAGCCTACTGGAATTGCCCAAGATCTATTCTCTCCTTTTTTTAATAAAAATTCTTTCCCTCTGTGTTTATGTATCTGGTCCAGATGGTAGACAAAGCCGTCTTCTGCTTGAAGAGGCATCTTTTTCCAGAAAGACAGAGATTCTCTTTTTATGGGATCCATATAAGATAAGGCAGATGGATTCATCAATACTTTATCCAAAGAACTATTTTTATCTGAGACAGAAGAAAGAACTTGATCCTCTCCAACGTAGGTTACGCCTTGAGATCGCATCTCCTTCTCCTGTGTTTCTAGTCCAATAAATCCAAACCTATGATCTTGAGAAAGTTGTATCGATTTAGGAGCTTCTTTTGTTTTCTTAGAAACTTTGTGTTTAATCTTGGGAAACGTTAGTACAAGTTGCACCGGTCCTTTTTGGTCTAATGATCTCGTTTTTAATTCCTTGAAATACTTTTCATACATAGTCTGTCTAGTAATTTCGTAGATTTATATTTTTATTTAATTGGGGTGTCGCCAAGTGGCAAGGCATCGTTTTTTGGTGACGACATACGAAGGTTCGATTCCTTCCACCCCAGAAATGTTGTTTATATAGAACCTGTAACTCAGTGGTTAGAGTGCGCGTCTGATAAGCGCGAAGCCGATAGTTCGAATCTATCCAGGTTCAATTCTTTACACATAAAATATACCAGGTTTGCCTGATACTTTAACAGGAAGTGTACTTCCGATGGGATAGATACCTTTCTTCTTGTATATGTTGTAAGGTCTAGCTTTCTGTAAATCTCTAGTGAATTGAGATAGCTTCTGCTTGTCTATACCTACGCACAGGATCTGATTATACTTATTGGCTTGTACCGTAATTCCAGAAGGTACACTAATTTCTGTATCGTAACTGTACCCAAGCTTTAACATAATAGAATTTTCTTTAATATCAGTAACGCGGTACCCGCTTCCATAAATTTGTAATTTCTGAAGATACCCCTGACTTACTCCGACAATAGCATTGTTCAAAAGAGATTGAGCTATAGACCAGGTATTGTTAAAAGTCTTACTCATTTTTATATACAAGGTTCCTAGAGAACCTGTTACTACTATTTGCTTAGATTGTATACGTATTTTTACGTCTGACGGTATTACAATTTCTTGAAGTCTCATATAATTTTATTCTCCTGTTTTAGATTAATATTACCACGATGCTTTTTTGATGTTAGGTAGCTTTCCTTCTGCAATCAAATGCCTAATCATTATACGAGAAAGTCTAAAACGTTTCAATACTCCTCTAGAACGGCCGGTACGTATACATCTGTTCTTTATAACAGTACGGGATCCTTTTTTACCCATTTTTCCTAATTCTACAGACGCATCTAATCTAGTAGCATATGGAAGAGTTTGATCGTTCACAACTGATTTCATACAATTCCTGTATAACTCTAAAGAATTATAATCAGATCTTCTCTTGATATCTCTTTGTATACGAGCAGATTGTTTAAAACTCATAATTTTTTAATACTGTTAATTATTTTAATAGTTGGAAATTAGACAACTCGTTTTTAATACTTTTTTTACCTCTAGATTTAATGTGTAATTTAAGAGGACCTGTTTTATATAGATTTGTGGACAAATCTGAAAGCTCTTTGAATTGAAGGGGTGATGTAAAATAAAAAGAGGCATTGTTTGTTCCCAGCTGCTTTTCAGAGATAGCTGATAAAACGGTCTCTTCACAAGTAGTAAATAACATTTTGTCAAGGAATGAAAAAAGTCTATTTTTCCTTAAAGTTACTTGACAACGCGGAGAAGTGTCTTGCTTTTGAAGAACCATTCTTTTTTTATAATTACCATAGCTAAGAACGCGAGGAGACACACGTTGTCCTGTGAGAAGTTCTAAGCACATAGAAAGTACGTACTTGTCTTTATTAGAAGAACTTTTATTTTCATGTAATTCTAAAGTTATCTTGTCAAAAGAAAACAGATCTTTCCTATGATTACAATTTGATTTAGATATGTTGTCCCAGCGAATAACATTTTCATAATGGTGAAGTGTAAAAGGTCGCATAAATCAATTAGTCTTTTTAAATTAAATTTGATCCTAAAGAAATGGCTTTCAGATGGGAAGAATGCTTTAATTCTTTTGGAATAGAACTCTTGATACGTGTTCCTATAGGGTGATCTTGAGCATTTAACAGAATAACACCGTTACGAGAAAATTTAATAACTGAACCATCTTTTCGTCGACGTTCTTTTTTAGTTTGTACAATAAGGGCTCTGTATACCTTACCTACTGATATTTTTCTCTGGTTACTATGTTTACCTTTCGCTACTTTTCGTAGCGATATAGTAATTTTATCACCGATGGTCCCGAAACGTTTTCCTCCAAGAATAGTGATGCAATTCCCTACAAGTCCTCCAGAGTTATCTATAATTGATACCTCGCTGTTCATTTGAAGCATTTTGAATAAGAATTTTATAAAAATTATGTTTTTAAAAAAGATTCCGTCTGTACAGGTAGTTTGTAACTTACCCTTTTAAATAACGTTTTAGATAAAGACGCTGGTACACCTTGTATTGAGAACAAGATCTGTCCAGCTTTTACTCTACATATATGGTGATCTATGGCTCCTTTACCTTTTCCCATTCGAACCTCAGAAGGTTTTTTACTTACTGATATAGAAGGGTGTACGTGGATATGGTAAGAACCCTGTTTTTTTAAACGCTTTGATAGAATTCTACGTGAAGCTTCGATTTGTTGAGCCGTCAAGCGTCCGGATTGAGAAGATCGGAGAATATGTTCCCAAGAGATTTCATGTGGTTTGTGCATTTTCATACCTCTAATTCTACCTTTTCGATCTTTCATATTTATATATTCCAGGTAAATAATTTATATTTCTAATTATGATGGATCCAGACTTTAATACCACAAGTACCTGATTTAGTAGAAAAATCAGTGCTTGCATAGTCTACATGAGAGCATATTGTTTGAAGAGGGATATTTCCTGAGGCTGAGACTTCTTTTTTGGATCTACCAGCTTTGTTCCCAGAACCTCCTGACGGAAGACGTCCTTTTAGTTGTATACGAACACCTTGAAATTGGTTGGACGATCCTAAAGTATCTACAATTTTGTCCATGTAAGGCTTAAGATTTAACCTCTGTCTTTTCGAATCCGCTGTAACAATTTGATTCTTTATAAACCTAGATAGACTGTATCCAGTAATTTCTTCTGAGGATACTAGATATGGCGATAGTAAATTACTTTTTATTACTGCTATGTATAGTCCTAATTCCTTAAACAAACTACTACAGAGTACATTTAACTCTCTTGACCATAAAAACATCTTATCAGAAGTATCACTTTCTACGTAAAAGGATTGTGGATCAAGAGACCTAGAAGTTTCGGAGCTCGATACTACTGATGGAAGGCTGATAAATCTATTCTTCAATTCCTTAGGCTTGTTAAGCTTATTAGGTACTATCAGAGATAATTGAACATTTATTAACAAATTATGAGAGTTTTTTTCTAGATAAAAAGATGTCGTCTGATAACCCAATCTTCTGTAAAACCTTTTAATAGTATTTTCTACAGACAAAAACTCTTTGCAATTTTTTGCTGTGTTGGATTTTCTAGGAGAGTACAAGAAATTAGAGCTGCTACTTATACCTCCCCGAATTGAATTAGCATCAGTTTTTTGTGCCATAAGACTAACAAGCTATTTCTTTTTTAATTTTTTGTGGCTTAAGATTTTTCTAGTAGGTACGAATTCTCCTATCTTTTTTCCAACCATTTCAGATTTTATTCTTATAGGAACAAATTTCTTTCCATTATGAACATAGAATATAAGACCAATCATAGACGAAAGGATAGAGGTACTTCTAGAAGAAGTGTACACACTCGATTTAGATGTACTTTGACGACGTCTAGGTTCATTGGAATAAGGATCTTTACAGTAAATAGACTCTGACTCCGTGTAAAGATTGCTTAATTTGTTTACGGTAAGAGCGTCTACGTAGGGTATTTTCCATTTAGATCTAGGCATTCAAAAATGATTTGTTATTAATATTATATTAGTCTAGAAAAAGATCTTTTCTTAAAAGAGGTTTTAAACTTAGAGGAAAGCTGGGAAGATTGGTTTTTAGATGAAAAAGAGTTTTGGCGTCTTGATTTCTTTCTTGTAAAAGCAGTACGTTGTGCCTGACTGGAAGAAGGTTTTTTTTGCTTCTGTGTTCGAGCATTAGATTTAGTTCGTTGACCTCTAGCCGGAAGAGCCTGTAGGAGTCTTTGTCCACGATAAGATCCAGACTGCTTAATATTTGAAAGTGTCTTTTTAATAAAATCATTATAATAGTTAGAGGTAGGAGTTGGTAAAGTAGACAAAGTGGTTTCAAGGAATCCCGATAATTGACTATTTAAAGATCCTACTTTATAGTTTTTTTGAAACCCATAGGAATTAGCTACGTTTTTTGAAACCGAGTAGCCCAGTCCTTTTACAGAAGATATTGCTCGGTAAATATCTTTGTTTTTATTTACCCCTTCTTTAAAAGATAATGACATGGTCATTTTAATTAACATTTATTTAATTTTAAACATTATTTAGAGTGGAGACGATTGGACTTGAACCAACAACCTCATGCGTGCAAAGCATGCGTTCTCCCAATTGAACTACGTCCCCAGATTAATCTAATTTATATGTTTTTTAATATTGGCTCTATCAACTTGCTAACTGATTTAGTAGGTTGAGCACCCTCAAACAAAACTTTTAGGAGTTGACTCTGGTTAATCCATACTGTTTTCTTTCCGCTAGGGTAGATCATATAATGCCCGATTTTACTACATTTATGAGAAGACATTTTTCTACGGCTATCTATAGAGACGATGTTGTACCCTTTTTTAGAAGGGGCAGATGTCTTACAGGCTTGAAGACGTATACGAAACATTTCAATCAAAAATAAATAATTTTATATTTTTACCATTTAAAAATGAATACGCATCAGAGACATTTAACAAAAATGGATTCGACCAAAATTCATTCGGAGAGAAATTTCCAAAGAGCTTTACAATTTATAACTTTAATTAATAAAGATTATTCATTAAAAAGCGGAGACGTTTTATTTCTCGGAACTAAGGATTTCTATAGAGATTTAGCTAAATTAACAGCTTTTAAATGTAATCAGTCTTTTGTAAACCAGACTTGGAAACCTGGTACGTTAACTAATTGGAACGAGACTGAAAAGCGCATTAAAGATCTTCATTCTAAAAAAATACTTGTGGAGAATCACATTAGTGATGTGTTTTCAGAAACTACTAATCGTTCAATAGATTATAAGATATACGAAGACTATGCGAGAGCAGATACTCGATGGGGAGGTCTCCTAAGGTCAAAAAAAGAGCCTAGACTTATTGTCTGCTTAAATCCTGAGTCTAACAAGGTTGCTTTAAGAGAAGCTCAGATGAGACTAATACCTACGATAAGATTTAGTAACAATGCACAAGACGTTTCTAGTTATAATCATAGTATACTGGTAAAAGATGGTGACTTTAATTCTTATTTATACTACTGCAATGTACTGGCACAGCATCTAAGAGATCTGTCTTAAAGTTTATAGAAGGGGAAATGGCTGAGTGGTCGAAAGCGTCGGTTTGCTAAATCGATGTACGGAAAACTTCGTACCGTGGGTTCGAATCCCACTTTTCCCAAAACCTACAAGAATCTAAAATAAAATCGCATTAACTACAGTAATTATATATGCCTACTATTAATCAAATCGTAGCCAATCCTAGAAAGAAAAAGAAAGCTTCTGCTATTTCAAAGAGGTTTCCTCAACAACGAGGAACTTGTATAAAAGTTTATACTAGAAGTCCTCGTAAGCCCAACTCAGCAGATAGAAAGATAGCTAACGTACGTTTATCAACAGGAAAAGTTATCATTGCTTATATAATGGGAGAATCTCACTCTATACCAGAACACGCCACAGTGCTAGTGAGAGGAGGTCGTACACCTGATCTGCCGGGTGTAAAATATAAAATTATTAGAGGGGCCGAGGACGCTAAAGGTGTATTGGGAAGAAGACAGGCCAGATCTAAGTACGGAGCCAAAAAACCTTCTACTAATTAAAAGTGCTTCCAGTAGGATTCGAACCTACAAAAAGAAGATTTTGAATCTACCGTGTCTACCAATTTCACCATGGAAGCTCCACGAGTTAACGTAATTTATTCGAGACGGCGTGATTTGAACACGCGACCTTCTGCTCCCAAAGCAGACGCGCTACCACTGCGCTACGTCTCGAGAAAAGATATATGCCGGATGTCAGAGTCGAACTGACAACCCCCTGATTACAAATCAGATGCTCTACCAATTGAAGCTAATCCGGCTATTTTCCAAAGGGGGAGTGGCGTAATTGGCAACGCATTGGTTTCCAAAACCAAAGTTGGGGGTTCAAGTCCCTCCTTCCCTGATATGCATTAATTTATTACAGCATGCATAGATAAAGCGGTCCCCAGTACCATTCTAAACAATTGAGGTAAAGGAGTCTTTCTATAACGAGGATCTTTTGATTTAATCAAAGCAACTGTGTATAGTGCTTCTGTATTAATTCTAAATGATTGATCCTTAGCCCCGCTTGCTTTTTTAAAAATAATTAATTTGGCCTTCCTTAGGGACTAAGGGTAGGGCGGAGAAGGGGGAGCCCTTCAAAAGAAAAAACCCCCCCCCTCCCTAAAATAAATAACATATTATGTATGTATACATGATAACTAGTAGTCTATGTCATATCCTATTAGTATACGTATTTAATTATAATAAGTCCCCTTAAACATAGTGTTTGGTAATGACATTCACATTAAGCTTGAGCCACAACTTAATTACTTCGTAACACAAGTTAACAAAACAAAACTTTTGTTGACTAATGTTAGAAATACAACAACCCCACCTAATCTTAAATATAATTCACCACATAGTCTTGTAATTCGACATGAAAATTACTATTAACGGTACAACCTATGAAAATCCTAACATAAAAGATGGACAGTACACTGTATTGCAAATATGTGAACAGTTAGGTTACACTATACCTAGATTTTGTTATCATGATAAACTTTCTGTAGCGGGTAACTGTAGAATGTGTCTAGTTGAAATGGAAAACGCCCCTAAACCGATTGCTTCCTGCGCATTCCCTCAGACTCCTAACATGGTCATACACACGAATTCTCTTATCACTCAAAAAGCTAGAGAAGGGGTATTAGAATTTTTATTATTGAATCACCCTTTAGATTGTCCTATCTGTGATCAAGGAGGAGAGTGTGATCTTCAGGACCAAGCTTTAGTGTTTGGTAATGATTCTGGAAGATATTATGATTACAAAAGATCTGTTACTAACAAGAACTGCGGACCTCTAGTTAAAACTATTATGACTAGATGTATACATTGTACTAGATGCGTACGTTTTGCTACAGAAGTTGCAGGTATTGAGGATCTTGGAGCAACAGGGAGAGGTGGAAATGTAGAAATAGGTACTTATATTGAAAAGGTACTAGAGTCTGAAGTTTCCGGTAACGTTATAGATCTGTGTCCAGTAGGAGCATTGACTTCTAAACCTTATGCTTTTAAAGGACGTCCTTGGGAACTTTCTTCATTCAATAGTATCGACACCACTAACTCATTAGGTAGTCATCTGCGCTTGGATATAAGAAATAATAGCGTCTTAAGAATTCTTCCTAAACCGAATGAATACATTAATGGAGATTGGATCGATGATAAATCTAGATTTTACTATGACGGTTTTCAGAGACAACGTCTTTCCTCAAATGACACTACCCTTTCCAAAATTAAACAAGCCTTACAGAAGATATTTCAACATAAGAAGTTTAAAACACTTCTTCTTTATAACACTTCTTCCGATAGCCACACGCAGTATCTTTTGAAATTAGTAGCTTTCACATTTGGCAACGTAGTCTCGGGAGACGATCTTTCAACTAGATCTCCTAAATTAGACTTCAGCAGCTTGTTCAAGACTAATAGTAGTCTAGAGACTTTAAATCATTGTAAGGATTCTTTTAGTATAGGAGGTGACCTAAGACTTTCTAATCCGATTATCCACAGTAAATTTATTAGCTCAGGTAGAAACAACTATGAGTTAGGTACGTTTACGAATAGCTCTTTGGGTAAAAACCATTTAGGTGTTTCTCGAAAAACATTAACTAAGATCTCTCAAGGTACATCACCTTTTTGCAAAAAACTGCAACAACAAGGTACACAGTTTTTAGTTACTGATTCTATCAACAACACTTCTTCGGGAAACTCCTTATCTGAATTAACATTTTTAATGTCTACTCTTTACACGAGTGTTTCAACTACTTCTCCTCATAATACAGATTCGATTACTCAGTTTAATTTTTTAAATATTTTAAAGACATCTAATTCTTATATGTCCTACGGACTAAGCAATCATTCGCTCTCTTCAACATTATACAATGGATCTGTAAATTCTTTTAAATCTAGTACTACTCAATTTTTGTCTCAAGTAAACTACGATTCTAGATTTTCCACATCTTTAGGTTTCTCAAAAGCATCTTCTTTTTATATAGGTTCTCACATGGACATTGGAGCAGCAACATCATCTCATTCATACGCTACTTTAATTCCTACAGAAAAAGAAGCTCTTTTTATAAACACAGAAGGTCGTCATCAAGTGACACTTCCAGCCGTTTCAGCCCCTAAAGGTTGCACAGCTTTTAGTGATTGGGAATTATTCTCACCACAAAATATGTCTTGGGACAAGGTCTTAAAAGATATTTCACATAGAGTTCCTGAAAGAGATCCACAAAACTCTTATAATTCTAAAAATATTCTATCTCTACAGAGTAGCTTCTCAAGCCGTAGCCGATCAAATGCTACTAGAAAAGCCTTCTTACACCACTCAGGATCGCCTGTGGTTACTCCATCAACAAGAAATTTCTATTTATCAGATTCTGTTGGCAGAGCATCTCCTACTATGAATCGTTGTTCTAACACACGACCTTCTTCTAACTATATGGAATACTAAATTTAATTTTAAATATTTTTATAAATCGTGCTAATGGAAGCTGTATACAATTTATATGCACCATTATGGAAACTTATAGGATTAGAGTATCATAATGCTATTGACGTGGCCTATACATCGCTAGTGAGTTTAGGTGTGATCTTGGGCTCAACATTTGGTATTTTGTTTGATGTACTTAACATAAATACACCTATATTTTTAATCCTCTCTTTTGTACTTAAAACTTTAGCCATCATCGTACCTCTTTTGATAGCAGTAGCTTACACAACCCTACTAGAGCGTAAATTGATGGGAGGTATCCAGAGAAGGACTGGACCAGTTGTTGTTGGAGCATATGGGCTACTACAACCTTTAGCAGATGGAGCTAAACTCTTTTTGAAAGAAACTATTATTCCTAGTAATGCCAATGCATTAATATTTTTAGCATCTCCAACTGTAGCTTTTATATTAAGTCTAATCACATGGACTGTTATTCCTTTTGAAAAAGGTGCTGTATATGTAGACATTAACGTAGGAGTAGTTTACATATTAGCTGTGTCGTCTTTAAGCGTTTACGGTATTATTATGGCAGGCTGGTCTAGTAATTCTAAATATGCTTTTCTAGGAGCTCTACGTAGCGCAGCACAGCTTATATCCTATGAAATTTCCATCGGTGTAGTTATTCTAACAATCTTAGCTTGCGTAGGATCACTAAACCTAACAGATATTGTTCTTGCTCAGAATCATGTTTGGTTTGTATTTCCGCTATTCCCTTCTTTCCTAATGTTTATGGTGTCTGGTTTAGCAGAAACTAACAGAGCACCTTTTGACCTCCCAGAAGCTGAAGCAGAACTAGTTTCTGGATATAATGTTGAGTATTCTGCTATGACATTTGCTCTATTCTTTTTAGGTGAATATGCACATATGGCTTTGATGGGCTCCATCACATCTATATTTTTTCTAGGAGGCTGGCTTCCTCCTATAGATTTATGGATATTCAATCTGGTTCCTGGTTTTATTTGGTTCGGTATGAAAGTAACTGCCATTCTGTTCTTTTTTGTCTGGACTAGAGCGGCTTTTCCTAGATATAGGTATGATCAGCTAATGAGAATAGGTTGGAAAGTTTTCCTTCCTATCTCATTAGGTTGGTTTTTATTCGTAGTAGGTATAATTTTAGCTTTTCAACATTCCTACTTATTATAATAATGATTTTAAATGGAATCATGTTGGTCTTTAAATATAAATTTTATAGGTAAATACTCTAATGTATTTAGCGTTATTAATTTCACCATTACTGGGAGCTATTTTCTCAGGGTTTTTAGGATTTGCTTTAGGGGGTAAAGGTTCTAGCATTATAGCTACATGTTCAGTACTTTTTTCTTTCCTTTGTTCTTTAGTAGCTTTTTATGAAGTAGGATTCTGTGGAGATACTTGTCATATAACATTATTTTCTTGGACATCGTCTTCTTTGTTTAACATTAATTGGGGATTCTTGTACGATCCAGTGACTTGCGTTATGTTAATTGTTGTCACATCTATATCAACTCTTGTTCATTTATATTCAACAAGTTATATGGATTCAGATCCGCATCTTTCAAGATTCGTTTCTTATCTATCTTTTTTTACATTTTTTATGTTAATACTGGTAACCGGAGATAACTTTATGCAACTGTTTTTAGGATGGGAAGGCGTAGGAGTCTCTTCTTATCTATTGATTAATTTCTGGTTTACACGTATACAAGCCAACAAGTCAGCCATAAAAGCTATGGTTGTTAATAGAGTTGGTGATTTTGGACTAGCTCTTGGAATCGCTCTTATATTCTACACTTTCAAAACTCTAGATTATACAGTTATTTTTGCAAGTGCTCCTTACTTCTGTACTCAAGATTTTTATTTTCCATTTCTTGGATTTCAAGTTAGTCGTATAGATTTAATTGGATTCCTTCTATTTATCGGATCAATGGGTAAATCAGCACAAATAGGGCTTCATACATGGCTTCCAGATGCCATGGAAGGTCCTACTCCAGTTTCAGCACTTATTCATGCAGCTACTATGGTCACGGCCGGTGTGTTTTTAATTGTAAGATGCTCACCATTATTTGAATTAATGAACTGGGCTTCGAACTTCGTAATACTGATAGGAGCTTTAACGGCTTTTTTTGCTGCGTCAACAGGTTTAGTGCAGAACGATTTAAAAAGAGTTATTGCTTATTCTACTTGTAGCCAGCTTGGGTATATGATCTTCTCTTGTGGTCTATCAAACTATTCAGCAGCGTTTTTTCACCTAACTAATCATGCTTTCTTTAAAGCTTTGCTATTCTTGGGAGCAGGTGCTATAATCCATTCAATTTCAGATGAACAGGACATGAGACGTATGGGAAGCTTTGTCCGTAACAGTCCTTATGTATACTCTTGTATGACATTAGGTTCTCTAGCCCTTATGGGATTCCCTTATCTATCGGGATTTTACTCCAAAGATGTAATTATCGAAACATCCTACAATAGCTTTTTTGTAGATGCATCTTTTTCTTTTGTGTTAGGTCTTTTAGCAGCTTTTTGCACTGCTTTTTATTCTTTTCGCCTTTCTTATTTAACATTTTTGAATAAACCTGCAGGTTTTAAACATACTTTTTCTAATTTCCACGAAACATCATCTACAATGGTATTTGTACTTTCGGTTCTATGCGTAGGAAGTATGTTTTCTGGATTTGTACTTAAAGACATATTTGTAGGTATGGGTTCAGACTTCTGGTCTAATTCTATTTATTTAGACCCTAATCACAGAGTTCCTTTTACAGATTATGAATACATTCCTACATCTATAAAATTGATTCCAATATTCTGTGGTCTTTCTGGTGCTTCTTTATCAACTCTTTTTTTACATTTTTACTTCAATAAAAAAATCCCACAAGAATTTATTAACTCTTTTGAAGGTTCAATCTACTTTAAGCTTTATAAATTGGTAGTTAACTTTTTAGGAGAACGCTGGTATTTTGACAAAGTGTATAATAACTTTGTAGCTAAACCCCTTTTGAATTTTGGTTATTACGTATCCTTAAATACATTGGATAAAGGCGCTATTGAGATAGTAGGTCCTTATGGAGCTTCTTACATAGTTCCTAGAATAAGCAAACAGCTTTCAATTCTACAATCAGGTTATATTTATGACTATGCTTCTAAAGTTCTTTTGGGTCTAGTTCTTGTTACATTACCGACTGGCTTTGTTTATACTCTTTTAATGATATGGTAATATACTATCAAGTGTTAATATAAAATGTTTACTTATTCTTATGAATAATACTATAATTTCGTTTGCTTTATTGTCATTGGTCTTAGTACCATTGCTAAGCTCATTAGGATTACTTTTCTCAAGTAGTTTAGTTCATGTTAGAAACATTGGTATATTTTCCAGTGTTTTAACGTTTGGAATTTCCTTATTTATATGGGGATTTCATACTCCATTTGATCCATACTTCGTGATAGATCCATTAAATTTCTCATTTCTTAGAGAAGATTTCTACATATTCTTCGCTGATGGTATATCTACTTTATTCGTTGTTCTAACTTCATTTCTTATCCCTATATGCTTGTTGTCTATTCAAGGTACAGTTGACAGAGAAAAGGAATACTCAGCAGCTCTTTTACTACTACAGGGATTTATACATTGTATATTTTTAATACCCAATGTTTTTCTTTTTTACATTTTCTTTGAAAGTGTTTTAATTCCTATGTATTTTATAATTGGTGTAATGGGATCTCGATCAAGAAGAATTTATGCAGCGTATATGCTTGTTTTATATACACTTTTTGGGTCAGTTCCTATGCTTTTTGCAATACTTTATCTTTACGCTGTTTTTGGTACTTTCGATTATTTTCAATTAGTTACCCTTTTAAATTTAGAAAATGGATGTCTTTCCGAAGACACCAAGCGTCTGTTATGGCTAGCCTTTTTTATGGGCTTTGCGGTAAAGGTGCCTATGGTTCCTTTTCACATATGGCTCCCTGAAGCTCACGTTGAGGCTCCTACAGCAGGTTCAGTTATTTTAGCTGGTATTTTACTAAAAATTGGTACTTATGGTCTTCTTCGTTATTCAATTCCTTTTTTCAAAGAAGCTAGTTTATATTTCAGCCCAATGGTGTATGTATTAAGTTGTATAGCTATAGTTTACACGTCTTTGACAACTCTTCGACAGATAGACCTAAAGAAGATAGTAGCCTATTCTTCTGTTGCTCATATGGGGTATGTAACTATGGGTCTATTCTCATTAACAAGCACTGGTATCGCAGGAGCGATTCTTATTATGATAAGTCATGGTTTTGTATCTAGTGCTTTATTCTTATGTATTGGGGTCGTTTATGATAGATATAAAACACGTATTTACAAATATTACTCAGGGATAGCACAATTCATGCCAGCTTTCACCATAATATTTCTAATATTCACTATGGCTAACTTAGGACTTCCTGGAACGAGTAGTTTCCCTGGAGAATTTTTAGTGATACTAGGTACTTTTGAGGTAAATGCTTTAGCTTCTGTAATTGCTGTTTTTGGTACTATATTAAGTGCTGCTTACGCTCTTTGGATGTTTAATAGAGTTTCATTTGGCGCTTTGAAATCAACTTATATTTCTACTCTAAGTGACATCAACACTAGAGAATTTTTCTTCTTATTTCCACTTCTTTTAGCCACAATTTTTTTTGGAGTATATCCTAACTATATACTAAATGCTATTCATCTAGATCTAGACACTATTTTATCAGTAGGTTCTTCTAAAGATACAGCCTCTATAATGTGCACAATAGAAGACATAAGCAAAATCTCTTTTAGTTCTTGTGTAGATCCCTATGCTGATTTAAAAACTTATCTACGTAGTGACGGATTTCTTAAAGAATTCTTTATACATGTTCGCTCAGGCAAAATGCACAGAGTAATTTCTTTATTTGATACTGACACAATGGTTTCTCAATTCCAAAACATCTACTTCTTTAAATATAAAACCTTTGCGGAAATAACTAATGGGGGAGACAAATCCCTCGCTCGCTATGCTATCTGTCAATGTTAAACCTATTTCACTTTCCTACTCCATTCCACTCGGAATTATTTAGTTTAGAAAGATTTTTTCCTGGCATAAAATCTGGATTTGCTGTAAATGGCGGTGGTATGATTCCATTTAATTGGATGACTAAAATACCTTACCATAACGTAGCTTATGAAAAATTTTTTGTTGGACCTTTTGTTCCCCACTTATTAATTTTTTTAGTAGTTCCAGTAATTCTTTGTTTCTGCGCTTACTACGAAAAACAGGCACCCTACTACACATACAGTACTTTTGCAGGCTTTTCTGCAGCTTATGTACTTTTTTTTGCTTTCTTAAGCAGTTCTTATGCTTTGGTACTAGATAACGAAGCTTTAAGTTATGATTCTCTTAGGGGCACTCAATTCGCAGATATTCTATCATCAGTTATAATACTGTTTTCTCTGTTTTCTGTTTTAATATCAATTCCTTACATACAACGTGCTAAAGTTAATACACATGAATTTTATAGTTTATTCTTAATTTCTTGTGTAGCCATGCTTTCTTTATTAAGAGTTGAAGACTTTATTACTATGTATCTTTGTATCGAATTACAAGCTCTGTGCTTCTATATTTTAGCAGCTTATCGACGAACATCTCTTATATCAGTAGAAGCTGGACTAAAATACTTTAGTCTAAGTGCGATGGCGAGTGGTATTCTTTTATTTGGTATTACTGGTATATATTACAGCACAGGTAGTACAAATTTTGACGACATATACTTAGTACTATCAGCTTTGGTAACAGTAGAGGATTCAGGTTATACGATTTATCCTATAATTTTTGGTACTCTATTTGTACTAGCTGCATTTTTATTTAAACTCCCGGCAGCTCCATTCCACATGTGGGCCGCAGATGTTTATGAAGGCTCTCCTACAGCTTCAACAAGCTATTTTTTATCAGTGCCTAAGTTTGCTCTTTTTGGTATAATAACGACCTTATTATTTAAAGTGTTTAGCCCCGTTATGTATTATTGGCAACCAGCTTTACTATTTATCAGTGCAATTAGTTTATTTGTTGGTTACTTCTCTGCTTTAGGACAAAATAGTATTAAACGATTTTTTGTTTATAGTGGAGTTTCTCATGTAGGTTTTATGCTTTTAGCAATAAGTTCTCCAGAAGGGTCTTCTCAACTATATAATCTTTCTACTTCTAGATTTGGGGGTTTTGAAGAATCTATTTCAGATACCAGCATGTTTTCTTTATTCTTTTATTTATTTGCTTACACCTTTATGATTTTATCCGCTATGATATTTATAATGATGAATTCTAACGGCGTACAAAAATCCACAAATAGACTAACTCACTACGGTGTAAAAGATCTCCCAATGTTTCATACTAACGCTTATTATTCGTTTTTGGTGTTGTTCCTATTCTTTTCTTTTATAGGTGTTCCTCCTACTCTAGGGTTTTTTAGTAAGTTCTTTGTTCTTAAAGACTCTCTACTATGGTCTTCTAGTCTTCTATTCTTCGGTATACTATTTATCATGATTACTTTAACAGGATTCGTTTATGGTCGTTTAATTGCCTACATGTTCTTTAAGGACATAAACCTTAACTTCCCTAGACACTGGTGGAGTCCTACTGTTCCTAGTAGAATTTGGTCAAGAATGTTTACTCTATTTGTAATATTAACTATGATATTCTTTGTCTATCCTAATTTTATAATGGATTTAGTAGACATTCTTTGCTTATCTTTCTCAGAAGATAATCCTTTGATGGGAGAGAATCATTACAGTAAATCTATTCCCCAGCACTGGAAGTTCTACAGTAGATCATATCTAGATGATGAGCCTCTAAATTTCCCTTGGGCAGAAGGTGTCTATCTACGATAAAGCTTAAAAAAGTAAGTTAATTTTTATTTTTTCATGAGTAACAATAATTTAGTTACTACTAAACCCAATGTGCTAGTTATGGGAGCAGAATTTTTAGCTAACTGGGCTCGACGAAGTTCTTTATGGCCAATGACTTTCGGTTTAGCTTGTTGCGCTGTAGAGATGATGCATACTGCTGCGAGTCGATACGACCTGGATCGCTATGGTATCATATTTAGAGGTACACCTAGACAATCTGACGTTATGATCGTAGCTGGTACTCTAACTAACAAAATGGCTCCTGCATTGAGAAAAGTATATGATCAAATGTCCGAACCACGATGGGTAATTTCTATGGGTAGTTGTGCCAACGGCGGCGGATACTACCATTACTCATACGCTGTTGTTAGAGGGTGTGATCGTATAGTTCCTGTAGATATCTACGTTCCTGGTTGTCCTCCTACAGCCGAAGCTCTACTATACGGGATTTTACAACTTCAGAAAAAAATACGAGAAGATCGTTTTTTAATGAAATGGTCAGAAAAATAAATTCTAGACCACAATAAACTATATAATCTAACTTTTTTTATTTTGTTAATGCGTAACACCCATTACGTTGAATATCTAGAAAAAAGTCTTCCAAAAAGTGTTTTCGTAACTAATTACGATAAAAACATAACTAACATTTTTGTACCTAGCAAAGATATTTACAAAGTTGCTTATTTCCTAAACAAAAATAGTAATTTACAGTATAAAGTGTTGTCTGACGTAACAGCCGTAGACTGGCTAGGCCGACATTCTGACAAATTAACTAACAATAACTTATCTAGTATACCTCTAGATTCTTCTGTACATGGTTTACTAAATACAAATGGTCGCTTCTGTTTAATTTACAATCTCCTAAGCTGCAGACACAACCACAGAATTATTTTAAAATCTTTCGTTGATGAAGGTTCTATCATTGATAGTCTTTGTGGCATTTATAAAAGTGCTAATTGGTGGGAAAGAGAAACTTGGGATATGTTCGGACTGTTTTTCAAAAATCATCCTGATCTAAGACGTCTTTTAACAGATTATGGATTTGAAGGATTTCCTCTTCGAAAAGACTTTCCTTTAAGCGGTTATACTGAGATACGCTATGACGAGACAGAGAAGAAAATTGTAACAGACCCAATCGAGTTCTCACAAGAATTTAGAAATTTCGATTACACTACTCCTTGGGTATCCTAGTTAAGATAATTGATTTCAACAAAGCTTCGGAAATTTAATAAATTTTTCAAGATTCTAATGACTTTATCTACAGGTTACGATCCGGAAAAACGACTAGTAGAATTTGGAGTTGGTGATGAATCAAAAATCAAAGTACAGAATTTTACTTTAAATTTTGGTCCTCAACATCCTGCTGCTCACGGAGTCTTAAGACTTATATTAGAGATGGATGGAGAGGTAGTAGAGCGTGCAGATCCTCATATAGGACTACTTCATAGAGGTACAGAAAAACTTATGGAGTACAAAACTTATACCCAAGCACTTCCTTATCTAGACAGATTGGATTATGTTTCTACTATGGCTCAGGAACACGCTTACTCTATGGCTGTAGAAAAATTACTTCATATCCAAGTACCAGTAAGAGCTCAGTATATTCGTATGATATTTTCTGAAATTACTCGTATTTTAAACCACTTGTTGGCTTTAACTACTCATGCTATGGATGTAGGAGCTCTAACTCCAATGCTTTGGGGATTTGAAGAGAGAGAAAAACTTATGGAATTCTATGAAAGAGTTTCAGGTGCACGTCTTCACGCCGCTTACATTCGACCAGGAGGAGTTAGATTAGATCTGCCAGTAGGACTTTCTGAGGACATATTTATGTTTACAAAACAATTTTCAAGCCGTATTGATGAAATGGAAGAGCTTCTAACCAATAATCGAATCTGGAAACAACGACTTGTTGATATTGGAATTGTAACATGTGAAGATGCTTTATCTTCTGGTTTTTCTGGGCCTATGCTTAGAGGATCTGGACTAGCATGGGATTTACGTAAAAACCAATCATATGAACAGTACGATTCTATCGATTTTGATATACCAGTAGGTAACAATGGAGACTGTTATGATAGATATTTGATCAGAATTGAAGAAATGCGTCAAAGTATTAGAATAATACAACAATGTTTAAACAATCTTCCAGAAGGGCCTGTTCGTGCGGATGATAAAAAAACAACACCTCCATCAAGAAAAATGATGAAAAACTCTATGGAGTCATTAATACACCATTTTAAATTATACTCAGAAGGATTTTTAGTCCCTATGGGAGATGCATATGCAGCAGTAGAAGCTCCTAAAGGAGAATTCGGAGTGTATTTATCTTCAGATGGTACTAGCAAGCCCTATAGATGTAAAATTAAAGCTCCGGGGTTAGCTCATTTACAAGGTTTAGATATGATGTCTAGAGGTCATATGATAGCAGATGTAGTTACTATTATTGGTACTCAAGACATTGTTTTTGGAGAAATAGACAGATAAAATATAACAATATTTTTTAAGCTAGTAAGCATGTCATTACTAACTAATGTAGAGTACCAAAAATGTGAACCAAATACTTTATCCAATAATTACAGAAACTACAGAGAAGCTAAATTAGTTTTTGATCCAAAAGCTAAAATTAAAACTTATCGTGAAGTAGCTATTTATCGTTGGGATCCTTCAAAAGATAGTGCCCCTTATACTCAAAAATTCGTATTGGATATAAAACATGTCAGAGGTACTATGGTTTTAGATTTACTACTTCATATCAAAAATCATTACGATTCTACTTTAAGTTTTAGAAGATCTTGTCGCGAAGGTATATGTGGTAGTTGTGCTATGAACATTGACGGTACTAACTCTTTAGCTTGTCTACGTACAATACCAGCTAAAGGTGCAGGGGAAAGACATCCTGAGATACTTTATATAAATCCACTTCCTCACACATATGTATTAAGAGATTTAATACCTGATTTGACAAATTTCTACAATCAATACAAATCTATAGGCCCTTGGTTAGTCAATAATCCTCGCACTCGCGTTAAAGCCCAGCCTAGTACTATCAATCCAGATCCAAAAGAGATTTATCAAAGTCGCGAAGACAGAGAGAAATTAGATGGATTGTACGAATGTGTTCTTTGTGCTTGTTGCTCGACAAGTTGTCCTAGTTATTGGTGGAATAGTGACGAGTACCTGGGCCCAGCTATATTATTACAAGCCTACCGATGGATAGCAGATAGTAGAGATCAAGCGACCTTAGCTAGATTAAGTTATCTTAATGATGATATGAAAGTTTTTAGATGCCACACTATATTGAATTGTACTAAAACTTGTCCAAAAAATTTAAATCCAGGAAAAGCTATAGCTGAGATAAAATACAGAATACGCAATGATCTTTAATTTTTAAATTTTTCGATCGTACACGTATCTGTTTTTAATTAGTTAATTAAAATGTCCCTTTCGTCTAGTGGTTAGGACAATGCTTTTTCACAGCATAAACACGGGTTCAATTCCCGTAAGGGATAGTCCTTTACACTAAATTTAAATTTTATATTAAAACAAACAATGCTTGCTTTATATCAGTTTAGTTCAGCATTTCTTTTTTTCTTAGGTCTTTCAGGGATAGCTTTTAATACAAGGAATATAATTATACTTCTGATGTCTGTAGAATTGATGTTAGCCGGAATTAGCTTCAGTCAGCTAACACTTTCAATTTTTTTAGATGATATCGTAGGTCAAATATTCACTGTTTTCATACTAACTGTAGCTGCAGCCGAATCTGCTATTGGTCTAGCTATACTAGTAGTTTATCATAAACTCTCAGGAACAATTGAAGTGTCCAGAATTAGTTTATTAAGAGGTTAATATAACACATCGGAATAATCTTAATGAAACGTTTCACTCATTTTTACAGTAAGAACACTTTGATCCGAAGCAGCAAAGGATCTTTTTTTTCAATAAATAGCGTTTTTTACACTAACGCTAATAATTCTTGGCACGGTTTAGAGATCGAAAAAGATCTGTTTTTAAATCCCAAGTGGTTTTTATCTATATAAATTTAATTCTTATTTACAGTAATTCTATGCAAGAACTTGCTTTATCATCTTATGGTGTGCTTTTCGGATGCATTAGTTTATTAGTGTTTTCTATGGCTGTAATTTCTTCAAGAAATCCAATTTATTCACTTTTCTATCTAATATGCGTATTTATACAGGTAAGTATGCTTCTTTTAGCTGCAGGAGTGGAATTTATTTCTTTTCTAATTTTAATGGTTTATGTAGGAGCCATATCTATACTTTTTTTATTTGTTGTTATGATGATGGATATAAATCTATTAGCGCTTAAACAAAGCCCTTTAAGTAAGCAAGGTCTTTTAATTGGATTTGTATTCTTAAACATGATCTATTGGGTCGACATGTTTAATACCTTATCTACTCAAGAAAGCGTTGCCAATTATTTTGTAGATTGGGATTCTTCTACAACAAGTTTAGGAAGTTTATTTGTAGTTGCATCACACATATATTCTTCTTATGCAGCAGCTTTTATGATAGCCGGGTACATTCTTTTAGTAGCTATGATTGGAGCTATCGTTGTCACATTAAAGCAGAAACCTTATGTACGACGTCAAGACGTTCTTTACCAAAACCATAGAGATTTTGAGAAAACAATAAGAAAAGTTTCTAGCAAGAGACTTTAGAGTTTATCTAGAGAGGGAGTAACTCAGTTGGTCAGAGTGCTGGTCTGTCACGCCGGAAGTCGCGGGTTCAAGTCCCGTCTCTCTCGGAACCTCTTCTTTTATAAATGCAAAGTTTTTTCTCCTTGTAGTGCTCACTATTAAGAAAATAATTATTTTGTGCTACTCTATGGAATGTTTCTACTACATTTCCATTTAAAATTCATAAAAATCTAAACTAACTTTATAATTTACCCAATATGTTAAAATTTTGGACCCCTTTTTTAACCATACTATTCGTTGGATTCGCTCCGTATGCAGTTCAACAACTCGACAGCATTGCAGATCCTATCAGCAGAACTCACCTAGATCTAAGACTTTTTATAATTAGACCTCTACGTTACATATATTTCCCCGAAGGAGAATTTCATGACTTGTACGACCTAGGACATGACTACAATTCATTTAAAATGGATATGTGGTGGGGTGAGATTAAAGGTATCGCATTAGTACCTTTTTTATTATCGGCTTTCGTAGTTTTATCAGTTTGCCATCTTAACGAAGGTATGAGTAGTATTATGAGAGATTATATTGATAACAATCTTACTTATATCTTAGGGTTTGTTTGTATATACATGTTTTTTTGGTTTGTAGGACTAGAGGTTTTAGCATTTGTATGGAACGAAGGATTTGATTCGAATTATAATGTTCCATGTGTCGATCTATTCGAAAGCGATTATGTCCAATGGTGGTCAGTGCGTATCTATTACACCGACGGTACTTATGAATACTAAAAACTTTCTATAATGCGGACATGGTGGAATTGGCAGACACGTTAGATTTAGGATCTAATAGCTAAGGCTGTAAGGGTTCAAGTCCCTTTGTCCGTAAAACTCTTATTATAAAGGAAAAGTGGCTGAGCGGTCAAAGGCGGCAGACTGTAAATCTGTTGATGTTTCATCTTCAGAGGTTCGAATCCTCTCTTTTCCAAGCTTTTAC
>CERE01033400.1_pt1 | contig 23374 bp, 20 predicted proteins | sample 530911 | NCBI WGS metagenome assembly CERE01 (sample SAMEA2621092, study PRJEB7988) | marine metagenome | biome: marine biome (ENVO:00000447); feature: mesopelagic zone (ENVO:00000213); material: "saline water (ENVO:00002010), including plankton (ENVO:xxxxxxxx)" | depth 800 m
CTTCAGTCGCCGCAAATGTGGGCGCTAAATTCATATGAGCAAGAATCACTTTCGAAGCATACGAGAGTTCCATAGCAAGTGAGGCTATTTGGATGTTTCACGAATAATAGATAGTCGTTGTGAGTGTGGGCTAGTGGCTGCTTACGATTATACGCTTGCGGAGTGGAGCGCAGATAACCTCTTACCAATTTCAGAAAGAATTAATTGATACACGCAGAGAATTCTTAGTGAAACTGATTGCTAAACCTCATTAATGTGGCCGTGAGATGCGATGCAAGAGTCGTGTTGAGTCCAAGTATTACCTTACCATGGACGAGTTGCTGAAAGGCCATATCGAATCGAGGTTTAAGGCCCCTGCGGTAAGCGATAACTTGCTCTGAATGGTAAGAATATCGATAGTGGCTGATGTGTCAATTAGAGTTGTCGGCGGTTGAATCGATTTACCTGACAATGATCAGTATTTAGTTTCATACTCGGATAATCTAGGCAATAGATCGATTACTAAATTCGCTGATTGGCATGTGAGACGATAGCGAGTGCGGATACGTTAGTTTAACGGTGCGAAGCTCAGAAAGTATAAAAAGATACGTGTTAGGTTTAGGTCGATGAGTAAAAGTATGGCGATTGTAAGATGATGTTCGGTGGTCAGGGGAAAACTCAGTGATCAAAGCTCTGTCCAAGGTTCTGACATGTTTTCGGTAGGGCGGCTGCCTCTGCCATCTGAGGCGCTTCTATATCAGTATAAAGAACTTGGCGCATTTGTGGATTGTTATTATGTAGACATCGCCTGTTCAATTACTCAATCCGAGTACATACAGGCGTTCTACACCACGCCTATTTTCAAGTTAGAGCGTTGGATTTTGAAATGGGCCGTTTCCAAGCCATCAACAGATCAGCAGGCGGTCCTATTGTCCGAAGCAAAAATCAATATCTTTTCGGCATGGGTAGTGGAGCAACAAAGCGATAATCAATTGCTTATGTGTGATTACTCGGGGCGCACTCGCTCGTGGCTGATGATTGAGCCGGTCAATCAGGGAACACGATTGTATTTTGGTTCAGCTGTTGTTCCTGAATCAGGTGGAATTGAGGATGTTCGGAGTGATGGGCGAAGAAAACGGGCGAGATTTTTCAGCGCAATCCAAGGGTTTCACCATTGTTATTCAATGGCCCTACTGGCTTCGGCACGCTCGCGCCTATTAAAGAACATAAAAGATACGGATTGATGAGCTGTATGTGATTTTTGGATGCAAGCACCATACTGCAATAGAACGACTAGTTTCTTTTACGCCACTGCAAAGGGGCCGTATCGGTTTGAGTGGTGAAGGCTCGCGTAAACACGGCTGGCTCTGAATAACCTAAGCGATCGGCAATCTCCGCAATGGATAATGTCTCGTTGCGTAACAGGTTTTTGGCTCGCTCTGTTTGCACGTGGTTGTAGAGGGCTTTATAGGAGGTGCCTTCGTTTTTGAGCTTCCTTGCAAGGCTGCGCTCCGACATAGCCAATTGGGTGGCGATGTCGGAACGGCTAAGCGGTGGGGTGTAGGCCCACAGCCACCGCGAAACTCTTTCGGTGTGATTGATTCCTTCGCTGAGCATTGCTGCGAGTTTTTGTGCGATGGCTTCATAGCTTCGGCGGGCCAAGGAGTTGGCTTGGGTTGGGATTGCTTGCTCGATCTTTAAGGGAGAAATGACTTGCGCAAACTCTGCGTCAAATTGAATGGGGAAAGGCAGTGGCCATTCGGTACTGGACCAATCGGGAGGGGCGCTAAACGGTAAGGCTATCAGCGTCGGTGCATAGGCCTCTCCCAAAATAGAGGTGAAGATAATCGCCGTTGAAATCATATCCAGTATCAAGCAGCAACACTTGAGTCGATCGAGTCTTTCTGGCGACACACCGGCGAGTTGTGGTTGTTCCATGGTGAATGTTGTTCTGTACTCAGAGCGCTCCCGTGTAACCACAATACGAGAATGCCCCCAGCTGAGCTCGGGGTAGGCCAACGAGGTTCGCAATACCTCCGGGAAGCTCTCCGAGTACTTCATGATGAGACCAACCACTCCGAAGCTATCGATGGTGAGTTGCGAGGCCAGCAGCAGAACCAACGTAATGACACTCCCTTCAGATTCTTGCTCCATCAAAATGGCGTTGAGAAGCTCAAGGTGTTGGTTGGCCGAGATTGGAAAGCTGGGATCATCGAAGGCATGAGCAGGCAAGCCGGCATTTCGAATCAGTGTTTTTGACTTAGAGGCTGAGACCCCAAAAGCTTCCATCAACCCCAGAGCGCCGTTGATGGTTCGGTGAGCGGTGGCAAGATTTCCGCTGATGATGACAGGGTTTGATCTACTCATGATGTTGTCTATCCTACAGGACACTGTGGCCTAAAGTATCAAAAATAAGGCCTGCTCTGCAATGCCCATTGTCGGCGAATCTCCCTAAAGTGAATTCACAATAACTTCCTGAGAGATTTAGAGGTGAACCGCTATGAGTAAAGAAAATACGCCAGCGACTGAAAGAACCGCAGTAACCCAAGCCGGTGATGTGAATCATGTGGATATGATTATTGTCGGCGCGGGTATTTCCGGTATTGGACTTGCTCATCATCTAAAAGAGCAGTGCCCGAATAAATCGTTTGCCATTCTCGAGAGCAAGGAGACTCACGGGGGGACTTGGGTCACCCACACTTATCCGGGGATTCGTTCCGATAGTGATTTGTATACTTTCGGCTATCGATTCAAACCTTGGAGTGGAAACCCAATCGCCAGTGCTGAGCTGATTAATGACTACATCGGTGAAGTTATTAAGGACGAAAATTTAGAGTCACATATTCGATATCGGCATGAGATCAAAAAAGCCAGTTGGTCTGATGAGGATCAGCGCTGGACAATCACTATCAACAAAGTCGATACCAATGAAACGGTAGAAATGACGTGCAGTTTCTTTATGTGGTCTGGCGGCTATTACGACCACAAACAGGGTTATACCCCGCAATGGTCTGGCATGGATCAATTTGAAGGACGGATAGTACACCCGCAAACTTGGCCAGATGATTTGAATATGACAGGCAAGAAGGTGGTGGTGATTGGGTCCGGGGCAACCGCGGCAACTCTCATTCCCAATATTGCACAAGACAGCGATCACGTGACCATGCTGCAGCGCTCACCCACCTACTTCTGGACCGACGCCAATCGTAACGAACTGGCGGATCGTTTGCGCGAATTGGATCTACCAGAGGAATGGGTGCATGAAACGGTGCGTCGCGACCTGCTGAAAACGGCGAAGGATGTGCAGTATGCGGCGATGGAATACCCTGAGGTGGTCAAAGAGGAATTGTTAAAAGTCGTACGCGAGCATGTAGGCGAAGAGTTAACCGAAAAACACTTCACTCCAACCTATCGCCCATGGCAACAGCGTTTGGCGTTTGTGCCTAACGCCGATTTGTTTGAGTCGGTTAAGTCGGGGAAGGCCTCAATTGTCACCGATCAGATCGAGTCGTTTACCGAGAAGGGTATTTTGCTGCAGTCGGGCGAAGAGCTCGAAGCCGATGTGATTATTACGGCAACGGGATTTAATCTACTGCCTTTGGGCGGTATCCCCTATGAAATCAATGGTGAGCCAGTCGATTTGTCGAATGCTTACACCTATCGTGGCATTATGCTTTCCGGGGTGCCCAACCTGGCGATGATGTTCGGCTATTTACGCACCAGCTGGACCATGCGAGTGGATTTGGTGGGGGACTATCTTTGCCGTCTATTGAATCAAATGGACGAGCGAGGAGATAAGGTGGTGACGCCAACACTGCGTGAACAGGATCAGAGCATGGCCAAGAATCGATGGGTTTCAGCGGATGAATTTAATCCGGGCTATATGGAGCGCCGCCATCATATGATGCCCAAGAGTGGTGATCATGAGCCATGGGTCTTTTCACCGGATTACTACAAAGAAAAAGATCAAATGCCGAACTTTGACCTTGATGAAGATACGCTAGTGTATCGATAGAAATTACGTTGAAGGCTGGAGAGTGAAGAGTTTTGAGTGAATCGATTGACTGGGGGTAAGTTGAAATGAAGGTTTTTGTTGCGGTGTTTTTTCTGGTTGGGCGAGCGTTGTTGTTGTATGCCCCACAGGCCTTTTGGCAGTGTTTTTATCTCGGTCGTACAAAACGCATTGATGGTCGAACGATGAACCCGCGAGCGCAGGCTTATCTGAGTTTTACCGATCGCCTATCGTCAGCAGATCTTCCGCCGGTGAATGTCTTTCGGGACGGTTACGATAAGCTGGATGCGATCTTTGGTGGTAAGCGAGTTGCGATAGAGCAGGTCGACAAACGAGAAATTGTGATAAACCAGCACCCGTTGAACATTCGCACTTACGACGCCGATCCCAGCGAGGAACTCAAGCCAGGGTTGTTGTTTTTCCACGGCGGTGGTTTTGTGATCGGCAGCGTTAAATCGCACGACGGTTTTTGCCGGCGTCTTGCTCGTGATACCGGGCGTCGGGTGATTTCTGTTGAATACAGGAAAGGGCCCGAGCACAAATTGCCCAGCGCTCAACAGGATGCCATGGCGACTTGGGAATGGTTGGTTGATCACGCCGCTAATGAAGGAGTGGACAAAAACGATATTGCCATCTGCGGGGATAGCGCAGGCGCGGCCTTAACCTTGGTGGTTGCTCGGTATGCCGCGCAGCAGGCAATTCAACCGAGTGCGATCATCCCAATTTATCCACCCGAAGCCTCTTTGGGAGAAACCAATAGCCGGCAACTATTGCTCGATGAGAACATCTCGCTGACCCGAAAAGTAATCGATTGGTTTGGTGGACACGCCGCCGATGCCAGCACCAATTTTGCGGATCCTCAGTATGCGCTTTCTGCGAAAAAGTTGCCGAGAACCTACATTATCACTTGCGGTTTTGACCCTCTCAGAGACGAAGGGGAAGCCATTGTCCGACACCTGACAGCGCTTGGTACCGAGGTGACGCACGACGAGATGCCTGGTCTTTTTCACAACTACATACTGCTTGGTGGGGTGTTTCCTGAGGTGGATGAAACTTCGCGTTCCATTGCGAGCTTTTTGAAAGGGTGATGTTCGGACTTGGTTTGTTATCTTGAAGGCTTATGTAAGTATTGTGGACTGTTAGTATTTGGTTGAATTTCCTTGCTTATCAGATAAAAATACGTAAGTTGGGATTGTCTAAATATGTCCACTATTGTTTGAGCTGATCAACCCTATGGAAACAGAAGAGCGCATAGCTACTATCGAAAACTACTTGGACTCTGGCTCCTACGATGCGAGTGAAAACCAAGCCTTGATTGCCCAAGTGAAAACAATCATGGTTGAGCATCCAGAACTCAGAGTTAAGCTTGGCCCACTGATTGGTCGGCTCAAAGCCGTGCCTCAGGTCGATGCGGACGTTGACGTGAATTGGGTGGATCTTCTCAGTGGCAGTCTGGCTATTGGACATCGTCCAAGAATCAAATCACTGAAGACCATGAAGAGTTTGGGTGCCACTCACATCTTGACGCTCTTGTCAGAGAAAGAGGGGGCGAAAGACATTGGCAAGGCTGCGAAAAAGCAGGGATTGCAATGGATTTGGTTGCCCTTGAGTTCCGCGGAGCCTCCGGCCGAGGATCGATTGGAAGAGATTACCGAGGTGTTCAAGGACAGTATCACTGCGCTCGGTAATGGAGCCAAAATATACGTTCACTGCTCCGCAGGTATTCACCGAACCGGAATGTTCTCCTACGCGTTGTTTCGATACATGGGGTTTGATGTCGAACAGTCGGAGTCGCTGCTGTCTGCGCTGAGAGAGGTTACCAGCAGGGAAGTGGGCGATCATAGAAAGTTGTGGGGGGATAGTTTCTTTCACTCAGATTAGGGCAAGGATTTTGTCGACCAGGCCTCGTAGGCTAACAAGCGGTGGGCGTTGATTCTATTGCGCCCCTCACTCCTCACTCCTCATTCCAAAGCCTCAGATGATATTGCTGAGCTATCGATATCTTCACTCCAGCATGACGCGACCATAGGGTCGTCACTTGGCGATTCTTGCTTTTTTATGGGTACCACCTCGACCACCTCTTTTCTTTTTCTCTTGGTGGCAAGGCTTGCACAGCCCGGGGCCAAATGCTGACTTCTTAGAATTAGCGTTTATATATTAGATTATTCTAAATAATGAATTGCTAAATTAGATGTTACTAATGTATTCTGCTCGTGAATTAATACGGTAAATCGCTAATGGATCTGTCTTCTATGGCTGAGCACGCCGGTCAAGCGGCCGAGTTGATGCGTCAGTTATCCAATCAAAATCGTCTGATGATTGTCTGTTCTCTGGTGGAGGGTGAGCTTTCTGTGGGGGATTTGAATGAGCGAGTACCGCTCAGTCAATCGGCCTTGTCGCAGCATTTGGCGAACTTGCGCAAAAGCGAGTTGGTCGCCACGCGGCGTGACGGCTTGACCATCTATTACCGTTTACAGGGGGATCACGCCATGCGCGTGATCGCTCTGCTGAAAGACATGTTTTGTCCTGATGACTAGCCCGTATAGACCACGACGACGGGGGTGCTAGCGTTGGTTTTACGCTGATTCTGCTGCGCAACGGGCACACCTTTAATTGAGGAGTAATGAGTATGAGTATTTCTGTGATTTCTGCCACCGACTTTGTTGAGGTGCTAAAGCGTCAGCCCAACACCGTGTGCGTGGACGTGCGCACCGAGGCAGAGTTTGGAGGTTTGCGTTGCAAGGGCAGTGAAAATCTACCGTTACAGGATTTGACCGCAGAGCAAATGTGTCGGCATTTGAAACTCTGTGGTGGCGAAGATCACTCTGAAATCTATTTGATCTGTAAGGCGGGCAAGCGGGCAGAAATGGCGGCAGAAAAACTGGCTCTGTCGTTGCCCAATCCCATGAAGATTGTTGCTGGCGGTGTTGATGCGCTACCCGATCAGGTCTTGCACGATGGCGGCAGCTCAGTCATTTCTCTTGAGCGTCAGGTGCGCATTGCGGCAGGTGGTCTCGTGCTACTCGGTGTGGTGATTGGCGGCTTGGTGCATCCAGCGGGCTTTGTATTGTCAGGCTTTGTGGGGGCGGGATTAACCTTTGCCGGTATTACCGATACCTGCGCTATGGGAATGTTGCTGGCGAAGATGCCTTGGAACCAAGCCGCTTAGCGGCGGTTGTAAGGGAATGGGTATAACGGGATTGTTGTGACGGGATTATTAGTCGGCGTCGTTATTGGACTGGTGCTGGGTTTGACTGGTGCTGGAGGTTCTTTGTTTGCAGTTCCTCTGTTGTCACTTCTCTTGTCGCTGCCCTTGGTGGAGTCCACTGGAATTGCCTTGGGCGCGGTGGCGGTCAGTGCTGCATTGGGCGTCGTACAGCGACGCGGTGTGGGGATCGTCTGGCTACCGGTTTCGGTGGTGCTGATAGGAGGCGTTGTTTTTGCGCCAGTGGGACGGTGGCTCGCCGGCCAACTCTCGGCCCTTGGGCTGTTATGGGGGTTTTCACTGCTGGTGTTATGGGTGGCCTATCGCATGTGGCAGCAGGCTGACGCATCGAGCAATCATGAAACTCGTGCCCACAAGAGTGCAGAAGATCTGACTCAGACGCCCATGCCACTACTCGTGAATGGCTACTGGCCGTCCCCCATTTTGATCAAGGCGGTTATTGCTGGAATGGTCACGGGGGTATTGTCGGGATTGCTGGGGGTGGGCGGCGGATTTGTGATAGTTCCAATACTCACCTTGGTAGTGGGGCTGACCATGGCGCAAGCGGTGGCGAGCTCACTGTTGGTGATTTGCTTTGTCAGTAGCTCGGGGTTTTTGGCCCATTGGTGGTTACATGGGCAAATGGATACCGGATTGTTACTGCTGGTGTCTGTCGGTGGTTTACTGGGAATGTTTCTCGGTGGTCGATTGTCTGCCCGAGTTGCAGGGCCTTTTCTACAGCGTGGGTTTTCCATTATGTTGCTGCTGACGTTATTGATGATGTGGTTGCGCTGACGCCGATCGACATAGTTGTCGGAGGCCGTGTCAGGCATGAACTCCACGATCGCCAAGGTTATCAATGAGTTCTTTTGCAGTGGTGAATTTTTGTGTTGAAGAGTGGTTGTGATTATGATTTTTCGTCAATTGTTTGAGCGAGAGAGTTCGACCTATACCTATTTGTTGGGTGATGCCAATAGCGGCGAAGCCCTCATCATTGATCCTGTAGCGGGACAGGAGCCTCAGTATTTAACGCTCCTACAGCAGTTGGGGCTCAAATTATGTCTTGCTGTGGATACTCATGTTCACGCGGATCATGTCACGGCGTTGGGCAGTTTACGTGAGCTAACCGGATGTGAAAGTCTCATGGGCGCGCAAAGTGACGTGCCATGTGTGTCTCGCAGTTTCGCCGATGGTGAGTGTCTGCAAGTGGGCGCGATTGCATTAACCGCAATGCATACCCCCGGCCATACCGATGATTCTTATTGTTTTTATTGGAAAGACGAAGCGCAGGGGGTTTTGTTCAGTGGCGATACTTTGCTGATTCGAGGAACCGGTCGGACCGACTTTCAAAATGGTGATGCCATTGAGCAATACCAGAGTCTGCAAACCTTGTTGGCACTTCCGGAATCTACGCTTGTGTATCCGGGGCACGATTATAAGGGCTGGAGTATGAGTACTATTGGAGAAGAAAAGCGATTTAACCCGCGCTTGCAGGTGAGTAATCAAGAGGAATACAAAGCGTTGATGGCGGGTTTGAAGTTGCCGAATCCACAGCAGATGGACGTTGCCGTACCCGCTAATCGTCGCTGCGGGCAAGCGTAGATTCGTGAAGCTTCTGGATTAATTTGGAGGCGCAGCACTTAAAAATATTTGAGTGTTGCGGCCCAGATGTGCCTTTCAAGCAACGGCCCATCTGGGGCGATAGTCAGGAGCAACCATTCAAAGGGCTAAGAGCACTTCGAATCACCGCAGCTCAAGCACGTCTTACAGCCGTCCATCACAATCACCGCCTTGGTGTGACACTTGATACACAGTTGGGCGCTGGGTGGGTAGCCGCTGTCCGCTTTGGGTTCGATGGCGTTTTGTTCGTTATACTTCTGCAGTTTGTCCGCCAGTATCTGCTTTTGAATATCACTGAGCTCTTCGGTTTGAATCAAGCCGATGGTCTTCATGTGCAATTCAATGGCGTCTCCGATTTCGGCAACCAATGATGGCATAAATCGCCCACCGGATTTGAAGTAGCCGCCCTGGGGATCGAAAACAGCCTTCAGTTCTTCGACCAAAAAGGTCACATCACCGCCTTTTCGAAACACGGCCGATATGACTCGAGTTAATGCGACCACCCATTGATAGTGTTCAAGGTTCTTTGAGTTAATGAAAATTTCAAACGGGCGGCGCTGTTCATGATCGGTATCGGGGTTCAGTACGATATCGTTGATGGTGATATAGAGCGCGTGATCCGATAGCGGGGTTTTAATCTTGTAGGTGGCCCCCACCAACATCTCTGGTCGACCGACATTTTCGTGCATATGCTCGATCGTTTGTTCTAGTGCGGCCGTATTATTGGAGCTGTTTTCGGAGCTGTTATCCGCGCTTTGTTCGGCTGATGGGGACGATTTCTCTGCGTTGTTGGCAATGCCAAACCCAACGATTTTCTTGTCTATCTTTGTCATTGATCTAGTCTCGTATGTCACAAGGTCAAATTGTGTTTAAGAACTTCTTTTTGTTCAGGCAAAGTCTCTAGAGCTTTCCGTAGTAGCCTTCTTTCATGGCGTCATAGAGATTGGCCGCTGTGTGTATCTCGCCATCGTATTCAATTTCTTCATTGCCTTGGAATTCCACGTTGGTGCCATCCTCAAGCTCGAAACGATAGGTGGTGTTGGCGAGATCGTCTTCTTTAACCAGTACCCCTTGAAAGGCTTCTGGATTGAAACGAAAGGTGGTGCAGCCTTTTAGGCCCTCTTGGTGAGCGTACAAATAGATATCTTTGAACTGATCAAAATCGATATCAGAGGGAACATTAATGGTTTTAGAAATGGACGAATCGATCCATTTTTGCGCCGCCGCCTGAACATCCACGTGTTGCTCGGGTGTGATTTGATCGCTAACAACAAAGTAATCGGGCAGTGCATTGTCGGCGTCGCCATAGGGCATAGCATTGGGATTGACGTGGGCACGATAGCTCAACAACTCGTAGGAATAAACATCGACTTTCTCTTTGCTCTTTTTGCCCTCGCGAATAATGTTGCGAGAATAGTGGTGAGCAAAACTCGGCTCAACGCCGTTACTGGCATTATTCGCCAGCGATAGAGAAATGGTGCCCGTCGGTGCAATGGAGGTGTGATGGGTGAAGCGGCAGCCGTGTTCAGCAATCTCATCGATCAATGCGGAATCTTCTTCGGCAATTTTCTGCATATAGTCGCTGTAGCGAGCGTGTAGAATTTTACCTTCAACCGCGTCACCTACCTTGTAGTGTTCGGCGAGGGCAGGCTTTTGAAACAGCATCTCTTGAGTGACGGTAAAGGATTGCTCAAATAATGGCGCAGCGCCTTTCTCTTTGGCGAGCTTAACCCCTTCTCGCCAGCCCGCGAGCGCCAATTCTTTACTGACCTGTTCGGTGAATGCCACAGAAGCAGGGCTGCCGTAGGGGATTTTGAGCATGGTCATGGCCGAGCCCAACCCTAAAAATCCCATCCCGTGACGGCGTTTGTTAAAGATCTCGTTGCGTTGTTGTTCCAGCGCTAGGCCATTGATCTCTACAACATTATCGAGCATGCGAGTAAACACTGTTACTAGGCGACGAAACTTTTCCCAATCAAATTCTGCTGACTCGTCGAAGGGGTTAGCGACAAACTGGGTCAAATTGATGGAGCCCAGTAGACAGCTGCCATAGGGCGGTAGCGGTTGTTCGCCGCAGGGGTTGGTGGCGCGAATCGACTCACAGAACCAGTTGTTGTTGAGTTGGTTTACTCGATCAATCAGGATGAAACCCGGCTCGGCATAATCGTAGGTGGCGGCCATGATCTGATTCCACAAGCGCACCGCAGGTACGGTCTTGGTGATTCGGCAGGCAACCAAGCCTTGCTCGTTGCGCAGGTATTGATCGCCGAGGTGAGGGAGGTTTCGCCAACACACCGCTTCGCTATCGTCTAGCTCGACGGGGTCATGATTGAGGTCCTTCTGAGTGATCGGGAATGACAGCTTCCAAGGTTGTTCGTTTTTGACCGCGTCAATAAATTCGTTGCTGATTAACAGGGATAGATTAAATTGTCGCAGGCGACCATCTTCTCGTTTGGCTCGAATAAACTCTTGAACATCTGGGTGGTGAATGTCGAAGGTGGCCATTTGTGCGCCGCGTCGACCACCAGCCGACGAGACGGTAAAACACATCTTGTCAAAGATATCCATGAACGACAGAGGGCCGGAAGTATGCGCGCCGGCACCGGAAACATAGGCGCCCATTGGGCGCAAGGTCGAGAACTCATAACCGATACCGCAGCCCGCTTTTAAGGTCAGCCCGGCTTCTAGGTTTTTTTCCAGAATGTCGTGCATGGAATCTTCAATGGTGCCGGATACCGTGCAGTTGATGGTCGAGGTGGCGGGTTTATGGTCTTCGGCACCGGCATTGGAAATGATGCGGCCGGCTGGGATAGCGCCGTTTTCTAGCGCCCAAAGAAACTCTTTATACCAGTGCTGCTGGCGCGACTCCTCAACATTGGCCAGCGCCTTGGCAACCCTTGCGTAAGTCTCCTGCAACGATTGATCGACGTATTGACCTTGTTTGTTCTTGAGCCGGTATTTACTGTCCCAGATGTCCAGTGAGGCGGATTGAAATTGCAAGGTTGAAGAAGGGGTATTGGCTTTTGAGGAAGAGGTTGCAGAATCGGATTCTGGTGGCATTCGCGGGCGTCCCTTGTCAGATCGGTTACTGGTTACGATGGATAATCGCTATAAATACTCCCTTGCAGAGATCAGAGCGTTGATCTGAATCAGTTGATCATCAGTTGGTTGGTTTTCTGTAGTTGACTGAGGGTGGTTATCGGGTCGGCTGGTTCTATGTTGCCCATTGCTCGTTTTTTGAGGCGACTGTTATCAAAGTACCATTCAATCGTTGCCGGGTTTTTCGTGGCCCTCGCTCGAGTGGGACCTTTGTTGATATAGAACATCTCGAGCTGGGGTGTGTTTGGTATATACTGATTAAGTAATACATTCTTATAGAGCTATATATAATAACCATACTTTTTAATGCTATGAGATTTTCCCATTACTTGAGTGTTGCCCTATTTGCCTTGATCGTGTTGGCGGGCGCACCCCTGCAAGCGGCTCCTGAACTCAGTGTTTCGACTGTTTATTCGACACCGGTAGGGCTGCATTTTGATATCTACAAAGAATCTCAGCCGCTGAGCTGGCAAGACGCCTCTGAGATCTTTCGTCGAGGTGGTTTTTCACCCTCTACCGATACCGTTCCCAATTTTGGTTTGAATGCCGGTGGGCATTGGCTGATGGCAAGAGTGATCAATAACACCGGAGAGGTCAGCTTACGGCATTTGGTGATTGACAATAGCTGGCTTGATAAGGCGCATTTGTATCAACTGGGCGCAGAGTTACAGCTGTTGTTCAAAGCGGTTGACGGCGATCAGTATCCGCGGGTTCATGTTCGAAATGACGATGCGAGTTTTGTGTTTCGTTTGCGAGTGCCAAAGGGGGAGTCCTACTTATTAATGCGGGTGGAAACGCCTGACCCATCTCCCATTCCTGTGCGCTTCTATTCGACTGCAGAATACGAAACTTTCAAAGATATGCGTATGTTCAGCTACGGCGTCTTTTTGGGATTTATTCTGGCGCTAATGGCGTACAACTTTATGTTGTATGTGGGGCTGGGGGAGCGCAGCCATCTTTATTATTCGATGTTTCTGTTTGCTTTCATTCTTATGGCCATAGCTTATACCGGTTATGGCATGCATTATATTTATCCAGAAGCGACCGAGTGGGCGCAATGGTCGCATCCGATTCACATGATGTTTTACGGGATCTGCGGGTTATTGTTCGCGAGTAGTTTCTTGCATCTTAGCGCCAATAATAAGCAAGTGTATCGCGGGGTAATGGCCCTGATTGGGTTAACTATTGTGGCAGCGGGTGTTGCCTATGCTTTCAATAGTCGCGCGGCCTTCTTAGGGGTGGCTTTTGTCTTTGCGGTCTCTTATTCAATATCTATGATCGGCTTAGGGATTCTCGCCGTTGTCTCTGGTGGCAAAGGCAGTCGCTGCTTTTTGATGGCGGTAATTATTGGGGCGCTGGGTGCAGCCTCGACCACCTTGGCCTGCATGGGGCTGATTCCTTTTAATGAATGGACGTTTCGTGGCGTGGAGCTGGGGTTACTAACCGAGGCGACTTTGCTGGCATTGGCACTCGCCGCGCGTTTTGTCGAGGTGGAATCACAGCATGTGAAAATGCGAGAGTTGGCTTACAAAGATGGCCTTACAGGTTTATCCAATCGGCGCGCGTTTATGGTGCAGTCGTCGACATTGTGGAACAGCAATCTGCGAGCTCATCGTCCCCTGTGTGTCATCATGTTGGATATTGATAATTTCAAAGCGTTCAACGATAGCTACGGTCACAGTATGGGGGATCGAGCATTGCAACTGATGGGGCAGTTGTTGGCCAATCAAGCGCGTAAGGGCGATGTGGCTGCGCGTCTGGGAGGCGAGGAGTTTGTGGTTGTGTTGCCTGAGACAACCATCGAAGAGGCAACCCAAATTGCAGATCGCCTGCGTATTCGTGTCTCAGAGCTGATTTTGAAACATGACAGTCAAAGTCTGCATCTGACTTGCAGTCTAGGGGTGGCAGAAAGCTGTCCTGAGGATCAATCCATTGATCAGGTGATCGATCGTGCGGATATGGCGCTCTATGATTCCAAGCACCTTGGGCGCGATCGAGTCAGTGTGAGTGGTGTCGCTGTTGATTCAGAAGCATCTTGAAAAGACTCATTGATGAATTCATTACCAGCGGTTCAGGATCCAATAAATCTAGGCCGACTATTGTTTCGAACGCCCTAATGAGTTCTATTCTTTAATTCTGTGGCTAGCGACAGACTCAGCTAACTTTATTCACCACCGACGTCAGTTCACCGTCTGCCAATTTTGTGATCAAGGTATCTCCGACCTTAACCGCGTCAGAATTCTTAAGGATAGGCCCGTCAGCCAATGAAGTTACGGAATAACCTCGTTGCAGAATACTCAGTGGATTGACGCTATCGAGTAAGGCTGCTGCTTTTGCTAATGACTGTTTTTCATCTCGGAGTTTTTGTTGCATGGTTTGCTGCAGTTTTTGTTGCAACAAACTCAAGCGTTCGTGAATACTTTGCAATTGCGTGCTGGGGGTTTGACTGTAAAGGCGAGTCTGTAAATGGTGCAATCGATGCTGTGGCTGCTGCAATTGGTTTTGTATGACGCGTTTTAGTCGAATTTCTAGATTGTCCAAGTGCTGTGATTGAGCTTGCAGTTTTTGTCCTGGGTGTTGCAGTCGTGCGCTCAATGCCATCAGTTGATCGCGATGACGCTGTAAGCGACGCTCCATCGCCTCTTCCAGCAGCACTTCGTACCCCGCGAACTGTTGCAACATCTCGTCGCCGTCCGGCGTACTGAGTTCCGCTGCTGCGGAAGGTGTTGGCGCTCTTAGATCGGCTACATAATCGGCAATAGTGATGTCGACTTCGTGCCCCACGGCGCTGATTACAGGAATGCGGCTGGCGTAGATGGCCCGCGCCACTGACTCTTCATTGAACGGCCACAAATCTTCTAGTGAACCGCCGCCTCTGCCTACAATCAGCAAATCGCAACTGGTGAGTTGGTTGGCGGTCATTAGTGCTCGAACAATTTGCGGGGCAGCTTCTGCTCCCTGCACCGCGACAGGAAAGATAGATACAGGAATACCGGGAAAGCGACGACGTAGCACCTGCAAAATATCGCGCACTGCGGCGCCGGTCGGGGAGGTCACCACACCAATGTGTTTGGGCAGCGTGGGCAGCGGTTTCTTGTAGGCGGGATCGAACAGACCTTCGTGATGCAATTGATGCTTGAGCGCTTCGAACGCTTGTTGCAGTGCACCCACGCCGGACTCTTCCATGTGCTCGGCAATTACTTGGTAATCGCCGCGGCCTTCATAGAGACTCACTCGTGCTCGGATCAGTACTTTTTGACCCTGTTGCGGCACCGTGCGCACCCGTTGATTGCGGTTGCGAAACATTGCGCATTTCACCTGCGCGTTGGCATCCTTGAGCGTGAAATACCAATGACCCGATGAGGGACGGGCAAAATTCGACACTTCGCCTTCTATCCACAGCAGCGGCATATGGGTTTCCAGCAGCTGGCGTGCTCGGCGGTTCAGTTGTGAAACGGTGAGAATTTCTCGTTGCGGGGTTTGTGCGCTGTAGGTTTGATTCGTCATGGGCGCATTGTGGCATTCATCGAAGATAGGGGAAAGTCCGTGGCCGGCGTTGATAAAAAATAATGCAGGTCACAATAGCGCTGGTTTACTGGCTCGATTCCGTGTTTGTGCTGTCGGAGACAGGAGGTTGATCGCTGATGAATGCGGGCAGTGTTTTTGTCAGAATTGGTCGCTAGGCCTCAGAGAGTGAGTCCCCTATGATCATGGCTAAAAGTGTCTAAGAGGTGTGTCATGTCGGTAGAAGTGAACAAACAGGGTGCAGTAACCACTATTATTTTGCATCGGCCAGAAGCCAAAAATGCCGTTGATGGGCCGACGGCCACTGCTTTGGAAGCGGCCTTCAGAGAGTTCGATGCCGATGCCGACGCTAAGGTGGCGGTCTTTTATGGCGAAGGCGGCACCTTTTGTGCGGGGGCAGATTTGAAAGCGGTGGCTGATCCCGCACGAGCTAATCGCATAGATCCTGAAGGTGAAGGGCCGATGGGGCCGAGCCGTATGTTGCTGAGTAAACCCGTTATTGCGGCTATTGAAGGCTACGCTGTGGCCGGCGGGTTGGAGTTAGCGCTTTGGTGTGATCTTCGGGTTGTGGCAGAGGATGCGGTATTGGGGGTGTTTTGCCGTCGCTGGGGGGTGCCATTGATTGATGGCGGTACCGTGCGTTTACCGCGCTTGATTGGTCACAGTCGCGCCATGGACCTGATGTTAACTGGGCGCCCAGTAAAGTCTGACGAGGCGTTGGCGATGGGGTTGGTCAATCGTGTGGTCGACAAGGGGCAGGCAAGACAAGCGGCTGAAACTCTGGCGGCTGAGATCGCCTCTTTTCCACAGGCTTGTATGAACGCCGATCGCGCCAGCGCTTATCAGCAGTGGGATCTTCCCCTAAATGAAGCATTGGTGAATGAGGGACGTTGTGCTGAGGTAGTGTTAGCCGCCGAAGGGCGCCAAGGCGCAGAAGCTTTTGCCAAGGGTAAGGGGCGCCACGGTCGATTTGACGGATCTTGAGGGCTGATTAACGAATCCAAGGATCACAATGGGTTCAGTCGGATTGGCTGAGCGTGCCTTAAGGTCTTTGCCTGACCGCATAATGTGAGCAGTTACTTACACTGTATGGACGCAATCGGTGATGATAAGCCACGGATGAATTCTTGGATGGGAGGCACTGGACTGAGTGGTCACTAAAGTGTCACGTATTTGAGCTAGAAAGCTATTGCGAATCAGTGTCCTAGGTTCCCATGATAGGCTAATTTGAATTTCCACTTTGGCAAGTTTTAGCCTATAATTCCGCGTTTATCCCGGAACGACCAGAATACCGATGAGAGGGGCCTCAGAAATGAGTTTGCCAGCCCCGGTTTCGTCGTATTTGTCAGTTCCCAAACTCTCTTAATTTGAGGTTGGATCCCCTATGCTACGTATCGCTCAGGAAGCGTTGACCTTTGATGATGTCTTGTTGGTTCCCGGTTATTCCGAAATAACGGCCAAAGATGTATCCCTGAGAACTCAGCTTACCCGTGATATTCACCTGAATATCCCCTTGGTATCTGCCGCGATGGACACCGTGACCGAAGCTCGTCTAGCTATTGCCATCGCCCAAGAGGGCGGTATCGGTATTATCCACAAAAGCATGTCCATCGAGCAGCAGGCTATGGAAGTGCGCGCGGTGAAGAAATTTGAAGCTGGTGTGGTGAAAGACCCCATTACCATTGAGTCCAGCGCGACTATTCGCGAATTGGTCGCTTTGACTCAGCAGCACAACATATCGGGTGTGCCGGTCCTGGAAAGCGGCAATTTGGTTGGTATCGTGACCGGCCGTGATGTCCGTTTTGAAACCAATATGGATGCCACCGTATCCAGCATCATGACACCCAAAGACAAGTTGGTAACGGCCTCCGAAGGCTCTCAGCCGGATATGGTGCGTGAATTGCTGCACAAGCATCGCATTGAAAAGGTTCTAGTGGTCGACGATCAGTTCGAGCTGCGCGGTTTGATCACCGTGAAAGATATGAACAAAGCCGAGAAGTACCCCAACGCCTGTAAAGACCCAGAAGGTCGTTTGCGTGTGGGGGCATCGGTCGGAACCAGCCCCGACACTGATGATCGAGTCGCTGCCCTAGTCGCAGCGGGTGTGGATGTATTGGTCGTTGATACCGCTCACGGTCACTCCAAAAATGTGATTGATCGTGTCCGTAAAATCAAAGCGGATTACCCCGATGTGCAAGTCATCGGCGGCAACATTGCGACCGGAGCAGCGGCTAAAGCCCTGGCTGAAGCCGGTGCTGATGGCGTTAAAGTCGGTATTGGCCCTGGTTCAATCTGCACCACTCGTATTGTTAGTGGTGTCGGTGTACCGCAAATTTCTGCCATCGCTAATGTGGTGGAAGCTCTAGCAGGTACTGGCGTGCCGGTGATTGCTGACGGTGGTATTCGCTTCTCTGGTGATATCGCCAAAGCGATAGTGGCTGGTGCGCATGCGGTAATGATGGGCTCTATGTTCGCGGGTACCGAAGAAGCACCCGGTGAGGTCGAGCTGTATCAAGGCCGTACTTACAAAGCCTATCGCGGCATGGGCTCTTTGGGCGCTATGTCGAAGACGCAAGGCTCCTCGGATCGCTATTTCCAAGATGCTAGCCAAGGCGCTGAGAAGTTGGTGCCAGAAGGTATCGAAGGGCGTGTTCCTTACAAAGGGCCAATCTCTGCCATTGTTCACCAAATGATGGGTGGCGTGCGTTCTGCAATGGGTTACACCGGCAGTGTGGACATCGATACCATGCGCACTCAACCTGAGTTTGTTCGTGTAACAGCTGCGGGAATGGGTGAGTCACACGTCCATGATGTACAAATTACGAAAGAGGCTCCGAACTACCCAGTCGGCGGTCGCTAAGTTTTTCTCGTCAGTTTTGCTGACGAGAGATACCGAGATGAATGTCGGGTCAGCTCCAATGGGTTGACCCGTTTTCGTTTCGATACAACCATGATTATTTATTACTACCGAGATAAGCAATGACTCAGGATATCCACGCTCAACGTATTTTGATTCTCGATTTTGGATCACAGTACACCCAATTGATTGCCCGTCGAGTTCGCGAAATTGGCGTCTTCTCTGAAATTCGTGCATTTGATATGACTGAAGAAGAAATTCGTGATTTTGATCCTCGCGGTATCATCCTTGCGGGTGGTCCTGAGTCGGTAACTGCCGGAGAGTCGCCGCGCGCACCTGAAGTGGTATTCACATTGGGCGTTCCTGTTCTCGGAATTTGTTATGGCATGCAAACCATGGCTGAGCAATTGGGCGGTGCGGTTCAAGGTTCTGCGGTACACGAGTTTGGCTACGCGCAAATCAAAGTACATGGTAATAGTGCTCTGTTGCATGATATTCGCGATCACATTGATCACGATGGTAGCTCTTTGCTGGATGTATGGATGAGTCACGGTGACAAGGTCACTGAAATGCCGGCTAATTTTGAGTTGATGGCTTCTACCGAGTCTTGTCCGATTGCGGGCATGTACTGCGAAGAGAAAGATTTCTACGGTGTTCAGTTCCACCCTGAAGTGACTCACACTTTGCAAGGTAAGCGTATCTTCGAACACTTCGTGTTGGAAACCTGTGGTTGTGAAGTTCTATGGACGCCAGCCAACATTGTTGAAGATGCTATTCGCAAAGTCCGCGAGCAAGTGGGTGAAGATAAAGTCCTGCTGGGCTTGTCTGGCGGTGTTGATTCTTCTGTGGTTGCGGCGCTATTGCATAAGGCCATCGGTGACCAGTTGACTTGTGTGTTTGTTGACAACGGTTTGTTGCGCAAAGACGAAGGCGATCAAGTCATGGACATGTTCGCCAAGAACATGGGTGTTAAAGTGATTCGTGCCGACGCCGAAGCTTTATTCTTGGGTAAGCTCGAGGGTGTAGCTGATCCTGAAGACAAACGTAAAGTTATCGGCAATACCTTCATCGACGTATTCGATGAAGAGGCCACCAAGTTGCAAGATGTGAAGTGGCTGGCTCAGGGAACTATCTACCCCGACGTGATTGAATCTGCAGCGTCTAAAACTGGCAAGGCACACGTTATCAAGTCCCACCACAATGTGGGTGGTCTGCCTGAAGATATGGCATTTGAATTGGTAGAGCCACTGCGTGAATTGTTTAAAGACGAAGTGCGTAAGATTGGCTTGGAGTTAGGCCTGCCTTACGACATGGTCTACCGTCATCCATTCCCTGGTCCTGGTTTAGGTGTGCGTATTCTCGGTGAAGTGAAAAAAGAATACGCCGACATTTTACGTGAGGCCGATGCCATCTTCTTGGAAGAGTTGCACAAAGCCGATTGGTACCACAAAACCAGTCAAGCGTTCGCGGTATTTCTGCCGGTTAAATCGGTTGGCGTGGTTGGCGATGCTCGACGTTACGAGTGGGTTATTGCGCTGCGTGCTGTTGAGACCATTGATTTCATGACCGCCCGCTGGGCGCATCTGCCTTACGAACTGTTGGAAGTTACCTCGAATCGTATCATTAACGAAATCCCTGGTGTGTCACGCGTGAGCTACGATGTCTCGAGCAAACCACCTGCTACCATTGAGTGGGAATGATTCGACGTCTGGCAACACCAGGCACCTACAAGCAGTAAACCTACTATAACCCATTGTTTGCAATGGGTTTTTTCTTTCTAGGCATGGTGATTTCAAGCACCTTCTAGCACCGCCAAGCAAACTTTTTTCATGGGATTTTCCATGGTATCGTCTTTTTCAATGTTGATGACCAAAGACAATACCATGCAGTGATTTTTAAGGTCTTCATGGTATTGGATTTCGTTAACTCTTTGTTATCTAAAAGAAAAACACCCTAAAAATCGCTAGTTTTTATCATGGTATTTGGGGCGTTTTGAGAGGGTACCTTTATGTTGACTGATACCAAGCTTCGAAACCTGAAACCCAGAGACAAAATGTACAAAGTTGTTGACCGCGATGGGCTTTACGTCGCTGTATCCAAGACTGGTACAGTCTCATTCAGATACAACTACTCATTAAATGGTCGCCAAGAAACGCTGACTTTTGGGCGCTATGGCGTGGGTGGTATTAGCTTGGCAGAGGCTAGAGAGCGTCTTAACGAATCAAAGAAAATGATTGCTTCTGGTAAGTCTCCTGCGAGAGAAAAGGCACGCGATAGGGCGCGGGTGAAAGGTGCCGAAACATTTGGTGCTTGGGCAGATAAATGGCTGCGTGGGTATCAGATGGCGGATTCAACCCGCGATATGCGCAAGTCTGTCTATCACCGAGAATTGAAGAAGGTTTTTGGAAATCAGAAGTTGGTTGAGATTACCCATGAAGATCTACGCTCTTTGACTGACGCAATAGTTGAGCGGGGTGCTCCAGCAACCGCTGTTCATGCGCGCGAAGTCGTTTTAAACGTCTATCGTTGGGCGATTGAGCGAGGACAGAATGTAGAGAATCCGGCTGAAATGGTACGTCCAACCACTATAGCTAAATTTGTACCGCGTGAAAGAGCATTAACACCGTTTGAAATTGATCTGATGTACAAGTACATGAATCGAATAGGGACATCACCTCAATACCGCGCGGCGATTAAACTATTGTTGCTCACTCTAGTGAGAAAGTCAGAGTTATCCAATGCAACCTGGGATGAAATTAATTTTAGCGAAGCGCTTTGGACTATTCCGAAAGAACGCATGAAAAGACGTAAGCCTCATTTAGTTTTTTTATCTCAACAAGCAATGGATATCTTTATTGCATTGAAAACATTTGCTGCTGGTTCAAAGTATGTGCTTCCCTCGCGGTATGATTCGGATACACCTATGAGCAATGCCACGCTAAATAGGGTGCTCACATATACTTACAAAGCTGCTCAGAAAGATGGAAAGTCGCTTGCTAAATTCGGTCCTCATGATTTGCGCAGGACAGCCAGTACGCTGCTGCATGAGGCTGGTTACAACACGGATTGGATAGAGAAAAGTCTTGCCCATGAACAGAAGGGAGTTAGGGCAATTTACAATAAAGCGGAATACCGAGAACAGCGAACAGAAATGTTACAGGACTGGGCGAATATGATTGATGAATGGACTAGCGAGAACCGAGAAGTAGAGGCATACCAGGCCTGATGGCTTTAGCGTCTGATTGTTTACGCTCTTCAATCCAATTTTCTACTTCCGCTAAATCCCATGCGACATTGCGGCTTGTTAATACGATGCGGCGAGGGAATTCGCCGCGTTTTTCCAGATTGTAGATGGTGCGATCTGAGAGCGGAATCATCGTTAATAATGTTCTGCGGTTGATCAGCGTCTTTCCTGAATTCAAGGTGCTTCCATTATCCCGATGCTTGGTTTCTCTGGTGTTACCCACGGCTATTATTCCATCTACTCAATTTACGGATGTCGAGCGAGAACACTAACAATTCATGTATCGACTTTCCGTTGCAAATCTTTCAATGCGATAAAAAATTATTCTGATAGGGAATGCTGCTGTGCAATCAGGTTATTCAGCCATTGCCGAAGAAACGAATTAAGCTCTTTACGCTGTTGAGGGTGGAACTTGCCAGGCTCTGGAAAGACTTGCTGATAGATAGGCGGTATCGACATTTCAAAGGTAAAGGCTTCTGCCATTCGTTGAGATGGGTAGATAAGTACAACCATCTCCGGATCTTTGCATAGATCGCCGTTCTGCTCAAAGTAATGCGCCAGTGACACCGCAATACCCTCATCATTGCCTGAAACACCGTCCAGATGGGGTAAACGCTCCACCACCCAATCCATTAACCCCGCCACCTGACTGCGGCGACATTGATTGGGTACAGCCCTCTCATTAGTAATAACACCCAGTTTAATCAGCCGGTCATAGTTAGTTTCATAAATGGTCTTTCTCATAATGGTTACCCTTGAGTTCGTGAATTGTGCTTAACGAGCGCAGCACCCGTCTGCGCTCCTGCACCGCTGGCGAAGCGTGGGGGTAGCAAATGGCCAGTGGCTCACCGGAAGCCGCAGCTAAGTGACTGAGCAACGCGAAGGAATCTGAACGGGTGAGGAAGCGCGGAGCCTTGCACTTGCAATGCGCGAGGGGCAAGGCCCCTTAGCAAAGTAGCTTGAGCATCTGGGTTGATATTTGGCTGAGAGGTGGATGAAGGTGAGGAAAACTGTTTCGATGATTTTGCAGCCTGGAGGGCTGAAGCGTTAGGGATTGATAGGGCGGCAGTTCCCCAACGGGGAATGAGCGATTAGCGAACCCGGCCAAGCTCGGTAAACGCCAACATACTTAAATCAAGATACTTCCAGAATGGTTGAAATAACAGCTAGACGTAGGTTTCATCGCAATTGGATGTGGTATTTTTTTCCTTGAAAAGAATGACCTCAGATTCCAGGTAAAAAACTTTGCGAAACCGCTTACACCAGGGTAATTCGGGGCGCTCTCCAGTACAGCGCCATTTTCTCAGTGTGCTGGGCGACAAACCTAGTAGAGAAGCTGCCTCTTTGGTGGTGAGTTCACGGTCATCAATAGTCGCTGTGGTGTCGTTCATGTTTTGGTTTCCGAAAGAGTCACGAGCACATTAACGGTATGGTTAGTCGATAGTCACACTTTTTGTTTCAGTCCATAAAGAAATATATTTCGAGTACGAGCGCTATCTATTGAGATCGAGCTTTTATAGGATCTGGCACGCCTTGTGAGTGTATTTACTTACAGTCACAAGGTGTAATGAATCACCTAATGGTTACACTGGGTCTAGCCTGCAGAAATTTTGCTAGTGTGCGGGTATCGTTGGAAGTCAGTCAGCCGCTGCCCTAGGTGAGAGCCGACTTCTGGTTGTAAGCAATCTTTTAGTATGAAAAGGATGATAATAAAGGCTAAGAGGCGGTGTATGGTAGAGCTAAAATTGACTAATTAGGTAATATATGATGAACTAAAAGCGGTTCGGTTTGTCGTAAGTGGTCGAGCTATTTCTTTAAAGTCCTTTAACAGTT
>CERE01018106.1_pt1 | contig 23370 bp, 16 predicted proteins | sample 530911 | NCBI WGS metagenome assembly CERE01 (sample SAMEA2621092, study PRJEB7988) | marine metagenome | biome: marine biome (ENVO:00000447); feature: mesopelagic zone (ENVO:00000213); material: "saline water (ENVO:00002010), including plankton (ENVO:xxxxxxxx)" | depth 800 m
CTTTAAACACGAAAAGCCCGCTAGTGATCTAGCGGGCTTTTTTTTGCCTCGAAAAAAGTGATCCAGAAAACCCATTTGGCAATAACCGTTCCGAAAGCCCTGCAGGTCACTCTGCGGGGCTTTTTCGTTCCCCAAATACAATCATTGCGTCACTTAAAGAGACAGTGAAGATGTTCAAGGGATTACTGGGTGGAGCCGTTTCAACGTAAGCTCATAGACTCTCAGTGGTAAAGCTCGAGTAGTTCCGGCGCTGGTTTTGATGCAGCCGCATGGTCCAAGAGGGTTCTTAGCATTCCAATACAGTTTCCCTGCTTACCGGATAGTTTTCTAGGTAGCTTGGCAGAATATGCTGGTTTATAGTCATGGCTGCCGTTGTTGATTTTCCTTAATCTGCTTCAACAGTCGATTGAAAGTTCGCTCAGTCGCTATAAATTGAAAAATTGAGGTGTATTAATGAATTACACATACGGTATCTATCTGTACCAAGGTGTCGCGTCGCTGGATTTTGTCGGTCCCTATGAGGCATTTGATCTATCTCGTTATCTATTGAACAGTGGCAAAGTCGTTACCATTGCAGAGCGCATGGATCCTATCGTCTGTGCCAATGGGATGAAGGTACTGCCGCAGTACACCTTCGAGACGGCCCCCAAATTAGATGTTGTGCTTGTGCCCGGTGCTAATGAACTCGAGGCTGCACTGTCGAGTCCGAGAGCCATCGATTGGATCGCGTCCGTCTCTGAAGATGTGAAATTCATGACCGCTGTGTGTACTGGCAGCTTGATACTGCAAAAAGCTGGGCTTCTTAAGGGTAAAAAGGCGACGACTCATTGGATGTTGGTTGATGAGTTAAAGAAGGATGCAGATACAAACGTGCTGGCTGATATGCGCTATGTTCGTGACGGACATATAGTCACGTCACAAGGAGTATCAGCAGGCATCGATATGGCTCTATGGTTGTTGGGCCAGCTACACGAACCTGATCATGCGAGGCAGGTGAGAAAACTCCTGCAGTACGATCCAGCACCGCCCTATATGGCCGAAGTTTAGAGAGTTCAGAAAATGCGTACCGTTGAGATTTATGTTTACGACCAAGCGGCTGGCCTTGATGTGATGGGGCCGCTAGAGGTATTTGCAGCGGCCAATACCATCATGCAGTTTGCCGGTGAGCCACTTGCTTACGACATAAATATTTGTGCTGAGCAGAAGGGGCTAGTGACGCTTACCGGTGGTACGCAACTGCACGCCCCGCATCGGCTAACATCTGGAAAGCCAGTAGACTATCTACTGGTTGTTGGTGGCTTAGGGTACGAGCAGCAAATAAAAAACAGAGTTTTACTAAATCGATTGCACAAACGTTCGCTGAGTGCCCGCAAGCTTGTTTCCATTTGCACTGGCAGTTTTTTGCTGGCAGAAATGGGCGTCCTTGACGGTAAATCCTGTACGACTCATTGGCGTTGTGTGGAAGAGCTAGCCAAACAGTATCCCAAGGTTAAGGTGGCTCCTGACGCGATTTTTGTACAAGACGGTTCAATCTATAGCAGCGCTGGCGTGACCGCTGGTATCGATCTCGCTTTGGCATTGGTTGAACAGGATTATGGTGCCGAGTTAGCGCTCGAAGTCGCTCGTGATCTGGTATTGTATTTGCGACGTCCAGGTGGACAGTCTCAGTTCAGCGCGCCTCAGAAGTTGCGACAAATTGTAGGCGATGATTTTAACGCTCTCCACGATTGGCTAATGGCAGATCTTCAGCAGGTAGTATCAGTCGAATTGATGGCATCCTTCTGTTGTATGAGTCCGAGACATTTCGCTCGTCGGTTTACAGAGAAGACCAAACTGACTCCGGCTAGGTATCTGGAGAACTTGCGGGTTCAACGCGCGCGGGAACTGCTAGAAACGACGAGTCTGACAGTCGAGGACATCGCCAATCAGTCTGGGTTTTGGAGAGAGGAGCGATTGCGACGTTCTTTTTTGAAAATACTTGGAGTTACTCCCTCAATTTATCGCAACCACTTCGGACAGCAGGCAAAGCAACGGGCCTAAGGCGCAGGCTCCTTCAGGATAGATACCACGAATTGCCGCACGTTCAATTCGAACAGCTGCAAAATTCGCTGTCGATCGGACTCTTCCAAATGCTCCGCATCGTAAAGCCCGATGGAGCACATGGCATAAATCATTCGACCGGCATTGAGGCGGTCGCTATCGCTCCAACTAGACCCGTAGTATTTAAGAAAACGGCTATAGAATTGAGCGACAGTTTCTTCGTGTTCTCGCTCCATCTGTTGCAACTCCGGTGACACCACTGCGGCTTGTTCCAAAGCTCTTACCAGGTTGACGTGCTTTCTTGATGTCAGTAATTCAGACGTTAGCGGGTCAAATAAACTCGTCCAAGCTTGTTGCGGCCAACTGGCCTCTGAGTTCTCCAGTAACTCCAAAACCTCATCGAGCAGTTTTCGGTTGATCGCAAACAGTAGTGCCGCCTTATTGGGGAAGTACTGATAAAGCGAAGCAATGTTGACCTCGGCCAGCTGCGCGACCCGATTGGTCGAGAATTTGTCATAACCGTCATTGGCCAATAATTGCTCTGCCGCGTCGAGTATGCGATTGACGCGTTCTTGGGCCCTAGCTTGTGTTGGTTTTTTTCTGGGAGAAATGGACATGGATGCAGTTTACGGACAAATACCCCCAAATGCAAAAATGTAAGTCTTGACTTATATTTGTTGACCAAGAGTCATTATTTGAATAATCTTTCGGTTATTGGGTTGTGAATAATCACTGATTGCGTATCGAAGGGGTTCTATGAAAGCACTAATGAAGCAAGGCAGTAGCAGATTGACTAGTAATAAGCGTCACAGTTTTCGCGCAGCCGCGCTGGCGGGTTTGTGTGTCGGGCTTGCCGGTTGCGCCACCAGCCTGCCAGAGCAAGGTGCGGACAAAGTAATTCTGAATGCCAGCATCTATACGCAAGACAGCGACTTGTCTTGGGCCCAAGCGATGGCGGTGGAAGGCAATCAGTTGAGCTATGTTGGAGATAGCGCGGGCGCACGAGCGTTGATCGGACAGAACACTCAGGTTGTTGATTTAAATGGGCAGCTGGTATTGCCGGGCTTTATTGACACACATGCCCACCCAGTTATGGCTGCCGGTTCATCGGCGGGTATCGAGTTTGATTTAAACCAAACCCCAGAGGTTTGGCTTAAGCAGATTAAGGAGTACGCCGACGCAAACCCAGATAGCAAAGGCATTATTGGCTTTGGGTTTATGGCAGCGGCCTTTGGTCCAGAGGGGCCCACCAAAGAGATGTTGGATGAGATCGAGCCCAACCGCCCAATTGTTCTCATGGATGAAGGCGGTCACAGCGCTTGGGTCAATTCAAAAGCGTTCGAGCTAGCGGGCATTGATCGCAATACTCCAGATCCTATTCCGGGTACTCACTTCTATAAGCGCGATGACAGTGGCGAGCCCACCGGGTGGTGTTTGGAGGCGATGACCTTTATGCCGATGATGGCGCAATTAGGACTGGTGGATGAAGCTTCTGTGATCGACGGGGCAGATGATGTTTTCTATCTGTTCAGCTCCTTTGGAATCACCACGATTTACGACGCCGGCTTTTCTGCCTTTGCCGATTCGTCTTATGCCGCAATTGATCAGCTCGCCAAAGATGAACGATTGCCCTTCCGTTTAGTCACCTCCCATATGATTCAGAGTCCTGAGCATTTACCTGACGCCGTCGCGACGCTGCGCTCTTATCAGCAGCGCTACGCCTCTGAGTTGGTGCACCCCAATGTGATGAAGATTCACAACGATGGTACCAAAGAGGCAAAGACTGCTGGGCAGTTTGAGCACTATATTGGCGAGCCGGAGAACTTTGGTAGTGTATTGCTCGAAGGTGAAGTGCTGCAGAGCTTCGTCAAAGAAGTCGATGCGGCGGGTTTTGATATTCACATTCACGCCATCGGTGATCGCGCGGTAGACGAGGCGCTGGATGCGTTTGAGGTGGTCCGCAAGGACAACCCCAACAGCAGCAACCGCTATTCCATTGCTCATACCGAACTGGTGCGCGATGAGGATCTTACGCGCTTCGCTGAGTTGGACGTTGCTGCGCAAACAACGCCGGCCTGGTTCGCCACAGATGGCGAGTTTGAGAATCAAGTAGTCGGGCAAGAGCGCGCACAAAAACTCTATCGCTTTCGCAAAATTATTGATGCGGGTGGCAAGGTCACCTTTGGTAGCGACTTTCCCGCGACTGGCTCCCTTGCCGGTCTAGCGCCCATTGTAAATCTGGAGATGGGACAGACTCGAAAATACCCCGGTGAAAGAGAGATGCCCATTACTCCGCCAGTGGATGCTCAGCTCACATTGGAGGAGATGATTCGCGGCTACACCATCGATGCGGCTTATCAGCTCAACATGGAATCGCAGTTAGGATCTTTAGAGGTAGGTAAATTGGCGGATTTCGTGGTCATCAATCACAATCTGTTTGAAATGGATGTTTATGAGCAGCATCAGGCAAAAGTCACCCTGACCTATATGAATGGTCAACCGGTCTTTGAACGCGATTTAAAAGCTAGATTCGTAGAGTGGATGTTGGATCTCTAAATGAGAAAATATTTAGGGGCTAGGGGCTAGGGGCTAGGGGCTAGGGGCTAGGGGCTAGGGTCAAAAAAGCCGAGCACTGCTCGGCTTTTTTGAAGTTGTAGAAAGTACTAAAAAACCTTCACACTTTGAATTTCTTCTTCAGCTTCTTTTCTGCCATTACTTTTTTCAGCGTTGCGTATTGCGGAATGCCGTTTTTGTAAGGCGGGTAGTCTTCACCTTGAATGAGCGGTTCAAAGTAAGCGCGAGCTTTGTCGGTAATGCCAAAACCGTCACGGCTGATGTAATCGCGAGGCATCATTTTTTCGACATTGGCAATCTTATCCAGTGGTGCCTCTTCGATGCTCCAGCTGTACTTCTTACCTTTGCCGCGAACGATACCAGGCATAACAGCGTTCTTGCCGGCAATGGCCATTTCGACCGCCGCTTCGCCCACTGCATAGGCTTGCTCAACGTCTGTGGCTGACGCAATGTGACGCGCAGAGCGCTGCAGGTAATCGGCCAGGGCCCAGTGATATTTGTAACCCAGTTCATCTTTGATCATGGTTGCCAAGGTTGGTGCAACACCGCCTAACTGGCTGTGACCAAAGGCATCAACAGTGCCTGAGTCGGCCAAGAAGGTGCCGTCTTTGTACTGAGCACCTTCGGAAGCCACGATGGCACAGTAGCCGTGTTTCTTCACTGCGGCTTTCACTTTGCGCAAGAACTTGGCTTTATCAAAAGCGATTTCAGGAAAGACAATAATGTGTGGGGCATCACCTTCTTGTTGTGCTGCGATACCACCGGCACCGGCAATCCAGCCCGCGTGGCGACCCATGACTTCCAGGATAAATACCTTGGTGGAGCTGTCGCACATAGAGGCAACATCCATGGCTGCTTCTTTAATGGATACTGCAACGTACTTCGCTACTGAGCCAAAGCCTGGGCAATTGTCGGTAAAGGGCAGGTCGTTGTCGACGGTCTTAGGAACGTGAATCGCTTGAATGGGGTAGCCCATGGTTTCAGAAAGCTGAGATATCTTTAGGCAGGTATCAGCAGAGTCGCCACCACCGTTGTAGAAGAAATAGCCGATATTGTGAGCTTTGAAGACTTCGATCAGCCGCTCGTACTCAGCGCGGTTTTCTTCCAGGCTTTTTAGCTTGTAGCGACAAGAGCCAAAGGCACCGGAAGGGGTGTGACGCAACGCGGCAATAGTTTTTGGCGTTTCTTTGCTGCAGTCGATCAATTCTTCACGCAGAGCACCAACAATGCCGTTGTGGCCGGCGTACACCTTCCCAATGTGTTTCTTGTGTTTGCGGGCGGTTTCGATGACACCGCAGGCGGAGGCGTTGATAACGGCAGTGACACCGCCGGATTGTGCGTAGAAGGCATTCTTCTTGGCCATGCTAAGAACCTTAGATTGTCGATAAAGTGACGATAACGAACGCTAACTCTGTGAATTAGCCTAAAAATGAAAGGCGCGAATCATACGTGAAATTGATCGAAAATTCACCGCTTTGATGGATTAAATGTAGCTGGGATTGGTCAACTTGCAGACAATCTTTGCAGGCGTTGGAATCGAGACTCAGGCGCGTGATAAGCTGCCTGCAACTTCGGACTTACTATTACTTCTATGCATATTCATATATTGGGCATTTGCGGCACTTTCATGGGCAGCTTGGCACAGCTGGCGAAGGCGTTAGGCCATCGCGTTACTGGCTCCGACGCACACGTTTATCCGCCGATGAGCACCCAGCTTGAACAAGCGGGCATTGAATTGATTGAAGGCTATGATCCTTCACAGTTAGCCCCCCAGCCAGATCTTGTCGTGATCGGCAATGCCATGAGCCGCGGCAATCCCGCGGTGGAAGCGGTGTTGAATCTCGGTATTCCCTACACGTCGGGGCCGCAGTGGCTTTGTGAGCATGTGCTAACGGATAAATGGGTACTGGCGGTCGCGGGAACACACGGTAAGACGACCACCGCATCCATGCTGACGTGGGTGTTGGAGTACGCCAACATGGCGCCGGGCTATTTGATCGGCGGTGTCCCCAAAAACTTCGAAACCTCGGCTCGGCTGGGCGAAACCCCTTTCTTTGTGGTTGAAGCTGACGAGTACGACAGTGCCTTCTTCGACAAGCGTTCCAAGTTTGTGCACTATCGTCCGCGCACCGTCGTACTCAATAATCTCGAGTTTGACCACGCCGATATTTTCAAAGATCTCGAGGCGATTCAGACCCAGTTTCATCATCTGATTCGCACCGTGCCCAGCAATGGCCTGATCATCAAACAGAACAATGAGCCTGCGCTCGATGAGGTCTTGGACAAAGGTTGTTGGACACCGCTGGTTTCTACGGGCGTGTTGGATTCAGACGAAGAGCAGCGGTCGGCTGAAAACCCGCTAGCCAATGCAGATTGGCAAGCGCGTTTACTCAATGCCGATGGCAGCAAATTTGAACTGCTGTTTGAAGGCGTGAGTGCCGGAGTGGTGAATTGGTCTCAAACCGGTATGCACAGTGTTCGCAACGGCATGGCGGCCGCTGCCGCCGCTCGCAATGTCGGGGTCACCGCGGAGATCGCGGTACAGGCTCTGTCATCTTTTGAGGGCGTAAAACGCCGCATGGAGTGTCTGGGCACCACCCATGGTGTCAGTGTCTACGACGACTTCGCCCACCATCCCACAGCCATCGCTACCACTTTAGACGGTTTGAGAGCCAAAGTTGGCAGCGACAAAATCATTGCTCTGATTGAGCCGCGATCCAATACCATGCGTATGGGGATTCACAAATCTCAGTTGGCCGAGGTGACTCAGTGCGCCGACTCGGTTCTCTGGTTTCAACCTGAGGGCGTGGAATGGTCGCTGCAGTCGGTGGTGGATGAAAGCCGCAACGACGCGCAACTGTTAGCCAGCATTGATGATTTGATCGACGCCTGTGTTCAGCGCTGTGATCAACAGACGCACGTGGTGGTAATGTCTAATGGCGGCTTTGGTGGTATTCATCAAAAGCTCATTCAACGCTTGGCGGTCTAACAAAAATTTTGAAGAAGGTGGGGTTGTGAGTCATTCCCGAGGAGACGCAATGAATAGTTATCAACAGACAGTAACACTCGCGATTACTGGCGCATCTGGAGCTCAATATGCTCTGCGTTTATTGCAGTGTTTGATCGCAGCGGATTGTCGTGTGTACTTGTTGCTATCCCGTGCTGCGCAGGTGGTGATTGATACCGAAACCAATGTGGTGCTGCCCGATGAGCTGGAAGCGCAGCAGGCATTTTTAGCCGAGCGCTACGGGGCCGGGGATGATCAGCTGGTGCTATTCAGTCGAGAAGATTGGTTTTCTCCGGTGGCCTCCGGTTCCAGCAGTCCCGCGCAAACCATTATTTGTCCGGCCAGCGGCGGTACCTTATCGGCGATTGCCTGTGGGGCCAGTAACAATCTTATTGAGCGAGCGGCGGACGTCGCACTTAAGGAGCGTCGCCAACTCATTCTAGTGCCTCGAGAAGCCCCTTACTCCGAAATCCATTTGGAAAATATGCTCAAACTGACGCGTATGGGAGCCGTGGTGATTCCCGCCAGCCCAGGTTTTTATCATCAGCCGAAATCTATCGAGGATCTGATCGACTTTGTCGTTGCCAGAGTGCTCGATCAGTGTGGCATCGATCAAGATATTATGCCGCGTTGGGGCGAAGATTAACGATCATAAAACAGCGCCCGTCGAAAGGGAGCTCGCTTCCCGAGTGACAGCGGGCGCTATCCAGCAGTAGAGAGATCATTATGTTTAGCAAATACGAACAACCCACCCGAGTGGTGCCCTTAGAGGGCGGTGTGAATTTTCGTGACTTGGGGGGGTATGTCAACGAGCGTGATCAACAGGTGCAATGGCGAAAGATTTTTCGCTGTGGGCATTTGGGCGATTTAACGGCGACGGATCTTGATGCGCTTGAGCATCTCAATGTGACTCACGTACATGACTTTCGCCGCAGCGAAGAGCAGGAGCGCACGCCGAGTCAGCCAATTCGCGCAACTGTCTACAACGATTACGAGATGTTCGTCGGCAGCATGTCCAAGTTTTGGGATTACATGAGTTCCGATAGACTCACCGCAGAAAGCGCCCATGATCTCGTGGTGGGGTCTTATCGCGGTTGTGTGGATGATGTTGCGCCGCATTATGCGCGTTTGTTTGATTCACTGCTGAGTCCTGAAACCGGTGCCAGTGTGTTCCACTGTTCTGCCGGTAAAGATCGAACCGGGATGGCGGCGGCGTTAATCTTATCGGCACTGGATGTGGATCGCTCCACCGTGATTGACGACTATCTACTCACCCAACAACATTTTGACTCCGAACGCTTGATGAACATTGTCGAGCAACACCTGCGCGATGCCAAAGTTGAGCACTGGGAAAGAAGCTGGCTGGTGCCCTACTGCGGTGTTCACCGCGATAACATTGAAGCGTTTTTTGACGGCGTAGAAAGCCGTTACGGCTCCGTCGATGATTACTTGCTGAAAGCGTTGAAGCTTGATGGTGAGCGCCGCAACCAGTTGCGACAGCTCTATCTCGAGGACTAAACAACAAGCCGCCGCTGGCAGTGATGACTGCCGGCCGCTTGGCACAGAGTTGTTCTCTTTCTACAGCTCGTTCTGTTTCTAATCTCTCTTATCCAATCGATCCAGATACAAGCGTCGCCATTATAGATCGGTTCGGTCAGCCTAACGGCCTTGGATCAATTCAGTAAAAACAAATAAGACACCGCCGCAACAATTGCCAAGCACAATATTGCGCCGATTGTTAAGCTCCAGTTGATGCCGTGATCTTTACTGGGCTCTATGCGGTTGCCGGGAGAGGTGGGTTTGGTGATCCACTGCTTGGGTTCGCTGCTGACTTCTTTGCGTTCTACCGTGGTGTTGTGAGGCTGGCGCACTCGTCGAATTCGAGTTTTGTCGTTTTCGCTATCCGGGCCAATCAGGCGGAAGCTGTACACATCGAAGCGCAGGCGGTCGCCGGGGCGAGCAATGCCGTCGGTGATTCGTTCGTCGTTGATGTAGGTTCCATTGGACGAGGCCAGGTCACGTATCTGTAACAAATTACCTTTGATGGTCAGCTGCGCGTGCTGGCGCGATAGATGGGTGCCGGGCACCACAATGTCACATTGGCTGCCGCGTCCAATAACCGAGCTGTAGGCGGGGATGGTGTATTCCTGCCCAGAGAGCCAGCTGCTGTCGGCCACCAGAGACCATTGGGGTGGGATGGCGTTGTCATCAAGGGCTTGCTGGGAAATGGACTCTCGCGGATCTAGAATCTCGAACTCAACCTCTCCCAGACGAATCGTGTCTCCTGGCAGTAGCTGCTTTTCGGTCACCCGTTGATCATTGACGTAGCTGCCATGATCACTGTTGTTGTCTTTTAAATAGAGGGCATTATCTTTGGTGAGAAGCCGCGCATGCACAGGGCTCAGGCTGTGGTCGTTGACGACAAGGTGATTGTCACTGCCGCTGCCAATGCTATAGCGCTTCTCAATGACCCAAATGGGGTCTCGCCGCCTGTCCTTAAACTGAATCTTCAGCATGAAAACCTGCTCACTCTTTCCCTTTTTCACTACTGACGGAGCCGCGTGTCGATACGACGATGCGGGAAATTGTCTATTCTCGCGCCAGTATACCGAACAAGACCGGTCATCGACCAGTGCGAAGCCGTGCTATTGTTCTCAGCTTGGGTCTTTCTGTACTCTGCGGCGACAAGATAACAAAGCGCTGCTAAATTTATAGTTCAAGCTTCAATGTACGCCAACGGGTTGGTGTAGATTTTTGCGTTGTGGTCGCTAATTAAGAGGGGCCGTGAATGCACTGATCTAAAGTCTTGGCCTATTTGAGTCATTGCGTATCAACTATAGGCACTGATCAACCAATAAATGACAAATAATTGAGGATAACCGTTGGAGCTAAAAGGCTATCAAATTCGCGATGTGATTGGCAGTGGCGGTATGGCGACCGTTTACCGAGGGATGCAGTTATCGCTACAGCGCCCAGTAGCCATTAAAGTTCTTAACGAGCAGATGCGCAGTGAGCCCGAAGTGCGGCAAGCGTTTGAGCACGAAGCGCTCATTATTGCTCGCCTAGCCCATCCCAACATCATACCCGTCATTGATCGCGGTACTCGTTCCGACGGGGCACCCTGCTTTATCATGGAATATGTCAATGGTGTGGATTTGGCTCAGGCGGTGAAAGGCGCCGAGTTAACGCTCGAGCGCAAGCTCGATATCCTGCTGCAGGTGGCACGAGCGCTGGCCTACGCGCATCGCAACTCAGTTATCCACAGGGACATCAAACCCGGCAATATCATCGTTGACCGAGACTGGCATGTTCGCGTAGTAGATTTTGGTATTGCACTGCTCTATCGCGAGACCGGCGAGCTTCAAGATAAACCTCTCAATGCAGACGGCGCCGGCTCTCAGGCGAGAGATTCGGATTTGATCATGGGGTCTGAGAACTATATGGCGCCGGAAACGATTACCAGCGCCACGTCGGCAACGGTACAGAGTGATCTCTACAGTTTTGGTGTGGTTGCCTATGAGTTGCTGACCGGCCGCCTGCCTAACCGAGGCCTGCGGGCTCCCTCCAAGTTTGTCAGTGAACTGCCGAAAGACATTGAGCGGCTGGTATTGGAATGTTTGGCGCCCGAACCTGAGCAGCGTCCTAAGCGTGCGGAAGAGCTCTGTGATCGATTGCTGTTGGCGCTGCAGGGGGCGCATCTCGATCAGCAGCAGGCGGTTAGAGCCAAACAAACGTTGGGGGAAAAGAGCTTTACGCTGCTGGATGTTCTCGCCGAGAGTGAAACAAAGGCGAGCTATGTGTTTGTTGAGGCCAATACCCAGCGCTGTTACGTAGTAACAAAACAGCCACGCAAGCATCCAAGTATCAGCACTTGGAAGCGCATGGCGGGTTTGAAACACCCCAACTGGGTCACGATTCAAGGGGTGTCAGAAAATAGCAGTGCCTGTGTGCTAGTGAGCGATTACATGGATGGCGGTACTCTGTCAGAGCGGCTCACACAAACCTTAGCGCCGGCGCAGTTCTTGCCCTGGGCACAACAAATTGCTCGGGGCTTGTCACATGCCCATGAACAGGGCTTTTGGCATGGTAATCTCTCGGCGACTCAAGTGTTTTTCGACGAGCAACAAAGTTTGCGATTGGCGGGTTTCGCCGATGGAGATTTACAGGCGTTAACCAAAAAACACCGCGCTAAAATATCGGCTCCTCAATTTCTTGATGACGTAAGGGCTTGCGGCCAACTGTTTCACACGATGCTGCTCGATTATGAGCCTCGCTACCATCTGGGGCAGCTCAAAGTTGGCAAGGCGTTTAAGCGTCTTCCCCAAGGCCTCCAGCGGCTGCTAATCAGTATGTTGGATGAAAACGCTCTGAATCAAATCGATAAACCCGTGAACCAATTGATGGGCCGTGTCAGTCAACAATTGATGGCGATGGAAGATCAATTGCCGACTCAGGTTTGGAGTAAAAAAACGTCGGTCAAGCCGGTTTCTCAAGATCCCCAGGCAGAGAAAAAGAAGTTGTTGCTGTTCCTGTTGTTGGTTCTTTTGTTTTTGGTTTTGGTGGATGTTGGGGTTATTACCTTATTCCGAATGGGGTTGTTGGGCTGAGTTAAAACTAATCAATAGTCGTTTTGCGCGACTGAGGTTAACAGGGACAGTTGGGGGATAAGCGATTGACCTCTGTGCATTAACCATCAACCTAAGTTACTCAAAGTGTTGCTAGAGGCGAATCTTGTCATTTCGTGAGGTGGCAAAAGTGTCAACTCCCGCACGTTTTTGCCGTAAATGGCTTTTTTTGGACAAGAACAGTGATGACTGTTTCACATTTATGTCTCTTTTATTGATAATAGCCGGCTTACCGTTGTCTATGGCCGGGATGGTCGTTGAGAAATAAGTTCAAGGCGAGAATATGTTCGAAAAATTATCCGTAGTCTACCGGAGTTGGGTGATCGAGCGCCCTAAAACGGTGTTACTCATGGTGGCGTTGTTAACGGTCTTCTTACTGTTGGGATTGCCCAACTTTAAACTCGATGCCTCATCGGATTCACTGACTCTAGAAAATGATACTGACCTAGATTATTTCCGGGAAATTAATCAGCGCTACCAAAGTGGCGATTTCTTGGTGGTCACCTTTCGTCCAGAACAAGACCTGTTTTCTGACGCGTCCATTGCGCTCATGCAGCAATTAAATGCTGATTTAGGGGCAGTGCCGGGTGTCGCCAGCACGCTGTCGATGCTGGATGCGCCTTTGTTGTACACGCCGAAAGTATCACTCGGTGATATCAATGAAGCGCGCACCTTGTTGTCGGACAATGTCGATCGTTTAGCCGCCAAGCAAGAGTTTTGGCAAAGCCCTCTCTATGAAGAGATGCTGTTAGGTCCTGACGGCCAGACCACTGCCATCATGCTGAATCTGCAGGTGGATCACCACTACATCAAGCTGGTGCGGGAACGAGATGCACTGCGCTTGAAAAGAAGCCGCGATGGTCTGAGCGAAGAAGAAGCTCAGCGTTTGAAGGTGGTAGCGAAAGAATTTCTAGATTACCGCACGCTGGTGGCTGCTCGCGACCACGAGCGGGTCGAGCTGGTGCGCAGTATTGTTGCGCGCTATCAAGATCGTGCACAGATTTTTGTCGGTGGTGCCACCATGATCACGGCCGACATGATCGACTTTATCAAGAGTGATCTCAATGTCTTCGGGGTTGGCGTGCTGTTGTTCATGGTTATTATTATGGCCGTGATTTTCCGTCAGAAGCGTTTTGTCATACTGCCGATTCTCACGTGTACCACCTCGGTGATGATGATGTTGGGTTTCTTGAGTTGGATCGACTGGCGCCTGACCGTCATCTCCTCCAACTTTGTGGCTCTATTGCTCATTATTTCGCTGGCCATCACTATCCATTTATTGGTGCGCTATCGCGAATATCACAAACAGTATCCCGATGAGTCGAAAGCTGAGTTGGTGATGAGAACCGTAAAGTTCATGGCACGTCCATGTCTCTACACCACACTCACCACCATGGTCGCCTTTGTTTCACTGGTGGTCAGTGACATACGTCCAGTGATCGATTTTGGCTGGATGATGAGCATTGGCTTGGCGCTATCGTTAATTCTGTCGTTCTTGATTATCCCCGCCGGTTTAATGATCGTGCCGAAAGGTGAGCCCAAAGACAAAGAAGATAGGTCGGCAGCCTTTACCACCTTGTTTTCTAAGTTTACTGAACGCCACAGCGGTTCTGTGTTGTTGATCAGTCTGCTCATGGCCGGTTTGAGCTTTTTGGGTATTCGTCAGCTGGAAGTGGAAAACCGCTTTATCGACTACTTCCACGAGAGTACCGAGATTTATCAAGGCATGTCGGTGATTGATCGGAATTTGGGCGGTACCATTTCGCTGGATATCATTCTAGACGCGCCCGAGCAGGATGCTGATTTGGACGTGGGAGTTGCCAGCGAGGATGACCCCTTCGCAGAAGCGGATCCGCTCGATGAGCCCGATCCCTTTGCCGATCCCGATCCTTTTGGCGAAGAAGACCCCTTCGGTGAAGCCGATCCTTTTTCTGAACAAAGTGACGTTGGCGCCGCCAGCAACAGCTATTGGTTTTCTGTCGCGGGTATCGAAGACGTGACAGCATTGCACGAATATCTCGATAGCCTGCCAGAAGTGGGCAAGGTGCAATCTTTGGCAACGGCGTATGAAGTTGCGTCCGATGTGAACGATGGCGCGCTCAATGACTTTGAGTTGGCGCTGATCAAAAAATCACTGCCCTCTGAAATCAAGAGCGTTCTGATTGATCCTTATCTCTCGGATGAAGCCAATCAAACCCGTATCTCTCTGCGGGCCATGGAAACCAGCCCCGAGTTAAAACGCGCCGAGCTGTTGGCCAAAATCGAAGACTACATGTTGAACGAGATTGGCTTTGAATCCGAACAAGTGCATTTCTCAGGCCTGTTGGTTCTCTACAACAATATGCTGCAGAGCTTGTTCACCTCTCAAATCGTCACTCTGGGTGCCGTGTTTATCGGCATTATGATTATGTTTGTGGTGTTGTTCCGCTCTATTACGCTGGCGATTATCGCTATCATTCCTAACCTGTTGGCCGCGAGCGTGGTGTTAGGTGGAATGGGCTGGGTGGGGGTGCCTCTCGACATGATGACCATCACCATTGCGGCGATTACGGTGGGGATTGGTGTGGATGACACCATTCACTACATCCATCGTTTCAAATCGGAATTTGCGCTAGATGGCGACTATGTAGCGGCCATGCACCGCTCTCACGCCTCTATTGGCCGAGCGATGTTTTATACCTCGACCATTATCGTAGTGGGTTTCTCGATCTTGGGATTGTCCAAGTTTATTCCGACCATCTACTTTGGCTTGCTCACGGGCTTTGCCATGTTGGCAGCGATTCTGGCAGCACTGACTTTATTGCCGCGCCTGATTCTGTTGGTGAAACCACTGCCTGCGCCTGAGTTATCCGCCTCTGCGAGCAAACACGATGAGCCTTTGGTAACCCATTCTGCCTGAGGGTGGAGTGGATTGAAGTGGTTTAAGAAACCGTCGCAAGGAAACTAGCGACGTTTTTTTTATGTCTCGATAATGAGATGCGAGATACCCTGGAAACGGGCACAAGTGCGAGATAGCCTGAGAAACGGGCATACGTACGAGATGCGAATCTCACCTGTTTTCCAAGCTATCGCTACCGTGAGGTTGAGTCCTCTGCCGGCCTATTTCGTCTGCGATGGGTCCTCGTCATCCCCGAAATTTATGATGCGGCCTTGAGCCTTGATTTTTCTATTGTTAGACATTTCTTTTCTTATTAGCTTGATCTTGCAGTGATACTCCCTATTGAGATTACCTTGAGCGCAGTTGTCTATGTCGCTTTGTGGAATCTTTCCGATTTCAGGCAGCCCTTCATCGAGATATCTGTTGTAAGATTTCTTATGCATGCTGATTTCAATTTTACAAAGATCAATCTTAAATCTGTTGTCGCCCGCACACTCAGCAATTTCTGCCTCAGTAACAACGGGTTCATCCTGTGCCAAGGCAAAGCCAGAGAAAGACAATATGGATATCGCGAATAGCAGTCTGAGCATGGTTCCTCACCTATAGATCTAGATTGATGTTGTATCGAGCGATGACTTTTGGTCTCTAATGAGCCTGACTTAGGCTAACAGGCTGATAAATTAATGATTTTGTATTATCTATGCTATCGACAGGCTCCCATAAAAACAAGTTCGGGAAAGCTCCTGCTGCGAGCAGTCGCGCCGCCGCTCGGCACCGCTTAGGTCTCAAACCATTGATGGTTGTATTCGTCGCGGCGGGTATTGTCACACGCCTGTCAGATCTTGACCGTTTATCCCGCCACAGAGTTTTGTATGATGGTTGCATCAATAATCATTACTGCGGAACTTCATCATGCCGAACTACAATCGTCGCTGGAACGCCTGGGGCCATGCCGATAGCCCCTATCTAACCACCTTGAGTGAGGGCGGGCGCCAAGCGCTTGGCTTGCTGGTGGGGGAGGCCACGGCACTCCCAGATGCGACGCTGGAGACGGTGTTGGCAAGTGTGCCCAGTAGTCGCCTGCCGCAACACCCGCTGATCAGCACCGATGCCGATGATCGCCTGCGTCACGCTCGCGGTCAGAGTTTGTCGGATTGGATCGACCTGCGCAGTGGCGACATCGACACCTTCCCCGATGGTGTGGCTTTTCCAAAAGACTCTACCGAAGTACGACAGTTGCTGGATCTGGCCGAGCAGCACGACTTTGATGTGATTCCCTACGGCGGTGGCACCTCTGTGGTGGGCCACATTAATCCATTAGCCGGCGACCGTGCGGTGTTAACGATCAATCTCGGTGACATGAATCAGATGCTGGCCTTTGATGAAGAGAGCCAGTTAGCGACTTTTGGCGCGGGCACTCCAGGGCCGGTGTTGGAACAGCTGCTCAAACAGCGCGGCTATACCTTGGGCCACTACCCACAATCTTGGGAGTTATCCACCGTTGGCGGATGGGTGGCCAGCCGTTCCAGTGGTCAGCAGTCTTTGCGCTACGGTCGCATCGAGCAAATGTTTGCCGGTGGTCGTATTGAAACCTTGAAAGGCACGATGGAGATTCCAGCGATTCCAGCATCTTCCGCAGGTCCAGATTTGCGCGAAATTTTCATGGGTACTGAAGGCCGCATGGGGATCGTTACCGAGGTTAAAGTTCGGGTGACACCACTGCCGCAGAAAGAAACTTTCCACGTGGCCTTTCTGCCTAATTGGCAGGCGGGGGTTTCGACTCTACGCAGTATGGCGCAACAAAAATTACAACTGTCGATGTTGCGTCTCAGCAACTTGATGGAAACCATCACCATGCTCTACAGCAGCAGTGATGCCGAGGCGACCGCAGCGTTGAATGAATCTATGAGCGCGGCCGGCTTGGACGATAACAAAGTGATGCTGACGTTTGGTGTCACCGGCAGCGAAGAGCAACACAGCGCTGCCTTGGCACAAGCGAAGGCTGTGATCGCGGCGGCAGGTGGCAAGCTGGCTCCAGATGCGATGGGGGATCACTGGGCTCACGGCCGTTTCGGTGCGCCTTACTGGCGTGAAACACTGTGGGAGGCGGGCTACGCCGTGGACACCATGGAAACCGCCGTTAATTGGGACAAGGTTATCGACACAGTGGCGACGATTGAAGCCGCGATCGCCCAACAAGCCGAAGCGCAGAATGGCAAAGCGCACGTCTACACCCACTTGTCGCACGTCTATGGTCAGGGTTGCAGCGTTTACACCACTTATATTTTTACCTGTCGAGAAAGTTTTGCTGCCACCAAAGCCTATTGGCAGCAGATCAAACAGGCCGGTGCTCAAGCGACGGTCGATCAAGGCGGCACCATCAGCCATCAACACGGTGTGGGTTTTGATCACAAAACCTATCTGCCGAATGAGAAAGGTGAGCTGGGCATAGAAACGCTGCAACATCTACTCAATCTGTTTGACCCTGATGCTCGTATGAATCCCGGTAAGTTGTTGCCTTAGTGCTGATGTTGATCAGCGCTCATCTCATTCAGTGGACAACGCCATGAAGCAAGCACCACAACCACCTCCGGCGCTCGGACAGCGCCCCCAGGATTGGTCCACCTTGTCGCAACAATCGTGGGACTTAATTGTCGTCGGTGGCGGGATTACCGGCGCCGGTGTGTTGCGCGAAGCGGCGCGTTTGGGGCTCAAGGTCTTGTTGTTGGAACAGCAAGATTTTGCGTGGGGCACGTCTAGCCGCTCCTCGAAAATGGTTCATGGCGGTTTGCGTTATCTCGGCCAGGGCGATTACAAGCTCACTCAACATTCGTTGCAAGAGCGCGAACGGTTGCTGCAAGAAGTGCCGGGTTTGGTCGATCGCATGGGCTACTACTTCACCCTGCGCAAAGACAAATCACCGCCGCCGTGGGCGGTAAAAATCCTGTTGTGGTTGTACGACAAACTCGCCGGCATTCGCGATCATCGTCGGGTGTCGCTGCCCGAACTGGGTGAGCGCGTTGAGGGTATTGACCAGCAGTTGCTCAAAGACTGCTACTACTACACCGATGCCGTCACCGACGATGCTCGCTTAGTATTGAGAGTGCTGCACGAGGCCATAGCTGACGGCGCAGAAGCCATCAACTACGTCAACGTCGAGCGCTTAATCAATGATGACAACGATCGCGTTACCGGCGTGCAGCTTCAAGATCAAATCACTCAGCAGCGTGTGGACATTAACGCGCGCATGGTGATCAACGCCACTGGCGCTTGGGCCGACAAGTTGCGCAACCAAGTCAATCAAGAGAAACGCGTGCGGCCGTTGCGCGGCAGCCATTTGGTGATCCCCAGCGAGCGCTTACCGCTCAGCGATGCGGTCACCCTTATGCACCCCAACGATCATCGCGCCATGTTTGTCTTCCCGTGGGAATCGCGCACGGTGATCGGCACCACCGATCTGGATCACCGCGATCCGCTGGATCGAGAGGCGGCAATCTCCGAGACAGAAGTTCACTATCTGCTCGCAGCCGCAAACGATCTTTTTCCCGAGGCGAAACTGTCCGTTAAGGATGTGATTTCCTCTTGGTCGGGTGTTCGACCCGTGATTGGTTCAGAGAAAAGTAAAGACCCCTCCAAAGAGCGTCGCGATCACGCCGTGTGGCAAGACGGCTCATTGATTACCGTCAGCGGTGGAAAGCTCACCACCTTTCGTTTGATCGCGTTGGATGTCATGGCCATCGTTTGCGACCAGCTGTCGATAAATACCGCCACTAATAATGCCCCGGTGTTCTCAGTGACGACGATCTCCGATGCTGAACTCACTTTGCAGGCTCCCTCCATTGAGCCAACTCTGGCTCAGTTGCTGGTGGCGCGCTATGGCAATGCGGCCCTACAAATCGTCAGCCGTCGTCAAACAGACGAATTGTCTCTAATCGCGGGGACACAGGTGTGTCTGGCCGAGTGTCGATGGTTAATGCGCAATGAAGCGGTAACGCACTTGGACGATCTGATGTTGCGTCGCACCCGCTTAGGGCAACTGCTCGAACGCGGCGGTGAGGATGTGTTAACGCTGTTGGCGCCCATTGCTCAACAAGAATTGGGCTGGAGCGAGTCGCAATGGCAACAAGAGTGCGAACGTTATTTGCAAATATGGCGACAGTATTATTATCTGCCCGAGTCCATGATTGGTGTCGTCGACTCTAGGGCTCAGACCGCACAAGAGATAAATGAACTATGACCGCTGCCTCTAACTATTTAGCCATTGATTGCGGTACGCAGAGTATTCGTGCGCTGGTGTTTGATGCCAATGGTGAGCTGCTGGTAAAAACCCAATCCAGTTTGGGGGAGTATCAGTCGCCGCAACCGGGATGGTCCGAGCAAGCGCCCGAGTTTTTCTGGCAGCAGCTCGCCGGTGTCTGTCAGCAATTGTGGAGCGAAGTTGATCCCGCCTCCATCAGTGGTGTGGCCTTGACCACTCAGCGCGCCACCATGATTAATCTCGATCGCCATCAACAGCCGTTGCGACCGGCTATCTCGTGGCTGGATCAGCGCCAAGCTCAACGCACACCCTCGCTGCCGCTGTTAGATAGTTTGTTGAAGGTTGTGGGAAAGAGCGAACCATTGAATCGCCTAAAGCGTGAGGCGGAATCCAATTGGATTGCTGAACACCAACCGCAGGTGCATCAGCAAACCGAACACTATCTGTTGTTGTCGGCTTACTTGAATTTCCGTCTTACCGGTCAGTGCCACGATGCGATCGCCTCACAAGTGGGTTACATTCCCTTCGATTACAAAGCACTCAATTGGGCGTCTAAAAGCAGTTGGCGCTATACGGCGCTAAGTTTGCGCCGCGAGCAAATGCCCGAGCTTTTCCCTGCCGGCACACGCCTAGGCCGCGTCAATACCGCCGCCGCGCAGAGCACCGGTTTACCCGAGGGGGTTCCGGTATTTGCCGCGGGCTCCGACAAAGCCTGTGAAGTGCTCGGCTCCGGCTGTATCGATTCCTCCTGCGGCGCAATCAGTTATGGCACCACGGCCACCTTCAACGTTAACAGTGCAAAGTACTTCGAGGCGTTGCCGTTTCAGCCCGCCTATCCGGCGGTGGTTCCCGGACACTACAATGTTGAAACCATGGTGCACCGCGGCTATTGGATGGTGAACTGGTTTAAGAAAGAGTTCGGCCTGCGCGAAGAACAGATTGCCGCCGAAAGAGACATAGCCCCGGAAACCTTGTTTGATGATTTATTGCGACAGGTTCCAGCCGGCTCTATGGGGCTGGTGTTGCAGCCCTATTGGTCATCGGGTGCCAATTCAGAGGGGCCAGAAGCCAAAGGCGCGATGATTGGTTTCGGTGATGTTCACACCCGCGCACATATCTATCGCGCCATCATCGAGGGCATTGGTTATGCCTTGCGCGAAGGCAAAGAGCGTTTGGAGAAACGCGGCAAGCTGAAGTTCGAGCGTTTGCGTGTATCCGGCGGCGGTTCGCAAAGCGACGAGATTCTGCAAATTACCGCCAATCTATTCAACCTGCCAGTGGAGCGTCCGCACACTTACGAGACCTCGGGCTTAGGCGCTGCCATGGCCGTTGCCGTAGGCACCGGGCGTTACGATTCTTTCGAACAGGCTGCAAAAGCTATGATTCGTTTTAAAGATCGATTTGAGCCACAAGTGGATCAAGTGGAGATTTACGAGAAGTTGTTTCAGCAGGTGTATCGCAAGCTCTACGGACAATTGCGTCCAAGCTATCGCGCCATTCGACGCATTACCGGTTATCCCAGCTAAACGCTAGCATTGCTCTAAATGCCGCTAGTGTTGGTTGACGGTTACCAGTGCCCAGGGACTGTGTCTGGTGTTCGGTACTGTATCTAATGCTCAGCGGTTGTGTTTAGTGTTCAGCGATCGCCGCTTGGCGATATTGCTTGGCGGTGGAACCGGTCCATTTCTTAAAGCTTCGATAAAACGATCGCGGCTCACTAAAGCCCAACTTGGTAGCGATCACGTCAAAATTCAACGTACTGTTTTTCACATAGTGCATGGCCAGCTCTTGGCGCAATTCGTTCAACACTTCTTTGTAGCTGGTGCCTTCATCGTTGAGCTTGCGTTGCAGCGTTCTCACGCTGATTCCCAGCTTGTCAGCAATCAATTCACTGCTGGGGATTTGTTGGTTCAACATCAAGCGCAACATGCCTTTGATCTGCTCACTCAAAGTGAGGCCTTTCTCGATCTCGTTGAGTTGCTGGGTGGCGTGTTCCAACAATACTCGCAACAACTTCTCATCGGCTTGCTGGATGCGAATGTTCAAATTCTCATTGCTGATCCACAGGCCGGTATAGGGGCGAGAGAATTCAACCGGGCACTGAAACAGATCTTGGTATTGTTGCAGGGCGGTCGCGTCGGTCGGAGCCGCGTGCTCAAACCAAACCGCTTCAGGCTTCTCGCTCACCTTGAGAAAATTCTGGGTAAAACGAAACCACGAACTGATGATGTTCTCGCGCACATGGCGCTTCACCAGTGAGTTGTCCAGCTGGCTCTTCCAGCGCAGTAGCGTTAAATCGTCTTTGTAAGAAAAATCTGACACACCCATATCACCGACGATCTTCTCGTACAGGGGGATCATCGTCATGGCTTCTTTCAAGGTCGCGCAATTGAGCGAGATGTAACCCTGCACCGAATAGAAGGCGGGCTCAATGTGTTCCGAGGTGTGCAAACCAAACAGGGCGTCGCCACTGGCGCTGATCAAGCGGCTCACCGCTTGCTCAAACTGCGCCAAAGACACTCGGCGCGTATTGTCGGTGAGCAGATCGCTGGGGAAATTCAGCGGGGCGAGAATGGCGTCGGTGTCCAACTCTAAGCGCTTGGCCATTTCCAGATACTGCCGCAGGGCTGCAACCGAGGCACTGCTGTGATCGGCAAGGTTTTCCTCAGAGGGAGTCGCTGGGTTCACGGTTACATCCATGGCAGTCAAAGGAGTCAGATTATTGCACAAAACCGGCGTCGCGCAATGGCGTCATAATCAGCGCTTGGCTCTGCTCGTTCAGGCGCACATAGGCCGGTGCCTGTCCCATGGGGGGCGTGACTCGCAAGCGCTTGCCGGCGGGGCCCACCTCCAAGGTCTCGTTTGCCAGTAAATCAAACCACTTGCCCTCGGGTAAAAACACCGAGCGACTGGTGCGTTGATTCTTGGGGGTGAGCATGGGGGCGACCATTAAGTTCTCGCCCAGCATAAACTGCAGATCTTGAGGGGTAGGTGACAATAGCTGTGCATACTGTGGGTAGTGCAGCAGCGGGTGGCGCACCAGCGGCCAGCCTTGATGTTCGGCTTGTTTCATCAAGTGCTGGCGGTACAAGCTCAAGGCCTGAAACAGCTGCGCGTTGCGAGCGAAATGGGTGCGGGTGACGTCATTGTCGTACACCTGACTGTTCACGTCTGGCGTGAGGCCTTCGTGAGTCCGAAACACCGCAGTAAAGGCACTCATTTCAGCCCAGCGCATTAATAAATTTTGTGGGCGATGCAACGCCATCTGCGGCACGCTTTCGCCATCGATCTCCATGGAGAGGGTTAAATCATCGGGCAGCAGCCAGCTCACCGGTTGTGGAATAGGGCGGCGCAACGAGGTGTAGCCGCCAATGTCGGCGTGATTCAAACTCTGCCCACTAATGCCACTGTTGAGTAAACCAATCACCGCACTCTGCAAACCATCGTGATGATCCCAGCTGGTGTTTTGATCGCCCAGCCAAAACAAGCTGGCGTAGCTCGGGCTCTGGCTGAAACCGGCGCGCATAAAAAACACCGCTTCATCGTCTAGGTTTAATTCCTGCACCACTTCCGCATTCAAGCGCGCCCACTCTTGCGGGAACAGATTGTGGCTCTGCAGCGGATCTTCGCCACTGGCCAATTGCGCGGTCACCGGTAGGGCTTCACCAAAATCTGCCATCCAACCAGAAAACTGATTCAGGGTTACCTGTTGTTTGATGATCTCTTTCAGCCATTCAAACGCTTTGGGGTTGGTAATGTCCACCAGTCCCGCGGCAAAGTCGGTAATGTCGATTTGATAGGGGGTGCCGCTGGGATCTTTTACCAGAAAGTCTTTGGCCAGCGCCTCTTGATAGAGGTTGCGGCGGTGAGCAGGCGGCTTTGTTGGTGTCGGTTTAGAGACATCCGGCAGGGGTTGTTCGCCCTTGTTGGCCGCTTCTGATGTTGTGTTTTTTTCATCAATGTCGACCAAAAAGGGATTGAAGTAACC